>Ga0105097_10001637_pt1 | contig 10775 bp, 8 predicted proteins | sample PPLLak12cMay2015_FD_87035 | JGI IMG/M metagenome (GOLD analysis project Ga0105097, IMG submission 87035) | Freshwater sediment microbial communities from Prairie Pothole Lake near Jamestown, North Dakota, USA - PPLs Lake P7 Core (1) Depth... | ecosystem: Environmental > Aquatic > Freshwater >... | reverse complement strand
CTATCCAGGTCAAGCTTATCCTTCAATACCGGTTGAAACTTAACCATTTCAGGAATAATTTCATCTTCGAATTTTTTCGTGATCCGCTCCGTTTCTTTTGATTTTAATAATTGAATTGTAATCAGCTCAATATTTTTTCTGATCTCATCCATGTCGCCCAAATCATCAATTTTCTCAACCAAAGCCGGATAAAAATTAATTCGCTTATCGTGAATGTAAAGTGTAAGAAAAAGGCCAACCAGCGCTCTTTGTTTAACCTGGTTGTTGCTGTTCAGTGAGTATTCGATAAGCAACTCTATCTTAGGCACATCAAAGCATCGGATAGCACTCAGGGTAACCGCGCTAATGATGATGGATTGCTCGAACCATGGAAAATTTTTTGCCTCCCAAATCGATTTGACCAGTTTAAGGTCGGTATCTTTGAACTTATCGGTAAGCCAGATCAGATTAAATATTTTAATCAGAATATTCTGATGATTTTGATAATCAGCTTTCTCATTTGACTGGGTTTCGAGGCTGCTTTTCAGAACTTCCGATAACTCTTCATCAAAAGCAAGGTCTTCGACACTGTTAATGGCATCCTCTTTAATTAGTTTTATTTCGCTTTCAATTTTTCTTTTTAACCGGTAAAAATATTTATCGTTGTCGGTCATAAAAGCATACTGCATCGCAAGGTCAGCGAGTTCAAGAACGGAAACACGGAGATGGTTGTAAATTTTATCCTTTTCAGGGTCCTCAATGCCTTCAATGGTATATTTCAAAAGGTTTTGATAGGTTTCATCCAGCGACTCGAACTGGGATATATAATCACCTCTTCTGGATTGTATAACCAATTCTTTTAGTACGTCGAGAGCATCTTTCAATTTATTCTCAACGATTAAGCTGACTACTTTCTGATGGTTCCTTTCCAATCCTATTTTATCCATAGTTTTTACTTGCCTTCGAATTTGTTTTCCATTACATCCTTTTTAATTCGAATGTCTGGTAATACATCGGTTCATCTATCAAAATGTTTCAACCGGTTGTGAAATTATTTCAAAGTATCTCATAATTTCAATTTATGAATACCTGAATCACCTGATAAAAAAATCTTTAACTTTGTCAAAGATAATGATAATTATGGCATAGTTATTTCAATTAAATTTCGATAAAATTTAATCGCATATGACAAAATCATTCACAATACTATTTACGCTTATGGTCACTCTGGTGCTTTCATCGTGCACCGTAGAAGATGATCCGTTAAATCCAACTGACGACCGGGATGCCTTTCTGGGAACATGGAATGTGGCTGAATCTTGCGTCAAGGAAGCATACACCGTAACCATTATCAAAGATCCATCAAACAGCAGCCAGGTAATAATTGAAAATTTCTGGTTGATTGGATTTAATGAAAAACCGCCCTATGCTATTGTAGCCGGTACAACCATCACAATTCCGGAGCAAGCTATTTGTTATAATGCCAGTAACATCGTATCAGGGAGTGGTAAGCTGGAAAAAAGTAAAATAAACTGGGATTATACTGTAAATGATGGAGCCGACTTATGGAGTTGCACAGCTGCTTATGAAAAGCCCTAGTTATTATTATCCTCTTCACTTTTCATCTTACTTAGCTTTGTAATGGCTTCTTCGTATATTTCATCCAAAACCTTCAAGTCCCTCTGGTAATATTCCACGCTTCTTTCAAATCTGTCGCGGGTAATTCCGTACTTTTCCATTATTGAATTATGCAGGTAATACTTGGTTAAATGCTTATCCTGATCTTTTTTTCTTTGTTTTGAAGCTAAAATAGCATCCATGATCTTTAAATCCACAAAAATATCGACCATTTGTTCTTTGGGAATTAAATCAGCAGGTTCCGGCTTGTCTTCATTTATTTTATGAGTACAGCCTGTAAAAAGAACCAGAATCGATACCGCTAAAAAACTGACTGATCTCACTTGCCCGGATTCATTTTCTCATTGTATTCTTTATTCAAACCCTCAAGTACCTGATTGGTTATATCAAAGGTATCCTTTGCCATAAGGATATTTCCGGTGTTGTTTGAACTTAGAATATAATCGTAATTGTAAATTTTATTTAACCTGTTCAGATAGTTTTTAACGCTATCGAGCAATACCAGGTTCATTTCAAATTCCTTTTTAGAAAGCTCTGCCGTATATTGATCCTGCAAATTATAGAGGTCCTGCTGCTGCATCATTAACTTTTCATAAATCTGCTTTGCACTTTCCTCCGAAATGGATTGTTTTTGAACCTGGGTCTGAAAATATGCTGCATCCTCTTCATAGGCTTTTTGCTTAGCTGTAAAATCATTATCCTTTCTTTTTCTTTCTTCTTCCAGTTGAAGGGTCAAAAGATTTACCAATTCATACTGCTGTAGTAATAAATCAGAATTCACAAAAACTATTGAATTGGTTCCCGAAGACACTATCGGCATGCGCTGTCCGGGCAATAACTCATCATTATCCTTGTCTTCAGTAACATTGAGAATGATCACAACGATAAGTCCGATGATGGCAACAATGCTTAAAATCAAGCTTAACCGTTCCGGCCTTTTTGGAGTATTTTCACTTTCAGCTATCATAACTTAATTTTTTTTAATAATAAAAGACCTCACCTTTAAGTGTCGGTCTTTTATTCAGATTATAGGGCAAAATTAATTGTTTATTATCAGATCAATTGCCAACGTCAGAAAGAAATTTTATTCGCATCATCCGGATCTCTTCTTCGTGAAATTCATCCTCACCAAGTGATTTCAGTGCTTCACGTATCGAATCGGTTTCAGCTTCACTGAAATAATTGTAAATTTCTTCCTGATGGTATTCATCAACAAATTCATTTATATAATAATTGATGTCAACTTTAGTGCCTGAAGCCACTATTCTTTCAATCTCAGTTAGCAATTCACCCACCGTTAAATCTTTTGTAAATGCAATATCTTCAAGTGCCAATTTCCTGTCGATGCTTTGTATGATGTAAACTTTTAGTCCCGATTTGTTGATCACAGATTTAACCACCATGTCATTCGGTCGGGTAATTTCATTTTCCTCAACATATTGCATGATCAGATCAAGGAATGGTTTGCCATATTTTTTTGCTTTTCCGGCTCCCACACCTGTAATTTGGAGTAATTCTTCTTCTTTTACAGGATATTGGATGGACATATCTTCCAATGAAGGATCCTGAAATATCACAAAAGGAGGCAGGTTTTCTTTCCTGGAAATTTCTTTTCGGAGATCTTTCAACATAGCAAAGAGGGTCTGATCAGCAGTGCTTGTTTTGGCAGCTCCGCCTTCAAAATAATCTTCATCTCCTTCGGCCGCTTCATAATCGTGATCCTTGGCCAGCATAATGGAAAAAGGCTTTTCAAGGAAATTCCGTCCTTCCTGGGTAATTTTCAGTAAGCCATAATTTTCAATATCCTTAACAAGCAAATTGGTGATGAGTGTCTGACGAACAACTGCATTCCAGAATTTATCATCGTAATCCATGCCCTTACCAAAAGATTTAAGCTTATTGTGCTTAAATGATTTGATGGTAGCTGAGTTTTTTCCGATTAAAATATTGATGATATGGTTTGATTTAAATAACTGTTTTACCTCCAAAACAGCTTCCAGAACGATTTTAATAAAATCCTGCCCCTCAAACTTTTCTTTTGGATGCAAACAATTGTCGCAGGCGCCACATTCATCCTGAGCAGATTCTTCTCCGAAATAATGTAACAGTTGACGGTGGCGGCAAACAGAAGATTCGGCATAAGCCACAGTTTCAGTCAGCAATTGCTTTGCAATTTCCTGCTCGGCAACCGGTTTGCCTTTCATAAATTTTTCAAGCTTCAATATATCGTCGTAACTATAAAAAACAATACAATTCCCTTCTCCGTCATCTCTGCCTGAACGCCCGGTTTCCTGGTAATATCCTTCAATGCTTTTCGGTATGTCATGATGAATTACAAACCGGATATCCGGTTTATCGATGCCCATTCCAAAAGCGATGGTGGCAACGATCACTTCTACTTCCTCCATCAGGAAACGATCCTGATTGGTTCTTCGGGTAACCGCATCCAGGCCGGCATGGTATGGCAGGGCGCGTATACCATTAACTACAAAAGTCTCGGCCAGTTCTTCCACTTTTTTTCTGCTCAGGGCATATACAATCCCTGATTTATTCGGGTGATTCTTAATATACTTGATGATATCCTTAACGACATCCTTTGTTTTGGGTCTTACTTCGTAATACAAATTAGGCCTGTCGAACGAGGATTTATAGACAATTGCATCAAGAATGCCAAGGTTTTTCTGAATATCCTGCTGAACTTTTAAAGTAGCCGTTGCGGTGAGAGCCATAACAGGCACATTCTGGCCAATGGCTTCAATGATGGGTCTAATTCTTCTATATTCAGGCCGAAAGTCATGCCCCCACTCAGAGATGCAGTGAGCTTCGTCCACGGCATAAAAGGAAATTTTAATGTTTTTAAGAAACTCAACATTTTCCTCTTTCGTTAGCGATTCAGGTGCTACATACAATAATTTTGTCTTGCCCGCTAAAAGGTCTTCCTTTACCTGCATGATCTCAATCTTAGATAATGAAGAATTCAGCACGTGGGCAATGCCCTGTTCTGCTCCGAAATTACGAATAGCGTCAACCTGATTTTTCATCAAAGCAATCAAAGGGGAAATAATGATGGAAGTTCCTTCATTTCTAATAGCTGGCAATTGGTAGCACATAGATTTTCCGCCACCGGTAGGCATAATTACAAAGGTATTTTCACCTTTCAGAACACTCTTAATGATTGCTTCCTGGTTTCCTTTAAAACTATCAAAACCAAATACTTTCTTTAACAAATCATGCAACGAGTAATCGTCTATCTTAGCCATTCTGTTCAATTAGATATAAATTTAGTGAAGATAATAGATTTCCAAACATTATCACTAAAGAAGTTTCAACTTACCTGAATTGAAGTTGTCCTTTAATACAAATTTAATGAAAAATAACATTTACAATCAAAATTAATAATTTATTTATCAATTGCATGATGAAAAATATTGAAATATTTTTTATGCTAATAGACTGTTTAAAATTCACTAAAATATTTAACATGACTATTTTGCCACAAAGGCTCTAAGTCACTAAGATACACAAAGAGCAAAAAATGAAACACTTAACTTAGTGAAACCTCGGTGCCCTGGTGTCTTTGTGGCGATAAAATTCATTTTTTTTTTCAATTTTAAACAGACTCTAATTTTTCCAGTCAAAAAAATTACGGGTGTTTACTGAATTCGGGAGAACAAATCCCTTGCTTAGTAAATAATTGGAGATGGCATTATATGTGTGAATGTATATTAGAAACAGTTAAGAACAAGGAGGTTGGGATTAAATATTATTGGTTTTGAGGAGTTTAGTACTTTTGATCCCTGATTTGCTGTTAGAACTAATCTACGGTTTCGATAGATCGGGAGAATGTTTAGATACTTCTTTCACTAAATACCAAAGGATAATAAACTAAGGATGATTAGGGTTGTTTTAATAGTACCAGTCATTTATTCTTAACAAATTCAATATTATAAGGCAAGTGCAGCCCATGACACAAAAACAACAAATAAGTTACCTGATCATGCTCCTGGTGGTGATCTCTCTCAACCTATCAGGTCAGGTTACTAAGGTCATGGGCACCCTTACTGACGCGGATACGAAAGAACCAATCCCCTTTGCTAACGTTTATTTTTACGGAACTACCATCGGAGTGACTTCAGATTTTGAAGGCCATTTCTCAATTGAAACCAAAACACCTTCCGATTCCCTCATGGCTTCCTATATAGGTTACGAAACTCAATCAAAGAGAATTTATAAGAACCGTTTTCAGGAGGTTAATTTTGCCCTTAAGAGCGTAAACATAGATCTGCCTGAAGTGACTATTCTGGCCGGAGAAAATCCCGCAGAAATATTATTGCGAAAAATTATTGAAAACAAGGAAAACAATAGCAGAAAGGAGTTTGAAGCCTACCAGTATGAGGTGTATAATAAAATTCAGATCGATGCCAATAATTTGAGTGAACGGTTCCAAAATCGTAAAATATTAAAGCCCTTCCAATTCATTTTCGATTATATGGATACTTCTATTGTCAACGGCAAAACCTACCTGCCGATTTTTATTTCGGAAAGCCTATCTGATTTTTATTTCAGAAAAAATCCCAAATCAGAAAAAGAGGTCATTAAAGCGGCAAAAGTTTCGGGCATTGAAAATGAAAGTATTCTTCAGTTTTTGGGCGATATGTTTCAACGCTATAATTTTTATGATAACTATATCACGATCTTCCAGAAGAATTTTATCAGCCCGATAGCCAATTTTGGACTAAATTCTTATAAATATTACCTTGTCGACAGCACTTTTAACGGGAATCAATGGTGTTATAAAATCATGTATAAACCCCGTCGTAAACAGGAATTGACCTTTACCGGGCATTTCTGGGTGCACGATACCACTTTTGCTATAAAATCGTTCGAAATGAAAGTTGCTGAAGATGCAAACATCAACTTTGTCGACGACCTTGTCCTAAGCCAGGAGTTCGACCTGATAGATGGAAAATACTGGATGGTGACCAAGGATCAGGGCATTGGCGATTTTAATATTGTGGATGATACAAAAAAGACCCTTGGTTTTTTTGGCACAAAAACAACCTCTTACCGGAATTTCGTATTTGATTCCCTGAAAGATAATAAGTTCTATTCCCAACCGACAAACATTATAGTTGACAAAAATGCTTACAACAAAGATGAGGAATTCTGGGATGAAAACCGACATGAAACTTTGTCCAAAGACGAATTGACCATCTACCACATGGTCGACACGCTGAAAAGCCTGCCTGCTTTTAAAACCTGGGTTGACATCTTCGAAACGGTGGTTACAGGATATTATAGGATGGAAAAATTTGAAATCGGACCCTACGCCTCGCTTTTGAGCTTTAATGCCATTGAAGGAGCCAGGTTTAGGATTGGTGGAAGAACTACTGCCAAATTCAATGACCAGTTCAGGCTTGAGGGATACATGGCCTATGGTACTCTTGACAACAAAGTAAAATACGGATTAGGATTTTTATATTTACCCAATAAGAATCCACGGCGGGCCATTGGAGGGAAATACAAACATGATGTCGAACAACTTGGCAGCAGCCCCAATGCCTTTCGCGAAGATTTTTTCTTTGCCGCGCTTTTCCGCAGGAATCCTGCCAACAAACTATCCATGACCAATGAATACACTTTTTATTATGAACATGAATGGTTCAATGGATTTACAAACCAGATCAACTTAATTCACAAGGAAGTGATTCCGATCGGTGATGCAAAAATCGAGCTTTATAACGAAAACGGCGATGTCGTTGAGGAAGATAATGTTACTACTTCCGAAATCAGGCTTGATACTCGACTGGCTTTCGATGAAAAATTCATTATTGGCGATTTTGAGCGGACCAGTATAGGCACCCGTTACCCCATTATAAATCTTCAATATGGTTATGGAATACCCGGACTCCTCGGAGGTGAATATGAGTATCACCGGCTGAAGATCAGCGTCAGGCAGTGGTTTAATGTATTTAATCTGGGTTGGTCAAGGTACATCATTGATGCAGGGAAAATTTGGGGGAAATTACCTTTTCCATTCCTTGAACTTCATCCGGGTAATGAAACCTTTTTCTTCGATGAATACGCCTTTAATCTTATGAATTATGGTGAATTTGTTAGCGATGAATTCCTAAGTATATATTATACACATCATTTCGATGGGCTTTTCCTCAACCATATTCCCCTGTTTCGCAAGCTGAAATGGCGCGAGGTTGGTTATGTCAGAGGGGCGATTGGAACTTTGAGTGCAGAAAATAAAAGCTTCAATAAACTACCGGAAAATGTTCATTTCTTAGATAAACCCTATTATGAAGCAGGAATAGGTATAGAAAATATTTTCAAAATTATCCGGATTGATGGTATTTGGAGACTTTCTCATCTTGATAACAACAACATAAACAATTTCGCCCTATTTGTTTCACTCTACTTTACTTTCTGATAATTCTTATCTTTGGCAGGATTAATTTAGCATATGATCCTTCGTACCGATAATCTGGTTAAGAAATACAAGCATCGCACCGTTGTAAATAAGGTAACGGTAGAGGTAAAAAATGGAGAGATTGTTGGTTTGCTTGGACCCAATGGCGCCGGAAAAACCACAACTTTTTATATGATCGTAGGGCTGATCAAACCACTCACGGGTAAAATTTTCCTTGAAGATACTGAAATTACCGACGAGCCCATGTACAAGCGCGCTCAGAAGGGCATCGGCTATTTGCCGCAGGAAGCATCGGTATTCAGGAAATTAAGTGTGGAAGACAACATCCTGTCAGTGCTTCAATTCACTAATCTTTCGAAACCGGAACAGAAAAGCCGCCTCGAAAGCCTGATTGAGGAATTTGGATTGACTCACGTGAGAAGAAGCATGGGGATACAGCTTTCAGGAGGTGAACGGCGTCGGACAGAAATTGCCCGTGCACTTGCTGTTGATCCCAAATTCATTTTATTGGATGAGCCTTTTGCCGGAGTTGATCCCATTGCAGTTGAAGACATTCAAAACATTGTGGCCAAGCTTAAAAATAAAAACATTGGGGTCCTGATTACCGACCATAATGTACATGAAACCTTATCCATTACCGACAGAGCTTATCTTTTGTTCGAAGGTGCCATTTTAAAATCAGGCACTTCTCAGGAACTGGCTGAGGATGAAGATGTGAGAAGGGTTTACCTTGGTAAAAATTTTGAACTCAGACGATAAAATCCAAGTTAAGTTTATTTTAGCTGAATTGCTGTTTCCTGAATCAACTCCCATGCATTATTAACATGATTTTCATTCACGTTCGTCTGTGCGATGACCATCCTCAGTGTATAAATTCCATTCAATTTTGTATGGGTAATAAAAATCTTTCCCGTTTTATTCACTTTCTGTAAAAGCTTCTCATTGATGCTGTTGATCTGATCCAGATCACTTAAATGTTTAGCTTTATACCTAAAACACAACAAATTCAAAGTTCTGGGCGTGACCATTTCAAAGTCAGTGCTATTGTTGATTTTTTGCTCAAGCTTTTCAGCCAGGGAAATATGATACCTTATCTTCTCTCTTAATCCTTCGAGACCGAAACTCCTAATCACGAACCATAATTTTAATGCCCTGAACCTGCGGCCTAATTGGATTCCCCAGTCGCGATAATCGTTTACTTTACCGGTAGTTTTTGTTTTTAAGTATTCCGGGTTTATGCTGAATGTATTGATAAGCGCTTGCTTGTCTTTTACAAAATAAGCGGAGCAGTCAAAATTAGTGAACATCCACTTATGGGGATTAAAGACAAAACTGTCGACTTTTTCTATTCCCCTAATCATCCACTTGTATTCATCAAGAATTAAAGCAGTTCCTGCAAATGCGGCATCCACATGCAACCAGATATTACAGGCTGAAGCAATTTCAGCAATTTTATCGAGTGGATCAATAGCTGTTGAGCCAGTGGTTCCAAGGGTAGCTATTATGGCAAGGGGTTTTAAATTTTTCTTAATATCCGCATCAATTGCATGAACTAATGATGTGATGTTTAATCTGAATTTTTCATCAACCGGTATCTTAACCAGATTTTCCCGGCCAAAACCAGCAATTTTAACTGCTTTTTCAATGGAAGAATGGGTTTCGGAAGAACAATATATCCGGAAATCGTTATGGATAAAGCCCTGATCATTGATTTGGTATTCTGTATGTTTCTCTCTTGCTGTTAACAAAGCTGTAAGTGTAGCTGTAGAAGCTGTATCCTGGATTACACCGTGAAAATTATCGGGTAATCCAACCATATTTTTCAACCAGTTCATTACTTTTTCTTCCAGTTCTGCTGCTGCAGGTGATGTTTCCCAAATCATACACTGTGCGCCCAAAGTAGCTGTTAACATTTCTGCCAGCAGAGACGGATAACTTGAATTTGCAGGGAAATAACCAAAAAAATTGGGGCTTTGCCAATGAGTAATCCCCGGCAAAATGATTTCCTGAAAATCATGAAATACCTGATCTATGGATTCCGGTTTATCTGGTGGGAATGCAGGGATACTATTATAAATATCACCCGGATTAGAAGCTGATTTAACTGGAAAATTTTCAATATTTTCAAGGTAATCCGCCATCCAGTCTACAAAATGGTGAGCCTGTTTTCTGAATTCATTTTGATCAATCATAGTAAATGATTTAAATGACCACTAATGTAAATAAAAATCCATTCGGTACGGTGCTGTTTAAAATTAAAAGCGTGGTAGGTAAAAAAAAGTCCCGCCGAAGCGGGACTCTAACCAAAAACCAATTTAAACCATGAAAACTACTAACGAATAATGATTCGTTGAACAGTATTCCCCTGGTAGCTTTCAATAACAAGGAAATACAGGCCTTTATTTAGATTGCTCAAATCCAGATCCGTTGAGAATCCAGAATTTACATCTGTGTTTTTCCTTTCAAATACTACTGAACTCATAGAGTTGAGTAGCTTTATAGTGACGTTTTCACCAAAATCTTCATTCAATTTCACCGTAAAAATACCACTATTTGGATTAGGATATATCGATATTTTTTCGATGTTTATTTCTTTTACCGAAGTACAAATATTTACAGTGATATAATCTTCAAAAGTTACAGTATGTGAATCTACTCCGTCAGAAACAGTCAGACTAACATCATAAACACCTTCTGTTTCATAAATAATAAAAGGATT
>Ga0105097_10001635_pt1 | contig 10782 bp, 11 predicted proteins | sample PPLLak12cMay2015_FD_87035 | JGI IMG/M metagenome (GOLD analysis project Ga0105097, IMG submission 87035) | Freshwater sediment microbial communities from Prairie Pothole Lake near Jamestown, North Dakota, USA - PPLs Lake P7 Core (1) Depth... | ecosystem: Environmental > Aquatic > Freshwater >... | reverse complement strand
TCTGTTGTTGAATTTAAACTTGTTGTTGTCTTTGTACTGGTGGTATCTGTTGATTGTATTGATTCTGTTGTTGAATTGAAACTTGTTGTTGTCTTTGTACTGGTGGCATCTGTTGATTGTATTGATTCTGTTGTTGATTCTGTTGTTGATTCTGTTGTTGATTCTGTTGTTGATTCTGTTGTTGATTCTGTTGTTGATTTGGAACTTGTTGTTGTCTTTGTACTGGTGGCATTTGTGGATTTCTTTGCATCGTTTGTTGCACAGGCATAGGTTGATTGTATTGCATCTGTTGTTGTCTTTGAACTGGAGGCATTTGTTGCATTTGCGGATTTCTTTGCATCTGTTGTACTGGCATCGGTTGATTGTATTGCATCTGTTGTTGAACTGGTGGCATTTGAGAATGATATTGTGGTTGTTGGGATTGCATTTGTTGATTAGGTTGTTGATATTGAACTTGTGGATTGTATTGTGTTTGTGGCATTTGTTGATTTGATTGGTCATTTTGCGAAGGTTTTGGATTTTGTGATAATAAATTATCCAATGATGATCTTTCATTTTGTAAACTATTTATTGTCCTATTGGCGTTTTGTTCCGGAATTTGGTTTGGATTAGTAATACCTAATCCCCCAATATCATTCAGTCCTCCCAATACAGAATCATTTAAACCACTGAAACCTTCAAATCCAGAAAAAAATTGTGATGTATCAACGTTTTGGTCTGGTTGTTGTTGATTAGATGGTTGTTGATTAGATTGTTTTTGTGTTCTATCTTGTCGTTGTCGTCTTGTAGTTTCATCATCGAGAGAAAAATCAATTTGTCCTGGTGGTTGTCCATTGTAATCTCCCATTATTTGTTTTTGTTCTTGCATACGCATTTGAACCATTTCATCAAATGTATTTGCTTGTGGTTTATTTTGTAATACCGGATATTTTTGTTCTCCTTTCATTGGCATAGCATCACCCATTTCACCAGTAGCTGTTATATAACCCCCGTCTCCATTTATAATAGGAGCATAAGCTGAAGGATTTGAAAAACCTGAAAATTCATCAGTTCCCTGATTAAAAGTTTGAGGTTTACCTTTTGGTTGATTTTGTTGTTTACTTCTAACATATGCTACACAATCAGATACTGCTTTATCACATAGTTTTCCAATGAATTTTTTATTATCCATTGATGCTGGTTTTTTATTTCCATACTTTTCATGAAGTGATTTTATTCTATTTATAACCAATCCCTGACAAAATTGCACACTTTTTGGTGTATTAGGTGCTTTTATTTCTTTCATTAATTTTATACAATTCATATTAATATTCTTTTTTGAAAATAAGAAATTTTCCATATATATTAATTCATAGTCTTAAAAATAAGTTTTTACACGCATAATTATTATCACATTATTATATATACTTTAGAAAATGTATAGACAAACGGCTGATCCAAATACCATATTTCCTAATCAGAGATCACAAGAAAATAATCCATCAGCAATGTTTTCACAAATGACATATCCAGTTCAACAAAATGCTAATATGTCATCATTTAAGAAAGCATTCCAACAAAATGATCCAATGATCGAACGACAAAATTTTAGAAATCAAAATAATGTTATACATAATAATTTACATAATGATTTACAATCTGAATTTGTTGTTGATTATACACTCGATATTGATAGTAAAGACCGTGATAGTGCATCATATCCAGATCCATTCAAATATAATGTTATCTTCGCACCAGTTCCGGTCGGCGTTGAAAGAAGACAAGAATGGATTGACCCATCCAATAAAGCATTAGGAAAACATGTTGTTAGCACTGTTTACAATGGTCCTCCACCTCCTTATATCACAAAAAGTATGAAAAATATAAAATACATTCGTGTTGATAGTGTTATACTTCCTAAATATTACGGAATTAAATATGATAGTGGAACAGATGCTTGGATGATGGATACAACAAAAGATTTAAGTAAAGATCGTTATGTCGTTATGAAATTTAAAAATTTAGATTCTAAATTCAATTTATCAACTAATACAACTGTAGAATCAAATGGAATAAAACTCATTCCAGACAATATCATGGATGGAAGTAATTTCTATTATGCTGTACCTGGAAATTCTTACAATGTTATTAAAACTTACAACATGTCTCTATTGGGAAATTTAGATAGATTATACATTGAATTCTATGACAGCACTGGAAATCAACTCAAATATACTAATCTAGATTCAGAACAAGAAATTACAGATGTCAGAAATCCATTAAATGTTAATCTTCAAAATAATATTACAATGGTTTTCGGTGTTGTTGAAAATGAACTTGCTACAGAAGTTAAATTTTCTTCTTAAATTTTTATCATTCATTTTTATTTTCTACATATTTTTTATATGTATAAAAATACATTAATTCAAAATTTAACATCATATTTAAATAAAAATCCAAATAGTTCATTTCATCAAAAAAGTTTGGAACATTTAAACTTGGTTAAATATGAAAATAATGGTTTGTTATTAAAAATTCCACACAATCAATATATTCTCGAATCTATAAAAATGTTAATCTGTCAAGAATCAGAAAAATATAATTTTTATATTTACAATAAAAATAAAAAAAATTGTTCTAATTATGTTGTCAAAATTCCAGAAGATTCAAAAGAATTTATTTTTAATTTTTTAAATTTTAATACCCGTGATATTGATTTCAACATCAAAACGAATAATTTACTTGTTAATTTTATTATAGCTGATAAAGAAATGAAATTTAAAAATAAATATTTTCAAATTAATAAAAATACGATTCGAACAATATGTAATTTAGATTTTTCAAAAATATTAATAAATCCTGATAATTTTGATTTCTTATTTTTAATTAAAAAAATCTTTGGTTATTCTTTTGTTGGTAGTTGGTGTATCCCTAATTTAATTGTTCAAAATGATAAATTAATAGTTTATAATGAAAAAGCCATTGACAAATTATATCAAAAAATGCAACAAAATTTATTGAAAAATTATCGTCTCAAAGTTTCCATAGATGAAATTGAAACATATTTTAATAAATGTAATATTTATGGTTTTGATATTTACAAAGGAACTCCTGAATGGGATAAAGATACTTCATTAATTAAGAAATTCCATTTGGATGTTAAAAGAAAAATTTATGAAAAATATTGTCGTAATATCAACATGTTGTTTGATGTTGGTTGTGGAAGATTAACTGACATATTCTATTGGAATGAAAATAATATTAAAAACGTCCATTGTATCGAACCTTCCAAAGACTCAATAAATTCAGGACAACAAAAATACGAAAAAGTTAAAAATCAAATTAAAACGAAAATTTTAGTTGTTGAAGGATTGGGTGACATTAATTGGAATGATGAAGAAAAATATAAAAAATTTTTAAATCAAACATATGATGTTATCACCTTTCAATTTACGATTCATTACATGATAAATAATATAGATATTTTAATGAAAAACATCAGAACAATTTCAAAACCAAAAACGAAAATTATCATTACATGTATGAATGGAAATTTAATTTTGGAAGATTTGAAAAAAGATGATATTATCGTTAGAAACAAAAACGAAAATCATATTATTTTTGCAATTTCAAAATATTCCGATGATGATATTTTAGTTTATTTGAAGGGTGGATACGGTATGGAAAATGGTTCGATTGAAAGAATTGTTGAAACAAAAAAATTAATTCAAAAATTCAAAGAAAATAATTATCAATTAATTGAAGAAAAGAATTTCTTAAATTACAATTCTAAATATAAAGATCAAATGAATTCTGAACAAAAAAAAGTCAGTTATTATTACACTTCTTTAATTTTCGAATACAAATAAAAAATGAAAAAAATATAAATTTATATATTATTATAAATTTATCGTATTGATGACATCTGAAATGCCACTAGTTTTCGATTTTATTGTTGATAACATATATCTCGGAAATATTGTAGCAGCACGAACAGAATCTATTATTAATTTTGTAGATGTAATAATTAATATTTCAAATTCACGATACAATGAAGATACAAATAAAAAATATTATCATATTGATATTCATGATAGAAAAAATATTAATTTAGAAGAACATTTTAAAATTTTTGATGAAATAATTAAAAACAATAAAGATAAAATAATTTTAATTCACTGTAAATGTGGTGTTAGTCGTTCAGTTTCATTTGTCATTTATTATTTAATGAAATATCGAAATTTAACAATGAATCAATCATTTCAATATTTGAAACATAAACGTTCTCATTTATCAACACCAAATATTGGTTTCCTCTTTCAGTTATTGAATTTAGATAAAGTATTATTTGGAAAAAAATCTTGTAAAATTGGTGATAGATTAATTTATGGTACTTGTGAAAAATGTAATATTATTTAATCATTGTAATTGGTACCATCTTGTCAATAACATACACATCTTTTTGTAATTTAATTGGATTTCCGTTTTTGTCTATTTCTACTTGTCCAACTGGATATTTCAAGTCATAATCATAAACAATATGACTTTCTGGATAATACCAATATTTTTCTTTCTCAGAATATTTATCATCTCCTAATTTTTTAACTGCTGTTATTTTAACAACTCGAATTTTCACTGTAATGGATTTCAATGAATTACTACCATTGTTCATATTAACATCATCTAAAATTTCTTTTTTATATGCTGGTCCAACTTGTTTTCCCAATAATGATGGTTCATCAAATTGGAAACATTTAATATCCTGTTTCAATATATTATGAGCATAATTTAAATTACAATCGACAGCTGCTTCTTTAATAGTATCTAAAAATGATGTAATTAATCTATCTCTATTTTTTGCTTTCTCTTCAACATATTGATCAGCTGTTAATATTCCTTCACTAATCGATTTATATCTATAAACATGTACATTTCTTTCATTAATTGGTAAGTCGGCGTGAGAACATTGACGAATACCACGTCCAATCATTTGTGTAATTCTTACTTCATGCCAATATGGTTCTAAAATATGAACTTGTCTAATATTCTTTAATGTTAGACCTTCAGCAGCTGCTGGGGATAATAAGAAAATACGAATATTTTCACCATATCTATTCTCAGGTTTATTAAACACACTTAAATTTTCTTCTCGGACATCTTTGCTAATATTTCCAGAATATTCGACATATCGATGGAAATTTTCTCCTTTCTTATCACCATATAGTGAATAACCGAAATATTTTAAGTAAATTTTCATCAATTGAATACCTTCCATAATAACATAGTTAGAATACATCATGATTGTTCCGGGTGATGCAATAGCATTAAATATCATATTTAATATTTTAGGAGATGATGAATGTAATGCTGTAAATAATCCTGATTTCTTTTTTTCTTTTCTGAAAAATTCTTCATAATCATTCTTATAATTTTCTTTAAATTTTTTAATGTCATCCTGTAAAGTATATTTATTTTTTGTATCTTTTGCTTTAATATCATCCAAATAATTATCAAATTCTGTTACATAATTATTAATAGCTGTTAAATAACCTTGAATATCGGTTGTTTGTTCAGCTTTACTTGCTTCTTTTGTTCCAGCTCTACCTTCTGCTATTTTTTCAGCTTCTCTTTCTGATATTCTGAATCTACTCGGACGGGGACGTTGTTCTCCAGTTACATATTGTGAAATATTTGGAAAAACAAAATTACATGCTTGACGTGTATATGTCCGATAAGATTCTGATTTTCCTTTTGATTTTTGCATTGATTTAGATTCCATCTCTTCAAAAAATTTGTAAATACTTCTTTGATAGTCTGACATTGTAACATTAACGTAGTGCATTATTTGTTCAGCATAAAAATCAGGTGTTGCTCCAATATAATATGATACTAATCCTAATATACGTCGTTGAAACATATTTTTATATGCTGGATTAATTTCTCCCGATGTTTGATTGATAAAGAATTGGTTAAATAATGATTCACTTTTAGGAAATAGATTTGGACGAAGTAAATTAAACATTAATGCTAATTCATAAGGAGTATTAATAGCTGGTGTTCCGGATAATAATACAACACGAGAACTTTCATTCTCGTTTTTATCTTGAATAATATAATCGTATATTTCCTGTGCTCTCTTTCCCTTATTTGTACTAATATTACTATAAACATTCCGAATGAAATTATGACATTCGTCAATAATATAAATATTTTTCTTTGAACTATCCGATGTTCGAACAGCTTCCAAAAATGATTTATTAGCAAATGGCGAATCATAATGTACGAAAATGATATTTTTCATACGGAATTCTTTTTCCTCAGAATTCAACCAATCCTTTAATTCATTTAACCATGTTTGATGAAGACCGGCTTTAATTAATAGAAAAACATTCCATCCGGGATTGGAATTATATAAAACATTATAAACATTAATAGCTGTTGCTGTTTTACCAGAACCTAAACCGTGATAGATTAAAATATCTTTATATGATGAATGATAATCTAAAAAATTACTGACGAATAATTGATATTTGCGAAATGCTTTTTCTATTTTTTTGGAACACGGATCATCAATTGTTTTGAAGATTTCGGCTAATTTATATTGTTTAAAATTCGCCATTATCCAAGAAGGAAACAATCTTCCATTTATTAATAAATTAACATTTTTATTCTGTTTTTCCATAAGTATCTATATTTTTAATTTTGATTTTTATTATTAAACAAAAATTTATAATTAGTTATAATTATAAAAAAATAAAGATGTAAATAAACTATTCAGCGTCATCTCCATTTTCATCAGATGGCATTTCATATTCATCATCAGAAAAATCTGATTCATCGTGTAATACATGGAATTTCTTCAATGCTTCTTTGGCTGCCAATTGTTCCCCTTTCTTTTTCGAGTTACTACATCCAATTCCTTCAATATTTCCTTTTATTTTAACATACATTTTATACATTTGATTTTCTCTTCCTATTACTTGTGCTGTACCGTAAATTGGATCGGGCCATTTTTTAACATGAGCATATTGTAGTAATTTATCTTTGTAATTATCTTCATTGAATATTAATTCTGCTATATCTATTTCATTTTCAATTAATTGAATAATTAAAGAACGACAGTATTCGAAATTATTAGTTTTCATTTGTTGATTTTTTTGGTCGTTATTTGTATCAGTATATAAAGCACCTATAAATGCTTCAAAACTATCTTCTACTAAACCAACATTAGTATTTCTGCTATTAAGTTCTTCCATATGTCTGGAAATTAAAATATAATTATCTAATCCAATAACTTGTGCAAAATTAGCTAATGTTCGGTTATTTTCTAATTTTGTTCTCAATCTTGTCATAAATCCTTCTGGTTGATCATTAAATCTATTAAATATATATTCTGCTAGAACTGCGTGAATAATAGCATCACCTAAAAATTCCAATCTCTCATATGATGTTTGTTGTAATGGTAAGGCGATATTTGGATTTTGAATTCTTGACATACTTATTTCCTTATCTTTCACACGATGACATCCATCAGATGTATCGTCATTCATATATGACATTATACTGTATGAATGATGTGTCATTGCTGTTTGATATAGTTCTAATTTTAGAACTTTGTGATTAATATTATATTTTTTGAATATATTATTAACAAAATCTTTTGTAATTAGAATATTTTTTTCATTCAGAATAAAAATAGGATCAACATCTATTCTATTTTGTTGCGAATTCATTATTATATTTGTAAAATATAATTATAGAATGAATAAAATTCATTTTTTTATGTATTGTTCATAGAATCGTGAATATGAATCATGAATTAAATTATCAATATTTTTATTGATATAACTATTGTAATAACTTCTTAAATCTGGTAAACTATTTAAACTTAAATTTAACCAATTTTCATTTTTATTAATTACTAAATAACCATTTCTATCCAATAATACAACGCAAAAACTATCACTATCAACTTTATTAACAATACCTATATAATTTTCTCCTGTTTTTTCATCACATGTTAAAATAATAGAATTTATTTCCGGTGTTTTATCATTAGTTATTTTATATTTCATATATATTTAATTAAGGATTTATTTTCATTTTTGATAATTAATTCTTTTCAGGTTCTGTTTCATCTTCATTTTTACTTTCTTGTAAATGCATGTCATTATTTTCATCAAATTTTATTTTGTAATTTTTTTGATTGTGAATTTTATTCCCAGAACTATTAGCAAAAACCCATCTTGTTAAATCAATTGTTTTATTGTCCTCTGGAGAATATCTGAATGTAACTCTTTTAATTTTCTTCATTTCTTCAGCATGTAAAATTTTATCGCTCTTTGTTTCTCCCATACATTCTATCACAAAATCTTTAAATATTGAGTCTTCAAAAAGTGTTTTTTCAGTTTCATTAAAATATATTTTTCTCATTTGAGTTATATGTGATGCCATTTCATAATACATCTTCTCATTCTCTTTGTGTTCATTGACTCTTTCATACATAGCATTCATTAAACATAATCTTAAATTATAATGAAAAGAACCAAATGTAATTCCATTACTTTGAACATAAGAAGAACATAAATTATGTAATCTTTCATAGATTCTTGCAACTAGTTTTCCATCAAATAAAATATCTGTATGAAAATTGGTGAATACAAAAAATGGATAATATTCAATAATTGAAACTTTATCTTTATCAACATCTTGTAACTTTTCAATTATTTGTTTGACATCATTTTCATAATCTGTTGATGTCATTTCAAAAAATGGGATTTTCAATTCTTTAATATAATTTTTATTAATTTTACTAATTTTAACATATTCATTATACGCTCTAAATCCTGATACAATCATTGACTTATTATTTTTTAAATAATTCTCCAAAATATCGTAGATATTCTTTGGAATACTTTCAGAAACTTGAATAGGATTTTTAGATAATCGAATTGGATAATGTTTTTGTAATAAATAAAATCTATCAAATGATTTTTCCCATCTGTAACTACTTAAAATTGGATCTGTAAACATTCTTAAATAATCGATTTCCATAAAATATGGAGAACAAGCAATATAACCATCTACTTCAATAAATGGAATTCGATGATACACATTTTTTGGAACATATGAAAAATCACAATATGGTCGTTTATTCACTTCAATAGTATATGTTTCACTATGTAATGCTTCTCTTGCATAAATATTTTTATAACCCTTTGCATGGAGTATATCTGCAATTTCCACTAAATCTTTTAATGGCTCTGGAGAATACAAATCAATATCTTTCGAATATAATTCTTCTTCACTATAAAAAGAACCGGTTGGATTTTTAGTTTTAATAGCTAAATGTAATCCAAAACCACCATACATTTTACGTTTTTTCTCTTTGGCAAATTTTAAAATTATTTTTTGAACTTCTGTAATTTCTTTTTTAGTTGGATCATATTTTTCAATAACAACGTTATTAATTTTTTGAATTACGTTATCAATATTTTTCTTAATATGTTCCAAATCAAAATCTGAATATAATTCTGACATTTATATATTAATGTCATAAAATATTCAAAACATTAATTATTATTGTAATAAAGAAAAAAATGAATTATTTATTACAATAGTATAAATAAATGATATATTACTAACATATTCAATGCAGAAAAAAGAGCTTGAAAATTACTGTAAATATACCGACTTTGTAACTGAACAAAGTAAAGACATATCATATAGTTTGGCAATTTCTGTTCAAAAAATGGTATCACGACAGGAAACAATTCTAAATTTAGATAAATATATCAATGATATGAAATTATCGATGGAAGTTGAAGCAGGAATTTTTGAATATAGTCTGTTATATATCATATCAAATAATTATTCAAAAACTCAATATAAACGAGTTTATGATTATAAAGTAAATGAAATAATTGGTAATATCAAAAGAAATCATGATTTGATTTCCGAACTTCATTCTAATATTAAAAAACCACGTTTTTTGGCATTCATGACACCATCACAATTATGTCCGAAAATATGGGAAGAATTACTTGAGAAAAAACATATGAAGGAAGAGAAACAAAATAATCTTCCTACAACTGATATTTACAGATGCAGAAAATGTGAACAAAGAAAATGTACTGTTAGTTTCTTACAAACTCGTTCCATTGATGAACCGATGACAATTTTTGTTAGATGTTGTAATTGTTACAATACATGGACCGTCTAAATTTTTTTATTCCATAAGTGATAAATATAATGTTCTATCTCCAACTGTTTCTGGGTAATATGTTCCAGATGTTGGTTCAACATTTTTAACGATAAATTTACCAGCATTTTCGATTGATATTTGTAATCCTGGTGAAATTTTACTTGGTTTTAACATTGGATGTAATCTTACTAATTCATCATACCATTCTACTAAGTTAAATTCAACTGATGCTGAAAATACTAGAACACTTGGAGGAACTCTTTGCATTGTTTCATTTGAATTTCCCATTTTGTATATAAATATATTGTATATAAATATAACATAAAAAAATTTATTTTTGCGAATTCACTGTTCTCCATTGTTCTTCACAATATAATTGACTAAATGGTAATATATTTCCATTTTCATCTATAACTCTTCGTCTATTTTCAATATCTTCATGAGAACAATTATATGTTTTTGATATATCATTTACATCCTCCATCAAATCATAAATATGATTCGGGTTGTGTTTTGTATAACTAATTAATAAATTCTGATTTTGTTGTTCCACTTTCATTATACTACATTCATTATTGTTCATGAATATTCCATATCAC
>Ga0105097_10001634_pt1 | contig 10783 bp, 9 predicted proteins | sample PPLLak12cMay2015_FD_87035 | JGI IMG/M metagenome (GOLD analysis project Ga0105097, IMG submission 87035) | Freshwater sediment microbial communities from Prairie Pothole Lake near Jamestown, North Dakota, USA - PPLs Lake P7 Core (1) Depth... | ecosystem: Environmental > Aquatic > Freshwater >... | reverse complement strand
CCGGAAAGATTCTGGAAAAATATGATCTGTAGAGAAGGCCTGGCGTGGGAAACGCGAACGAAAGGGCCGGAATCTTCGAACCCCATTTATCATCTGAATAAGATGGATGATCGACCTGAATCTGCCCCCGAGCCAGGAGGGGCGCTCGCCCCTACATGCCAGGCGCGCAAATCCAATGGTAGGGGCAACCCGGCGGGTTGCCCGATATCGGGCGGCTCGGCGAGCCGCCCCTACCTTCTGCAGCAACGAAGTTGAAGCGCAATCCCGCATCGAGCGGGACTGATGGACTTTTTACGAAACCATCAAACGTGGTTGCGCAGATGAAGCTCCGCGGGATGCGGCTGGAGATAGGTTTGTTCTTTTAAGTAGGTCTCGTCGTATTTGCGCACATAATGGCTCATCAAGGTCATGGGAACGACGAGCGGCAGGGACTCAAGCCGATATTGCTCGATCAGCTCCAGCATTTCCTGCTTCTCAGCCGCCGACAATTGCTCCTTGAAATACCCCAGCATGTGCATGAGCACGTTGGTGTGTTTCTTGTTCGTGGTCTTCAGCCGGAGGGCTAGCAGGAAGATCTCCTGGTAGTGGGCATAGAGTTCTTTTAAGGGAAGGTCCTTGCCTTCCGCCACCAGCTTCCCCATCTGGCGATGATGTTGGGGGCTGTGGGCGAGCAGGAGGAGCTTGTTGCGGGTGTGAAACACAATCAGGGCTTTCAGGCTTTGTTTCTCCTTCAACCCGTCCCGCCAGCGCTTCAGGGCGAAGATGCGCTCGATGAAATTCTCCCGCAGCTTCGGATCGTGCAGGCGCCCCTCTTCTTCCACGGGGAGGAGGGGAAAATGATTCATGAAGATCCGGGCAAAAAGGCCTACCCCGACTTTCGAAGGCACGCCGTTGCGGTCGTATACCTTCACTCGCTCCATGCCGCTGCTGGGTGACCCGCCCTTGAAAATGTACCCGCAAAGATCCTCTTTTCCCAGCTCCCCCACCCGCCTTTTCGCCCATTCCGCCATGCGCTCCGTATGGTCCTGGTTCGTGCGGGTAGTGACAAGGCGGGGATTTTCCGGGTCGCCCACTAAGCGGAACGATTCCCGGGGCACGCCGAACCCGCATTCCATCTCCGGGCAGACGGGAACGTATTCCACAAACTGCCCGAGCGTATCCGTCAGATAGCGGTCCAGCTTGTGCCCGCCGTCAAAGCGAACGTTTTCTCCTAAGAGACAGGTGCTGATTCCCAGCTTGATCTTTTCCATGATGCCTCCAAAACCCCACAAGACGAAAACCTTTGCCACAGAGGGCACAGAGTCCACAGAGGTTTCAGGATTAAAAGATATGAGGACGCATCCCCTTTTCCATGCACGGGGGAGAGAGATGAATGGGATTCATCTGAAAGCACTTTTCAGGGATCCTGGTTGTAGCTCTGAGATCTCTGTGCCCTCTGTGGCTAAAGGTTTTTGCTTGCAGCGCAGTTCGCGGATGGTACTCACCTATTATACCCAAATAATCAAGATCAATTCAATAAAGAAGGGGGCTCTTCCCCTCCCGCCCCTCGCCAGGGTGCCAGAAGGGGCGGGAGATTACAGGGGCCTCTACGCGCAGGTGGTTACGGTCTCCGTCTCTTCGGAGATCTTCAAATCCGGGAGCATGGCCCCGTATTGCTGCAGGTTGCGGTGCATTTCGAAGCAGGTTTCCAGATCGTGCCGGATGTGGCCGATCCGCCCCTTCAGGAGATATTGATTGAGATAAGGGCGGTAGGCCGGATGGGCGCAATTATGGATGATCGTCTTCGCCCTCTGGGTCGGGCCCAGCCCCCGGAGATCCGCCACTCCCTGATCCGTTACGATGACCGTCACCGAGTGTTCGGTGTTGTCGATATGGGGGCACATGGGAACGATCGCGGAAATTTTTCCTTCCTTCGCGATGGAGGGGCACATGAGGATGGAAAGGTAGCTGTTGCGGCAGAAGTCCGCGCTCCCCCCGATCCCGTTGACCACCTGGGTCCCTCCGATGTGGGTGACATTGACATTCCCGTATACGTCCACTTCCAGGGCCGTGTTCATGGCGATGACGCAAAGACGCCGGATGATTCCGGGGTTGTTGGAAATTTCCTGGGGCCGGAGGACCAAGCGCGGCCCGAAAAAGTCCATATTTTCATAAATGCGCTCGAGCTTTTCCGGGCCGACGGTCAGGGCGGTGGTGCTGGCGGCCAGAAGTTTTCCCTGTTCCATGAGCTCAATCTGGGAATCCTGAAAGACCTCCGAGTACATCTTGAAGGGGGGGATATCGGGGTGCTTTCCCAGAGCGGACATGACCCCGTTGGTGACATTGCCGACCCCGGCCTGCAGAGGGAGAAAATCATCGGGGATGCGCCCGGCGCGCATCTCCTCCACGAGGAAGCGGACTAAATGCCCGGCGATCTTTTCGCTGGCCTTCAGCGGCGGCGCGAACGGCGGGACATGGTCGGCCTCGTTGTTTTCCACCACGGCGATGATTTTTTTCGGATCGACTGCGGCATATGGCCAGCCGATCTTGTTTAGGGGATCATGAATCGGCAGGGTGCTGCGGTAAGGCGGCGGGGGGACGATCATGATATCCGCCATTTCGCGCAGGCGGGTGGAGTGATAGTGGTTGATTTCAATGATGACCTTATCGGCGTACTTCAGATAGGAGGGGGAGGCGCCGATGGAGGTGCTCAAGAAGACTCTGCCATCCTGGGTAATTTCCGTGGCTTCCACCACCGCGTAATCGATCTTCCCGAAAAAGCCGTAGGACACCGTTTGGGGAACGTGGGAGAGGTGCATATCCACATATTCCACCTCCTGCCGGTTGATTTGCCGCCGGAGAATCGGGCTGCTCTGATACGGCGCCCGCCAGGCGATGGCTTCCGCCTCGGCTAAGGCTTCATCAATGCTCTCTCCGCAGGAGGCCCCGGTCAAAACCCGAATTTTGAAAGGCTCGCCCTTCTTGTGCAGATCGAGCGCCCGGCTGGCTAAAGCCCTGGGAACGGCCTTTGCCGCTCCGGCCGGGGTGAAACCGCTGAAGGCCACCGTCGCCCCATGGGGAATTTGACCAACCGCTTCTTCCGCGCTCAATTTCGGAAACTCGTTTATTTTGGTCATTATTTTTTCCTTATCGCGTGTCAAAAATAATTGGGCCTCTTTGGAACGAGGGAGAAGATTTCGCCCGCGGTCCTTGGAGCATGGCAAGTTGCGAAAGGGAAAAAAAGGAGAAAGAATGGGAAGGGATTCTTATGCCAACAAGGAGAAGGTTAAAGTCATTTCCTTGGAGGTATTTTTTCGGGTCCTAACCGACGCCTTTTCCTGAATCGACATAAGACCCAATTCGTTTTTGCCTTTTGCCCGGGCCAGCCCAAAATTTTCCGTATCTTTCCCTTTCGGGATTATGCTGAAAAAATTATCACAATCTTCGATAAATATCAACAGTTTTTGACCTGTGAATTGTATGCAGTATACAATAATTTCTGCGGGGAGGAAGGCCACTGGCCGGACAAAAAGCCGCTAAAACGATGGCTCTGGAAAATTCCCCGGGCATTCGCCGGGGAATTTTAGCTTGACAATCGGAAAATTTGATTGTAGTTTTGTACTTAGAAAACTCACATCTGTGCCGAAGTGGCGGAATTGGTAGACGCGCTAGGTTCAGGGCCTAGTGTGGGTTCCCACGTAGGGGTTCGAGTCCCCTCTTCGGCACCAGGCGTTGGAAAAGGGCGCAATCGTAAAGGTTTGCGCCCTTTTCTTTTTTCTGGGTGCGTACCGAGTGCGGGCGCCATGGCAAGGGCCGGGTTCAATATAGAGGGCCGCCGTGGAACCGGGGCCCAAACCAGCCCAATCTCCCACGCCATTTTCCTCAGCTTTCCGGAAGGTAGAGAATCAGAAAAAAAGGGTATTTTCCTTCCACTTCTGGGAAAAACCCTGCGATAAAAATCCCCAAAATAAAGAAGATTTAATGGCCCCGCAAAGATATTGAAAATGCCCTTTCCGGTCATTCCGGCGAAGGCCGGAATCCAGTCTTTTCAAAAGCTTATAATTGCCCGGCGTTCCGGTTTTCACAGGAGTGACGGCTCTTTAGGCAGCCATCGAGTTCAAACAACTCCCTATCGGCTTCCCGATGGTCCGGAATTTGCTAATTTCTTCCTCCAGTGAATCGTCTCGAAAGAGAGACTTTGCCGCTGCCAAGATTAAAAAACCGCCAACGCCTGGGGGGTATGAAAATGATCATCAAGTGCCGCTTTTCGATTCCCTTGAAAGCGATCGGAGACTATAACCGCCAAGCCAAAAGCCTGCCCCCTTTGCCGGAGTACATAGTCAAAAGGGGCCCCTATATCGATGAAAACAAAGGGGCGGCCAACCAAATCACCACGGTTTACGAATTCGACAAGTCCCTGCTGCCCGAGGCTTGGGTAAACATTTCAAAGCACTTGGACGTCTTTCGGACCGTTGGCGGATTTACCCTGTCCGCCCAGGTCATGGATCGGGAGAGGGAAACTCAAAAATCTCAAGTCCGAGCATAGAAAGGGATCGGCCTTTCTGGCGTCGATTCCTTCTGAAAAAAATACGTTTGGAAAGAGACATAAACGAATGGCTCCTGGAAATTTCACCATGACCTCCAAAGAAGATCTCGTGGATAAGATATCAAAAATCCTGAAGGCCGATGGGGATCTGGATTTCCTTTTCAAACTGGCTCCCAAAGAACTGGCCGTTCTCACGGCGCATCTGAAAAATTCCATGGACCGAAGGGAGTAGCCCCTCGCGGGTGGACCCCGGAAAGCTCTGACCTCCGCTTGCCCGCTGACCGTTTTGCCGGGCATTTATCCTGCTGGTTTCGTAAAAAGTCCATCTGCCGCGTTGCGCTGCAGCTTCGTCGTTGCGGCGCGCCCGTTGGTGCGCCTCACTCCTCAGTTTTTACGCGCCTTGCATGTAGGGGCGAGCAGCGCTCGCCCGATCACGGGCGTCCGGCCGGACGCCCCTACAGACAAAACCATCGTTCAGCTGGCTTTTTCGAGATTATCAACCCTGATTCCCCTGAAAAAAGGCTTTTCTTTTCCCGGATGAGCGCTGCCGCCCTCCACCGGCATCAGCCCGATGGAGGTTTAGGCGCGGGGAGGCGAAAACGTTTTGCCAACCCCGTGCGTATTCGCTATCATGAATGAAGAGGGCCAACATGTTTAAGGGGAGGGAGAGAGTGAACACGAACCACAGCGATGAGAAGCCCACCCATGCCATCTACTGGGAGGCGCTGGGCAAATCCCATCCGGATGAAATCTGTCAAAGAACCGAGGCGCTTTACGATGAGAACCGGCGGGGATATCTTCTGCCAAGTCTCCATCGGCAGTACACGATTGTTCCTGAGGAGCGGAAGATTCTGTGCCGGCGGGGCGAGGCTTTCGAGGAAGAGCATTTCCGAGACAACTTCTACCTCATGGTTCTCTTGTATCTGCTGAACGCGAAGGGCGGGCGGCCTGGCAGCAATTGGGTCAGCGAAAAGGAGTTAAAGGGGGGTATCACTTTCTTTCGGGGACCCCATGCCTTGCCGGTGGAAGAAATTTGGCGAACCTTTGGAAAAGACGCGGAAGGGTTTTCCCAAGCGGGAATCCGACTCGGAGGAGTCGAAATGCCGTTCGGCGACAAGGCCTTCGTCTTGACGGTCTTTCCCAAAGTGCCTCTGGCCTACGTGCTCTGGAAAGAAGATCCGGAATTCCCGGCCCGGGTGACGGTTCTTTTTGACGCCACAATCCAGACCCATTTTTCTCTGGATGGGATTTGGTGTCTCGTCGCCGAAGTGAGTCAGCGTCTTCTGGACGCCAAAGAGCAATGAAAGGGAAAACGGCCTACCTCGTCACCGATCTTGAGGGCTCGACCGGAGCCTGGACCAAAGCGCATACCCTTTTGGGAACCCCGGAGTGGCAGGAAGCCCGTGTGGAGCTGACCCGGGACATCAACGCGGTGGCCGAGGTTCTTTTTGAGATGGAAGTAAAGAGGGTCGTGGTCAAGGATTTTCACCGCACGGGTTACAATTTAATTCTTCCCTACTTGGACCCCCGAATCAAAATAGTCTCAGGGTATTACGCCGGGCCGGCCCTCGGGTACGGAAATCTTCATGGCGCCGAATTTGCCCTTTTTGTGGGTCTGCACGCCGCCGGCGGGAACGAGAAAGGATTTCTTCCCCATACTCTGACCAGCCGCATCGCCGAGATCCGCGTCAACGGCAAGAGGGTTTGCGAATCGGAGCTGTTTGCGACGGTGCTGGCGGATTTCAACGTGCCCGTGGTCTTTTTCTCGGGCTGCCCTGCCGCCTGTCAGGAAGTTTCCGAGAGGATGAGTTGGGTGGTCGTCTCTGAAATTCCCAAAGACCCGGAAATCTACAAAGACGAAAAAAGAAGGAAGGAATATATTTTCCGGAAAAGAGAAGCGTTGAAACAAAAAATCAAAGAAATTGTGGACCCGACCGAACAGCCCCTTTTCCGGATGTCTTCCCCCTTCGATTGTCAGGTGATTTTTCAGGACGAAGCGGAGGCCCGCCGCAATCCCTGGGGGTTTCCCCGCTCGGGGCGAACGCTCCAGGTTGAGACCGCCCGGTTCTTAGACCTTTATGAAAGCCTTCTTAAAATAGCCTATTTTCCCAAGCTGGCATATCCGTTCCGCTCCGTCGTTTTGCCGCTGACCCGGTTGATCTGGAAACTCCAGTCCCGAAAACACCTTTAAAAGAAAGGGGCCAAGGATTTCCGGATTCCAGGGTTCAAGAAAAGCCATCACCCGCCCCCGGGCCTCTTGGATCCTTGAGCCCCTTTGTTTATTCTTGACTTTCCCCCCTCCTCTTCGTACTATTAAAAATGTCGGGGCGTAGCGCAGCCTGGTAGCGCACCTGCTTCGGGAGCAGGGAGTCGCTGGTTCAAATCCAGTCGCCCCGACCACTTCAAATGCTTTTTTCCTGCCTTCGATCTCAGCGTTTTCCTTCAACTCAAACTGGAAGCATCGATCCTGTCGCCAAGGAAACCCTTTCCGCCCTGCAAGTCATGGCTTCGAGAAGTTAACATTTTCATCAACGTCCCCTATTTTGTGGCAAAGAGGGTAACAGCAGAGTCAGCAGGACTTCCTCCAGGATTGTCTCGGGAGGCGTTCGCATCGTCTTCATTTTCAGGTCGGCTTGGGTGAGCAGGTTGAGGCCTTCCTGGAGTTCCTCCGGCGAGTATCTCTCGGCATTTTTGAACAGCTCAAATAGCACGTTGAGCGGGAGCTTGAAGATATTGGTCCGGCTCTTTTCGGGCATCTCCTTTTTCTTTTTCAGCACGATGGGAAAGTAGATGATTTTCTTGAAGGCCTCTTCATTCATGCGGGGATTCCATTTTTTCTTCAGCGCCGCCGCCATAAACTCCTTTGCCACCACGAGGTAGTGGATCTCCGTCGAGATGCCCTGCAGGAGGGCCAGGGGAGGCTCCTTCTGGGCCAGCAATTCCTGCAGATAAAAGAGCGCCGTTTTCAGGTCCCGCCGGCCAACGGCTCTCTGGAGGTTGAAGACGGAGTCTTCCTTTGTGCGCCCGACGATCTCCTCCACATCCGCCGGATCGATCCGCGGTTTATCCTTCAGGGAAACCACCACCTTTTCCAGCTCGCTCAGAAAAACCCCCACCTGGAAGCCCGTCTTATTGACTAACAGCTCAAAGGCTTCTTTGTGAATCGTCTTCTTAGCGCTTTTCAGAAGGCGGTCGGCCTGCTCGAAGAGGATCCTTTTTTCGTCGGTTTCAATTTCCGCCGGGTCCCGCCGGGTCCGGGGGACGGAAAAGTCGATCACGACGCCGATGTCGTTTATGACCTTATAGAGGCTCTTTCTCCGATCCACGTGGTCGGTGACTAAGATCAACGTGTTTTTCTCGGGAATTCCTTTCCCGCCTTTCCCCAGGGCCTTGAGAAGCTTGTCGGAATTATCCTCATAAGGGATGGGGTCGAGCCCTTTCCGGCGGCATTCCTCAAGCACGGCTTTCAGCCAGGCCTCGGTCTTGGCGTGACTCTGATGGCCCGGCAATCGGGCGAGAGCTTCTTCCGGGATATCTGCGATCTTTTTGTATCCCTGGTTTCCGAGCACGAATCGATACAGCCGGACCGCTTCGGCCAAGTTTCCGCTTTCATATTTCTCCTGGCTCTTGGCGATGATCTCCTCCAGCAGAAATTTTGAAAAGAACACCTTGGTATCCTTGACGACAATGACCCTCCGCTGTCCGAACCAGGGATAGGTTTGGAGGGACGGGATAATCCGCTCCCAGTCTTCTTCGCCTCCTTCGATGACTTCCAGATTGAGGTCTTTGTCCTTTCCCGGTAAAAGGGCCTCGATCATTCTCTTCGCGGCTTCTTTCATTACATAATTCTCGTCTCCGAGGACTACATAAACGGGCAGGATCTTCCCTTTTTGAATTTCGACGAGGGTCTGATTCAATCCGGCAGCGGCGGCGAGTTCCATATCTCTTCCTTAGAACTTATCCATCAATAGGATTCCCTTCCTCTGTAACCAGATTTACCCTCTCCCCCGCGGGGAGAGGGGAGGGTGAGGGGGATTTCTGGGAGGGCATTTTCAAAACGTCAAATGGCTTCCTCCCGCGTAATTCAGCTTATCCGCCCGGCGGTTCGATCCAAAATCTCCCACAGGCGGTCAGCCCAATCCTGGTGCTCCGGCTTCATCAAGCAGGACCGCAGACAAACAACCTGAGGCTGGTCTAAATCCACATCCTTCCAGACGCCTCGCAGAAGCAAAGCCGGGTATCGGAATTTTGCTATATGCAAATGCTCGGCCGCGGCGGCTTCGAAAAACCGCTCCGCCCGGGCCGAAATTTCGCTGGCTTTTTGGCCGTTCGAGGCGAAGACCAAAATATCCAACTCGGGGGGCAAAATCATCCGGAAGCGGGGATCGCCGGACATCCTTTCGAAGAGGACCAGGGCGGCCTGCCGGCACTTGCCGAGGCTCCGGGCAAATTCGCCGCCGGGAAGGTAGGGCAGCATTTTCTGCGTGGCCCACAAAGCAACCGCGGAAGCCCCGGCCCGGGAGCACTCCAGGCTGATCTCCCCCAAGTGGAGTTCGGAGGAGGTAAAATAGGTATAGGGAGAGTCATGCCGGTAGAACCGGCCCACCGTGGGGTCCCGGTAAAGAACGCACCCGCACCCGAAGGGCTGCAAACCGTGTTTATGCGGGTCCACCACAATTGAATCCGCCTGGGTCAGACAATCGTACGCCTTACGGGTGCCGGCCTCGAGATTGTCCGCTAGGACAAAATACCCCCCGTAGGCGGCGTCCACGTGGAGGCGGAAATCATACCGCTCCCGCAGCTCGAGGATTTCAGGCAGCGGATCCACGGCGCCGGTCCCGGTAGTCCCTGCGGTCGCGACCACGGTGCCGACCTCTCCCCGTTCCAGAACTTGAATTAAGGAATTGATATCCATTTTAGCCTTCGCATCGCAGGGGACGCTCTCGAAGCGGAGCCCCAGGACCGCGGAAATCCGCTGATGGGTATAGTGAGCCTGTTCCGAGGCCAGAATTTTCCGGCCGGGTTTCAGCTGCCCGGCGATCCAGAGGGCTTCCAGGTTGGCCAGCGTTCCCCCGCTCGTGAGATGCCCTAAGAAGGTCTTCCAGCCGAACAGCTTCGCGATTTCGGCCACCGCCTCCTTTTCCAGGAAAGAACTGGCTCGGCCCCCGTCGAAAGCATGGTTGTTCGGGTTGATCCAGAGGGCGAGCATATAAGCCAGGCGCGCCACGGGGTGCGGCGGCTTTAGCATCTGCCCGGCATAGTAGGGATGGAAATACGGAAAATTGTCCCGCATCTTTTCGGCCACGTCCCGCAGCACCGTTCGAAGGCCGGCCAGGTCCGCCTCCGGATCAAGAGCCGGCAATTCCGCGAACCCCGCGTCCAAGGTTTCCAAGGCCTCGGCCAAAACTTCCAGGCTTTTCGTTTCCAGCTTCAAGAGAACCTCCCTCCGTTCATTTAGGGGACGTTGATGAAAACCTCAACCGTTGCAAACCTCCACCCCAGGCTACTCGCGGAATTCGAACATGATTTTTTCATAGGGCTCGAACATCATCTGGTAAAGATCCATGGCATACCGGTCGGTCATTCCAGAGAGGTAGTCGCCGATCACCCTTCGCTTTTCCGTCCGGTCAGGAGCTTTTTCCAACCGGCTCCGGAAATTCCGCGGCAACATCTCCGGTTTTCGCTCCAAATGCTCGAAAATCCTTTTGATGATCAACTTCCCTTTTTCGTTCATGATGCAGACCTGGGGACTCTGATAAACCCTTTGGAAAAGAAATCGCTTTAAATCCTTGAAATCCTCCCAGTCTTTTTGAGGGGCCGCAACCATATCGGCCTCGGTTTTCCTTGCCGCTTCAACGGAATGAATCCCGAATCCGGCAATGTTCTTCCCCGTTTCCTCAATGACCATGAGATTCGTCATCTCGATGATCGTGCGCACCAGCAGCCTGGACTTTATGACTTTCCCGACCTTATCAAATCCTGGATACTTCATCCGGCACTGTTCCAAAAATCTCTGAACCAACGGGTTTTCATAGGACTCGATTTCTTCGAACTGCAGGTATCCCGCATTGAGGGCGTCCTCCAAGTCATGGGCGCAGTAGGCCAACGGGTCGGCAATGTTGACGATCTGGGCTTCCAGGGAGGGGCGAGGGAACCGCTGGAATTCAAGCGGCGTCTTGGGGTCATCGTACGTCGTGGTGTGGCGGGCGATTCCTTCCCGGGTTTCATAGCACAAATTCAGGCCGTCATATCGCTCGT
>Ga0105097_10001633_pt1 | contig 10786 bp, 13 predicted proteins | sample PPLLak12cMay2015_FD_87035 | JGI IMG/M metagenome (GOLD analysis project Ga0105097, IMG submission 87035) | Freshwater sediment microbial communities from Prairie Pothole Lake near Jamestown, North Dakota, USA - PPLs Lake P7 Core (1) Depth... | ecosystem: Environmental > Aquatic > Freshwater >... | reverse complement strand
TTTTATTTTTAATAATATCGAATATTTGTAATTTATTTAATTACCAAAATTATTGGAATTATAATTGTCGAAAAAACTCAGATTTAGAAATTTTGTATTCTTTTTCAAGTTCATTAACCAATTCATTTTGAATTGGAAGTAATTCATTTTGATACTGTTTAAATATATTGATTCTTTCAATAAATCCATCAAAAACTACTTTACCATAATCTCGAATTACTTGTTTTTTATGATCGTCATCAGTAACATCAGATAATTTTGAATACCGCATTGAAAGAACTTTAAATATTGATTTATATTTTTCATCAATATTATCAAGTTCCATTTTTAATGATTTAGGTAAATCTTGTCTATACAATAGTGCTAATTTTTTAAAAAGATTAACAGTTTTAGTATGCTCCATGGTTTCATCTATAGAAGATTGTAAACATAATAAATATACCAATGGACCTAATATAAAAGCAAACATAGTAAGAGTAATAGGATGTATTATTGAATAAGCCATTGTGGCAACATAAGTACCAAATCCTATAATTTTGGTGTCAATAGGAGTATTAAAAGTTCGTTTATAACAATTATGTAAAGATATTACAGGCGCAAAAGGAATAAATATAAAACCGGCAGTTTTTAACGCTTGAAGTATATAAAACTTATTACTTAACATATTAAATGGATTATCCATTTCAATAATTAAGGTATCTATATTTTTTAAAATGTTAGAAGTTGTCATAAAATTGGTTCGTTATAAATTAATAATAATATTTAAATTCCTTAAAAATATCCTCCCTTGTATTAACTATACAAGGGAGGATTTTTTATTAGCAATACGTAGTAGAAATAAGGCGTTGAGCTTTTTGAGTACCGTATCCAACACCAGTAAAGACATTGGAAACGTTCTCACGCATTACTTCGCTAACATGCTCGCAAGATTCATCTAGAGCAGCAACTTCAGAAATAGCACTGAGCATAGAAACCAGGTCATCTCTAATAAAAGTTTTAATGCTTTCAAAAGACGATACTAAATCATCAGTGTCAATAAACTTATTACAATTTTCAACCACATATTTGAAATTAGTCATGACAAATGGAGTAAGGGATTCATTTACTAAATCCGCAATCTCGGCTTCATTACTTTCAACCAAAGTTTTTACATCTTCATTTTCAAAAATATATTTTAAGTATTCCATAGTATCAACCTCTTATACAGACAATTGTTTTGCAGTAGTAGTTAAATAATTCAACGTATAGTTCTTACCAAACTCTTTGATAGAAGCATGAGTTTCAACTATATCATCCTTAACAATAAATTCATTTAAATTTTCAACAATTTTGTTATAAATCGAATCAATAGAAAAAGATTTCTTAAATTCGGCTAAAACAGTAGCTTCATTAGTTTCAATCTCATCCACAACCGAAGATTCATTAATTAAATATTCTAAAAACATTAGTTACCACCTACCATTGAAGTTGTTAGTCTATTTGGTAATCGAGTTGCTATATTATCAGTCAATCTATTTTCAACTACCATTTGTTTAATAATATTAAATACTTTGTCGAATGCTTCAACTAATGAAGCATCATAAGTTATCATACTATCATAAAAAATATTTAATTCTTTAATAATATTTCGAGTATTTAGTGACGCAAATCCACTATAATTATGAACATCTGATAATTTATTAAATTTAGAAAGAGGAGTTGCATCTTTTGAAAGTTGTAACAACGCTGCGTACATTATAATAGCATACGATCCCATAAAGTATTTCATTCCACAATCATATGTTAAAATATAATCATTTCTAATAGTTGCCGTTCTTTCACATTTTTTAACTTCACTATCTAAATAAGTAAATTGAATTTTTAAATCAGGAAATATTGCAAGCGTTTTCTTACGAATAGCATCAATTTGTTTACGCATTTTCAATATAGTACGAACAGTATCTGAAAATTTTTGATTACCAAATACTTTACTTCGTATAATATACGCACTCAATAATAAAAATACAAACGCCATTCCCACAAGAGTATATGTGCCAAATAAATATGGAAATTCTTGTTGGAGTATTGCCAATCTAGACATAACGCCAGTATGCTCTTTCATTTCATCTCGAACAACTGCCGCACTATTATTTAATACATCTAATTCGACTTTAAGATTTGCAAGTTCAGCATTTAAATTGTTTACTTTATCTCCTTGACCACCAACAATAGTACTTAGTTCTGTGCGTTTAGCTTCTAAATTACTAATATTTGTTTGAATAGTACCAATAGTATCCGTTAAAGAAGTATCAATATTACGATCTTTAAGCAAACTAAGTATTATCTGAATCTTATCAAGATTAGTATCATTACTATTAGTAATTAGATTTTTAAGATACGTAACAACGAGTGCTTGCGAAGCAGGCTCAACCTTTTCGCCTTTTTCAATCATAATCAAAATTGATTTAATTTTCGGATCATCAATGTCAAGATCTTTAATTCCATAATTGTTATAAAAGTAATTATATATTGCAAACGCTTGGTTTATAATTAAAACCCCACCTATGGTACCAAGTAACAGTTTCCACTTACCAGTTATAAATGTTTTTATAGTATCCCAATTACCAGTTATAAATGTTTTTATAGCATCCCAACTTTCATTAACTGGCTCTACTTGAGAAGCAGCAAATAACTTAATATTATCATAAGTATTAACTAAATCATAACCAACCAATTGATCTAAATTTTCAAGTACTTTTTCATAAATACGATTTTCTTGCTGAATCTCAGCAGGAATTATCTTTTTATTGTTAGTAGCAGATAACTCTATTGATTTGTCAAGCAATTCATAAAAACTAGTACTAGACACTTCTATTTCATTTACTTGCGAATATACATTAAATAATTCTTCACATTGTTCTAAAATAGATTTAAATATTCGAGTATTAGTAGAATCTATTGCAATCAAATCTTTAACATTTCGCACATGTTCTAACTGAGTTCTATCTTCTTCATAAAGAGTAGAAACTATACAATCTAAAGAAAACTCTAAAACATTAGTTAAGTAAGAAATTAAATTAGAATCGCTTATCCGATCTTCTTCTAAAACGATTAAACTAGATTCTGTAACTCCTTCTAATAATTTTAAATTATTTTTTATTTTTCTAAAATTATTTCTATAACTTATATTTATATTATATAACTGCTCTTCGATAGATTGTATTATATTATTTATATCTTCTTTTATTACTAATGAATCAACATTAGTATTTAATTCGTTTTCTATTACTACAGTAAACATTAATTTACCTTTCAATTAAAGCAGTTTTTGTTATATTATTTAACAATCTAAAATTGTCTCCAATTATAGCATTGTTTATTTTTAAATTACTCAAAAATTTAAGATATGAACTATAAAAATTATTCATTAAATTAGAAATACTTCTATTTGATTGAGATTTAAATCTAGCTAATTCATTAAATGAATAAACCTCTGATAAATCTTCATTATTAGCCTTTAAGTATTTTACATACTCAGCAACTAATTTACTTAAAACGTATTCGTTTAAGAATTTAGCATATCCATTTATTGCACACTCGGATCTTAAATTTTTATCATCAATAACATTACACTTATTTTGTAATAAATTTTTAAATTCAGTATTTAATCTAGAATCTATAGAAAATTTTAAATATTTAGATAATTTATCTAAATTCTTAACCATAACAAATACATTTAAAGCATCACTTTTACTTATTTTTTTATAGATAACAAATCCTATCACAACTAATAATAATGGAGCTAATGAAGCACTTAATGTCGCAACACTAGCGTAAAATCCCGACCCAAAAACACTAGTTGCTAACGTACCTAAATAACTAGAAGCAACACCATGCGATGCAATTGTTCCAGCGGCAACATCACCTGTTACTAATAATGCTTGAATAGATCTTCCAACAGTAGAGGCTTCTGCATTTTTAAAATAGTCAATAAAATCACTTTCAGAAATGATGTTATCAATCATTATATACCTCTCGTATATAATTATTAGTAGTAGTATTTAATAAATCAATATACCGTTTTCTTAAAATAGAATCAAATACATAACTATCTAATAATTTAATATAAAATTCATATAAATTGAACAATCTTCTAGATAATATAGGATTCACATTAATATTAAAAGTAACTAAATCATAAAATGTAAGAATATGTGATAAATCAACGTTATTCTGCTTAGAATACCGAATATACTCAAGTATTACTTTTGTAATTACATCTTCAGTTATAAACTTAACATAATATTGAGAAGCGCATATTAATCTACTCTTTTCATCTAATATTTTAGAACAACTGTTCAATAGTATATCATTATATCGATCATTAATAGTACTAAAAACATTAAATAAATCACTTTTATTAGTAAGTCGCAATGTATCAATAACGGATTTCAAAGATAGTTCAAAATTTTTAATTAATTGAATATCATTGAATTTTATTAATCGATATATAACCATTCCAACAAGTACTGTAGGAAACATTAAAAGAGATACCACTCTTAATAATTGAGCATTAGCAGCTAATAAAGCAGGTCCAGTTAAGGTACCAAATGATGAGCCGGTAATCTTAGATATTATTTGAGATATCATACTAGTAGCAATTGAAAATTTCCCTAATGCTAAAGAACTAGTAATAACGCCACCTAACCAATTACTCAAAGAAATTTTACCAACCCAAAGAGGTAAAGTAGATGACCAAAAAACAGATTTAACAGTATCCGCAACATCAGAAAATCCTTCAACAAAATATATATTATTAGTTTCTATTAAATAATAATAAGTAAATAATTTAATATTGCTTTTAAGTTCTTCTTGTGTTTCTGAAATTAATGAAATTTCATCTAAATTTTCTAAAATATAAGAATAAATATCTGAATTAATTTTATCAGATATTAACATAATTACGCGTTTCTATTTTGACGACGAGCTTTTAATACTTTTTCTGTAACAACACCCATGTTTAATGCAGTAAGAACACGAACTTCTTCTTCAGCTAATTCATCAGTGTTTGAATCTAATTTAAAATTAATCTCCTCAGATTCAGTAATTTTAGAATACTTATCGATTAAATTTTTTACAGTTAATGACATTGCTATTTACCTCAAAATTTGAGTAGAAAAGAAAATTGGATAAATGTTACTTACATAATATAAATATTTAAAATAACATTGTTCGGTTGTAGTTAAAACTAAATTAGAAGTTGTAGACCGAACTTTATCTATAATAAATTCTAATTTTGCTTCATCAGTTAAATAATTCTGTTTTGTAAAATATAAAGTAAATGCATTAGGTATATTATTAAAATAATAAGGTAATGGGATATTTAAATCATATCTATGAGAAGAGTCCATTTCTGATAGTAATGGTTTGTCTATAACTAAGTTATATTTTTCTGATGAATAATTTTGTATTTCTATTGGTGATATATTACTTATTGATTCATTGGTTAATCTAAAATCAATAGTTATTTGTTGGATTCTATTAGGACCGCGTATAGGGAAATACTTGAATACTATATTTAATACTAATTCGTGTACTTTTAAATGAGTTTGCTGTAATGTTATTTTATCAACGGCGGAAATTGAAATGGTACTAGTAGTTTCATTAATTGATCCGGTTATTAATAAATCTTCAATTTCAAAAGAAAAAGTACCACCTTTTGTAATATCAATATTTGAAATAGTTGGTATTACATCTGTGTATTTTTTCTCAGTTTCATTATAAAAACTAACCCCAATAATCTTTGAGTGATCAAAGTCCAATTCATTTTTAAATGAATTAATAGTTTTAATTGAAGAAAATATATTTCCAGCATCAACAAATCGATGATTCATTACTTTAAATTGTTCATCAATCTGAATATTAGGATTTCGAATAGTAAATGAATCAGATATGTATTCATAAGACAATTGCTCAATCCTAAAACTACTTAATGCGCCGTAGAATTCGCCTTCAAACCAAGCAGAAAAATAAGTGTTATCTGTAATTTCAATATTTTTTAATTTTCCTGAAATTTTATTACCACTAATAAATCCGTATTTTACACCAAGTTTACCTGCTTGATAATTAACTGTTGCTTTTTCTACAGCTTTGTCATCAATAAAACCATAAACGTATGCATTAAAACTAGATTCAAATGTATCAGCTTGTATAGAAACATTTAATAGATCATTTTTGAATTCGCCGTTTAAAGAGAAATTATCTAAATCTTTAACACAAGGGCAATTAACAATAACAACATCGGTACTTCCAGATTGTTTTAATTGCAATTCAATATACTCAAGATCCAAATTGCACGGAACTTTAACATTATCAAATTTTAAAAATTTAATATCGTCAAATTTCGCAAGTCGTTGTTGTTCACTTTGATAATTAAATAATATCTTAGAAGGTAACTGCATTAATAATTCAAATGATAAATTCAAAGCAAATGTACTTGAAGAAACTTCGCCAATATTAACAGCAGCATTAGTTAATCTAATAAGAGGTTCATAACCAACACTAAAGTAATAATTTAACTCATCTGTTAAGCTGTTATGCTTAAAAAATAAATTATCAATTTTATCTTTACTAGGATCAAATAAATAAGGATTAAGAAATTCACTACTTATTTCAAAATAAGAAACAAATCTATAAATTTGCAAATACTTGTTTAAAGGCATAACTGATTCAAACATATGCTTAAAATCAATTGCTTGAAATTGAGTATCGCAATTTATAGAAATATCAACGCTAATAGTAAAATGGTCTTCTTGAATCATCAATCCTATATTCTTATTATGATCATGCAAAACTGGAATCTGATTATAATTAGAAAAATTTCTCAAAAAAGTAGACGGTCTAGCATTTAAATAAGTACTAGTATTGTATGTTATAATAGCAGCCGGTAATTCATAATTAGCATTATAATCCAAATTGAAACTAGTAGATGAAATATTATACTGGAAGGTCTTAATTCGACCTTCCAGTACTTTATTTAAAAAATAACTTAATCCAAGTAATATATCACTATATAAGTTATGAACCTTCAATTTACATTATTTAACTTGAGTTGAAGCAGCAGCCGGCATCACCTTATTAACTCGTCCAGCATTTTTTGAACGAACTAACAATGATCTAGAACGCATTTTAGCTGAAGCAGCAGTAGGCTTACGACGCATACGAGTTTTAGCGGCTCTCATTGCACGCTTCTTATAAGCAATAATATCTCTAGAACTCATACGTTCACACATGCCACTTTTAGCAACTCTAAATCCTTCGGGACAAATATTCTTTTTAACTAACTTGCCCTGGCGAACAACTGTTTTTACTAATGCTCTACCTTCCTCAATAGCTTGTGAACTTTGAAGTATACGAGAATTAATAACACTTTCGGTAGCAATTCCGGCACCAATAGCTGCTACGATATTAGTAATATATTCTTCACCTAAATCAAATTCGGATAAAATCGCTTCAGTTTCTTTAATAACTGATACTTCTTCTAAATTTAAAGCTAATTTTAAATTACCGGATTGTTTAATTTCTCCTTCGCCTTTACTTTCTTCTAACTCACTTTCTTTTAACTCAGTATCTTCTAACTCAGTATCTGTAATTTTTTCTACATTTGATAAATCAATGTTTAAATTCATTTCAATTATTCCTTTTTTAAATTAAAGAGCGCCAATTTTAGCAAGAACTTTATTTCTAGATGTAACTTTCTTTTCTAATTTTGCAACTGTTTTAGCATCCGCATTAGATTTCTTCATCTCAGCGAGTGAAGATTGCATGGTTTTAGTTTTGGCAATATAATCTTTCTTAGTTTCTCTAGCTTTAGATTTAGCTTGATCTAAACGAGCCCCATAAGTTTTAGCTTTTTCAGCATACTTAGCTTTCTTACTAGGATCTGAAGTAGATGATGCCAACTTAGTATAGTAATTAGTAGCTTTATTTAAACGATAAATAGAATTTAAATACTTAACGATTATGTAAGCACCAGCAGCAGCAATAACGACACCGCCAAGAGCTAAAATAGGATTGTCCTTGACAGCATTGGTCATTATAGACATTAGTCCTGGTTCATTTTGAGCTTCTAATTTATCAGCACGCGCATTCATAGATGCGCTGCTACTAGCAACTGTCTTAGGACCATGACCATCGAGATCAGAACCGCCAGATCCTACCTCATCTGACTTAGGAGTATTTTTAGCTACTCGTTCTTGTCTCTCTCTCTGCATTTTTTCAGAATAGCTTTCCATTCCTTTTTCTTGAGCGGCTAACATACGGGCTTGTTCGCCAGCTTCTAATCTATCAGCACTCGCATTCTTAGATTCGCTATTACTAGCAACTGTCTTAGGGGGCGGAGGAGCTTTACCACCTTTTATCTCAAAAACAATACCAATATCCGCAAGATGATCTTCAACACCTTCAGTTAATAAGTCATCATCAATACTCATGATGAATTCATCTTCTTTATCAATGTCAATAACATCAACAGATTCGTCAATTAATACGCCAATCGAATCAATCAAATTAATCATTAGTTTTTTATCCTGTGTTTGTAATCAAAATTTTTAATTTTTTATTTAAAGGATTTTAGCAAATAATTTATCAAATTTTGCTAGAATGTTCTCGAATTCAATATTAGAAATTAAATCCATAACCCCTTCATTAATATTAGTAGCAATTCGTTTATTCAAACTTGGATATCCGGTAGTTAATTTCGTAATAAAATTTTCAACCATACCCGAAAAAGTATTAGTTAATGTTTTTATTTCATTAAGGTTGGAGTCATTAGCTTTACTATTTGGATAAACTAGTTTAAATAACCCTCTTGAAATATGATTGCCATAACCCAACTTATTAGCGAATTTATCACAATTAGCTTCATTAATTGATAAAATATACTTAACAATCATAGTAGAGACTATTACGGTACCTATATACGCTATTACTAAAGTATTGAATGCCATATAACTAAGATATGTCAATATTAAATAACCAAATTTAACTAAAGAAGAAACAAATTTAATCATAAACTCAAATAAATAAGGATGTATACTATGCAAATGTCCAATTTCATGTAATAAAAATGCAAATCTGGCTTCTACATCATTTTTTAATAACTTCTTTAATCCCCTAGTTTGATAGGTTTCTATTATTATGCTAGAGGGTAACTTATGAGTAAAAGTAATAATACCATCTTTATTAACATAACCATCAATATTCGCTTTTAACAACTTAAGATAGTGGTTATTAATATCGTATAAATGACCTATAATAGGAAACAAAGATACACTACTATTAGGTGTCCCTAACTGATCCGTTAATATAAACGCTCCAGGTTCTGCATCCTTTACTAAGTTTACTTTTAAATTTAAATTTCTTGTTTTAGTTAAAATATATTCTTCTAATTCTGGATCTTTTTCTGCTAATGATTTTGCCAATTGAAGATTTCTAGTTTGGGTAGATATTACATTTAGAATTTTATCAGAACTTAGAGGGAAATACTTTTTTATAATATTAATTTCATTCATTTATTAACGGCGAATATTAAATTAGTTAATACAAATGGTACTCAACGTTTTATTTAGTTTTGTTAAATCCGCACATGTATACTTTTGATAACTATTTTTCAAATTATCTGGCATTGGTATTATTTCAATTTGTGCATTATATTTCTCAGCAACTTCTTCAGCAACTTGAAGAAATGATTTTGGAGTACCAGTACCTATATTCCATATACCACTTTTGCGTGTATTTAGAAACTTGAATTGCGTTTCTAATAATGTATCTATATGTATAAAATCTCTAAAATATTCATGACTGTTCTCAAACACTTTAATTATTCCAGTCTCTAATGCTTGCTTTTTAAACTTAAAATAAGGGCTTGCTTGATCACCTTTATGTTCTTCCCCATCATCCCCATAAACATTAAAATACCGAAAACCCTGAACTGGAATTCTCCACGAATAATGAGTAGTAAAACGTTCAAATAAATATTTAGACCAAGCGTATGGAGTTTTAGGGTCCGGTCTTGCAGTTTCTTCAAAATCAGTACCTAAACCATAAATTGAAGCAGAAGAACTCCACTGAAAATGTATCTTTAAATCATTACATAATTTAGATAACCAAACACTAAAATCGTAATTTTGATACATTATTTTTTCTATATCGGTTTCAGTAGTAGAACTAATAGCGCCAAAATGCATAACCGCATCAACAGGAAAAATATGAAAAACCTCGGATATTTTATTACGTTCAACCCAATCAAATGCGCTAATTACTTCATGTCCATACTTATGTGCTTGTTTAACAGCATGAGAACCAATAAACCCTTTGGACCCAGTAATTAATAAATTTGCCATATTTAATGAGCATCCTCTGGAATTGCTTTAATTTCTACACTTACTAAATTCTTTGAATTAAATACTTGTTGAGAATTGATTAAAAAACTAACACCTTTCTCTAACATTTCAATAAATGGTATCATAAAATCAGCAGTAATAACATCATCAAGAGTAATCAAAAAACTATTGCTACCATTAGTAATTACTAATCCGGGTTCTATAATCGGATACACGTATTGACGAGAATTGGTATCGGTTACAATGAAATAATAATTCATTTTTATTTTCCTATAATATATTGATTTGTGTAAAAAGTGTTTTAATCTTTAACAGATCTGATTCTGTTGCTTCAACTGGGGTATATGTGTAAATGTTTTTGAGTTCCTTGAGTACACTCTTATAGTTTTCATCATCTTTTTTAG
>Ga0105097_10001632_pt1 | contig 10792 bp, 7 predicted proteins | sample PPLLak12cMay2015_FD_87035 | JGI IMG/M metagenome (GOLD analysis project Ga0105097, IMG submission 87035) | Freshwater sediment microbial communities from Prairie Pothole Lake near Jamestown, North Dakota, USA - PPLs Lake P7 Core (1) Depth... | ecosystem: Environmental > Aquatic > Freshwater >... | reverse complement strand
TCGCTATACTTTTTGCCAATGGCAAAGGTGAAAAAAGAGAATTTCGACGACAAGGAACTGTCCCTGAAGAACGAAATTTTCGGCATTGTTGCCCTGTTTTTTTCCTTTTTCCTGATCTTCAGCCTGGTCAGCTTCACGCCGCTCGACCCCAGTTTCTTTCATTCCGCCCACGGCCGCGCCATCCACAATTTCGGCGGCCGGGTGGGGGCGGAACTGGCGACGCTGCTGTTTAACCTGTTCGGGTTTGCCTCGCTGCTGTTCATCCCGATCTTCCTGTTCCTGACCGCGTTTTTTCTTTTCAACCGCCGCATCGGCCGGGCAATCAGCAAGGGGATCGGTTTTTTCATCCTGCTGGTCGCGCTGGCGGCATTCCTGGCCAACGTCAAGCCCATGATCGCCGTGGCCGGGCAGCCGGTCCATGCGGGCGGCATGGTCGGCCTGCTGCTCAATAACTTCTTCAGCGCCCAGATCAAGGGTTTTTTCGCCGGGGCGCTTTTTCTTTCCCTGCTGGGCATTTCCCTGGTGCTGATCGCCAAGATATCGATAAGGAACATTGTTGTTTTTTTGGCGCGCCTCCTGAAAAAATTCGCCGTGCTTCTGGCGGTTTTTTTCCGGAACCGGCTGGAGAGCATCCGCAAGAACAGGAGCCGCAAAAAGGTCCAGCAAAAGTACGATGCCGCCGGCGGGAATTTTGTTTTCAAGGGCCGCCAGCCGCTGAAGGAAAGGGAAAAAGAAGAAGCCCCGCGCCCGGAAAAGAAAACGCTGGTCAAAAAACCCAGCAAATTCCCCGAGGAGACCGGGATCTTCCCGGAACTGGAGCATGAGTTCCAGCCCGATTCCCAGTACCAATCGCCGCCGCTGACCTATCTCGATGCTTCCAGCCAGAAAAGCCAGATCGATATCGACGAACTGGAAGAAAAAAAGGACGAGCTTTCGCAGCGGCTGCGGGAATTCAAGATCAACGGCGAGATCGCCGAATATACGCCCGGGCCGGTCATCACCACCTTCGAGTTCGTCCCCGACGTCGGCGTCAAGGTCAAGGACGTGTCCAGCCTGACCGAGGACCTGGCCCTGGTGGTCAAGGCCCAGTATGTCCGCATCGAGCGCATCCTGGGCAAAAAAGCCATCGGCATCGAGATTCCCAACAAAAAACGCGAGACCATCCACCTGCGCGAGCTGCTGGAAACCGAGCAATACCGGCATTCGACCTCACCGCTGACCCTGGCCCTGGGCAAGACCGCCAGCGGCGATATTTTCATATCCGATCTGAAGGAGATGCCCCACCTGCTGATTGCGGGCGCCACCGGCAGCGGCAAGAGCGTGGCCATTCACTCCCTAATCCTGAGCATCCTGTACAAGTCCTCGCCCAAGACCGTGAAATTCATCATGATCGACCCCAAGCGCATCGAGCTGGCCATCTACAATTCCCTGCCGCACCTGCTCACCCCGGTGGTGGTCAATCCCAAGCTGGCCAAGAACGCCCTGGACTGGGCGGTCTTTGAAATGGAGAACCGCTACAAAAAGCTGGCCACGCTGCAGGTACGCAACATCGAGCAGTACAACAAGAAGCTCGAGATGCTCCTGCAGTCCGGGGACGAGGAGCTGGAGCAGCTTGAGGACCGGGAAGCCATTCCCTACATCGTCATCATCATCGACGAACTGGCCGACCTGATGATGGCCTCGGCCAGGGAGATCGAGGACGATATCCTGCGCCTGGCCCAGAAGGCCCGGGCCATCGGCATCCACCTGATCCTGGCCACCCAGCGGCCTTCCATCGACGTCATCACCGGCAGCATCAAGAACAATTTCCCCTCGCGCATCGCCCTGGCCGTACCCTCCAAGTACGATTCGCGGACGATCATCGACCAGATCGGTGCGGAAAAGCTGCTGGGCAACGGCGACATGCTGTTCCTGCCGCCCAAGACCGCTTCCCTGATCCGCCTCCATTCAGCGTATGTTTCCGAACCGGAAACCGTGCGCGTGGTCAACTTCCTGTCCAAGCAGGCCAAGCCCGATTTCAACACCCAGATCATCAAGCATTCCGCCAAGAAGGAAGAGGCCGGCGAAGACCAGATCATGGATGAGCTGTTCTTCGAGGCCGCGGAAACCATCATCAGCACCGGCCAGGCTTCGGCATCCTACCTGCAGCGGAAAATGAGCGTGGGCTATGCCCGCGCCGGCCGGCTGATCGACCAGCTGCAGGAAAAAGGGGTCATCTCGCCGCCCAACAGCAGGAACCAGCGGGAAATTCTGATGACCCTGGACGATGTGAAAAACATCAAGAAAGAGTGAGCCGGTCCCGGCTATTTTAAAAGCTTGACCTGGAAGATGAAGTTCTGCAGGGAGATGCGCGCCGACTCCTCGCCGCTGGTCTTGGACTCGTAATCCAGCCGATAGATCAGCTTGAGCACTTCCTGGATCTTGAAATCGGGGAAATTCTTGACCAGGGCGATGAATTTGTTCAGGATGAACTGGGGCTGCTGCAGCACGGTGCCGATATCGGGGACTGAAAAGCGGTGCTTCATGAGGAATTTGGCCGTGTAGATTTTGTGATAATACGAGATCAGGGTGCCGATGATGAAGCTCGGCTTGATGCCGTTGATGAACAGGTATTTCAGGATCTCCAGGTAGCCGCCGGCGTCCTCCCTTTCGATGGCTTCGGTCAGGTCCCAGATGGAGTGGGAATTGATGCCGGTGATCAGTTCGTCCACGTCCTCGCTGTCGATGTTCATGGTCGAAGCGGCGGCCGCCTCCAGCTTGGGGAGCTGGTGGATGATGGAGACGAAATCGTCGGCCATGATCTCCTGGATCCTCTCGATGGCCCCGACCGTGATGGTGATCTTCCTTTCCTTCATGTACTGCTTGATGAAGCCCTTGATCTCCGCCGCGCCGGTGCGGTCCAGGTCGATGGTGACCGTATGCACCGAATCGAAATGCTCCTTCAATCTGCCGATCTTGTCCTTTTTCAGCTGCTTGTAGTCGTCGCGGCTCAGGTCCAGGGAAACGAAAACGATCAGGGTCGTGTGCGGATTCGGCTTTTGCAGGTAAGCGCCCACGACTTTTTTGGCGGCGGCGCTCAAGGCGATCTTTTTTTCATCGCGAATGGCCACGGTGATGATCTTCTGGGAGCTGATGAAAAAGCTGGAACTGTTGGCTTCGTTCAGAATATCTTCCCAGCTGTTGTCTTCCTCGCTGTCGAAATAGTAGCGCTTGAAATTGAATTCGGTCCTGTCGCGGCCGAAGACGCGTCCGATCTCGCCGATGACGTATTCGCCCAGGAATTCGTTGAAGCCATAGAGCATGAGCAGGGGAGGGAATTTTTTCTCCGCCTGGATGCGGTTGAGAAAGCCGAAGAAAGTGGTCTCGGGCATCAGAAGTTTTCCAGGATGGACGCCACGATGCTGGAGGCGAACTTGGCCGCGATCTTGACCAGCGAGCCCGTTTCCTGGGAAAAGAAATCGGCGCTGTCGGTTTCATAGGTTTCCCGGAAAGAAAGGCCGGTTCCCTGGTAAAACGGCTCGTTGGTCTTCATGTCGATCAGGCGTACGTCCAGGGCGAGGCGCACTTCATACAGATTGGCCGCCCCGGCTTCGGAATAGGAAATCGGGGTGACGGTAAAGGCGGTGATGCTGCCTTCCAGAACCAGGTCGGCCGCGCCAGGCGAATCGGCCAGGCGCAGGCGGCTCCTGCGCACGAACTCCTCCCTGACCGCGAAAGTGATGAATTGCTCAGCCTGCTGACGCGAGGTCTCGTTCTTGAAATCCGGGATGGCGATGGTCCCGGCCTCCGGCGGCAGGTTGCGCCCGCGCCCGGACAGGCGGTAGCCGCACTGCAGGTTCAGGATGGCAACCGCCAGCAGCAGCCAAACCAGGCTTTTCATTTGCAGACGATGCTGAGCATCTTGTTTTTGACAAAGATCATTTTCAGCACCTGGCGGCCGGCAAGCAATTGCCTGATCTTTTCGCTCCGCAGGGCCTCTGTCTTCACCGTTTCCTCGTCGCTGTCCAGCGCGACGCCGATCTTGTCCTTGATTTTGCCGTTGACCTGGATCATGACATTGACCTTTTCCTCGGCGGCCTGCTGCGGGTCGTAGGCCGGCCAGGACGCCCGGTAGACGGAACCGGCCCCGCCCAGCTGCTGCCAGACCTCCTCGCCCAGGTGGGGCGCGAAGGGGGCGATCATCAGGGTCAGGGTCTCTGCCAGCTCGGAAACGATGGCCGGGCTAAGGCTTGTCGGCAGCGCTTCCTTTTCGAGAGGGGCATAGGCGTAGATCTCGTTCAGCAGTTCCATGACGGCGGCGATCGCCGTGTTGAACTGGAAGGACTCGATCTGCGCCCCCACCTTGCGCACCGTCTGATGCAGCTTGCGGCGCACCTTGCGCTCCGCCGCCGACATTTCCGCCGGCAGGCTTTCCCGCCATTCCCGGCGATAGAGCGGCAGCGCGGCCTGCAGCCAGCGCCAGACGCGGGCGACGAATCGGTGCGAGCCGTGGATCCCCTCCTCGCTCCAATGGACATTGTCCTCGAACGGCGCCACGAACATCTCGTAGACGCGCAGCGAGTCGGCCCCGTAGCGCTCGGTCATGTCGTCCGGGGTGACGACGTTGCCTTTCGACTTGGACATGCGCGCCCAGCGCCAGATGATCTGGTCGGTTGGGACCTGATTGCGCTCGTCATGCTTGAGCACGACCCAGTCGACGATCTTCTCTTCGCATTCGCCGTTCTCCTCCTGCGGCCGCGGCCGGCGGCCCGGGGTCATGGCCAGCAGCGAACCCTGATTGCGCAGCAGCAGGAACGGCTCCTCGAAGCCCAGCAGTCCTTCATCAAACAGCACTTTCGTCCAGAAACGGGCATAGAGCAGGTGGGAGCGGGCATGCTCGATGCCCCCGGTATACACGTCCACCGGCAGCCAGTAATCGAGGGCCGGCCGCGACGCGAACATCTTGTCGTTGCCGACATCGGCGAAACGGAGGAAATACCAGGAAGAACAGGCATAACCGCCCATGGTGTCGGTCTCGCGCCGGGCCGGGCCGCCGCAGGCAGGGCAGACGGTGCGCACGAAATCCGGGATGGCGGCCAGGGGCGATTCGCCGGTGCCGGAAGGCTGGTAGTTTTCCACGTCGGGAAGCAGGACCGGAAGCTGATCCTCCGGGACCGGCACTTCGCCGCAGGCCGGGCAATGGACGATGGGGATCGGCGCCCCCCAGTAGCGCTGGCGGGAGATCAGCCAGTCGCGCAGCCGGTAGTTGATCGTCGGGCGGCCGATGCCCTTTTCCTCGAGCCAGCGGCCGATGGCCTGCTTGAACGCGGCCGTGGTCAGGCCGCTCCACTGGCCTGATTGGACGGCAATCCCTTCGCCCGGCTCCGCCGCCTCCAGTTCATAGGTGGAGCCGTCGCGGCTGACTACCTGCACGATGGGCAGGTTGAACTTGCGGGCGAAGGCGAAATCCCTCTCGTCGTGGGCCGGCACGCACATGATGGCGCCGGTGCCGTAGCCCATCAGCACGTAATCGGCGATCCAGACCTGGATCGTCGAGCCGTTGACCGGGTTGATGGCCCTGGCGCCGGTGAAAACGCCGGTCTTGCAGCGCTCGACATTCAGGCGGTCGATTTCCGTCTCGGCCTGAGCCTTGCGGATATAGGCCTCCACTTCGCCGCGCCGCTCGGAAGAAGTGATGCGCGACACCAGCGGGTGCTCCGGGGCCAGCACCATGAAGGTGGCGCCGAACAGGGTGTCCGGCCGGGTGGTGAAGACGCGGATGGACTCGCCGCCGCCGGCCACGGCGAAGTCGACCTCGGCGCCCTCGCTGCGGCCGATCCAGTCGCGCTGCATCTCTTTCATGCCCTCGGACCAGTCGAGCCTCTCCAGGTCGGCCAGCAGGCGGTCGGCATAGGCGGTGATGCGGAAGAACCATTGCGGCATCGGCTTCTTCTCGACAACCGAGTCGCAGCGCCAGCAGCGACCGTCCCTGACCTCTTCGTTGGCCAGGCCTGTCTTGCAGGAAGGGCACCAGTTGATGGGCGCGGTGGCCCGGTAGGCCAGCCCCCGGCGGTGCAGCAGCAGGAACATCCATTGCGTCCACCGGTAGTAGCCGGGAAGGCTGGAGTTGATCTCGCGCTGCCAGTCGTAGGAACAGCCGGTCTTGACCAGCGTTTCGCGGTAGGTGGCGGCGTACTCGGGCACCATCTCGCGCGGGTTGCGGCCGCGGCGAATGGCCTCGTTCTCGGCCGGCTGGCCGAAGGCGTCCCAGCCCATGGGATGCAGGACGTTGAAGCCTTGCATGCTCTTGAAGCGGCAGAACGCGTCGGTGGGCACGTAGTTCTTGAGATGGCCGACATGCAGGCCGGAGCCGGAGGGGTAGGGGAACATTTCCAGGCAGTAAAATTTTTTCTTTTGCTCTTCAAGATCAACGCGGAAGGTGTGCTTTTCCCGCCAGACCTGCTGCCACTTCGCCTCGATTTCAGCAAAATTGTAGTTCATTGCGCTCACTTGCCCCCAGAGATTTTCAATTATACCGGAAAACGGCCGGCAGGACAACGGCGGGGGAGCATTTTGTTCGCGGCCGTTCCGGAGGGATTGCGCTGAAAACAAAACAGGGTCCTTTTCGTATAAACGCTTTTCAGGAGCGAGGATGAAACACAGGAAGAAAATCGTTGTGGGGGTGGTTGTCGCGGTCGTGGCGCTGATCGTGGCGATCAATATAGGTTCCGGAGGCGGCCGGGCCTTTGAAGTCACCGTCGAGAAGGTCCGGAAGCGGAACCTGGTCGAAAAAGTCTCGGCCACCGGGGAGATCAAGCCCAAGAAAAACATCAACATCAGCACCGACGTGGCCGGCAAGATCCTGAAGATACTGGTCCAGGAAGGGGAGATCGTCAAGGCGGGCCAATTGCTCATCAAGATCGATTCGGCCATCTACGAAGCCAATGCCGACCGGGACCGGGAGATCATCTCATCGTCCCAGGCCGACCTGATCTCCCAGGAGGCCAATTTGAAAAAGGCGCTGCAGTACCTGAACCGGCGCCGCCAGCTCTTTGAGGAAGGGCTGATCTCCAGGGAACAGTTCGAGGACGCCGGCATCCAGCACGAGATCGCCCAGGCCAACAAGCAATCCAACCTGCACCGCATCGAGCAGGCCCGGGCCTCCCTGAAAAGCAGCCGCGACGCGATCCGCAAAACTTCCATCCTCTCTCCCATCGACGGCATCGTCACCAGCCTGAAGGTCGAGGAGGGCGAAGTGGCCATCATCGGTACCATGAACAATCCCGGCACCGTGCTCATGACCATCGCCGACCTTTCGGTCATGGAAGCGGAAGTGCTGGTCGACGAGACCGACGTGATCAAGGTGAAGACCGGCAAAAAGGCCGAGGTCACCGTGGATGCCATCCCCGGCAGGATCATGGGCGGCCGGGTGACCGAGGTGGGAAATTCGGCCATCGCCGCGCTCAGCTCGGCCGGCGGCACGGCAACCGAATCCAAGGATTTCAAGACCGTCATCACCCTGGATCATCCTCCGCTGACGCTGAAGCCGGGGTTCTCGGCAACGGCCGACATCATCATTGAAGAGAAGAACGATGTGCTGGCGGTTCCGATCTCGGCCCTGGTGATCATTGAAAAGGACGACGCGAAGGCACAGGGGGCAGCGGCCGAGCTGGAGGGCGTGTTCGTCGTCGCGAGCGGCCGGAGCGTTTTTCGCGAAGTGAAAAAAGGCATTGCCGGCGACATGCATATCGAAATCGTTTCCGGCCTCAAGGAAAAAGAAAAAATCATCACCGGCCCCTTTGCCGTTCTCAAGAAGCTCAAGGATGGCGATAAGATCAAGGTTTCCCGGGACCAGGGGTAAAATGGCCGCCATCATTGATGTCCGGGACCTGGGCAAGACCTATGAAGTTGGCAGTGAAAAGATCCGCGCCCTGAAGAACATCAATTTCACGGTGGAACGCGGGGAATTCATTGCCATCATGGGCCAGTCCGGGTCGGGCAAATCGACGCTGATGAACCTGCTGGGCTGCCTGGACACTCCCACGGAGGGGAACTATTTCGTCAACGGCAAAGAGGTCAGCTCCCTGTCCGAGGATGAGCTGGCCTATATCCGCAACAGGGAGATCGGCTTCATTTTCCAGGTGTTTCACCTGCTGCCCCGCTCCACGGCGCTGCACAATGTCGAGCTGCCCCTGATCTACAGCGGCGTCAAGAAGGCGGCGCGCCTGGACATCGCGCGCAAGGCCCTGCAGTCGGTCGAGCTCGCCGATCGCATGTCGCACCGGCCGAATGAGCTTTCGGGCGGCCAGAGGCAAAGGGTGGCCATCGCCCGGGCCCTGGTGAACAATCCCTCTCTCATCCTGGCCGACGAGCCGACCGGGAACCTGGATTCCCGCACCGGCGAAGAGATCGTCGCCATTTTCCAGCGGCTGCACCGGCAGGGGCATACCATCATCATGGTCACCCACAACCAGGAGCTGGCCGACCTTTCCCAGCGCATCGTTTATTTAAAAGACGGCGAGGTTATCAAGGAAGAAAAGTCCGGGAGGGCAAAATGAACGAATTCATCAACGATTTCATCGGCGTTATTGGCAGTCCTGCTCAGACCATCGCTAAAACAATGGAGAAAAAGCGCTGGCAGGCCGTGCTGGCCGCCATCCTTTTGCTTACCGCCATCGCCACCTTTCTGACCTATCCCATCACCAAGGTGGAGCAGGCCAGGTTCATCCGCGACTCGGAAATGGCCGATAAATTGAGCGAAGAGCAACTGGCCAATCTGGATAAATTCACCCCCAGCCAGCGCCTGACCGGCGCCCTGTTCTCGATGGTTTTTTCCGGGCTGATGATTGTCGTGGCCACCTTTTTCATCTATCTTTTTTTCAAGGTGGCCGGCAGCGAGGGGAATTACATCCACTACTTTTCCGGGGTGGTGCACGCGTCCATTCTGGACATGTTCCTGGGGGGGATCTTGAAATCGTCGCTGATCCTCATGAAAAAGACGATGCTGGTCCATACCGGGCTGACCATGTTTTTCCCCGGGCTTGATTTCCGCAGCCTGCAATTCATCCTCCTTTCCCAATTCGATTTCTTTTCCATCTGGTATCTTGCTGCCCTGGCCCTTGGCATCGCTTTTTTTGCCAAGATCAGCCTTAAAAAAAGCATGGTCATCATGCTGCTCTATTTTCTTTTCAAGAGCCTGGTTTTTATTTCGTTTTCCTATTTCAGCATGAAGTTGATGGGCATGTGAAGCGATTTTCATTTTTGGGAAGCTGAACGCCCGGATTCGCGCCGCAACGGGCTGAAAACTTGACATTTCTTTATTTTTGCTTTATTAAAGTCAATGGTATGGGAATAAATTTAGCTATCCGGCCATTTTGCTAAAACAGGGGAGAAAAAAAATGAAGAAACTGCTTGTTTTTGTTATTTTTATCATCTCGGCGGCGGCGTTGATCTCCGGCGCCGGAGAAGGGAAAAAAATACTAAATATACAGAAAGCGTATGTCTTCTTGCAGGAATCCCTGTTGATCTCGGATACGGACCTGAATTGTTCATATTTCATCAAGGAAAGCGTTCCCCAGGATATCCGCGTCGTTGGCAAGCACGTGCTCAGCCACGAGCGGCAGGAATTTTCCGATTACGATGAATTGGTGGTCAACAAGGGTTCCAAGGCCGGGCTTAAAGAGGGTGACATGCTCATGATTCTCAGCGAAGGCCAGGTGATCCGCCATCCCCAAAACCATGACCGTTTGGGGCGCTATTTTTTAAAGAAATCGCTGGCCCAGATCACCTGCATTTATGACGATAAGGCCGTGATCCAGTTGCAAAAGGGATGCAATCCGATCAATATCGGTGATTTCGGCATCCTGTACAAGCCGGAAGCGACCGTGTTTGAAAAAAAGATCGATTACAAGTACTGCCGCATTCCGGCCAATGCCATACACGGCAGCGTCGTGTTCTGCGACCTGGCCATGGGCACTGCCGGAGAAATCGCCGGTGACTCGCAATATGTGACGGTGGACCTGGGCGAGGGCGTGGTCGGTAAAGGCGCCAACCTGCTGATCTATCGGGTGCTGGCTTCCGATCTGCCGCCGCTGATCATCGGCCTGGGCATCGTGATTCACAGCGAGAACACCAATTCCACCGTAAAAATACTGGATTCCAGTTCGGACATCAGGGTCGGCGACCGCATGCTGGTCCTGCCCAAGGGGCTGAAAACCGTCCCCGGCAGCGCCGGGGAAAGGGAGGACCTCCCGGTCGTGGAGGCGCCGCAGCCGGAGAGCGCGGATCCCGGCCAGGCCGCGGAAATGACGGAAACGGCAAGCGGGGCCTCCTCCGACCTGAAGGTGGACGTGCTGTTCGATTTTGACAGCAAGCAGCCGAACGCAGATCATGCCGCTGATTTTACGGCCATCAAGGAATTTGTCGCCGCCAAAAGCGGATACCTGGTCACTCTGCGCGGGTATACCTGCAGCATCGGCAGGGAGGAATACAACTTGCGCCTCTCCTCGCAGCGGGTGGAAACGATCAAGAATATCCTGGTCAGCCAGTACGGGATCGACGCCGCCCACATTGAAACGTTTTTTTACGGCGAGAAAGATCCCCAGTTCGACAACAGCAGCGAGGCCGAGCGCAGGAAAAACCGGCTGGTGAAGATCGAGGTGAACGGGAAATGAAAATCGTTTCTTGCGCTTTGCTGGTCTGCTTCATCGGCGCCGGGTTCGCCCCGCTTCTCGGCAACGGCGTCGACCTGATGGCGATGAAAAAGCAGGAGGATGAGAGAAGGAAGAAAATCGCCAAGTCAAAGCTGGCCGTC
>Ga0105097_10001630_pt1 | contig 10809 bp, 9 predicted proteins | sample PPLLak12cMay2015_FD_87035 | JGI IMG/M metagenome (GOLD analysis project Ga0105097, IMG submission 87035) | Freshwater sediment microbial communities from Prairie Pothole Lake near Jamestown, North Dakota, USA - PPLs Lake P7 Core (1) Depth... | ecosystem: Environmental > Aquatic > Freshwater >... | reverse complement strand
CAACCGCACTTTCACTTCCGATTCTGATCGGGGTCGGTAATTGATATAAACGAGAGCTTTTTGAAGCGCCTTTTCCTCAGAATCAGCTTTTAGGAGAATCTCGATTTTGCCATCATCGATCACCTGGTTACTTCGTAGCCAGGCTGCAACGATCCCGGCCAGGCTGAAGGCATACTCCCCATCCAGAAAAATATTTACGCGGTTGCGGTTCTTTTTCTGGGAAGTGATCGCAGTTATCCGATGCTCCATAAAAAAAACAGTCCTGCCAGCATCCGGCCGAACTGCTCAAGAATCGATCAACTGATTATTCGAAAATAACCTGGTGAAAAAAAGTAAATGTCGTAAATTACATCAATTTGTTAAACAGATATCATTTAATTAATTTGTGACCAAATTGCTGTATCCGACCATATTTATTACAATTTTTTCCCTGGTTATAAAGATTCAACTCTCCCGAAGGAGGCCGACCTTTTCAGATTATCTATCTTGCGCAGCATCGGAATTTTCCAGAAATGCTGAACTTATGCTGTTAATTATACATTAACAAATCAAAAATACCCATACTTGAAAACGAAATTGCGGAAAGCCTATATTCCGTTTATACTCAACTTCGGATGGAGACACCTTGCGAATGAAGAATATCTTGGTAACTGGTGGTGCCGGATTCATCGGCGCAAATTTCATCCATTTTGAATTGCAAAAGCACAAAGAAATTAATATATTCAATCTGGACGCGTTGACCTACGCGGGTAATCCTCGAAACCTGGAGAATTTACCCGATCCGAGGCGCTACAACTTCATCCATGGAGATATTCGCGATCGCCAGTTGGTACGAAGGTTGCTGGAAGAAAATAAGATCGATACTCTGGTGAATTTCGCCGCTGAAACGCATGTGGATCGTTCCATAAATAATGCCCAGCCATTCCTCGATACGAATATCCAGGGAACCTTTGCTCTCCTTGAAGTAAGCCGCGAATATTACTCCTCCGGATCGTCATTACCGGAATTTCGTTTCCATCACATTTCTACGGATGAAGTCTTCGGCTCTTTGAATCCAACGGATCCTCCTTTTTCAGAAACCACGCCATACGCCCCAAACTCCCCCTATGCTGCCTCGAAGGCTGCGAGCGACCATCTCGTGCATGCCTTCCACCATACCTACGGGCTCCCTGTTACACTTTCCAATTGTTCCAACAATTACGGCCCCTATCAGTTTCCCGAGAAATTGATCCCCCTGATGATCAACAATGCACTGGCGGGAAAAGTGCTGCCGGTTTACGGGGATGGGATGCAAGTCAGGGACTGGTTGTATGTGGAGGATCACTGCGAGGCAATCGATCTTATTCTTAGCGGTGGTCGAACCGGTGAATCGTATAATATCGGCGGGAATAACCAACCTGCAAATATCGAGATCGTCCGGAATATTTGCCATATTTTGCATCACCTTGCTCCCGGTTCCCGCCGATACGAGGAATTGATACAATTCATCACTGACCGTCCGGGTCATGACCGGCGCTATGCTATGGATACCGAAAAAATTACACGAGAGCTTGGCTGGGTTCCACGCGAATCCCTGGAGACTGGGTTACAAAAAACCGTTGAATGGTACCTGGAAAACCAGGAATGGGTTCGCTCGATATACAATCGACCGGATTATCAAAGCTGGTTGGGAGAGCATTACGGAACCCGGGGAGGAACACAATGAAAGGCATTATCCTGGCGGGAGGATTGGGCACCCGTTTGTATCCACTGACCCTCGGGATCAGCAAACAGATCCTACCGGTTTTTGATAAACCTATGATCTATTATCCGCTTTCCACCCTGATGCTGGCTGGAATCAGGGAGATACTAATAATTAGCAACCCGGAGAATCTGGATACATTTCAACGCTTATTGGGTGATGGTAGTCAGCTGGGGATCAAGTTTGAATATGCTGCACAAGCCGAGCCGCGCGGTCTGGCGGATGCACTTATCATCGGGGAGAAGTTCGCAGCCGGGCAACCGGTAGCGCTGATCCTGGGGGATAATATTTTCTACGGAAGTGGTTTGGTTGATAAACTTCAGGAAGCTGCCCAGATTGAGTCCGGTGCTGTGATCTTCGCGTACCCGGTTCGGGACCCGGATCGATTCGGAGTGGTAACCCTAGCTGAGGATGATCGACCGGTATCTATTGAAGAAAAACCAATTCAACCCGCTTCCAACTTTGCAATACCGGGGATCTATTTTTACGGAGCGGATGCTCCGCAAATCGCATCCTCGCTCAAGCCTTCCTTCAGGGGAGAATTGGAAATTACTGATCTGAACCGGGTATATCTGGATCGAGGTCAACTCCAGGTGAAAGTCCTCGGTCGCGGGATTGCCTGGCTGGATGCCGGCACTCCGGAGGCGCTTCTCCAGGCTGCCAATTTCGTCCAAGCAGTTGAAGATCGTCAGGGTCTGATGATCTCCTGCCCGGAAGAAATTGCATATAGAATGAAATTCATTACCCTAGGGGAACTTGAGGAGCTTGCGAACCTATATTCAAAGAACGAGTATGGGAATTATCTTCAAAAGATCATTCATGAAGAGATTCTAATAAAAGGCGGGGTGATTTGAAGACGAAACCAGCAATTTCAGTGGTCATCCCAGTTTACCGGGGCGAGAGCACTCTCGAATCCCTGGTGAATGAACTACTCAAGACTTTGCCTGATTTGAGTTCGAAGTTCGAGATCATCCTTGTCAACGACGGCAGCCCCGATTCCTCTTGGGAGATCATTGATCGTCTTTCAATAAAACACAAATCAGTTAAGGGCATCCGGTTAATGCGCAATTATGGGCAGCATAATGCCACGCTTTGCGGTGTTCGGGAGGCAGGCTTTCCCATTTGCATCACCATGGATGATGACCTCCAACACCCACCTGCCGAGATCCCCCATTTATTGGCAAAACTTGAGGAAGGTTATGATGTGGTGTATGGAACGCCGATCAGGTTGCCACAAGGGTTCCTAAGAAATTTGATAACCGGGTGGACAAAAAGAATTCTTGCTTCCGTAATGGGTATTCCAAACCTTCGGAATATTTCTGCCTTTCGTTGTTTTCGAACCGAGATTCGAAGGGCTTCCCAAAACTACCAGAGTCCGAATGTCACCCTGGATGTACTGTTATCATGGGGAAGCTCCAGGTTCAGTTCTGTTCCGGTGAATATTAATCCCCCAATCGAGCATCAGTCGAATTACAACTACCGGGGGTTGATCCGCGAGACCCTATTAATTCTGACAGGTTACAGCACAGCACCTTTACGTATTGCCAGTATTATTGGTTTTTTGATGACGCTCGTTGGAATTGGTCTTTTACTCTACGTGATCTGGTTGTATTTCTTCGCGGGCAGTATCCCTGGTTTTCCATTTTTAGTTTCTGTTATTGCAATATTTAACGGGACAACACTTTTCGCGATAGGTATATTTGGTGAATACCTGGCGAGGATTTTTTCCCGCAGTATGGATAAACCCACATATGCGATTGGGCACAAAACGAAATCCTCCGAGAAATAGCACAAATGAACGTCACAATTTTGCAGCCATCTTATATTCCTTGGAGGGGCTATTTTCACCAAATCCTAAAATCAGATCTCTTTATTTTTTATGACGACGTGCAATATGATAAACGAGGCTGGCGGAACAGGAACCAGGTAAAGACTCCTCATGGAAAAAAATGGCTCACAATCCCTGTGAAATCTCATGGCGCCCAAACGGATAATATTCCAATCAATGAAATCAAGATCGCTTGGGATGAACCCTGGAACGAAAGCCACTTAAAGACTTTGCATTTTGCATACAATCAGGCACCTTTCTATTCGGATTACCTATCCCTGATAAAACCGATTTTCGAAAGGCATGATGACTTCCTGGCGGACCTCACAATCTTACTAACAACGGAGATCTCATACTGCTTGGGAAACAAAAGGACGAAATTCCTTCGTTCTTCAAGCCTCCCTTCCAGCGGGGTGAAATCGGATAGGCTTTTATCGCTCCTCAACCAGGTTGGTGCATCCAACTACATTTCTGGACCCTCTGCGAAGGATTATCTGGAATTGGAGAAATTCGAAGCCGCTGGAATATCTGTAGAGTTTATGACTTATGATTATCCTGAATACCCCCAACTTTATCCCCCATTTGATGGAAATGTGAGTATCCTGGATCTCCTCTTCATGGTGGGTCCAAAAACAAAGGAATACATACTACCCGGATGATGAAGAATATTCCCAATATTGAACCCATCAAGACATATTTTGACCAAAGAGTTCAAACCCATGGCACTTCTGCACAAGGCTCGGATTGGAACTCTATTGAATCGCAATACCTCAGATTCGACCAATTATTAAAAGTCATTGGGTCGGTTAGGCAATTTTCGATTCTCGATTACGGAAGCGGATCCGGAGCACTCGTGGATTTTCTTCGCGAGCAGGACCTCTCCTTCGAGTATTTTGGGTATGATATCCTCGAAAGTGCGATCGATCTCGCCCAAACCAAGTACAATGCTTTCGAAAATTGCCATTTCACGAATGAGGAAAGTTCACTTCCCGTCTGCGATTATGTCATCGCGAGCGGGGTATTCAATTACCGGGGGGATCAAAGTTTTGAGACATGGACAAATTATGTCGTGGAAACTTTGTCTCGCATGCATGATTTGAGTAAAAAAGGATTTTCCAGTAACTTCCTAACGAAATACTCTGATGCGGAAAAAATGCGGCCGGATTTATATTATGCTGATCCGTTATACCTTTTTGATTTCTGCAAAAATCATTATTCCAGGAACGTCGCGCTCCTACACGATTACAACCTGTATGATTTCACGATCATCATTCGTAAAGATTGAATAGGCGAATTATGAGTTATCTTGTAGATTTTAATAATCCCACCTTGACAGGAAACGAGCTTACTTATATATCTGAAGCGATCAACAACCAACATATCTCCGGCGATGGGGGCTTTACAAAAAGGTGCAGCGAGCTTCTCGAGAATGATCTGGGAGTACCAAAGGTTCTGCTCACAACCAGTTGTACCCACGCACTGGAGATGAGTGCTCACCTTCTGAAGGTCCAGCCAGGTGACGAGGTGATCATTCCCTCTTTCACATTCGTTTCCACCGTCAATGCATTCGTCCTCCGAGGGGCTAAACCTGTATTCATCGATATTCGGCCCGATACTTTGAACCTCGATGAAAGCCTCCTTGAAGGATTGATCACGAAAAAAACCCGGGTGGTGGTTCCCGTCCATTATGCTGGTGTGGGTTGTGAGATGGATCAAATTCAATCCATATGCAAAAAGCACGGTCTATCAATCGTTGAAGATAATGCCCATGGTCTATTCGGAAAATACAAACACAAGTACCTTGGCACCTTCGGAATACTTGCGACACAAAGTTTTCACGAGACCAAGAATTTCACCTGCGGGGAGGGCGGCGCGCTGCTGATCAATGATCCTGAACTGATCGAAAATGCGGAGATCATCCGGGAAAAGGGTACAAATCGAAGTAAATTCTTCCGAGGGCAGATTGATAAATATGGTTGGGTCGATGTTGGTTCCAGCTATCTCCCCTCAGACATGCTTGCGGGTTTTCTGCTTGCGCAGCTCGAAAATAAGGAGCATATCCAGGCGAAGCGCAAGGCAATATGGAATTTCTACCATGAGCATCTCAGAAATTGGGCAGATAATTTTGGAATCCAACAACCAGTAATTCCAGCACATTGTGGGCAGTCATATCATATGTATTACCTGCTCTTCCCTTCTCTGGCAATACGACAGGAATTCATCCAGTTCTTACGGGAAAAAGGAATTAATGCGGTGTTCCATTACCTGCCTTTGAATACATCGAGGATGGGTCTCAAATTCGGTGCAAAACCGGGTGATTGCCCAATCGCGGAGCGAGTCAGCGATCAACTGGTACGTTTGCCGATGCACCTCAAATTATCAGATAGTGATCTCGAATATGTCGTTAATGTGGTTTCAAGTTTTAAGTATTAAACAATGATTCCTTTTCTGCTTTTTGAAAATTCAGATTAAGTTAACGGTCAGATTGTGCTAGAATTTGATTATGGAAACGACAAATCCGCTGGAAAAACGAGTAAATCCCAGGCTAACCATCTGGTTGCCTCTTTGGATCGCAATTATTCTTGTAGTTGCAACCATCATAGTGTTTCTAATCGCTTATTTCACTGATGGTGAGATCTCAAAGTGGGCCAGTGCATTTTCTACCTTGGTAATAACGACGATCATCGTCACAAGCCTTGTGATGTTTGTCTTTCTTGCATTCGGAATCGGTGGAATGAAGGAAGTCTCAAAATATTTGCCAGAATGGATGTTGAAACTGCAGATCTACAGTACGATCGGCAACGTGAGCGGAAGAAGGATTTCAAATGGCATCACCAGGCCGATCATTTTGATAAAACAAAGTTATGCGGGTTTTCGATCTGCATTCGTTCGGAAATAATATTATGCGAAAATCACAGATGAGGTAAACATGGAACCATGGAAAATTAGGATCCTGGTCACAGGCGGAGTACTCGGTGCGATGGCAGGGTTGCTTTCAGCATTCTTGATGGTAAAAAAATCCGAAGCTACTGAAACCCAGCCTCAACTCACCGCCTCTGATGGAGCGAAAATTGGGATCGGTGTTCTTGGATTAATAAAACTAATCTCCGACCTGGGATCTTCAAAATAGATACTCGAGTGACCGATTTTCACCTGCCCAAAAAGTGGCAGGTGTTTTAATTATCCCAAATGAAAACCACAGCATTGGTTAATATTCCGGTTCAGTTGATCGTGTTTGGGGAAATCAACCGGGATTTCATTCTCACTCGTGCTGGAAAAGCTTCTGCGGATATCCCGGGAGGATCCGCGCTGTATTTTTCAATCGGAGCAGCTGTATGGAAGCGGGAAAGGATTGGTGTTATCTCGAAGGTCGGGGATGATTTTCCCATGTCGAAGATATCCTTCCTCAGTGAATATGGAGTGGATCAAGTTGGAATACGAATCCTCCCACACCCTCTCGACAACCGCGTATTTCATTCCGGGATCGCGGATGAGAATAATTCTTCTTCCCCCTCATTTCACTATTTGACGGTTGGTAGCGAACTTCCCAGAGCTTTATTGGGTTATGACCCGAAATTCAAATCAAAGAAGAAACAATTCCCAAATCTGAGCGACGGATCTCTAGCAATTCCTCCGGAATATTTGAAATCCAATCTTGCCCATTTCTGTTCCAATCAGAATGCTTATCAAATAGCTCTCACTGCGTTAATGCAATCCAAATATCCAGGACTGGTAAGCCTGTTTGTTACGGACGTGCCAGATCAAAGAAGAGGCAAGGATATGCTTCTTGCCTCTTTGAATAGTGTTTTTTGTGTGTTTATCAAGAAAACAGCTATGAGGGATCTTTTCTCCTTGGATTCCACCGACTATGAATCGCTTCAAAAACATGCTACGCAAATAAAATCGGAATACGTGGTCGTGCTGCTTGGAGAACAGGGCCGAATCCTGCTTGATACCAGGTCGAATAAAAAATGGTTTATTCCCCTTTATCCCATCCAGGCGGTAAATCCGACTGGAAAAAATCATTCATTTTGCGGGGGTTTTTGCGCCAAGGTTCGGGAAAATTATGACCCGGTCGAAGCTGTTTTAGCCGGGGCTGTGTCTTCCTCTTTGGTCGCTTCAGGGGTTGGTTTGAATTTCGCGCTTGAAACATCACAGAAATTGATCGAAACTCGTTTCAACCGGTTACACACCTTGATCCGGAGGTTGTAGCTTACCGCTCGGGTTAAAACCAATAACCTCAAAAACGTTGATCGGTTCTCGCTTGCCCTTTGCCTGGATTTGTTCCAGAGGTTTTATTTTTAGTATATCGCCTGCTCGACGGTAGACATCTTCACTGATCAGGATGGTGCCCGGAAGGGATGATTCTTGTAAGCGTTTGGCAATATTCACGGTATCGCCAATGGCTGTATAGTCCATCCTTTCTTCCATTCCAATCAATCCCATGATCGCCGGACCGCAGTGAATTCCAATGCCTGATCGCAAACGTGTCTTTTGCGCTAATTCCTTGTGGATTCTTGTTTCCCCTTTATGAATCGCAACAGCAGAGCGGATAGCGCGAAGTACATGATCCGATTGCTTCACCGGAGCGTTGAACCATGCCATGACCGCATCACCGAGGAATTTATCGATCGTGCCTCCTTCTTGTAGAATGGCTTCCGCGGCATTCGCGAGGTAACGGTTGAGAATGGCTACCAACTCCTCGGAATTGATCTCTTCACTTAAGTTTGTGAAACCTCGAAGATCCGCAAATAGAACGGTGATCTCAGTTCTGCGACCTCCCATTTGGTAATTACTTGTTTCAAGTTGAGCGATCACCGCTGGCGAGACCATTTTCTCAAATAACTTGCGTTGTTCCTCCAGCCGTTTCTTATCCGTCAGATCATCCATCACGATGACCACGCCTTGTGTGTTATCCTGCCCATCCTTGAGAGGAGTCAGTTTCAAGTGAAGGCTCACCTCACCGCGAACGGGTAAACGCAGGCTTGATTCAAGATTCTGATTGGTTTGGTCAGCTCCAACGAGTTGTGCTATGGCTGGTCGGATGGCAAGCGCCAGTGATGGGATTTCATGCGCCAAGCTTTGATTAAATAATTCAACGGAGCTCTTCCCCAAGATCGTTTCCGCGGCTTTATTGCAGGTGAGAATCCTACCATTCAAGTCAATGGTCAATACCCCCGATGCTACAGAAGCGAATACGTGGTCCATTAAACTCTTTAATCGCGAAACCTCATCTAGAGTGCGGCGAACCGAATCGAATAAACGGGCGTTTTCAATTGCGAACGATGCCTGGTTTGCAAAACCTACTAAGAGGTCCAGGTCCTTGTTACCGAACATACCCGTCTTAATCCGGTTATCGGTATAGATAACTCCGGTGATCTCATCCTTTGTTTTCATTGGTACGCACATTATTGAGCGTAAATTGAAAGCAATAACGCTCTCCTGACCCACAAACCGGGGGTCCTGCTGTGCATTGGTGGTCAGCAAAGGTTTGCCGTTCGCGATCACCGAATTCACTATCGTTGAACTAAACGTCAATTCTGAATCAGGCAGAGATTCCTGTTCCCAGTTTCTGGCTACCCTTGTTTTAAGGATCCCGGTATTATCTTTCAACATCAGAAAACCACGTTCTGCATGGGTGAGCCGAACGATTGTATCCATCACGATTTGCAGCACGATATCCAATTCCAGGGTGGAATTTACCACCTGTCCGATCTGTGCCAGGGCGCGAAGGCTCTTACGATCTTCTTCGAGTCGTTTCGATATCTTGCGCAGCGTATCAACCTCACTGCTAAGTTGCAGGATACCTTCCGTGATCAATGGAGGATAGCGTTGTTCATCACCCTCTAGCTTGGCCTGCATTCCATTGATCAACGCTTTCATATATTCAAGCTTTTGATCCATATAAATATTGGATGCAGTCGAACTATTGTCTTCCATCTACTCCCCGTTTCCTTGTCTATTATTGAGTTTTAACCAAAATGAAAATTTGTATTTGATCATGGAAAGTTGGATTTTTTCTCCAAGTTTCCGAGCTAATTCATCATCAGGTATTTTCTCTCCGAATACTGTTTTTTGATACTCCAACAATATTTTTTCAGCTTCTGTTTTAACAAACGGACATTTGGATATGATTTCACCCAATAATTCCTTAGGAGTTTTATTGCCGGGTTTAATTCTAAAAAGCAAGGTACCCATCCTCACTGTATCATTATATACAAATTCGATCTCCGGGGTGCGGTAATGCAGCATGGCATTCTCTATAGTTCCTGGAACTTTGATACCCAGTTTCCGATATACATCTTGAATTCTTTTTAAAACTAGTGTTTTATTTTTTCGACTGGACCTTAGGAAAACAACCGAAGGTGTGATTGTCAGTATGGCAATAATCAGGAGAAATACCGGGAAAATATCGTAGACACCCTGAATTTGACCAGCAGTGGTGGCATCCGATTCAGGTGCGATTAAGTTATCTTCCGATAGAACCTCACCTTGATTCCGATCGACTTCCGGATCTAGTGGTGCTTCAGGCGAGACCCTCTCCCTAGTCGTTAATAGTTGACTAGCTGACTGGAAGAAATTAGTTTCCGGCTGCGAAGGAGTAGGTTCAAATATGACCCACCCGATTTCTGGAAAAAACACTTCCGGCCAGGCGTGTCGATGTTTTTCTTTCACAGTGTGGATTAATCCATCCTCGGAAACCTCACCTTCCGAAAAACCCACCGCCAGCCTGGCAGGGATTCCCAAAGACCGGAGGAGGATCACCTCCGCAGAAGCATAATAATTGCAATACCCTTTCTTCCCCTCGAACAGGAACCACTCGATCCTATCCCGGGTGTTCTCCGGGACGTCCAATTCTTCCTGGTATTCGAAATTGGAACGAAGGTAATTTGTTACCGCGACTGTTTTCTCATAATTGGTTGTCTTCCCGAGTGTAATTCTTTGAGCTAAATCTTGGACCTTCGGGAAAATGGATTCAGGGACTTGTAAATATCGTTTATTTATCCATGCTGGAATCTCAATAATATTTCCTATCAGGGCAGCTTCCTCAGCTGGTTTTATCAATACTTGGATCCGGTAACTGTTCCCGGAGAGAATAGTATTCTCTGGTTCAACCGCGATGATATCTCTGCCTCCATCATCCTGCAGTGAGTAAATGAAATTGGCGGGATTATTAATGGATATCAGTTCACCGGGAAAAAAATAATCACCTAAAGGGAGACTGGCTTTGACCCGGTAT
>Ga0105097_10001629_pt1 | contig 10810 bp, 14 predicted proteins | sample PPLLak12cMay2015_FD_87035 | JGI IMG/M metagenome (GOLD analysis project Ga0105097, IMG submission 87035) | Freshwater sediment microbial communities from Prairie Pothole Lake near Jamestown, North Dakota, USA - PPLs Lake P7 Core (1) Depth... | ecosystem: Environmental > Aquatic > Freshwater >... | reverse complement strand
GCTTTACTATGTTTTCAAGAAAGTCTAAGCAGTCAATATCTGGCATAAACTTCGCTGTATTGAGTTTAATTGTGCCAGTACAATCAGCAAGTTTCTCACCACTATCACAATACACTGCACTATCCCAAGGGTTGTCACCAACATAAGGCATTATGATTTTCTTAATGTCATTGTCTTCCCAGAAACTTCCACTCATTGTCCAACCAATATCTGATAGCATGTACTCCATCATTGGTTTAATGTAGAAAGCCAGTGGAAACCACTGATACCAAGTATTGTTTTCTTTACCACTACCTGTATGATTAAGATAGTAATACCAATTCTGCCAGTCCCTTTCCCTATCAAAAGCATGTGCAGTTGTACCGTTTGCGTCCACAATGGTATCTGTCATACCACTGAATATTGAAGTTGGTGCGTAGAAAGTATTGTAGAATATAAATGGAAACTGGTAATCTGTTTCGTCACAGCTAAGATAATTGGCGTTAATATGCGTTTTAATCGTTGCCTCGTAATCCCAATCTATCTTTGGACAGTTGGTTATCTCTTGCATATTCTTGCCCTTTAAATCGTCTGTAAGCTGTGTTAATTTAGAATATAGTACGCACTTGTATTTGTCGTCAGTTATTTCCTGTAATTCAAGTTGTCCGATAAGTATTAATAAGTCATTATTAAATACCCTGACATCAATTGGATTAATCTTAAAAATACCTTTGACATGTGGCATACCAGCAAACTCAAAAATCTGTACATTATTTCGTGTCTTTGGTACACTAAATGAATAGCTGTATTCACCATATCTGCTTTCAATGTCCTGTAAGTCGTCTGCCTTACGATTCATTTTAAGACTAATATCTTCAGATTTCTCATAGTCAATCTGCCTACCAGTACTTGTTACTATTTTAATGTTGCTTACCATGCTTAAATCGTTATGTTGTTTTCATAAATCGTCCACTCAAAAGTACACTCAATATCAAACAAATCGTCCAGACTTGACTTCTTATAGCTGTACTCAATTAAATTAACATAGTTTTGATTCGTTGTACTGGTGCTGTAAATGTTATTGGCATTCATTAACTCCATTAACCAATCAAAATGTGCTTCGTCAATCCAGCCAGTGTTTGCTATGACTTTCTTTGTGATTCTCGTATTGTATGTTGCTGTGTTTTTAAACCCATTTACCAAGCTACCATCAGTACCAAAAGTCAATGGCACTGTATAGTTGTCTGTATCTCTACTGATTGTTTCTTCAACAATACCAATGAAGTCAAAAGCATCGAAAAGTCCTAATGCATTCTGGAATAATATACCCCACTTTCTTGGCATTTCGTCAATCTCAAATCTATATGTTTTAGTTTCTGTGTACTGATATTCTGGATTCGTACCATCGTCTTGCCAAACCGCTAATTCTGCACGCTTAATTTTCCTGTTTGTCGTACCACTTACTTCATAATTTGCCAAGCCAAGTTTGCTGTAACTTAAATTCATACACATGCAACCACCAGCGTTTGTTGTGCCTGTTGCAATGGTAAAGAATGTCTGTCCAGTAGCCTCAGTCCCATCGTAGAAATACAAGTCACCACGCATTTTTAAATCACTACCATAATTTCTTGGCAGTATGAAGTACAAGAATTCGTTGCTGTTTCTCTGTATCTGTTTTATTGTTGGACTATTGGTTAAAAATTTAACATTGCGTACTGGCACTTTTGCCACAGCAGTATTGTAACCACTCGTTGCTGGATTAGTCCAGAAGTATCTGCTAAATGTATGTGTTATTCCAGAAGTTGTACCACTGACATATAAGTAACCACTGATAGCACCAAAGCCTGTACAAGTTTTAGAAGTACCAGTGTACCAACCAGTATCACCAGTTGTTGGTGGATAGTTGTCAATGATTCTAAACTTAATATTAGTTGTAACCGTACTGCCAGTATCAAATAAGTAATTACTAACTACCACAATTGGATTACCACTATTGTATGTTGGCGTAATAGTAAAGTTTGGATTAATGTTTGTCGCATAATCACCCAGATATTCTTCCATTGTATTTGGTGCATACCTGCTTAAACTACTGTTGATAGTCCATTGTACATCAGTTGTTGTCTTATAACGCTTCTTAATCGTATTTGTATTTGGTACAAGTGGATATAATTCACTTAACTTAGTGTACCAAGGCTGCATAACTGAGGGCAAATATGTTACACCAGTCAGATTTATGTCTGGCATTGGTGTGCTTACCTGTGTTTTAAGTATGCTTGAAATGTCAAATCTATGTACATTAGTCGGATTAAATGGCAGTATTAATTCTGCTACCCTATTGTAATCACTTGTCGTACCTACTTCTGGGTACTGATTTGTTATGTCAGTATTCACCAATACCTCACAACTGATTGAATAGTTGTCAGTTAACTGTCCATCACAGTAATCTGTACCTGCTTGTGTATTGCTTACTGTCACACCAGTTGCACTTGATATTACATTAGTTGCAGTCAGATTAAATCTGCTGCCATTTTCTTTAGCTGCTAATGTAACCACTGCACCACTGTTATTGATATAATATACTTTTGGTATTACTGTATCTTTTTGCAATGCTTCAGCTAATGAAGTTGCTATTTCTGTTGCAGTGTTTGTACCTGCTGGTACACCGTATTGGTTATTAAGCACACTGGCTAAGAAGTAGTTTGTTTTAAATGGATATGCTTTTGCATAGAATGTCTGGTTATAAATGTATGGACTGGTAAGATTAAATTCCAGACTTAAACCATCAGCAATTGTACCAGCTACTGTTAATGTTGTAATACATGGTACTGGACTTGGATTTGTTACTGCTGTACCTACACCAATTATAATTGGGTTTTCTACTGCTGTTAATCCTGTTGGTGCTGTGACTTGAAAGTCACCTGTACGAAACTCACCATCAACAATTATAATGTCACTTGCTACTGCATAACAAGCCTGTGGTGTATGACTGTCTTCAACAGCAATATCATAAACACCTGCTGTAAGTCCTGTGAATACCTGACTTGCACTTGCACCACTTGCATAGAAAGCACCGTTAAGATACCAAGTAGTATTACCACTTGCACCAGTTGTGCCTACTGTTATTGTACCATCAGCAGCACCCCTTATTGTTACATCAGTACTACTGCTTCCAGTTATTGCTAAAAAACAACCTATTGGTGGAGTACCACAACCTTCTTCTGGCACTGTGCCACCACCAAGTAAACTTGTGATTGTCCATATTGTTTCAGTGTATGTCTGACTTCCACCATCTATTGGATATTCTGCTACCATATTATTATATTTTATTTTATCATATTAAACTGTTGTTGGTATGTACGTGCCAGTACCAAAGCTACACCATCTTTCTTCTTTACACATAAAGTCATAACCACCATTGACTTCACTATAATCCAAGAATGTCCTACCTGCTGGAATCTTTGCAGTATATGTTTGTATGCCAGTACTTATTACACCACTATTATCTTTTTCCTGTGTGAATGTAACCCTGAATCTTACATACAAATCAACTGGTACTGAATGTGACAAAGTAAATGTTACATTCTTCCTGTATGTCCTGTAAGTACAACCATTGTTATCATCGTAAAATGCACCTGTTGTTGGACATGTTGGGTTATTCATTGTTACTGTAACTGAAGAATAACTATAACCATCACAATAATGGTATGTTGCTGTTAATGTTGCCATATCTATATTTTATTTAAACCGCAAGTGGTGCAAACATATCTACCAAATCATCAGCTATTGCTTCTGCTAATACATTAGCAAGTTGCTCGCTGGTATAATCTGCTACATTAGTTGCTACCAAATCTGCATATTTTTTACCCTTAGTTTTTATCTTACCATTAATACCACGCTTATATATTGAAGTCTGGATTGCGAATGCCAATTGATTAATCGTCTTACCACCTGTTGGAATTAAACCACGTTTCTTTATCCACTCCACAAGTACATCAATGGGTACTTTACGAAGTCTTGCCCTGCGTTTAACCAAGTGTCCTTCTGAAACGAATGGGTAGTATTCCGCTACTTCCATTTTAATACCATCCTTTGTGATAATCCACTTCACAGACTTAGCCAAGTCACTGGTATTTTTAACACCAGTTTGTGCCATAGAAGCTATGGTAATCTGCTGTAATTCCAGAAGTAAATTCTTAATGCTTGTTATGTAATTCGTTTCTGCCATTATAATAATATGATTATCATAATTAATATAAGCCTAATTATCCACCAATTCTTTTGTATGAATTTTGGAAAATACTGATTTGTATTTATTGTTTTCATAAGTTATTCATTAAAATAAGTACTTATTTCTGCTTCACATACATCACGCTGTAATAGCATTACAATATCATATCTGATACCAGCTACACTATCATCGCTGTATTCACGCACAGATACTGCATTAACACTTTGTATTGTAAACTCAGTTGCAGACATTCTGGCTTTAGTTATAATAGCATCGCCAATTGTCTTGGCAAAGCTGAGTGCTTCGTGACAGTCTTTAATATCGTCTTGCTTGGTGTAAAGAAAGACTGACATGCTACAAGTAACTGTATCAAGTCTTTTGCTGAATTCCGCATTGTAGTTTATTGTGTATGGCATTTCCCAGAATACCAATGGATATTTGTCGTCTGTATTGGTAGCACTGTCATAGTTGCTACCTACATTGAATGTCAGCACATCCTTTTGTAACAGCGATATGTTACGCCAGAATTCCTTTAAATTTTCAAGTGTCATACTTAATCTTTTATATATAAACAAACTTTGAAAATAAATCACTTATTTTGTAACATTTTTAAATGGTTTTCGTATAAGTACTATAAACAATTAAAAACTACGATTATGAGATTAAATGAGAATGACGAAAACATTGACAGAAAGAGATTCATTGAAATTGGCTTTAATGATTTCTACCATGTCGTTGATTGTGCTGTGCGTGCACACCAGTCAGAAGACGCTGTTATATGGTATGACGACCCCATTGATAACAATAAACCTGCTGGCATTGGTAGTCAACCTGCAAGTGAATGTAAAGCCACCAATGGCTTTGTAGTTAAAGCAAATCCCGATTGGGCAATGGACTTAGCTGTATGTGCAAAGTCTGGTGGTAAGTGGCAAGAAATGATTGGTACGAAAGTCTATGAAGTTGGTATGGCTTTCATAGAATGGTGTGAGAAAGAAAATAACATGGTGATTATAGTCACGAAATAAAACAAAAAGCGTGGGAGTAAATAATGGCACAAAACTCCCACGCCCCAAAAAAAAATATTCGCTTTAAAAACCAAACCTATTATAAATACTTTTTATCTCTTTTTTCTACTCGCTTCTTCTCGTGCTTTTTTTATTCCAATATCAGTTAAGTCAGACATTAATTCGTCATGCAATATCTTTACTGAGTAGAAGTGTAATGCTTGCGCTGTTGTCGTTTTATATATTTTAGTGAGTAACGCAAGATTCCACTCGCACAACGAGTAAGCCACCCCTTGCCAGCCAACTCTTTCAGCATAATCTCTATTTCGTTTATCTGATTCTGAATCACCACTTTTTCTACCTCTGGATTCAAAAATGACGGGATAGTTTCCGAAAGCAATTTCACGCTGTTTGAAAAAAAAAGCGACAAGTTGTGTGCTGTTGTTATTGGCAGTGATTCAAATTCTTTTGCACGCTGCTTAACATCGTAATCGTCTATGCTTTCCAGTATGCCATTATCACGCTTCTGCTTGCACATAATAGCCAGTATGACTGGAAGTGCAGCATAAGTATTGCCACTGTATTCCTGTATGGTATTCTCAATTGATATGAAGTCCTGAAATTCCATATCAACTAAATTCTGTCCACAGTAATAGTGCTTGCCATTAAAGTCAAATTCAATTATTGGTTTGTCCTCAATATCGTTATTAATGAATTCAATGGATTTAAATAACTGTGTTAACTCTGCCAGATTAGCTTTTTTGATAATGTCAATTGGAATACCTGCATACCCTGACAGTATGGCAAACTTCTTCAAGCCTTCAATACTTATTTTGTCAGTGTCCTGACTGACTTTAATCTGCATTGCCAGTGTTACCTCATTCCAGTTTTCTGGCACTCTATACTTCTTACCGTTTAATTCTATTTGTTTCATATATGTTTCCACATTTTATTATTCTGAATCTTTGATATACACATCTTTGTTACACCAAATCTTTCACTTAATTCTTTTAATGGTTGTCCTTGTAGCTTTCTTATTTCAAGTATATCTTCTTTAATTAACTTACTACTTGGGTGTCTTTCACCACGCACAGATAAGCCAGTATTATATGCATGTATTGCATTTTCTAAATGACTACACCATTCAAGATTATAAACAACATTATTGGATTTAACACCATCTTTATGATTTACTTGTGGTAAATTCTCTGGATTTGGTATGAATGCTTTTGCTACTAATCTGTGTACTGCTTCACGATAACCAACATGTACATAATAATAACCATGTATCTTTAATGGTTTTAATATTCTTTCTTTTATCTTACGATAACCAATACCGAAAGACACTATTCTTTCAGTGGTTTTTATTCTACCAAGATTTGATACTTGATAGTTTTCATTTATCTCTTTCCATATTTCCATATTGCAAATATACTATAATAAACTGTAATTAAAACTACTTTTATTTAACAAGTTATCTATTGAATAGACTACACAATCAGTTAAATCATCGTGACTATATGGAAAGCTGGTTAATTGTTGTAACACCATTTCATTCCAGTTGTCCTGTACAAACCATAAGTGTCCCCCTTCGATTGCTGGGGTAACTGCGTTTGCCCTTGTAACCTTATCCTTATCCTTTGGTGATAAGTCCTGTACATCTAATCCGTCCCTTTGCAGTTGTTGTTTAACACTTAATCCACTGGCTTTACTTTCAATGTACAGCATCCTGACATTATAATCTTTCTTTATCTGCTTTAACTGCTTCACCAACTCTGGAAATTCTAACCAGAATTGCCATGCCTTAACCACATACACATTGTTGTTAAACACACAAGCCAGTATCACTGCACTTGCATCGTTGTCCTTGGCTTTGGCAGTGTAAGCAGTATCAACATAAGCATTGATAGTTACTTGATTGCCAGTGAGTTTCTTGAAGTCATCTAAAGTAATTGTTTTAATCCATGCCCTCTTGATTATGTTTCCTTCTTCTGCTACTGGTTTCTGCATAAGCTGTCCAGCGAATGCCCTGCTACCAAGTGTTTGCTGGAAGTCCAATATTACTTTCTCAGTAAATCTTTCTTGCCACAACAATCTGTTGTGATAAAATTCAATGCACTCTGGTGGATTAATATGATTTGCAAACCGTACTGGTAAGCACACATGAAAATACTTATGTGGGTTAGTGTCCATAAGAAATTGGCAAATATCATTCTGACTTACTCGTTGCTGCAATATGATTCTGAAGTCAATGCTTGGATTGTTTAACCTACTGTATAATGTGTCAGAAAATGTTTCATTAATTCCTTGTGTTACTGCTTGACTATCTGCTGGATTATTTATGTCGTCAATTATCATAACATTACAACCCTCACCAATGATACCAGAGTTAATGCCAAAACTGATTCTTTTGCCACCCTGTTGATTCATGTAGTTTGCTTTGGCATGTGTGTCCACTCTCAGTATAATGTCTGGGAAAAGTCCTTTAAACCACTCAGATTCAATTAGCATTTTACTGGCATGACTGTGCTTAATTGCCAGTGTTTCACTGTGGCTGACTTGCATAATAGATAAACTGCTGTCCTTTATCCAGCACCAGACTGGAAAGATTTGTGACAGCAGTATGGATTTACCAGCACGAAATGGTAAATTGAATATATAGTCTTGTTGCTTTTCTTCCTTGCGTATAATCCTTTCTACCTCTGCTTGAAGTAAGTCACAGATATACTTGTAGAATTCTGGATATTGCCAGTCAACTTGTGGGTAAAGTATTCTACTACTCGCAACAAAGAATTCATAAAAACTTCTTTTATATATCTCTGCTTCTATCGTCAGCCTCAGTTGTTGTTTCTGTATTTCGTTTAGCTTTGGCAGCATCTTTTTCTTCTTTCTTTCTCAATTTCTCATTAAACCTTAGTCCAACTTTAAGTGCTTTTTTAATTATAGCATCTTGCTTTTCATCTTCAGTTAATTCCCTTTTCTTTCTTATTTTATTTATCTTCTGTAATTCTGCAATCTTAGCATCTATTGCCAGATTATAATAACTTGGCTTTAGCGATTTTAATTCTGAAATAGTTAAGCCATTTAATGTTTCCATGATATTCATATCTACCTTTTTATTATTTTTAATTAATTTATTATAATAATCTCTTAACTTATATTCAAACTTACTTGCAAGATATTCTTCACATAATGCAACTGTACCATCTTCTTTAAATGCTAATCTTAATAACTGTGATTCTGCATAACTACCATCTTCCTGTATCATTTTTGCTATCACAAAACCATAATTATCAAGCCAGTTTAATTTGTCAGTATCTATATATTTCATTTTTAAGCAGATTTTAGTTGAAGTAATTCTTTTAATTCATTAAGTGTCATATCTTTAAGATTGACAGTTAAAGTATTATTTGTAATTAAACTATCATTGGTTAGTTTAAGTAGCTTCTCAATGCTGTTTAAGCACTGTACTGCACCCCTTGTATCACCCAATGTTTTAGCCTGTGCGTATAAGTCATAGTAATATTGCAAGTGCAGAATGACTGTTGCGTCCCTGTCTATCTTATGGGTTTCTGCTAAGTATTGGTAAGCACGAGTTATTATTGCTGGCACGCTGGTTTCTGCATAACCATATTCGTCCATACAATGCTGCATGATTTCACTGCGTGGCTTTGCACATAATAACATTGCTGCAACCTCTCTGGTTTGCAACATCGTATCGGCTTTGGTTGGTCGTCCTACTCTTTTAATTTTATTCATCTTTATTCAATTCCATTAAATCATCGTTAACATCAACCTCTTTATCTGTGTCTTCACCGTTGCTTTTGGCTTTAATCTGTCCGTCAAATACACCCTGTATCATTAAGTCATAGCCAACAATAGCTTGTAGCCTATCCCAATATTCTTCAAAGTTAAATATGCCAGATAAGAAAGCATGTGCCAGTGCAGCTACATCACGCTTTAATGTCATTTCAACATATATCTTATATTCAGTTTTGTCCAATATGCCAGTCTTTGCACCATCTATTATGTAGTTTAAAAACTGCTGGTACGCATGTGCCAGATTTTCATTGTTGAAACGCTTTTCCAGCATTTCCCTGTCCCTATCACTTATTGCCATTTTCTAATTGTTTTAATTTTAAATAATTATTTGCTTTTCTTAAATCATTATTTTCACTTGTGAGTTTATTAATAACTCCATTTTTTTTCTTATTTGAATTTTCTAATTCTAAAATATATGATTCTAATTTACCAATTTCAATTCGTAATTCTTTTATAATAACAGAATCTGGTATTTTTAATAATCCATATATTTCTTTATCTTTCATTTCTTTGGTTTTCTACTTCGCTTTGGTTTTATGATTGCATCTTTATCTGAAAGTGTTTCCATTATTTCTTCGTCAGTCAATTCAATCAACTCGCTATTTTTAACGAGATAGTCTTCACTGTGACTTTGTCCATCATTATCTTCAACATGAAATCCAGAAATCATTTCTGGATTATATTGTACTCCATCTGGTGTATAATTTACTTTCATTGTGCTTTCAACGCCCACTGCGCCTAACTCCCCATTTTTGGGGAGAGTAGTTTCAGTACTGTCAATTTTAAGCATTTCTGGTTTAAATTGATATTGAAACCAGTTAAATACCCTGACTTTTGCCTGTGCTTTATTATCAGCATTATGTCCAAATAGTCTTTTATGTGCTTCGTTTACCAGTACTGGATTAAGTACTTGTGTCCAGATTACTTCGTCATAGACTTTTTTGGCAAAAGCTATGTCTGTTGGTGTTGGTATGTATTCCATATTATTGTATTATTATCGTATTGTTATTTTTGTTTTCTATTTCTTTCTTCAGTCCCTGTGCATAGTTGTAGCAAGTCCTGAAGAAAACATCGAAACCGTTTCCGCAAAAACATTTGCGCCAATCCTGTCCAGTTGCCATTCTATAAATGATTCTATATTGTGGCACTCTTGAATTGGATTTGGGTTTATTCATTACCTGTATTACTTCGTCTGGTGTCATTCTTTAACCAATTTAAAAAGTTTGTACGAATATCGTACTTAAATGTTTGTACTACTTTTGTACATGCATTCTTATTTATGCCAGTCATAGCATGTAATTTCTTATATGTCATCCTACCTTCCATTAAATAATAGCACCTGAATATAAATTTATCTTGCTCATTGTAACCTCTTTCTTCTATATATTTAAACAACATCTTACTAAAATACATTACATCTTCTCGGAATTGCATCGTATCTTTTTCAATTTCATCCTGTACTTGCAGTTTGTTTTCAATTTGAAAAGATATGTCATTTTTAAAAACTGCTGTATGCATCCTATCCATATCACGATAAAATTCATAATTGGTATTTTCTAATACTATAAAGTGCTTACCGTTTAATTTCTTCTTTTCGTTTATGCTTAAATTCCTAATTGCCCTGAGTATGTAAGTCTTGAAATATGTTTCAGTAAAACCTGACTTGATTATCCTGTCCCTGACATTCAAGTAACTGTCATTTAGTATGTCATCTTCAATCCTGTACTTCTTGCAGTACCTCTGTAAGTCTTTGTAATTAATACTAACCCATTTATCG
>Ga0105097_10001628_pt1 | contig 10811 bp, 7 predicted proteins | sample PPLLak12cMay2015_FD_87035 | JGI IMG/M metagenome (GOLD analysis project Ga0105097, IMG submission 87035) | Freshwater sediment microbial communities from Prairie Pothole Lake near Jamestown, North Dakota, USA - PPLs Lake P7 Core (1) Depth... | ecosystem: Environmental > Aquatic > Freshwater >... | reverse complement strand
GGCGATCATCGTGGTGGGCGAGGTGGTCGGTCTGCGCGACCGCCTGCAGTGGTTCGAACGCCGGCCCCTGTTCGGGAAACGGATCGTGGTCACGCGCACGCGTGAACAGGCGAGCGACCTGGTGAGCGCGCTGACCGGCCTGGGGGCCGCCTGCCTGGAGGTGCCGACGATCCGGATCGCGCCGCCCGACGATGCCGGACCGCTCGACCGCGCCATCGCGGACCTGAAGCGCTTCGATTGGGTCGTTTTCACCAGCGTCAACGGGGTGAGCCGGTTTTTCGAGCGCCTGTTCGGCTCGGGGCGGGACGTGCGCGCCATGGGGCATCTGCAAACGGCGGCCATCGGGCCGGCGACCGCCGCGCGCCTGAAGTCCTTCGGGTTGACGAGCGATCTCCTGCCGGAGGACTACCGGGCCGAATCGGTCGTCGCCGCCTTCCGCCGGCAGGATCTGGCCGGCCGATCGGTTCTGCTGCCCCGCGCCCAGGAAGCGCGCCTGATCCTGCCGGAGGAACTCAGCGCCATGGGCGCCCGCGTCAGCGACGTGGCGGCCTATAAGACCGAACCGGCATCCGGAGACGGCCGGCTTCTGATCGAGCGATTGGAAGCGCGCTCCGTGGACCTGATCACTTTCACCAGCTCCTCCACGGTGAAGAATTTCAAGGCGCTGCTGCCGCAGGGCCGTTTCGCCGAGCTGACGGCGGGAGTCGCCGCCGCCTGCATCGGCCCGGTCACGGCCGATACGGCCCGGGGCCTGGGCCTGGATGTCCGTATCGAGGCCAAGACTTACACGATCCCCGGGTTGTGCGAGGCGGTCGTTTCATTTTATTCCAGCCCGGCTGGCTGAGAACGAAACGGCGATATATTGAAATCAAAGCCGAACTGAGTTAAAGGCTAAACGAGCGATGATGGCAGAGCGGAAGCTGTTTTATCGGAAAGTCGGCCCGGTGACGTCACAGAACCGATGGCTATGAAGGGATGACCCATGAGGATTGCGAAGGTCGAGAAGGAAGGGGTTGTCTGTTTGAAGATCGACGGCCGCTTGGATGCCAAGACCGCTCCTGAAGCCGAAACCACCGTAAAAGAAGTGCTGAGGGAGGGGCGCCTGCATCTGCTTTTCGACCTGAGCGGGATGGATTACATCAGTAGCGCCGGTCTGCGCGTGATTTTGATGACGGTCAAGGAACTGCGATCCAAAAAGGGCAAGGTGGCTCTCTGCGCGCTCACCCCCTACGTGAAGGAAATCTTCGATGTGAGCAATTTTTCCTCCATCATCCCGATCACCGATACGGTCGAAACCGGACTGCAGCAGATGCGATAGCCTCCGCGCAATGACCGGCTGCGGCCGGACAACCTCATGGATACCATCCCTGTCAACCATCTGATCGACCCCTGCAACCGGCGCCTGAACTATCTGCGGATTTCGGTCACCGACCGCTGCAACCTGCGCTGTGCCTACTGCCTGCCCTGCGAGGACGTTCCGCGCCTGCCGCACGAGGCGGTGCTGCGCTACGAGGAAATTCTGCGGATCGTCCGGGTGGGCGTGCAGTTGGGCATCTCCAAGGTTCGGGTGACCGGCGGCGAGCCCCTGGTGCGCAAGGGGATCATCGGTTTCCTGTCCGAGCTTTCGCGGATTCCGGAGATCCAGGACCTGTCCCTCACCACCAACGGCGTCCGGCTCAAGGAGCACCTCGAAGCCCTGACGTCCGCGGGCGTGTCCCGGATCAACATCAGCCTCGACACGCTGAAGCCGGAGCGCTATCGGAGCATCACCGGCATCGACGCCTTCCACGCGGTCTGGGAGGGAATCCGGGCCGCGCAGGCGATGGGCTTCCACCCGATCAAGCTGAATGTCGTCGCCCTCAACGGCATCAACGACGATGAGCTGGTGGACTTGGCGCGGCTTTCGCTGAATTTTCCGTTTCACGTGCGCTTCATCGAATTTATGCCCATCGGCCAGTCGCGCATCGAGAAGCGCCCGTCGCTGCTCGTCCCGGAAATCCAGGCGCGCATCGCCGTTCTCGGACGACTGGTGCCGGTCGAGCGAACGGAGATGGACGGGCCGGCCCACCGCTATCGGTTCGAGGGCGCCAGGGGCGAGATCGGGTTCATCTCGGCGATCAGCCATCACTTCTGCCGCCGGTGCAACCGCCTGCGGCTGACGGCCAGCGGACAGCTGCGACCCTGCCTGCTGTCGGACCGGCAGGAAGACCTCAAAGGCCCCCTGCGCCGCGGCTGCAGCGATGCGGAGTTGGCCGAGGTTTTCTTCAACGCCACCCGGCACAAGCCGGCGGATCACAACCTATCCGTGGGCGAGCCGGCGCATGTGTGCTGTCAGATGCGTTCGATCGGGGGATGACGCGCCGGCCGCGCCGGAGGGCCAAGCTCGGCGTTGCGCGGCGCCCTGCGCTCCCTGCGGCGTACGGGGAGTACGCCTCGCGCCGCGACCTTCGCGCGCCTGGATCTTGGCCCGCGGGCGCGGCCGGCGGGGCGTCGCTGATGAGCCTCGTGGCAAATTCGGAGTGCAGAACGCTCAATACCCGGTTCGCCTGAACCCTGAAATCCCTGAACGCTCAACCCTCAGGAGCCAACGATGAACATCCAGATCATTAAGATCGACAATCCGAATCAATTAAACCTCATTCTGGGGCAATCGCACTTCATCAAGACCGTTGAGGACATGCACGAAGCCATTGTGTCCACGGTTCCGGGCGCCCGGTTCGGGCTGGCCTTCTGCGAGGCATCCGACGCCTGCCTGGTGCGGCATTCCGGAACGGACCCGGAGCTGGTCGACCTGGCGAAGAAAAACGCCTATGCCCTGGCGGCCGGGCACAGTTTCATCGTCTTCATGAAAGACATGTACCCGATCAACATCCTGAACGCCGTCAAGAACCTGCCGGAGGTCTGCCGCATCTTCTGCGCGACGGCCAATCCGGTCGAGGTGATGATCGGCGAGACCGAGCAAGGACGCGGGATCCTGGGGGTGATCGACGGCTTCAAGTCCAAAGGGGTCGAAACCGAAGCGGACATCAAGAAGCGCAAGGAACTGCTGCGCAAAATCGGATACAAGCATTGATTGCAAGAGCCTTATGAAAAAACGATTCATTCTGGCATTGACGGCGGTCGCGGTTCTGGCTGCAGTCCTTGGCGGCATCAAGGGCCTGCAGATCGACCGCATGATCGCCCATGGCAAGCAGTTCGTGCCGCCGGCTGAGACCGTGACCACGGCGGTGGCGAGCATACAGACCTGGGAGTCGGTGTTGACCGCGGTCGGTTCGTTGACGGCGGTCCAGGGGGTGACCGTGACGGCGGAGCTGACCGGGAAGGTCGTTCAGATCGACTTTAAGCCGGGCTCCCTGGTGAAGGCGGGAGAACTGCTGGTGAAGCAGGACACCTCTTCGGAAGAGGCCCAGCTGCGTGCGGCCGAGGCCACGGTGGCGCTGGCACGGCTCAACCTGGAGCGCCTGGGCAAGCTGCTTTCCGAGCGAACCATTTCCCAGTCGCAGTTCGACAACGCCGAAGCAAGCTACAAGCAGGCCGTCGCCCAGGCCGACAACATCCGGACGATCATCGCCAAGAAAACCATTCGGGCGCCATTTGCTGGGAGGCTGGGCATCCGCCTCGTCAACCTGGGGCAGGTGATCAATGAGGGCGAAGCGATTGTTTCGCTGCAGTCGCTTGATCCGATCTTCGTCAATTTTTACCTGCCCCAGCAGCAGCTGCCCAGCATCAAGGCAGGCCTTGCGATCCGCGTGACCACCGATGCGCTTCCGGGAGAGGTCGTTGCAGGCAAGATTACCGCCATCAATCCCCAGGTGGATGCCGCGACGCGCAACATCCGCGTCCAGGCCACGGTGATGAACCCCGATGAGCGCCTTCGCCCCGGTATGTATGCGAACGTAGCCGTGGTGCTGCCCGGCCGGGAAAAGGTGCTTGCGATTCCGGCCACGGCCGTGCTTTACGCCACCTACAGCGACTCGGTGTTCATCGTGGAAGACAAGCTCGACCCGAATTCCGGCCAGCCGGTGAAGGTGGCCCGGCAGCAGTTTGCGCAGCTCGGGGAAAAACACGGCGATTTTGTCGCCGTGCGGTCCGGGCTCAAGGAGGGCGATACCATTGTGAGCACCGGTGTCTTCAAGCTGCGCAGCGGCCAGACCGTGACCGTCGACAATACCCTGTCCCCGGAATTCAAGCTCAATCCCAAACCCGAGGAGAATTAGCTTTTTGATCCTCGTGTGAAATATGAAATTCACCGATCTCTTCATCCGTCGTCCCGTTCTGGCCGCCGTGGTCAACCTGCTGATCATTATCGCGGGATTGCAGGCGATCCGTTCGATCAACGTTCGCCAGTACCCGCGCAGCGACAACGCGGTGGTCACGGTCACAACCGTTTACGTCGGCGCCAGCGCCGAGCTCGTGCGCGGCTTCATTACCACGCCGCTCGAGCGGGTGATCGCGGCCGCGGACGGGATCGACTACATTCAATCGCAGAGCGCTCAAGGGCTTTCCAGCATCAGTGTCCGGCTGAAGATCAATTACGACCCCATCAAGGCGCTTTCGGAAATCAGCTCCAAAGTCGACCAGGTGCGGGGGGATTTGCCCCCTGAGGCCGAGGTGCCGATTCTCAACGTGGAGTCGGCCGACAGCCAGTTCGCCTCGGCCTACCTGAGCTTCACTTCCGAGGTTCTCCAGCAGAACCAGATTACCGATTATCTGGTGCGCGTGGTGCAGCCGCGGCTTTCGTCGATCAGCGGCGTCCAGCGCGCGGAGATTTTAGGTGCGCGCACCTTCGCCATGCGCATCTGGCTCAAGCCCGAGCGCATGGCGGCCTATAACATCAGCCCGGCTCAGGTGCGCCAGGCCTTGGCCGCCAACAACTTTCTGGCTGCCGTTGGCCAGACCAAGGGCGCACTCGTGCAGGTCAACCTTACCGCCAACACCGACCTGCGTTCGGTGCCGGAGTTCAAGCGGCTGGTCATCCGCCAGCAGGATGGGGCCATGGTGCGGCTCGAGGACATCGCCGAGGTGGTGCTGGGCGCCGAGGACTACGACACGGTCGTGCGCTTTTCGGGCCAGACCGCGGTCTTCATGGGCATCTGGCCCCTGCCGAACGCCAACTCGATCGACGTGATCGAGCGCGTTCGGGTCGAGATGGAGGCCATTCAGGACCAGTTGCCCACCGGTTTGCAGGCGCGCATCGCCTACGACGCCACCAACTACATCACCAACGCCATCCACGAGGTGCTGAAGACATTGGGCGACACGCTCGTGATCGTGGTGATCGTGATTTTCCTGTTCTTGGGGTCTGTTCGGTCGGTGCTCATCCCGGTGGTCGCCATTCCGCTTTCGCTCATCGGAGCGGTCTTCCTGATGCAGGTGTTCGGCTTCACGCTCAACCTGCTGACGCTGCTCGCCATCGTGCTGTCCGTGGGGTTGGTCGTCGACGACGCCATTGTGGTGGTGGAGAACGTGGAACGGCATTTGAGCGAGGGGCAGTCGTCGGTGGATGCCGCCCTCATGGGCGCCCGCGAACTCGTCGGGCCGATCATCGCCATGACGATCACCCTGGCGGCGGTTTATGCGCCCATCGGTTTGCAGGGGGGCTTGACCGGTTCGCTGTTCCGCGAGTTCGCCTTTACCTTGGCCGGCGCGGTCGTCATTTCCGGTGTCGTCGCGCTCACCCTGTCTCCCGTGATGTCGCGCCACCTGCTCAAGCCGGGGATGGAGGAGCACGGATTCGCGGGGAAGATTGCGCGGGACTTCAAGCGGTTCCGGCTTTTTTACGGGCGGCTGCTGGACGCCACCCTGGACGCGCGCCCGGCCGTCTACTCGGTGTGGATCGCCGTGAGTCTCTTGACCATCCCCCTCTACACGATGTCGCCCAAGGAGCTTGCCCCGAACGAGGACGAGGGTGTTATTTTCGGGATCATCGATGCCTCGGCGGACTCCACGGTGGACCAGACCAGCCGCTTTACGGCGGCCGTGAACCAGGCGTATCTGAGCGTGCCGGAAACTCAATTCACGTTCCAGATCACCCGTCCGAACTCCGGCTTCGCCGGGATGGTCGTTCAGCCTTGGGGTGAACGCCAGCGCAATATTTTCCAGATCCTGCCCGAGGTTCAGCAGAAGGTGCGCACCATCCCCGGCGTCCGGACGCTGCCGGTCCTGCCGCCGGCGCTGCCGGGTGGGGGCCAGTTCCCGGTGGAATTCATCCTGGCCTCGACCGTGGACTCGGAACAGCTGTTGCAGTTTGCCCGCCAGATCCAGCTCCAGGCGATGCAGAGCGGTATATTCGCCTTCCCGCCGATCATCGATGTCAAGATCGACCAGCCGCAGGCGGAAATCGTCATCGACCGCGACAAGACGGCCGAACTCGGGCTTGACCTGCAGCAGGTCGGTTCCGACATGGCGGCCATGGTGGGCGGCAATTTCGTGAACCGCTTCGACATCGCCGGGCGTTCCTACAAGGTCATCCCCCAGATCCAGCGCGTGGACCGGCTCAACCCGGCCCAACTTAAAAACGTCTACGTCACCGGCCCGAACGGGCAGCTGGTGCCGCTCAGCACCATCGCCACCCTCCGCAACTCCACGGTGCCGCGTTCGCTCAACCGCTTCCAGCAGCTCAACGCCGTCAAGATCAGCGGGGTGTCGGTCCGGCCGTTGGATGAGGCGCTGCGGTTCCTCGAGGACGAGGCGGCGAAAATTCTGCCCAAGGGCTATATCATCGACTACACGGGCGAGTCGCGCCAGCTGCGATCCGAGGGCAACCGCTTTTTGTACACCTTCGGGCTTGCGGTCATTCTGATCTTCCTGGTCCTGGCGGCCCAGTTCAACAGCTTCCGCGACCCCTTTGTCATTCTTGCCGGATCCGTGCCGTTGGCGATATTCGGCGCGCTCATCTTCACCTTCCTGAGGATGCCCGATCCGAATGTCAAATTCTGGACCCACGGCTGGACCACCACTCTTAACATTTACTCGCAGATCGGGCTGGTGACCCTGGTCGGCCTGGTGTCAAAGAACGGCATCCTGATCGTCGAATTCGCCAACAAGCTCCGGCTGCAGGGCCAGTCCAAGCGGCAGGCCGTGCGGCAGGCCGCCATCACCCGGCTGCGGCCGATCCTCATGACGAGTGCGGCCACCATCGCCGGTCACTTCCCGCTGACGCTGGTGACCGGCGCCGGCGCCGAAGCCCGTAATTCGATCGGCCTGGTGCTCGTCGGCGGCATGGCCGTCGGAACGTTCTTCACCCTCTTCGTGATCCCCTCGATCTACATGCTCATCGCGCGTGAAAAAAATGAAGCCATAAGCGAGGCCACGGCGGAATCTCAAGCAAATCCCTTGACGGCACCCCAGGCCGCGGATCATCCGGCATGAATCCCTGCGACTCGTTTCTATTGTTTTTTGCTGGTTGTATCGAAAGGGAGCAGGGTTCAGAGTTCAGGGTTCAGTAGAGATCCGGTTGCCTATGCTGGGTCGCCGCCGGTCCCCATCGTCCGTGCAGAAGGATAAAGATAGGGAGAACCAGGGCGGATCCCTTTGCGAATTTCCCGAACCCCGAACCCTAATACCTGTTGGTGCTGGGCCGGCCGGCTGGGCTCTGGGTTATGATGCTCGATACGGGATGCTGGATGTCGGATAGATCGACTCGATTGCATCCGGCTGTTCAGAAACCGGTCAGGCCTGGCGGATCTCGCGCTCGCTGATGCCCATGAGGTAGAGCAGGCCGTCGAGGCCGACGCTGGAGATCGCCCGGTCGGCGTTGGCGCGGACGATGGGCTTGGCGTGGAAGGCGACGCCGAGGCCGGCGGTGTGCAGCATCGGCAGGTCGTTGGCGCCGTCGCCCACGGCGATGGTCTGCTCCAGGCTGATGTTCTCGACCATGGCGATGGTCTTGAGGATTTCGGCCTTCTTGGGGCCGTCGATGATGTCGCCTTTGAGCTTGCCCGTCAGCTTACCGTTGGCGATCTCGAGCTGATTGGCGAACACGTAGTCCAGCCCGAGTTTGTTCTGGAAAAATTTGCCGAAGTAGTCGAACCCGCCTGAGATGATCCCCAGCTTGTAGCCCAGCCCCTTGAGGGTGGCGACCACCCGTTCGGCTCCGTCGGTCAGCTTCAGCTCCGCGGCCACTTCGGCCAGCACGGTCTCCGGCAGGCCTTCCAGTTGCGCCACCCGGCGGGTCAGGCTTTCCTTGAAGTCCATCCGGCCGTTCATGGCGGCTTCGGTGATTTGCGCCACCCGCTCGCCGGCACCGGCCCGTTTCGCCAGGATGTTGATCACCTCGGCCTGCACCAGGGTCGAGTCCATGTCGAAGACCACCAGCCGGCGGTTCTGGCTGTAAAGGTTGTCGACGTGGAAGGAAATGTCGACTCCGGTCTCCTCGGAGATCCGCAGCAGCCGGCTGCGCAGCGCGTCGGCGTCGGCGAGCCGCCCGGAAACACTCATCTGGATGCAGGCCTTGGGGCTGGTCTCGGGGGCGATCTGCGAGATTCGGCCGGACAGGCGCGTGATCACCTCGATGTTGAGCCCGTTCTCGGCCATGGCGGCCGTGACTCGGGCAATCTGTCCGGCAGTGATCTTGCGGCCCAGCATGGTGATGATGCGGCGCTCCTTGCCCTGCTGGTTGACCCAGGCCTCGTAGCGGTCCTCGTCGATGGGCGTGAACTGGGCGCTGATGCCCAGCTTGTGGGCGGCGAACAGGATGTCCTTGAGCACGGAGGAGGATCGGGACTCGTCCGGGATCTCGATCAGAATGCCGAGCGAGAGGAAGTCATGGATGACAGCCTGGCCCATGTCCAGGATGGTGATGCCGTAGTGGGCCAGGATCTCGGTCAGCCGGGCGGTGAGTCCGGGCTTGTCCTTGCCGGTGATGTTGATCAGAACGATTTCGCGCATTTTTTAGCGGGTCCGAGGGGTCAAGGGTTTTAGGGTTCAAGTGCAGCCGCTTCCTTCTGCAAAGCGAGACAGCTGAAAAAAAAGATAGTCGGGGGCACTGTTTTTGTTCCCCATTTGCCAAAGGGGGGCAGGGGGATCTTTCGCCCGGGAGACAGCTATGGCATCGCTGCCCCCGCCCTGTCGCGCTTGCTTCAGACAGCTGTTCTATAGGGACTCGGCCACGAGGTCAAACGAATTTACCGCTGAGATTCGGGCCGTCCGTGAATGGGCGGGCTTGACGTTCCAAGCTCATCCTCAATGGCCCAATACCACCACTGCTGCCGGCGTGGATTATAAAATAAGGACGCATCCTCATCAAACTTGGACTGCCGTTTCAAGCTTTCCTCCATGGCAGCGTTAATCTTATCCTGAATTTGTCTGGCCAATTCCGATCGCACTTCTTGAGGAGTCGGTTTCACCACCAGAACCTTCGGTGCCCATTCGCGGCTCTCCTTGGTCAGACGCCGTGCGGCGATCTCGGTCAACGCAAAATGGATTTGCTCGTGCTGGAGCACGTAGGTTCGCAAACCGGACGGAATGCCGGGGTTCAGCCACGATCGCTCCGGCAGCATGAACGCTTCAAATCCGATGCGTTCAATGGTGCCGAAAAAGTAGGCCTGGCCGTATAAATGGCCTGGGATCATGCTGAAGCTCGAGTCCGCCGTCAAACGAATCTGAACCGCCGCGTGAGCGTTGATTTTTCCGGAATGCTCCACCATCGGCTCCGGCAAAGAGTCCGCTTGGAAATCCTCTATGGTCAGATCCCTATAGGTGAAGCTGTTCCGGGAAGTCTGCGGGCCGTCTGACTGAATAATTTTCGGGCGCGCATAGTCGGGTAGATGGGTACAGGCATGCAAGAGTGCGACCAAAAAGGACAGGGTCGCCAGTCGGCAGACGGGACGAAGTAGACACCAAAAAACCTTGGCGGTTGCTCTCACGGGCGGATCTTCCCTGATTGCCAGCGGATTAAGGCACTGCCCCATGCGCGACCTCCGTCGAACACGGGCTGGCAGACCAGAACGCCCGGTTCAACGCTGCCGTCCCGCACCGCTTCTGCAGCGCAGATGTTGCCATAGTATATGCTTCGAGAGGTCGGGATTTGTTCCGGGATAGGTTTCGGTATGGCTGCCAGCATCTGCTGGCAGCCACTTTTTCTAATACTGAGTCTCGTCAATCAGATTTGGTTCAGAGGCTTCCAGATTTGCACTTCCAGAAGAAGCAGCAGGGCAAGGCACTGGTTGATATGGCCCGGATCCTGTAATAACTACGTCAGAGATATAACTCCAGCTGCCTGAATAAATACCGGAAGCTGTGTCGAGGTCTATGCTAATACTCGCAACCTGTGACCCTGTATTATAGGAACCAGATAAATTGAAATATCTATGCGTTCCTGAATTTATTTTAACACCAGATAAGCCACGGCTTGGGTCTCCACACCCGTACTCATATCCATGAATTTCAACAATCTCGCCTTCACGGTCAGACAAAAAAAGCTTTATGTCGTTGCAAGAGGTTGGCTGATTTAAACACAAAACCCCCGCATTGGATTGTCCAGCCGCCATCAACACCGAGAACGCAATTGCAACATTTAAAAACATTCTGATAATTTTCATGTCACCCTCCTTTTGGTATGCCACAAAGTAAAAATTCCCCCATGGTCTTCCGAAAATAAAATTATCACCTCCTTTCCTTTTGAGGCAATGGTAAAAAATAAAAACTGATGCGGCTTTGGGATAGCGACTGGCTTTTCAAGCGAGGATTGCTGTCAAGCCTCTAGCCAAACCGCTATCTGAGTATGCCCAAATTGCCTCAAAGCAATAATTATCTGCCTCGGTGGCCGATAGAGTGTGCCCTCTTTGCCCAATGATGTGGTTCAGTTGGGC
>Ga0105097_10001627_pt1 | contig 10819 bp, 17 predicted proteins | sample PPLLak12cMay2015_FD_87035 | JGI IMG/M metagenome (GOLD analysis project Ga0105097, IMG submission 87035) | Freshwater sediment microbial communities from Prairie Pothole Lake near Jamestown, North Dakota, USA - PPLs Lake P7 Core (1) Depth... | ecosystem: Environmental > Aquatic > Freshwater >... | reverse complement strand
TGATTGTACTACTGCTTATGTTGCCGCAAACAACAATGAGTCAGCATTGACCGATGCCGCTATTCGCCGCACTATTCAGCGTATGGATGATACCGACACTCCTATGGATGGTCGCTTCTTCTTGATTCCTCCCTCAAGCCGCAACACTTTGATGGGTCTGGCTCGTTACACTGAACAAGCCTTTGTTGGTGGTACAAACAGTACCATTCGCACAGGTGAAATCGGTAACTTGTATGGTATCCCCGTGTTTGTCTCAAGCAATCGCGACACAGCATCAGGCACTAACAATGCACGAGTTTGCTTGATGGGTCATAAAGACTCTGTGGTTTTGGTTGAACAAATGGCTATTCGCTCACAAGTTCAGTACCAACAGCCGTACCTTGCCACTCTGTACACTGCCGACACACTTTATGGAGTTCAAATCCTCCGTTCAGCGGCAAGCGTTAGTGCGGCTAAGTCTGCATCTATGTTCGCTCTCATTGTTCCTGCCTAATTGCAGTTGTCCCTCCTACTTCTATAAATAGGGGTAGGGGGACTTTTTTAACCCTAATTAGGAGAAATCAAAATGGCAACAGCAACGGCAGTTGTAACACGCAGAGGTAATGACCAGTTTCGGGGTTTGTTCTCTGATACTTGGGCAGTTAGTTGCACCCTTGACGCTGGTTCTTTAATCAATGGCGCAGGTGAAACAGATGATGTAACAGTGGCTGGTGTCGCCTTGGGTGACATGGTGATTGGCGCATCTTTGGGTGTAGATTTGGTAGGTTTGACTGTCACTGGCTATGTCAGTGCCGCAAACACAGTTAAATTCCGCATCCAAAACGAGTCAGAATCAACAGTAGATTTGGCATCTTCAACATTGCGACTCGTTGTAGTTCGCATGGTGTAAAGATTGGGGGGCTAGTCCCCCCTTTCTCATTTAAGGGTTTTATGGCTACTTTTCGTTGTCTTCAGTCAGGTAACACTGTTACTTTTACATATCAGCATGATATTGACTCTATGAAGGGTCATCAGGGGTATGTAAGGATTGATGAAGAAGAAGTAACCATAGAGTCACTTGATTCTGAGCGTACAGATACCGCATTTGCGCCTGTAATTCCATCAATTAAGCGTATGGGAAGACCCCGAAAGGTTGCAAATGTCTGATATTGACGCAAGAGATTTTGGTAGGTTAGAGGCTCAAGTAGAGACTCTACATGGTCAAGTAACTCAATTGAGTCACGATGTAAAGTCATTACTTGAACTTGCCAACAAAGGCAAAGGTGGTTTTTGGCTGGGTATGACTATCGCTTCATTCATAGGCGGTCTTATTACCTTTGTTGCTGACAGACTGTGGAAATAAGGAGAACACTATGCCTTCAGTTGGAAAAAAGAAGTTTCCCTACACCGAAAAAGGGGAAAAAGAAGCAAAAGAATACGGCAAGAAAAAGGGTATTCCTGTGACTGTTATGGTAGCTATTGGTAAACCAAAAGGTATGCCTACAAAGGGTGGTAGGACTGCTACTAACATGATGAAGAAATCTTCAAGAGGTAAATAATGGCATCTTTAACTTCTCCTGTCACTTTATTGAGTGCTGTTAGCGCAACAGGCGCATCTAAGGCTGTTCAGGCTGATGCTGGTCAACCAGCGTTTTTGCAAGTCAGTGGTATCACTTCCGCTACTGTTGTATTGCAAGGCAGTCTTGATGGCACAGATTGGTCAACTTTAGGAGCGGCTTTGATTGCTGATGGACTCATTACAGTTGCCAATGCTCCCAAGTATTTGCGAGCAAATTGCACTGTTTATGTAACTGGCACGATTACCGCCAAAATCATGTACTAAGGAGAAACCCTATGAAGCAAGGACTATATTCTGCAATTAATGCTAAACAAGCCCGTATCAAGGCTGGTTCTGGTGAAAAGATGAACAAAGTGGGTTCTAAGAATGCACCAACAGCGGCTGACTTCAAACAGGCGGCAAAGACTGCAAAGAAGCCTAAAAAGGTGAAGTAATGAGCAAGACTGCAACTCATTATTTGCCTGATGGTAAGGTCTACAAAGGCAAGGTTCACAAAGAAAAAGGTGTATTGATGACTGGTGAAAAGCACACAGCCAAAAGTCGCAATTTAACGCACACACCGCCTAAAAAGGTGAAGTAAATGAAAACACCCACTTGGCAAACAAAAGCTGGTCAAAATCCAAAAGGCGGCTTGAATGCCAAGGGCAGAGCGTCTTATAATGCGGAAACTGGTGGTAATCTGAAGCCTCCAGTTTCTTCAGGGGACAACCCTAGAAGAGCAAGTTTCTTGGCTCGTATGGCTGGCAACAGCGGTGCTGAGTACGACAAGAATGGTAAACCAACAAGATTGCTTCTTTCGCTCAGAGCATGGGGTAGTACCTCAAAGGCTGACGCTAAGATAAAAGCTAAAGCTATATCCGACAGGAATAAGGCAAAAGCGAAATGAGAGCATTATCAGTTGGAGTTAGTCCCACAGCGGCAGTAGACACTACAGTCTATACCTGTCCTAGAGGCTATTACGCCAAATTTACTGTAATGTATATCCACAATACAGGTGGGAATACCAAGCATATTACTGTTCAATGGTATGACGCAAGTGCCGATACAACGCTTGATATTTTGACTGCATATAACTTTACAACAAAAGCCTATTTACAGTTTGATGGTGCGGCTTACATTGTTTTGGAAGAAGGCGACAAAATTAAAATAACTACTGAAGCGGCAAGTTCTTTTAGTTTTATAGCAACATTTGAAGAAGAAGGGTTGACAAGAACATGACCTACCTTGAACTTATCAACGATGTTCTGATTAGACTCAGAGAACCAGTTGTTACCACAAACAATCAAACTGCTTATTCAACACTGATTGGCAAGTTTGTTAATGATGCCAAGCGTCAGATTGAAGACGTTTTTGCATGGAATGTTTTGGGTCAGACAATTACAGTTAGCACTGTAGCATCCACACCCGCTTACTCTTTGACAGGTGCTGGTCAGAAGTTTCAAGTAATGGATGTAATCAATACCACAAGCAATGTTGGGTTGACCAACATTACTTTTGTGGACATGAACCGCAAGCTAAACTTTACGCCACTTGTCAATTCAATACCGACAGAATTTGCGTTTGATGGCGTTGATGGTAACTACGACACTAAGGTAAATTTTTACCCAATACCAGATGGCGTATACACAATCAAATTTGCGTTGACAGTGCCACAGGCTACGTTAGCCTTAGATGCAACTGTTGTGGCTGTACCTGATGTTTTAGTGGCTCAGAATGCCTATGCAAGAGCTTTGATAGAACGTGGTGAAGATGGTGGTACTTCATCATCAGAAGCGTATTTGCTTTACAAGTCGATGTTGTCTGACCACATTGCTTTGGAAGGCACTCGTTATCCTGAGAACCAAGAATTTGTAGCCGTATGACACAGCCACTACAATTATTTAGCATTTCAGCCCCGGGATTTTATGGGCTAAATACGCAAGATTCACCGCTAGATTTAGCGAGTGGTTTTGCGTCTATTGCTACTAATTGTGTGATTGATCAATATGGTCGTGTCGGTTCTCGTAAAGGGTTTTCAAGGGTAAATTCTTCAAGCGGTACTTTAGGCGCTAATGACATTAAAGTTATACATGAGTTAGTGCAACTTGATGGCACTTTGACCACCTTGTTTGCTGGCAACAACAAGCTGTTTAAACTTGACTCTGGTAATGCTGTTGTAGAACTTACCTATGGTGGGGGTGGTGTTGCACCTACTATTACGGCAAGTGATTGGCAATGTGCATCCTTGAATGGAATTACATACTTCTTTCAATTAGGCTATGACCCGTTGATTTATGACCCTGCTGTTAGCACTTCAACTTTTCGTAGAGTAAGTGAGAAATCAGGTTATACAGGAACTATTCCTCAAGCAAATATTGGTATATCGTCTTTTGGTAGGTTATGGGTTGCTGAAACTTCAGCGGACAAGGTTACTATCACTTTCTCTGATTTATTGGCAGGACATAACTGGACAGGTGGAACATCAGGTACTTTAGATGTTTCTAGAGTTTGGCCTAATGGAGCAGATCAAATTGTTGGTTTAGGCGCACATAACGGGTTTTTGTTTATCTTTGGTAAGCGACAAATATTGGTTTATGCGGGGGCTACAACACCATCCACAATGACTTTGAGTGATTCGATTTCTGATGTTGGTTGTTTGTCTAGAGACTCTATTGCTACTACTGGCTCAGACATTATTTTCTTGTCAAACAGTGGTGTTCGCAGTCTGTTGCGTACTATCCAAGAAAAGTCAGCACCTTTGCGTGACTTGTCTAAGAATGTTCGTAATGACTTGATGACTATTGTTGGTGGTGAGACTCCATCAGCAATTAAGGCTGTTTACTCTGAAAGCAATGCTTTTTATCTTTTAAATTTACCTACTGTTAAGCAGGTTTATGTGTTTGATACAAAGCAACAATTACAAGATGGCAGTGCTAGGGTAACGACTTGGGAGAGCATTGAGCCTACTTGTTTTTACTCAAAGCGTAATGGTGACTTGTTGATTGGTAAGAATGGTTTTGTGTGCAAGTATGGTACTTACCTTGACCATGCCTCAACCTATCGTTTCCAGTATTTCACCAACTATGCAGACCTTGGCGATGTGAATGTTACATCTATTCTGAAGAAGATTTCTGTTGTTGTCATTGGTGGCACTAATCAAGGATTCATCATTAAGTGGGGCTATGACTTTTCTGGTCAATATTATGCTCAAACATTGCAGATTCCTGTAAGTACTGTTGCTGAGTATGGGATTGCTGAGTATGGAGACAATGGAGTACCAATTGCAAACTATTCTGCTGGTATTCAGTTGAGTACATTGGTTGGTCAAGCAAGTGGCTTTGGTAAGGTTGTTCAAACAGGCTATGAGGTGCAGATCAATGGTGCGCCCATAAGCATTCAGAAGATTGAAATTCAAGCCAAAAACGGCAAAATGGCGTAAGGAAACATCATGAATTACACAAAAACCACTAACTTTGCGGCTAAAGATTCTTTAGCTTCAGGCAATGCGGGTAAGGTTGTTAAGGGAACTGAGATTGATACTGAGTTCAATAACATCCAAACTGCTATTTCTACTAAGGCAGATGGAGACTTCACAAACTTTTCGTTTGTAGAAACAAGTAATGTCTTGTACATCTACAACTCATCTACTGCTGTTGCCAAGATAGATTCTTCAGGTAATTTCACTGTGTTGGGCAATGTGATTGCCAATGGTACTGTTTAAAGGATAAGACATGAAAGCAACAGAAATCATACTGGCAGATGCACAAAAAAAAGGTGTAGATAGAGACAAGGCATTAACTTTAATAAGCAATGCTGTCAAACAGAAAAAAGCTGTTTTGATGCAAGAGGGTAACTCTGTCTTGTTGCTTACAAAAATTGATGATGATGCCGCAGAAGTTCATTTGTTTACACAAGATGGCGTGATGACGCTTGCTAGATCGTTAAGTGCTTTCATAAGAAGAACAACTGATCTTGGCATTAAAACTGTTTATGGTAAAGCTGACAACCCTCAAATTATTGAACTGCTTAAAAAAGTTGGTTTAAATGTTGTTGACTCTGATTTGCCTCAATTCAACTGGAAGGCCGACTTATGAAATTCAATGATCGTAACTATGCCTTGTTGGGCATACCAGATTTACCAATAAATGCGTTTAAGCATATTGGGGATAGAAAGATTAAGCCTCAAGGTGGTGTTTCATCTTTTGTTGATTCTGTTACTGGCGCTGTTGATGATGCGGTTAGTAGCGTATCTGATGTTTTAGCTGACGTTGATGATTCTGTGAACGAAAGTATTCCTGGGGGGTGGGCTACTGTTGCGGCTGTTGCTGGTGGTGCGGCTCTTGCGTCAGGTGCTTTGGGTGGTACTACTGCGGCAACTACTGCTGGAACAACAGCGGCTACTGGTGGTGCTTTAAGCCCGTATGCGGCTCAAGCGGCTAACGCTTATGGTGCTGGTGGTGCTTCAACGGCATCATTAACTGGTTCAGCTATTGCCAGTCAAATTGCAACGCAAGGTGTAACACCAAGTTTGTTGCAATCAGCGTCTAGTTTTTTAGGTGTAAAGCCAGAGACTTTGTCTTCATTTGCCCCCTCTGTTATTCAAGGATTATTGAGTGCTGGTGGTTCTTATCTTCAAAGTGAAGCGGCGGCAGATGCGGCAACAACTCAAGCACAAGCACAAGTTCGTGCGGCACAGATTGCGGCTGAAGCGGCTAGATTTAGACCTGTTGGCGTAACTACTCGTTTTGGGGCATCTAACTTCCAGACTGATGCGGCAGGTAATGTCATCAGTGCTGGATATACACCAAGCCCTGAGATTCTTGGTTACCAAAACCGATTGTCTGCATTGGCTAATCAAGGTTTAACTGGTGCAGAGGGCGCTCAAGCGGCTTATGCTCCTTTAACTGGTGCGGCACAGAATCTGTTTAGCCTTGGTCAGGGTTACCTTTCTAAAACGCCTGAACAGGCGGCACAAGAATACATTGCTAAACAACAGGCTTTGCTTACACCTAGCCGAGAAAATCAACTTGCTGAGTTGAGAAACAGGCAGTTCCAAACAGGTCGAGGTGGTGCGGCTACTGCTCAAGGTGGTAGCTTGATGGCTACAAATCCTGAAATGGCGGCTTACTACAACTCAATAGCACAGAGTGATTTAGTTCTTGCGGCGCAAGCAGATGAAGAAGCAAGAAGGCGCATAAGCTATGGCGCTGGATTGTTTGATACTGGTGCTAATTTGCAGGGTAGGTTCTACACTGGTCAAACAGCGGCTCTTGCGCCATTTACCAATGTAATGGATGTAACTACAGGGCTTGAGAATCTTGCTCAACAACCAATGGCACTTGGTACTCAAATTGGCGCTAAGACTACTGCTAGTGCGGCACAAGCTGGAATGTTAACTGGTCAGGGCATTATCAATGCGGCAAGCACAATGGCTCCATCAAATGCTTATTCTTTAGGTGGTAATGTGTTGGCTGGTGTTGCAGGAAGTCCTAATGTTACTGGTGCATTGAACAGAGCATTTGGTGTAACAGCACAGCCTACACAACAGCAATACACATTTAATCCTGCAACAGGACAATATGTACCTGTACAACAATTTGTAGCTTAAGGAGAGAAGACAATGGCAAGCGAAATCTTAGGATTGTTCACTACTCCTGAACAGTACCAACAAAACCAGTTAGCACAGTTTCAGAATCGTGCGGCTCAAGAAGTACAGTTGAACCCTTTTCAACAAGCGGCTCTAGGTGCTAGGACTGCTGGTTTCCAGTTGGGTCAAGGGATTGGTAGTGCTTTGGGTGGTACAGACCCACAGTTGCAGATCATTGCTCGTAGACAGCAGTTGGCTAGTCAGTTAAATCCAAATGACCCTGAGTCATATATGAAGATTGCTGAAATAGCGGCTCAATCTGGTGACCAACAGTTTGCTATAGCTGTTGCTGACGCTGGCAGGAAAGCTATGAGTGAATATGCTCTTATTCAGCAAAGAACTAGAGAGCGACAAGGGGCTGACCCATTCCAACAGATTATTCGTTCTGGTAAATATACTCCTGAAAGTTTGGCTAAATACCAAGAATCTCAAAATGTTGCTGATTTAATTTTGCTTGAAAAAACAAAGGATGATGTTGTTGTTGTTGGAAACGCATTGGTGTCAAAAACAACTGGTAAGCCTATCTATCAAGGAGATACGCCAGCAAAGTATTCTGATTTTGCCAAAAAACTTATTGAAGCTGGATTAGAGCCAAACACAGAACCATTCCAAAGAAGAATGCTTGAACACATCAATGCAGAAACTAAAGGTGCAAGCAAAGGAACAGGCAATGTGATTATTGGCGGCATATCTGTTGACACTGGTGCGGCGGCTAAAGCGGCAGGAAAAATTATTGGTGAAGGTGTTGCAAATATTGAAAATCAATTTTCTTTGCAAACTGGTGTTAGTGATGCTTTGAAATTAATTGATAAAGGTATTTATGCTGGAGCATATGGCCCTGAAAAAGGTTTTGTCGCAAAATTTTCTGGTGGAGCGATTGGAGACTCTAAAAAAGTTCAAAACACTGAAGTCTTCATGGCAAACATTGGTGAAATTGTTATTCCAAGATTGCAACAATTTGGTGGAAATGACTCTAACGAAGAATTGAAATATTTGCAAAAAGTCGTTGCTGGCGATCAACGCTTAGAGCCAGAATCCATGAGGCGTATTTTGGCAAGTGCTGAAAAGAAAATTGCAAACAATATTCGCCGACTACAAAAGCAAGCAGAGTCTGCTGGAAAAGGTGGTAATTTGCCTCTTGAACCAATGCAACCCACACCATCTACGCCAAGAGTAACTAAAAGACTAAATCCTCAGACTGGAAAATTAGAACCCGTGGTTGGAGAATAAAATGGCATCAATATATGTACAAGTAGGCAATGACGTTATTGAGTTTCCAGAAGGAACTACTGACGAACAAATAGAAAAACTGCTTGCTCCTCAAGCGCAAGTTACGCCGCCATCATCAGGTTTTCTGATGGGGTTAAAAGACCCTATTACAGGTGGCGCACAAATGCTACCTCGTGCATTAGCTGGAGTAACTTCTGGATTTGGCGCTTATCAAAATCCCGTGAGTGAGTTTTTCTCAAGCGAGGCACAGCGTGTTGATGAACTTGCTCGTGCTGAAGAACAGGCTTATCAACAACAACGTCAGGCTCGTGGAGAAACTGGTTTTGATGTGCCTAGATTAGCTGGTAACGTTATTAATCCCGCAACTATTGTTCCTGCAACTAGGGCGGCTCAGTTAGTTAGGGGTGCTGGTTATGGGGCAACTGCTCAAGCTGTAGCTGGTGGCGCTGTTAGTGGTGCTATGCAACCAGTTACAGGAGAAGGTGAGTTTGCTCCACAAAAAGCACAGCAGATTGGTGTGAGTGCTGTTACCGCCCCACTTGGTGAAAAAATTGTTGCTGGTGCTGGCAGAGTATTAAAGCCTCTTGTCTCTAAGGCAGAGCAAACAATGCGTGACCTTGGAATTACTCCAACAATAGGTCAAACATTGGGTGGTCAGTTCAAATCAATTGAAGAATTTGCTCAGAATTTACCTTTGATTGGGTCTAGCATAGAAAACGCAAGACAGCGTGTTTTGTTTGACTTTAACAAAGGCGTGATTAACAAGGCATTAAATAAAGTCAAGGATAAACTGCCTGAAGATGTTATTGGTAGAGATGCTATTAACTATGCCTCAGAACAAGTCTCAAATCAATATGATGATGTTTTATCCAAAATGTCATTTGATTTAGATTTTGCAACAACAAGCAATATCCTTTCTGCTTTAAGCAAGAAAACTAATTTGTCTCCAAGTCAAAGACAAGAGGTTGCTCAAACACTAAACGATATAGTTTTAGGTAAGTTTTCTGGTCAAAAGATGGATGGTCAAACATTCAAAGGCATTGAATCAGACTTGCGTAAAAAAGCAAGCAACTACATGAATAGTTCTACAGCATCTGAAAGAGATATTGGAGAGGCACTCGGTGATGTTCTTGGTGTTATGAAAAAAGAACTGTACTTTCAAAACCCAAAGCAAACACCAAAATTGCGAAGAATTGACAGTGCTTACGCCGATTTGTCTGTAATCAACATTGCCGCCGCTAATTCAGGTGCGCCAAGTGGTGTATTTACGCCAAAACAGTTTTCAACTGCTGTAAGGCAATCTGATATGACAAGACGCAAATCTGCGTTTGCAAAAGGAAAGGCTAAGAGTCAAGAAATATCAGATGCCGCTGTTGAAGTTCTTGGAGATCAATCAAGAGCTACATTAGAAGGCCGAGTTGCCGCATCTACTATTGGTGGATTGGGTATGTTTTCGCAACCTCAGATTGGCATTCCTTTGGTGGCAACAGTTCCAACAATGTACAGTCCTGCTGGACAAAGGGCTTTGGATATGTTGTTGCGTTCTCGCCCTGAATTAATGAAGCAAGCTGGCGGTATGTTGACAGGCGCTTCCCCTCAAGTTGGCGCTGTATTAGCTCCTAGCGTCATTAACCAATACAACAGAGCAGAACGTATGCCTCCACAATTAAGATTCCCAACAGACCTTCCAACAGATTGAGAACACAAAATTGACCCAATCTCCATTTGTCTACTTGCGGCTGGCTTGGTCAAAAACATCCAAGCTGGCTGTGACCTTTACAAGCAAGCTAAAGAGTCTTTTGTCGAAATCAGAAACACCGCTAATGAAGTTGTTGCCATTGGCAAAGAGGTTAAAGGAATCTGGGGTACGCTTCTTGGATTCTTTGGCAATAAACCTAAACCTCAAGTTGCAAAGCCTGTTGGAAAGCCTAAAAAATCTGATTTTGTTGCTGTTGACGAAACTCAAGTCAAAGCTGAGATAGTTAAGAACCTGAGTGAGTTCTTCAAGTTACAGGAGCAGTTAGAAACACACATTAGGGAGTCAGAGGAGAAGGCAAGGACTGTAGTTTTCTCTGATGATGTGAACTTGATGGAAGAAGCCCTAAATAGGGTTTTGGCGCAACAAGAGATGGAAAGGTTGGTAGTTCAGATACGAGAGTGCATGGTCTACCAATCGCCCCCTGAGATGGGTGCTTTGTATTCTGAGGTGTTCAGCATGAGAGACATCATTGCTGAAGAACAAGCAAAAGCAAGGAAAATGCGGGATGCAGAACAATGGCAACGAAAGGAAAGAGAGCGCCTCCTAGCAGAAAAACAAGCATACCTGTTGGTAGCTTTCCTGTTCCTCCTATACCTATGGATGGTAATAGGTCTGGTAAGCAAGATTGGGAAAACGTAATGGGATG
>Ga0105097_10001626_pt1 | contig 10819 bp, 3 predicted proteins | sample PPLLak12cMay2015_FD_87035 | JGI IMG/M metagenome (GOLD analysis project Ga0105097, IMG submission 87035) | Freshwater sediment microbial communities from Prairie Pothole Lake near Jamestown, North Dakota, USA - PPLs Lake P7 Core (1) Depth... | ecosystem: Environmental > Aquatic > Freshwater >... | reverse complement strand
ATGTAGGCCAGATCATGGCCGGAGGCCGAGGACGGGAGATTGTGCTCATCGTCTGCTGAGAAGACGTGCCCCTCACGATCAAGACACCAGACACGGCACGATTGGCCGATGAAACGATCGGACAGCGCTGTGGTCGTGATGACGAGCGGAGCCCCGGAGTCTTCCACCATAAACCGGACGCGATCGCGGGGATAATCGGGATCAAGCGGTACGTAACATCCCCCGGCCTTCATCACCGCGAGTAACACCGGAACCATTTCCACTGACCGCTCCAGACAGACGCCGACGGCCACCCCTGGAGAGACACCCATTGTTGCCCGCAAGGCTCGCGCCAGCTGGTTCGCCTTCCCGTTCAGCTCGCGATACGTGAGAACGCGCTTGTCCATCGAAACAGCAATGGCTTCAGGAATTTCCTCAGCCTGTCTTTCAATGTGCTCCGGCAGACAGTCCGTGTGGGGATACTCAGCCGCCGTCCGGTTCCACTCATACAGAATGCGTGACCGCTCCGTCTCCCCCAGCATCTTCAGCTCGGAAACTCGAGCCTGCGGGTTCGACATCGCACTCTCCATCAACGCAAGGTAATGTCCGGCAAAACGCTCGATGGTCTCGCGCACGAAAAGGGCTGAATTGAAGGTGAAGTAGGCCTTCTTGGCGACTTCCAATTCGATGGACAGACCCAAATCGAATTGGGCGGAACCGGGCTCAACCTCGAACGGCTCCCACTCCAGCCCGTAAAGCTGAATATCTCCGATCGGAGCATTGGCCATGTTGAACAACACCTGGACCAACGGCGCCATACTCGCATCACGTTCGACCTGCAGACTTTCCACCAGTTTGTCGAAAGGATAGTCCTGGTTGGCAAACGCGCCCAGCGCGGCGTTCTTCACACGCCCGAGAATCTCTGCAAACGAAGGATTACCACTGACATCTATGCGAAGCGCCAGGGTATTGACGAATGTTCCAATCAACTGCTCCATCAGCATATGCGTCCGGTTCGCAATCGGACAGCCGACGGCCAAGTCCACCTGCCCCGTATAGCGGCTCAAGAGCAGCTGGAAGCACGCCAACATCGTCATAAAAGGAGTCACGTGTTGTTCGGCGCTGAACCGTTTGACTCGCTGGATCAGGGAATCCTGAATATCTACCGCACACAGCCCCCCCTCGAACGTTTGGACGGCCGGCCGCGGGAAGTCCGTTGGAAGGTGCAGGATGGGAAGATCCGCCAGCGTTTTCGTCCAGTACTGTTCTTGAGCTGTTAAAACGGACTCCGTCATACACCGGCGCTGCCACACCGCGTAGTCCGCGTATTGGATGGGCAAGGTCATTTCAGGCAACGGTTGCCCCTGAGATAACGCATTATAGTACGCGGCAAAGTCGCGCCCGAGAATGCCGAAGGACCATTGATCTCCGACAATATGATGAAGGTTGAGCACAATCAGATGGTCTTCTTGATCGAGCGTAATCAGCGATATCCTCGCGAGCGGCCCTTTCTCGAGATCAAACGGGCGAGCGCCCTCCTGTTCGGCAAGTCGTCGTGCTTCTTTCTCTCGTTGATCCGCCGGAATTCGGCGAAGGTCAATTTCAACCAGGTGAGGAGACTCCCACGAAGCGATGCGTTGCTCCAGCCCGGATCCGGTCATCGCGAAGGTTGTTCGAAACGCTTCATGCCGTTGAGAGAGCCGATTTACGACCTGCCGGACCACAGGAACGCTCATCGCTCCCTTATGCCGTGAGACGAAGAGGAGATTGTAGGCGGTCGCCTCCGGCGCCAGTTGTTGAACAAACCACATGCGCTGCTGCGAGAAAGAAAGCGGCAGAGACCCGTCACGCGAAACCGGCACGATTGGTGGCAGTGGAGCCGGGGCATTCCCTCGATGCTGTTCCACTCGAATCAACTCAGCGACACCGGCAATCGTTGGCGACTCGAACATCGAACGCAACGGAAGCTCTACACGAAACACTTCACGAATGCGCGAGATCACCTGCGTGGCCAGGAGAGAATGGCCGCCCATGGCAAAGAAGTTTCGATGGATATCGACCGTCTGCTCTCCCAGCACATCACGCCAGATTTCAAGAAGGCCCTGTTCAATCGGATCACGGGCCCGAACGGAGGCCGGTTCGCTCCGGTTATCGTCAAGCGTATGTTGTTGAAGCGCCAGACGATCGACCTTGCCATTGGATAGGTACGGAATGGCATCAACCACAAACACGGCGGCAGGAACCATATAGGAAGGGAGTGTTCGCTTGAGAAGCTCATGGAGATAGGGGCTGGTTGATCCCGGCGCCTGATCGGACGTCACAAAGGCGATGAGGCTTGGCCCTGTCGTCATATCATCTCGCACGACGACGGCAGCGGCGCGGACACCCGGTAACCCGCTCAGGGCTGATTCGATTTCTCCAAGCTCGATGCGATACCCCCGCACTTTCACTTGGCCGTCCGCGCGCCCGACATACTCAATATTCCCGTCCTGGCGTATCAAACCAAGATCGCCCGTCTTGTAGAGGCGGGCTCCCGGCACAAATGGATTGGGGAGAAACTTAGTACTCGTCAGTTCCGGCAGGTTCAGATACCCTCGTGCCAAACTGGCTCCGCCGATCACAATCTCTCCCACCACCCCGACAGGGACCGGAGACAACCCTTCATCAAGCAAATAAATGGCGGCGCCGGCGATGGGTTTTCCTATTGGAATGCGCCCCCCCAACTCGGTTCCAGTCGTCTGGTATACAGTCGACCACACCGTCGCTTCCGTCGGCCCATACTCGTTATACAGCGCCGCCTCCTGAAGCCGTTCATAGTGCCGCCGCACCAGCAATACCGGGAGACTTTCTCCGGCAGACACCACCACCCGGAGTGACTGCAGTGTTGCTGCTGCCACGTCACGCAGCATCGCCTCGTATAACGACGGCACGAGCACAATGTGGGACACCTGATGCCGGAAGATCAGGGCACCGATTTGAAGCGGATCTCGATAATTGTCTTCCGTTGGAATGACGAGAGTCCCTGCGTGAAGCAGCGTCCAGAAAATGCTCGTCACGGACCCGTCAAACGCAATCGGAAAGGTCAGGAGGCAACACTCGACGGGATCTTTATAATACTGCAGTCGTGCCAGAAGGGAATGCAGGAGCGCCCCGTGCGTAATCTCTACGCCCTTGGGCCGACCCGTCGACCCGGAGGTGTAGATCACATAGGCGGCATGGTCGAGCCCCTGTCGCGGCCACACCACGTGTGCATCGTGAGACTGTACCTCTCCTGCGAATGACTCCAGCTCGATGACTGGTCCACCACCGTATGGAAGCGTAGCTCGCAGATGCCGCTGCGTCACCAGGAGCGCGACACCGGCATCCTCGAGAATCAATCTCTGCCGCTGTTCCGGCGCACTGGCATCCAAGGGCACATAGGCTGCGCCGGCTTTCAGAATGCCAAGAATCCCGATGAGGCTTGAGATCGATCGATCGACACACAACCCTACCCGGACGTTTCTTCCTCCAGTGGCTTCATACACTGCCCTGGCAAGGCAGTCCACACGCACGACGAGCTCGCGATAGGACAGCCGGTCTTCCCCGCACACCACAGCCGTCCTCTCGGGAGCTTGCTTGAGACGAGCCTCGATCATCGGCAGAATTGACGTGGCCTGCTGCACATCGACGGTACCGCGGTTCCACCCCACCAGAATCTGATGTCTTTCCTCCTGAGTCAGCAGCGGCAGATCCAGAAGACGCGAACCGGGATTTTTTATCAGGCCTTTCAAGATGATTTCGATCTGGGCAAGCATACGATCGACCGTTTCACCATCGAACAACGCCCGGTCATAGAGCATCACCAGCTCAAGTCCATCGACTCCATTGACCACCAGCAGCGTGAGATCAAGTTCGACAGCCACATCGTCAATCGGGACATGTCTGACTGACAGCCCATCGAGACGCAACTCGCTGAGAGGATCGTCTTCCCACACAATCATGACATTGAACACATGCGGTGAGTCAGCGGTTCTTCGTCCCTTGAGCGAGCCGATCACCCGTTCGAAAGGAACATCTTGATGGTCATAGGCATCGCACACAGTCCGGCGAGCGCGACAGAGAAGCTGCTCTCCCGTATCGACATCGGAGAGGTCCATGCGCAAGGCCACGGTATTGGCGAAATACCCCACCACATCCTGCCATTGCGATTGACGACGATTCGCCAATACCGTCCCGACGACAATGTCTGTCGTCCGGGTGACGCGTTGGAGCCAGGCGCACAACGCGGAATAGACCGCCATGAATTTGGTCGTGCCCTGCCGGCTGCAGAACGCTCCCATATCCGCCACCATCGATCCGGGAAGAACACGGATTCTCGATCCTCCCTGGAACAGCGGCACGCGCGGGCGCGGGCGATCAGAGGGCAGGTCAAGCAAGGCTGGGATGCGGTCCAACTGATGTTGCCAATATCCCAACTGCGCGGCATATCGTTTACTCTCCAACTGGCCTCTCTGCCATTGGCTGAATTCAAGGTACGATCTCTGCGACCGCGCGGGGACCATCCCCTGATCTTTGGCTCGCGACCTGTACTGTTCCGTGAGTTCCCGGCAGAGTAACCGCAAGGACCATCCATCCGAGACAAGACGATGAACGGTCAGGATGCAGAGGTGCTCCCCATCACTTGTCTCAAGAAGAAGCACCCTGAGCAAGGGAGAGATCCCCAAGTCAAATGGAACAAATACTTCCTCCCGAATCCTCCTTCGGATTTCCTCGTCAAGATTCGACGGAGAGATATCGCGCAACGAGGCCCAAGCGACCCTCGCAACCACCTCGGTCGAAATCGCTTGATAAGGAAGCTCGCCTACTGAGGCAAACCCCATCCTCAAAATGTCATGCTGCTGCAGAAGCTCCTGGATGCTGGCCTTGAAGGCAGGAAGATCCAAACGACCGGACAGCCTCATCCCGATGGAAATGTGATTCAACGCGCTGCCAGGCTGTACTTGCTCCAAGAACCATAACCGTTCTTGACTGGAGGAAAGCGGATATCGCCCCACTTCCCCGCCATCTGCCAGCAGGCCTCTCTCATCGGATCCCGGCTGGCCGGCCTGGCCGCGTGAATTCCGTTCTCTTCCGGAAGAGGCCTCTGAGAGAGACGTCAGAAGATATGCCGCGAGATCTCGCACTGTCCCCTGGCCAAATAATTGGCCGAATGAAAGATCAACCCCGAACTCCTGCTCAAGTCGATTCTTGACCAGGCTGGTCCCAAGGGAATCCAACCCGATATTGACTAAGGGCATTCCCGCATCGATTCTGGAAACGGGGATCCCTGACTGTTCTGCGAATACACGCGTCACATAATCTTCAAGCCCTCCACTGCTCTTCAGCAGGGCCTGAACCATTCGAGAGTTTTCAGCGCTTGGCTCCGAACCAGTCACCGCCTCTTCAGCCGAGAGCATCTGCATGGAAAGCACGGCAAGCGACTGCTCCAGATAGGCTTTTCGACAGGCTTGTCGTTGCACTTTTCCACTTGAAGTCTTTGGAATCGTCCCGTGCCGCGCCAGGATAACCCCCCACACCGGGACTTCAAACCGTTCCGCCAAAGTGACACGAACGGCAGTCGCCACCTCTTCGGCCCGCAGATCTTGTTGCCGATCGACTTCAAGCACAATGATCAGACGCTCGACCTCGTCCACTTCGACCGAGAAAGCCACGCACCCACCATTCCGCGCCATGGGATGGCAGGCTTCAACGGCCGCCTCCAAGTCTTGTGGATAGATGTTTCTCCCGTTCAAGATGATCAGATCTTTCAAGCGACCGGTAATGACAACCTGCTCCCCGCTTAAGAACCCCAAGTCTCCGGTACGGAGGAAATGCTCGGCGGGCCGACCGGAAACCTGAACGTTGAATGCCTCGTTGGTCGCCTCAGCTCTCCCCCAATAACCTAAAGCCACGCTTGGACCGGATACCCAGATCTCTCCGACTTGGCCGGCGGCACATTCCACCCCACTTCCTGGCTCGACAATAATGACCTGAGAACCCGGGAGCGGACGACCACACCCGACAAGCTCTCGTACACCTGCATCATCCGGGTTCCGGACTTCGACCCGATGTGACTCAAGTGCCGCTGAATCCACCGTGATCATATGGGGCGATTCAGACCGCGAGGTACTGGAAACGACCAGGGTGGCCTCAGCCAGCCCATACGCCGGCATGAATGCATTGCGCTTGAATCCGTGTGGAGCAAACATCCGGGTGAACGTATTGATTGTCCTGTGATGAATAGGCTCGGCTCCACAACTGGCCACCGCCCAGCGCGCAAGATCGCCGGACCATTCCGGTTGTTTCTGACAGGCCTTCACACAAGCATCGAAGGCAAAGCTCGGAGCGCCGCTATGAGTAATAGCCCACCGGTCGATGGCTTCAAGCCAGCGGAGCGGCCGCCGAAGGAATGTAAGTGGAGATAAGAGGAACGCCGGAATGCCCGCATATAAAGGCGCAAGGATCCCGTGCACCAATCCATAGTCGTGAAAATACGGGAGCCAGCACAACGAGCGGCTCTCAGCATTGACTCCCGCTGTCTGCCGGATGGCTTCACATTGAGCCAGGACATTGCGGTGACTGATCATTACGCCACGCGGTGTCGCCGTTGAACCTGACGTATATTGCAAATAGGCCAGGTCCGAGATCGGTGAACGGTTTTCCAGACTTGGCCACCCCTCACCCGTTGGTTGATCAGTGGCCAGCCATTGGATCTGGCGATCCGTTGCCACAAGGGATTGCTCCGCACAAAGAGTCTGGATGCCGGCCGTCGTCAGGACGAGTGCGGCTTGCGCATCATCCAGGATGGCCTGTAGGCGAGAAAGGCTGTGTTTGCGTCTGATGGGATCCGGCGCGGGGGCCGGGACGGGAACGAGGCCGGCTTGGATACAAGCCCAGAAAGCCACCACCACTTCGAGCCCAGGGGGATAAATCAGAAGCGCGCGAGTGCCCGGCTCAACACGCGCCCCCAGTGCCGTTGCAAGAACGTTCACTTCGCCCGCGAGTTCAACCCACGTAAGCTGACGGTCTATCCCGGCGGTATCTTTGAGATAAACATAGGCCAATCCGCCGCCGGCCAGATCACAGCGGTAGGTAAATAATTCAGCAAGGGTGCGGACTGAAATAGGTACTGATTCGCTCATGCAGGCAATTGAAACAGCAGGATACAATGAATCCAAACAACTAGATAATCGAACTAGATAATCGATAGATCCTATGCCGACTCAGAAGGAATTTCTACCGCTATGGAAGAGAATAGTACGGACCACTACATTCCAAAAGTGATTTCTTGTTCTACGCACAAGACAGACCGACGAGACTTCACACAATGTCATGATTCAGCGGAATAATTCACCTTACTCGAGATTCGCAATGCACCGGGATTCATTCTCCGATGCATTCGTGATTGGATCGCCCCACCTACTGAGAGAAAACTCATTGAAAAATCACGTCTCTCACTGTAAGCTCGCACCACAGCTTGATCGTTCAGGGGCGCGCGCCTTTCGGTGCCTCCCAATTCAGCAAGTTGCCAGGAGAGGTGCCAGAGTGGCCGAATGGACTCGCCTCGAAAGCGGGCGTCCTCGCAAGGGGACCGTGGGTTCAAATCCCACCCTCTCCGCCAAATCAGAGCTAGCTCGACCCGGAGCCATTTTCATCGTTCCGGGAGACGGGAGAAGCTCCTCAGTTGAAATCACGGCTTACTTTCGTGTGACCCGCCCGCTCTTTATCGCTTTATCGAAATGTCGCGGGCAGATAAACTCTTCCTGTGTTTCTTAATTCCTTATCTGCCCTTCGCCTTCTCCCCTAAGACCCGCCGTAATTCGACCATCGCCAACGTGTCGCGCTTGCAGTAGGCCAGCAGTGCTTCCTGAATCTTTGCCCGCTCGATCCAGTCGGTCTCGACGAAGACCATCTTGTAGTATTCAGACGCAGCCTGACCGCCTTCTCTTATGGTGAGATCGTCGTACCGCAACGAGGGAACCAGCGCCGGCAACACTTCTTTGAGGGAATACGACCCGCCGAACTCGGGATGATAGTAGTGTTCTTTGACGATCGGGTGCAGATCCCAAATCCGTTTCACCAGCGTCTTCAAAGCTGTTCTGAGTTCAGGCAGAAACCCCGCCAGTTGTTCGATCACAGACTTTTCATACGGGGAATAGACGCAAATACTCCCTTTGCTTCCCAAGGATTCCAGAAGGGATTCGGCCAATGCTTTTCGAGGATCCGTCGCATCAGTGTGCAGAAATTCGTGATGCATAATCTCGCCGGAATCTTGCTCGATGTGATTCGACCATTGCACCGGTAGCGCTTGGTAGGGGCGAGTCCCGGCAAAGCGTGGCACCGCCAGCATGACCGTTTCAAAATCCAGATGATGAACGGGAAACCGCACGGCCTTGAGTGCGGCATCCAGCTTCTCGGACACCCACTCCACATTGTCTTTCACCTTGCGTTGGACTACCGAGAGCTTCATGCCCTCCGGAATCTCATCGATGGTCACCACACCCTGTTCGGCCAGTTGACTGGCGATCTGCTTGGCCCCGGGCAAGTGAAAAATCCACCGCGCAGGTTTCTGACTCGTGCAATAAGCCCAGAAGGGACACTCGTAGGGCGTGAAACAATGTCCATCCGGATCAATCACGGGAGCGGCCGGTGAAAGCAGCATCGTCTTCATCGCGGCTATCCGGTCCGGTACGGTCACCTGCCGCTCCAGCACAATCGAGGAGAGGTCCTCGATTGCGAACAGCTCGGTCAGATCAACCTCCCCGCCGGCATAGGTATAGGCGGTATTGATACGCATGAGATGACAAGTGACGATGTTCAGGCCCGCCCCCGCGAGCACGTGGCGCTGCAGCGCCAGATCGTCCAGATGTACATCCTTCACTTTGGTGGACGATTTCACCTCGATCAACCGCCACCCTGCCGGGGCTCCGTCTTCCGCTCGTATTCGTTCCAGAATATCGACGCGGACGAGCACGCCGTCGGCCATGATCGCCGCCTCGTAAATCGCCGGAACAGACTCATCGGCCATCAGCGCTGCCGTTTGGGTAAGAGCTGCCTCGGTCTGTCGATAGCCGGCTGTCACCAGGCGGCCGCCGGAGAAACGGCGCCGCGCCAGCTCACCGACCTCCGTCCCCATATCCAGAATCGCCCGGGTCCCCGCATCAGGCGGCGTAGCAAGATAGGGCTGATAGATATCCAGATACAGGCGCTTATGGCACTGGAGGCCGGAGATATATTTGGACTTCGATAACCGCGGGGTTTTCTGCACGTCGCCTTGCGGAAGGGCTGTTGTTTTTTCCACCATAGCCTGACCCTAGCGAACGATGCCGCATTTGTCTAGCCGGGCATCGCCTCAGTTCTGTAGGATAGGCACCCATGGCTTCCCGTGTCGCAGACATCAGAAAATCCGTGCTCACCCTGGCCCTGCCGGTCACTGTCAGCAGTCTCCTTCAACGAACCGAAGGCATCGTTGCGGTCTTTTTGGTCGGAGGACTCGGCGTCATTCCCATTGCCGCCGTCGGCTTGGGGCAACTCCTGGCGTTCATCGCCACGACATTGGTCTCAGGGCTCTCGGTGGGATCGAATGTGATCATCGCCCAGCTATGGGGAGCCAAACGACATCGGGATGCCGGAGAAGCGGCCCGGCACTTTCTCGGGCTTTCCATTGCAGTCTCGCTGATGCTGGCGACGCTGGGCATGACGCTGAATCGCTTTGCGATGGACCTGCTGGGGGCTGAACCCGGCGTCATCGAGCTCGCGATTCCCTACTCGACGATCATTTTTCTGGTGATCCCCTTCACCGTGCTGCTTCAGGTCTTGTCCTCGATCCTACAAGGTACCGGCGATACTCGCACGCCGATGTACGCCATGATTTTGGTCAATCTGCTGCACATCGGGATTGCCTATCCCCTCGTCTATGGATATTGGGGTCTGCCTGCACTGGGCGTCAAAGGAGCGGCAATTGCCGTAGGGATCGCCGAAGCCATCGGCGTACCCTTTCTCTGGTGGCGCAGCCGTCCCGTGTTGCAATCGTCCGCACACCTCCGCCTGGATCTCATTCGAACCATGTGGCAAGTCGGCGCGCCGGTCTCAGGCGAGCGAATCGTGCAGCAGGCGGGCATCCTCATCTATACGAAGCTCGTGCTCCTCTATGGCACCGTGTCCTATGCGGCCCATCAGGTGGGCCTCTCGATCGAGTCGCTGTCGTTTTTGCCCGGCTATGGCTTTGCCATCGCTGCCGCCACCATGGTCGGTCAGAGCATCGGCGCCGGCAAATACACCAGAGCAAAACTGGAGAACTGGGAAGCCAATCGCCTCGCAATCGTCATCATGGCCAGTATGGGCGTCGTATTTTTCTTCTTCCCCTATCTGCTCCTGCGTGCCTTCACCACCGACGAAGCCGTCATCGAACTCGGCACAGTGTTTCTCAAAATCGTCGGCGTCCTGCAGATCCCCCTCGCGCTCACCATGGTGATCGCCGGCTCACTGCGCGGAGCCGGAGATACGCGGTTCATTATGGGTGCAACGATGGTGGGCATGTGGGGCGTGCGTGTACCGATGGCGCTGATCGTCGCCCTCTGGTTCCACCTCTCGGTGTTCTATGTCTGGACGGCGATGATCGCGGACTGGACGGTCAGAATGGCGCTGCTACTCTGGCGCTATCGCTCGGAACGGTGGAAAGCGATTCGTGTCATCAAAACAGCGCGCACAGCATGAGCTAAAACTCTTTCAGATTCCCCGACCTAGCAATTCGTTCTTTCTTCAGCCGGCGGTCTCGTATCTTTTCCGTTTCCTACACGCACTTCGATCCGCCCCACGCCTT
>Ga0105097_10001625_pt1 | contig 10826 bp, 10 predicted proteins | sample PPLLak12cMay2015_FD_87035 | JGI IMG/M metagenome (GOLD analysis project Ga0105097, IMG submission 87035) | Freshwater sediment microbial communities from Prairie Pothole Lake near Jamestown, North Dakota, USA - PPLs Lake P7 Core (1) Depth... | ecosystem: Environmental > Aquatic > Freshwater >... | reverse complement strand
TGGCGATCCTCAGTCCGAGACACGAAGTCCAGTTCACTGGTATCGATGGTCAGCAGCGGCGCCTGACTGTAGTCGGCGAAGAAGCGCTCGTAGGCCACCCGCAAATCGTCGATGTAAGCGCGTGACATGGTGCGCTCGTAGGAGCGATCGCGCACGGCGATACGGTTCATCAATACGTCGGTGGCTGCCCGCAGGTGGATCACCAGCGCCGGCTGGACGATCTTCTCGGCCAGGGCCGCGTGGACCAGTTCGTAGACCGCCAGTTCGTCTCCGCCCAGGTTGAGGCGGGCGAAGAGCCGGTCCTTCGCGAACAGGTAGTCGCAGACCAGCGAATGGCTTTCCAGAATGCGGTTGACCACATCGTGCTGCTGCCGATAGCGGCTGAGCAGGAAGAAGATCTGGGTCTGGAAGGCGTAGCGGGTGCGGTCCTGGTAGAAGTCCGACAGAAATGGGTTTTCCTCGAAAACCTCCAGCAGCAACTGGCCGCCCAACTGCTCCTGCAGGATGCGAGCCAGGGTCGTCTTGCCGACGCCGATGGGTCCCTCGACGGCTACGTAGAAGTGGGTGTTTTGCATGGTGGGGTGGTGGGAGTGTGAAGATGGGCTAACGCGACTGTGCGGCCGGCAAGCAGGCGTTGGTTTCGACACTTGCGCCTGCGCGCAGTGCAAATGTACGGCGCAGACGCCTACGCAACCAACGCGTACTTGCCGACAGCGCAATTAACTGCCGCTAAGCATACACCGTACCAGTGGTTGAGTCAAAGTCCGTACGCTGTGCTGAAACCTTCTCAGGGCGCTAAGCGTATGGTACAATGCAAGGCAATCAGTCGCTCAAGCGACATCTCGGCGCTTACATGGGCGCCCGGCACTTGTGCGACAGTTATTGTGTGAAGGCTAGCGTGTGGTCAATCGCCGGGCGGCTGAATCGTCCCTGCTGTGCCCGGCGCCACAGCGTTGTTTCGTCAGTCGGAGCATTCAGTGAGCAATACCGAACAACAGGAACTGCAGTGGATCGCAGCCGCCCGGCGCGGAGATCGCAACGCGTTCAGTAAGCTGGTGCAGGCCTATCAGCTCCCCGTGTTCAATCTGACCTATCGCATGCTGGGCAACGCCCAGGAGGCCGAAGACGCCGCCCAGGAGGCTTTTCTGCGCGCCTACAAGCGGCTCAGCACCTACCAACCGGACAAGAAATTTAGCAACTGGATTCTTTCCATTGCTTCGCATTACTGCATCGACCTGCTGCGGCGGCGACGCTTTCAGTGGCTATCGATCGATGACGATCCGGTGATGGAATGGCTGTCCAGCGACGAGGAGCAGCCTGACGACGCAGCGCTGCGCGGTGAGCGGGCCGAGGAGGTCCGGGCACTGCTGGAGCGGCTCGATCCCAGCTATCGGGCGCCGTTGGTGCTGCGCTACTGGCACGATCTGTCGTATAAAGAGATCGCCACCATACTGGACCTCACCGAGCCAGCCGTCAAGACCCGCTTGCACCGGGCGCGCTTGCAGATGGCAGCTTTGTTGGAAGACAAGGCGCCGGCCGCCGTGCATCCGCTGGCCGCACGCAGTCCGGAGGGCGCAGTTCCCGCTCGCCCGTCAAGCGCGCTGCACGTCACAGGACAGGCGGCTCTGGCGGCATGAAGGAAACCCCGTATATGGACACCATGACACAACACAGCATGGAACACGACTATTCGGCGCTGATGTCGCTGGCGCTGGACGGGATGTTGAGCGCCGACGAGGCGAGCAATCTGGACCAGCATCTGCTGGCCTGCACCGCCTGCCAGGCTTCCTGGAACAAGTGGCAGCGTATCGCTCACGTCCTGACGGTCGAGCCGTTTGCCGGGCCGCCGCAGGGCTTCGCGCTGCGCCTCGACCACGCTATGGTGCGCGATGAGCAGCGCCACGAGCGCATGTTGGCTGGCCTGGTGCTGGCCGGCGGCACGACGCTGGTCCTGGCGCTGATCGTGCTGGGGACAGCGCTCACCACTGCCTTGTGGATGGCCATTGCGCCGCCCGCGCGCGTCCAGCTCGTCGAGACACTGGGCTTCGCCGGGCAGTTTGCTGCGCTGGTTTTCCAGAACCTGGCCTCGATCCGTGACGGCGTCGCCGCCCTGCTGCCCGACCCCGTGATCATGTTGGTGGTCTGTCTGGCCTTGATGGTCATCAGCGCCGTTTGGGTCAGGTTGGTATTTTTCGGCGCACGGGCGGCAAGCGGCGAGCGTTAGACTTCGGCAGAAGGAGTTGCAACCATGTCTCACCGAAAAGCTGGTATCTTGATGCTGTTTGTGCTGGCGCTGCTGGCGGTGTGGGTGGCGCCTGTGGCAGCCCAGGGAAGCGATCCCGGCAAGCTGGTGCTGGGCGGAACGTATACGCTGTCCTCGGGCCAGCAATTGCGCGGCGATCTGGGCGTTGTCGGCGGTATGGCCACGGTGGAAGAGGGCGCCACCGTCGACGGCGATGTCATGGTGGCAGGCGGGACCCTGCGCGTCGCCGGCCGCATCAACGGCGATATCGCCGTCTTTGGCGGCGCCGTAACGCTGGAGCGATCGGCCTACGTGGATGGCGATCTGGTCAACATCGGCGGTTCGGTGCAGCGCAGTGCTGGCGCCACCGTGACCGGCGACGTGCGCGAGGGCGACGAGTTCGAACTCCCCATGGGGCCGGGCCCGCTGTTCTTGCCTGGTATGGATCGCTTCACCCCTGGCCCCGAGGTCGATGTTCAGCAATCGCCTGGCCAATGGTTGGCGCTGGCGTTGTTGCGCATGATCCGCACCGTGATCATGATCCTGGCCCTGGCCGCGCTGGCGTTGGTTGTGGCCCTGCTGTGGCCAAAGGGAATTGAGCGCCTCGGCACAACAGCGATGCATCAACCTGTGCTGGTGGTTTTGGTCGGCCTGCTGAGCTGGGTCGTCGGCCTGGGACTGTTCGTCGTGCTGATGGTGACCTTCTGTCTCATTCCCATCGCGCTGCTGCTGGCGTTGGTGCTGGCGGCGGCGGCGCTGCTGAGCTGGGTCGTGGCAGGCTGGCTGGTCGGCCGCAAGCTGCTGGCCGTGCTGAACCTGCGCAACGCAACGGTGGTCATCGAGGCCGTCGTGGGCACGTTGGTGCTGGCCGTGATCTACTTCCTGTTCGGCATCATCCCCTGCACCGAGTTCATCGTTGGCCTGCTGATCGTCAGCCTGGGTCTGGGCGCCATCGTGCTGACGCGCTTCGGCACGCGGCCCTATCCTGCGGCCGTTGCGGCCTCTGCGACCGCTGCGCCGCTCGCCGATCAGGCTGCTTTGCCGGCCGGCGACGAGCCACAACCGCCGCAGTTGACCGGGCCCTAATCGGCCCCCGGTGTAAGGTGTCCCCGTCGGGCCGGTAGTCCACAACCTGACGGGGACACCCGTTGGATCAGTCCTTGTCCCCGGTGCGCAATTTCGTTGGGATCGACCTCGCCCACGGCGCCCTACACCTGGCCGCGTCCTGCCTGCGCCATCCTTTGCATAAACTCTGGGGGGGTGTGGTATAATCGCCCCTGCTGTGAGCGACCAACACCCATTGCCCGCGGCGGCAGCCGCAACCGATCAAGCTGAGCACGAGAGTTTCGTTGCCCTGCGCCTTTGGCTGGCGGGTTCGCCCTGGCGGCTGAGTGGCGGCTGGCTTCTGCTGGCTGGGTTGATGGCAGCGGCTGGCCAGCAGGTCTGGAGCGGGCCGTGGCTGGCGGTGCTGCTGGCGCTGGCCCTGACCGAGGTCGTGTGGGGCGCGCTGTGGTGGCAACTGGCGTCACCCCATGCCTGGCCGTTGCACGGCGCGCGTCACAGGCCCGCCTTGCCCTACATCCAGCCGGACAGCCCGGCCGGCCGTCTGTTAGGCTGGCCCAAGCCGGGAGCCGCGGCTGCCGTAGCCCGGGCTGGTTTGCCGCTGGCCGCGCTGGCCCTGCTGCTAGCTCTGGCCATCAACCGGCTGGCATTGTTCCTGACAGGACTGGCGTTGCTGGCCGTGCTGCTGGGGATGGCGGCGCAGCGGGCGCGGCTGGGCGGGCTGCTTGGCTGGCTACAGGCGATGGTGCAAATCGCGCTGCCTTTCGCCCTGGGTGTGTCCTTGGCTGGAGCGTGGCCGCCTGAGCCGCAAGGAGCCTTTTTAGTGGGTCTCGGCCTTGGCTACACCTTGTTGGCGCGCTCGCTGGTTTCGACGTTGCCTGAAACGCCCACGGCTCCCATGCTCCACCTGTTGATCGCCGCGGCGGGCTTGGCCGCCATCCTGGCCGTGCTGTTGGCTGCGCGACTGCCCCTGGCAGCCGGCGTCGTAGGGCTGCTGGCTGTGGCGCCGCTGCTGTTGCTGGCCCGCAGCGATGGTCGTCCGTCACGCTCCGCGCAGCCTTGGCTGCTAGCCGTCGTGTTGCTGTCGGCGGCGGCCGTCGGCTTGGGCATCGGCTGATGCCCATCTGGCTTTGGCTGTTGGCGGCGACAGGGGTCATTCTGGCCGCTGGTGTCATCTATTGGCTGCTGGTGGTGTCCGAGGGCGCTTTCCTCGGTTCCAGCACTGTGACAGCGCTGTACAATCGGGTTGCCCGGCGCTATGACAGCATCAAGCAGTTCGACGACGAGGACGAAGCCTATTTCCTGGGCCGGCCCGTCGCCCGTTTCCTGGCCGACCTACCTGATACACCCGCTGACCCGCCCTGGCTGCTGGATGTGGCATCGGGCACCGGCCGCCTGCCGCTGGCCGTGTTGCGCGCCAGCGCAGGGGGCTGCCGGGTCGTGGCGCTGGATCGGGCTGCTGCCATGCTGGCTGAGGCGCAGCGCAAACTGGGCGAGCAAGACTGGCCCGGCGTGGTATACCTGGCGCACGACGCGGCTCAACTGCCCTTCGCCGACGAGCAGTTCCCGGTGGTGACCTGTCTGGAGGCGCTGGAGTTCATGCCGGAGCCTGCGGCCGCGCTGGCTGAGCTGTTGCGCGTGGCCCGGCCGGGCGGCCTGCTGGTGCTGACCAACCGCATTGGCCGGGATGCCCGGCTGATGCTGGGCCGGACTTTCACCCGCGACCGCTTCAGCGCCACACTGCGTTCGCTGGGTGCGGCCGGCGTGGAGATCATGCCCTGGCAGATGGACTACGACCTGGTCTTCGCCGTCAAACAGGGCCAGCCGGCGGTCAGTGATGCCGGCGACTGGAGCGAAAGGCTCCAGTGCCCGCGCTGCGGCGCCCGGCCCCTGTTTGAAGCTGGCGCTGGACCAGACGCTTGGGCTTGTCCGGCTTGCACCTGGCGACTGGTTGGCAGCGATGGCTTTTGGAGGTACGATGGTTACGCTCGCGGCAATAACCTTGGACGATGAGCTGATGACGTTCATCGATGCAGCCAACGCCCAGTTGGCTGCGTTGGGCTACACGGAACACGGCCGGCGGCATGCCGGTCTGGTAGCCCAGGTGGCGGGCGACATCCTGCACCAGCTTGGCAGTACAGACGCTCAGGTGGAGTTGGCGCGCATCGCCGGCTATCTGCACGACGTGGGTAACCTGATCCACCGGCAGGCGCATGCGCTGTCGGGCGCGTTGATCGCCATGCAGGGCCTGCGCCGCCTGGGCATGGCGCCGGCCGACGCAGCAATAGTGATGGCGGCCATCGGCAACCACGAGGAGGAGCGCGGCGTGCCCGTCTCGCCGGTGGCGGCGGCCGTGGTGCTGGCCGACAAGGCCGACGTCCATCGCAGCCGCGTCCAGAATCCCGACCAGGACGCCTTCGACATCCACGACCGCGTCAACTACGCCGCCACTGACTCGTCGGTGGAGGTTCAGGTCGGCGCACGGGTGATTGTGCTGCGTTTGACGATCGACGTCAACGTGGCCAGCGTTATGAATTACTTCGAAATCTTCCTGTCGCGCATGGTTATGATGCGCCAGGCGGCTGCAGTGCTGGGCTGCGACTACCAGTTGATCATCAACGACGTGAGGCTTTCCTGATGCGTATTGCACGAGCCCGGCTCGCTTCGGGCGAAATCTGCTACGGCCGGCTGGATGGCGATGGGTTCCGGCCACTCGACGGCTCTCCCTTCGTCCAGCCGGTACACGAGCTGGCGCCGGCCGGCCCGGCTGAGCCGCTGGGCGCATGGACGCTGCTAGCCCCCTGCCAGCCCAGCAAGATCGTCTGCATCGGCCGCAACTACGCGGAGCACGCGGCCGAGCACGGCGCTGAGGTGCCTGCTGAGCCGCTAGTCTTCCTCAAGCCGCCCAGCGCAGTCATCGGTCCCGACGAGGCAGTGATCCTCCCGCCGCTCAGCCAGCGCGTCGAGCACGAAGGCGAGTTGGTGGTGGTGATCGGCCGGCGGGCGCGCCACCTGCGGGTTGAGAACGCGCTGGATGTGGTGCTGGGCTACACCTGCGGCAATGACGTCACGGCGCGCGACCTGCAGCGCAGCGACGGCCAGTGGAGCCGCGCCAAGGGCTTCGATACCTTTTGCCCGCTGGGACCGTGGATCGAAACCGAGTTGGACTGGCGCGCGCAGCAGGTGCAGTGCCTGGTCAACGGCCAGGTGCGCCAGTCGGGCAGCACGCGCGCCATGATTTTCGGCGTCCCCGAGCTGCTGGCCTACGTCAGCGCCGTGATGACCCTGGAGCCTGGGGACGTGCTGATGACCGGCACGCCCTCCGGTGTGTCGCCGCTGCACGCGGGGGACAGCGTGACCGTCGCCATCAGCGGCATCGGCGTTTTGAGCAACCCGGTGCGTGCAGCGTGAAGACTGAGACGCGAGAATGTATCCAGTTTTCGTACAATAACCTGAGTTTCGTGTAGCCAAAAAGACTATGCCTACCGACTCTCTAATTGGTCATCAACAAAGCAAAACGCTATGCGAATCACCGGATGGCGCCGGCGCACTGCCTGGAAACCAGAGATGCTGCTAACCTTGCAGGTATCGTCTCCTCACTGCCTTGAGAAGAAAGAATCATGTCAAAACCGATTGTAGCCCTGGTAGGGCGGCCCAATGTGGGCAAATCAACACTGTTCAACCGTATCGCCGGCGAGCGCATTGCCATCGTGGAGGATCTGCCGGGCACGACACGTGACCGGCTGTATGCCGACGCCGAGTGGACCGGTTCGCCCTTTACGCTGGTCGATACCGGCGGTATCGAGTTGGTGCAGGGCGACGCCAATGCCCGTCGTGGCAGCGCGCCGCTCAGCGTCAGCTCGGCCGACTTTCGGCGCGAGATTCGCGAGCAGGCCCAGATCGCCATCGACGAGGCCGACGTGATCGTCTTCCTGGTGGACGCCAAGGAGGGCGTGACGGCCGGCGATCAGGACGTGGCCGACGTGCTGCGGCGCAGCAAGAAACCGGTGGTGATGGCTGCCAACAAGGCTGACAATCCCGCTCGCAGCATGGCCGCGGTGGAGTTTTATGAGCTGGGCCTGGGCGATCCGCACGACATCTCGGCGCTGCACGGACTGGGGGTGGGCGATCTGTTGGACCTGATCGTCGAGAGCTTCCCCACGGCCGACGACGAAGAAGAGGATGAAACGCTCAAGATCGCGATCATTGGCCGGCCCAACGTCGGCAAATCCTCACTGCTGAACGCGCTGCTCGGCCAGGAACGCACGATCGTGAGCGAGATTCCTGGCACGACGCGCGACGCAATCGACATGCGCCTGACGTGGGAAGGGGAGCCGGTGGTGCTGATCGACACCGCGGGCATCCGCCGCCGCGGCCGCGTCGAACAGGGCGTTGAGAAGTACAGTGTGATGCGCGCGCTGCGGGCGGTGCAGCGCAGCGACGTCGTCGCGCTGGTAATCGACGCCGCGCAGGGGTTGACCGCCCAGGACGCCCACGTGGCGAGCTACGCCTTGGACGAGTGGAAGGGCATCATGCTGGTGATCAACAAGTGGGACCTGGTGGATAAAGAGTCCAACACGATGAATGAGTACACCCGCGAGCTACAGGCCAACTTGAAGTTCATCGACTATGTGCCCATGCTGTTCATATCGGCCCTGACCCGCCAACGCGTCCACAAGGTGATCCCTCTGGCACGGCACATCCAGGCCGAGCGCACCACGCGCATTCCCACCTCAGCCCTCAACAAGCTGGTGCAGGATGCGGCCGTCAAGCACCGGGCGCCCAGCAAAACCGGCAAGCAACTGCGTTTCTACTACGCCAGCCAGGTGGAGGTGGCGCCGCCCACCTTCATGTTCTTCGTCAACGACACCGAGTTGGTCCATTTTTCCTATCGGCGCTACCTGGAAAACCAGATTCGCATGGCGCATCCCTTCGAAGGGACGCCGCTCAAGCTGCTGTTCCGCAACCGCGCTGAGCGGGAGAAATAGAAGTTTCGAGTGCCAAGTATCAAGTATCATGTGCCGCAGGCGCGAACCACCTGACACCAGACACTTGAAACGTGACACTTGAAACGTGACACCCTATGACTATCAAACGCTTCGACGCTCGCCGCTGGCTGCGCGACAACTGGCTGGAGCTGCTGCTGCTGGCTGTCCTGCTGATCGCCCTCGGCTGGCTGGTTTCCTTGGGACGCGAGATTTGGCCCAAGGTGCGCCCGGAGCCGACGCCAACGCCCGGCCCGGCCGTCTTCGACGACCAGCGCGCCTTAGGCATCGTCAACTTCCTGACGGCGCTGGGACCGCGCACGCCAGGAGGCGACGCACTGACGACGACGGCTGAACGCATTGAGGAAGTGCTGCGCGACAACGGCTGGCAGGTGGAGGTGCAGGACTTCGCGCTGGACGGCGTTGGCCGGCGGAACATCGTGGCCACGGCCGGCGAGGGCGAGGCGATCCTCTTGGGCACCCATTACGACAGCAGCCCGCGCGCCGACCTGGACAGCAACGAGGCCAATCGTTCAACCCCGCCGACCGGCGCCAACGACGGCGGCAGCGGCACAGCCGTGCTCTTGGAGCTGGCCCGGGCGCTGGACAAAGAGCGGCTGGCCGGGCAGGTCTCGCTGGTCTTTTTCGACGGCCAGTATGACAGCGACGGCCAGCCGGTGGCTGCAGGTGTGCAGGCTTGGGCCGAGCAAACGCCGGCTATCGACCCGCCGCAGGCCGCCGTGTTGGTAGCCCTGCTAGGCGGCGCCAGGCAGCAGTTCAGCATCGACGCCATGAGCGATCCGCTGCTCAGCCAGCAGCGCTGGGACAGCGCCGAACAACTGGGCTATGCTGGCTGGCTCATCCCTGAGCCGCAGCCCGCCATCAATCTGGGCCAGCAGACTCTGTCTAGCCTGGGCGGGCCGGTCGCCGTCATCGCCGGCAGCGACGCAACGACCTGGCGCACGTTGCAAGACACGCCTGAGCAGATCGACGCGCAGGGCCTGGGCCGCGTTGGGCGCTTGCTGCAAGTGTTTTTGGAAAATCAACCAGATTCAAGATGATTTGTCACGCTGAGCGGAGATTCTTCGCTGGACTCTCACGGTCAGGAGAGTCCAGCGGCTGACCCGCTCAGAATGACATTTGGGTGCAACAAGCAACGATTTCTATCTAACACGGAGTAAGATCAACGTATGCAACCTGCAAAAAGACTGAACAACGTCCCCATGTACGTGTTCGCTGCCCACGGCGCCCGGCTGAAGAAGCTGGCTGCCGAGGGGCTGGACATCATCCGCCTGGACATCGGCGAGCCCGATGCGCCGCCGCCCGCCTTCATTATCGACGAGCTGGACAAGCAGGCGCGCGACCCCAAAAAGCACGGCTACGCCGGCTATGGCGGCACGCCAGAGCTAAAGCAGGCCATCGCCCACTACTACCAGCGCCGTTTCGGCGTGGAGGTGGACGCGACCACAGAGACGCTGCCGCTGCTGGGCTCCAAGGAAGGGCTGGCCAACATCGCCCTGGCCTGGCTAGACCCCGGCGACCTGGCCCTGGTGCCCGATCCGGGCTACCCCACCTACCAGATGGGCGCCAAGATGGCGGGCGCCGATGTCTACTTCACACCGCTGGAGCGGCGGCTGGGCTGGCTGCCCGATCTGGAGGCGATCCCGGCCGATGTGGCCCAGCGGGCGCGGCTGATGTGGATCTCGTATCCCAACAACCCGACCGGCGCCGTTGCGCCCTTCAGCTTCTACAAAGAGGCTGTGGCCTTTTGCCGCCGCTACGACATCCTGCTCTGCTCCGACCTGCCCTACGCCGACGTAACCTTCGACGGCTACGAGGCGTTCAGCGTGCTGGCTGTGCCTGACGCTAAGGACGTGACCTTGGAGTTCAACTCGCTCAGCAAGAGCCACCATATGGCCGGTTGGCGGGTGGGCATGGCCGTGGGCAACGCCGTGGCCGTCAAGGCGCTATTGCAGGTCAAGAGCAACATCGACAGCGGCATCTTCCGGCCGGTGCAGGATGCAGCCACTGCGGCCCTCAACGGCGACGAACAGTGGATGGTCGCGCGCAACGCCGAGTACAAGCAGCGCCGCGACCTGATCCTGGAGACCGTTCGCAGCATCGGCATGACCGCCGAAACGCCCAAGGCCAGCCTCTACATCTGGGCCCGGCCCCCCGAGGGCTACGGTTCGGTCGAGTTCGCCGACAAGGTACTGCTGGAGACCGGCGTCAGCTTCACCCCCGGCGACGCCTACGGCCCCAGCGGCGCGGGCTACATCCGCATCAGCATGGGCACCGAGATGAAGAAGATCGAAGAGGCGATGGCGCGGCTGCGCAGTATGGCGCTGTGAGGAATTTGGTGATCAGGTGATTGGGTGACTGGGTTGCTGGGTGATTGGGTGGCGTGCTCAGGTCAGCAGTCACCCAATCACCCAGTCAACCAATTTCCTGATCCTCCAGCATTGTAGCACAGGTCCACAGAATCGCGCTATGACTCCGTCGCCCCTCCGCGATCCGCCCTCAGTTTCTTGGCCTGA
>Ga0105097_10001623_pt1 | contig 10827 bp, 12 predicted proteins | sample PPLLak12cMay2015_FD_87035 | JGI IMG/M metagenome (GOLD analysis project Ga0105097, IMG submission 87035) | Freshwater sediment microbial communities from Prairie Pothole Lake near Jamestown, North Dakota, USA - PPLs Lake P7 Core (1) Depth... | ecosystem: Environmental > Aquatic > Freshwater >... | reverse complement strand
TCCTGCAGGAGAGGAACTACCGGATGAATCGGAATGGAAGTTTTAACCCGGGTCGTGTAGTTCGTTCTAATAAAATCATACCTGGGGTGTGCGTCGTGGGGATTTGGGTGATCAGGCTTATTCCGGCCTGTTATTTCTGAAGTAACCCGCTTTTCCAATGAATCATCTATTTTTGTACAACATTTGATCAAAATGAAACATAAAGTCCTTAGAAAGCAGCATATCTCAAAGTTGTGTTTTGTATGCGGTGTAAAGAATGATTTCGGTCTGCACGCCAATTTCTACGAAACCGATACCAACGAACTTGTCGCGTTGATCAATCCATCGGAGCAACACCAGGGTTATCCCGGGAGGTTGCATGGAGGTATAGCAGCTGCAATTCTTGACGAGACAATCGGCAGGTCTGTCGGCACCGGTAAAAATGAACAAATATGGAGTGTAACGCTGGAACTGAAAACCAGATTCAGGAAGCCTATACCACTTGGACAGGAGTTGAAAATTGTGGCTCGCATCACCAGTGAAGGAAACCGTTCTTTTGAAGGTACCGGAGAAATTTTCCTGCCAAACGGTGAGATCGCCGTCTCTGCCGAGGGAAAATATATGAAGCTGAACATCGAAAAAATCGCCGACAATATGGAGGTAAATGATAACTGGTTCTTACCGGAAAGCCAGGATGATCTTTCAGAGATTGAAATCCCCGGAAGAGCAAAAGCCACTACCTCAGGCAATCTTTAATTTTGAATCATAAGATAAGCAGAAAACTCTTAGTTTAAGAGATTCATATCACATTTAAAGAATTCTTCAATGACTTCAGAACATCTATACTCAAAGAGTTTAAGCTACCTGAATACCCTCTGCCGTGAGATAACAGAACGCTGCGTCGGCAGTGAAGGGAACAGGCAGGCTACATATTTTTTTGAAAAGGAGCTGACTTCCCTGGGCTGGGAGACTACTATGTCCGAATTTGAAGCAATGGACTGGGAAGAAAATGGAGCCATCATAAGATCGGGTGAGATATTTTTCAATGCCTTTGTCAGTCCCTATACTCTTGGTTTTAAGGGAGAAGCCGAACTTGTATCTGCAACTTCAGTGACTGAACTCGAAAACCTTGACGGAAAAGGGAAGTTTATCCTTCTCAGGGGAGAAATTGCAAAGGAACAGCTGATGCCGAAAAATTTCGTCTTCTATAATCCCGAAGAACATAAAAGGATAATTACCCTTCTGGAAAATAGCGGAGCCAGTGCAATTATATCTGCAACAGGCAGAAATGCAGCTCTGGCAGGAGGTGTTTATCCGTTTCCTCTGATTGAAGATGGAGATTTTAATATCCCGTCGGTTTATATGACGGAGGAGGAAGGCAAAAAACTGTCAATGTGTGCCGGGATGAAATTGTTTCTTGATTCCAGATCAAAAAGGATACCCGCAAAAGGATATAACGTTACCGGAAGGAAGGGTAAGAATAATTCCCAAAGGATTGTTATTACAGCTCATATTGACTCAAAAAAAGGAACTCCGGGAGCTATAGATAATGCAACAGGAGTAATAGTCCTGCTGCTCCTTGCAGATCTTTTAAACGATTACCAGGGAAATAAGCTTATCGAAATCGTTGCTTTCAACGGAGAAGATTACTATGCTGTACCCGGACAGATGAATTATATAGCTGCAAATCAGAACAACTTCAATCAGATCCTTCTGAATATAAACATCGATGGGGCAGGATATAAAGAAGGAGCATCAGCATTTTCACTCTTCAGTTTACCAGACCATCTGAATAGTACTATCCATGAAATAATCTCGCAATTTCCTGGAATCTGCGAAGGTGCACAATGGCCGCAGGGAGATCACAGCATATTTTTACAGTTCGAAGTGCCTGCCATTGCTGTATCGTCAAAATGGTTCACGGATAACATCAATGAACAGGATATAACCCACACACCCAGGGACAACACTGATATTGTAGATTGCAGCAAACTGGTTGAGATCTCAAAAGCACTTGATCTGTTCATCAGAAGAATCTGATCAGCCTCAAACATCGTCTGATATGCCTGCGTCGCATAAGCAATGCGGACATCAGGTTTCCTGGTATCGGTTTATTTACCCTGCATTGTCAAAAGCCATTTTTAACCAGCTAATAATTTCCCTGTCAATATCTTTAATGTCAGCAATATTGATTCTGTGAGAGCACATGGCGTTGGGAGAGTTGATTGCTTCTAGTTTTCCTTTGGGTATTTGTCCTTTTAGATTAATACCTATTTCAAAGCGAGTTTTTGTTACCGGTTGAAGTATTGCAAATTGCTTTTTCCGTCTCAGGCTTACATAGGCATTCTTTGGAGCAATTTCAAAGTCCCCGCCAAACATTCGTATTTCGTCAAGTAATTTATCATAGAGTGGCTTAAAATGCTCTTTTCCTTTGTATTGCTTTCCAATAAGGTCATCTTTATTTTCTGCTGAATCCGCATCGGATCCTTTTGCCTTATGAGCAATCAGGTTTGCAAAACCATATGTCAGGTTATGAGTGTTCTTTAAAAATGTAATGGTCTCCCCGTGTGATGCAAAATTCTCTTTTTTTATACTTCCGATCCATTGTTCCAATGTTTTCCCTGTGTTTTTATGAAGGTTCTCAATCATTGTTTGTGTTGCCTTATCCATAGTCTTATGAGTTATTATTTGTACCTCAATTGTAAATATTCAATAGTCACTCTCATTAGTTTCCTGAGAGCATCCTGATTGATGTCAGACAATTTCTTTATGTAAATGCAGGCTTTACCCATTTTATATTTTCCTAAACCGTCCAACAGTTGCTCATGCTCTTTTGCTCCGGTGTATACATATAATGAAATAGCCGCCTTTCGTGGTGAAAAACCAACCAGTGGCCAATCTCCTTCCTGTCTGCTTCTCTCTGATTTGTAATGATAACTACCAAATCCTATAATAGATGGCCCCCACATTTTAGGTTCAAATCCAGTAACATCCTGCATTAGTTTTATTAATTCAAAACTGTCAGCACGTTTTTGATCCGTGTCGGCAAAGGAGTTGATAAATTCACTAACATCTGCATCATTCTGTTTTGTTTTTAATTCTGCCATGGATAGTCTGTTTTTAGCAATAAGGATTTACTTTCAAATTTGTTCACCGAAAAAATTGAAAATTATGCATTTTCTTAAGAATGGCCCTGCCAGGTTCATCGAATCTGGTTCCGGAGCCAGATTACCGATATGAAGCGTCGGGATGGTCGTATACCACTACCAGTACCGGGCAGTACTTTCGTTTATTTCTTAAAGTTGACGATCTCATCAAACGCCTTTCTGGGGCTTGCTGAAGAGACTGCATCAACAGGCTTCTCAACATTCCCGACCCTTAATACTACTACTGCCTTAAAGCCTGCCGGAACCTGGTAAACATCCCTCTTTGAGTTGATATTGCCTGCAGGACTTCCATAAATGCGTGCACCCAGACCCAGACCATGGGCAGCCACAAACATATTTCCGGCAGCCAGCCCGCAATCGAAATCGGGTGTTGTTCCTGTCTGCGATTCAGCACCGGAAACAATAATAAGCACATTCCCTGGAACAGCATCGCTGATGATCTCTTTTATTGCAGCCTCATCTTTGATCACGGTAAATCGCCATGGCTGCTGGTTCCTGGCGCTCGGTGCCTTAATGCCGCAATTAAGTATCACTTCAAGCTGTTGATCGGTTACAGGCTGCGTTGTGTAATTTCTTTCCGAATATGCCGAAAGGAGAAGGTCGGTAACAGCATCGCCTGCTGACTGGCCTCTTAGCAGCTGTACCGTAAGCAGTACCATAATCATTGTCAGAATTGATTTGATTTTCATTTCAGTGTCGTTTAAGTGTTGGTCAATTTAAAGAAATTTACAGGAAGTAAAATTTCATTTTGAAAAAGTATTGGTTTATGACAAATTTAATAAAATGACGAGAACAGTATGTCTTTGGCTGATAACAAAATAATTGAATGATTGTTAGTATTTTTAAAGCAATTAAAAGAAATAGCCATGTCGTTTACTCTACAACCCGGTAATAATGCAATAGATTTTACCCTGCCTGCCACTGATGGCTCAACTTATAGACTGTCTGACTTTGATAAATACAGGTTCCTGGTTATCTTCTTCACCTGTAATCACTGTCCTTATGTGATCGGCTCAGATGAGGTTACAAGATCGACAGCAGAAAAGTACCTGGAGAAAGAAGTTGGATTCGCCGGAATAAACTCCAACAGCGAAAACACTTATCCTGAAGACAGCTTTCCCAATATGGTCACACGGATGGAGAAATACTGTTTTCCATGGTTATATCTCTATGATAAGGATCAGTCAGTAGCCAGGGCTTATGGCGCCCTTAGAACTCCACACTTCTTTGTGTTCGATCAGAACAGGAAACTTGTCTATACAGGCAGAGGTGTGGATAGTCCGCGTGATACATCACGAATGACTGTCAATAACCTCGAGATTGTCCTGGAGGAACTTACTTCCGGAAAACCAATCTCCATCCCTGTAACTAACCCCATAGGCTGTAATATAAAGTGGGAAGGGATGGATGCCCACTGGATGCCACCGGAAGCATGTGATCTTATATAAACGGCTGAAAAATACCTTGGCGTTCCCCATTGCAATGGTAAAATAATAAGCCGGATGGATGAACTCAAAAAAGGGGACCTGGTCTTTTTCATCAAAACATATGAAACACATCACTTTATAACCCAATCGGGTATCTATGCCGGGAATAATAAATTTATCCATGCTTCTGCCAGAAATGGTGTGATAATCACCTCAATAAATGATCCCTGGTGGAATCAAAAGTTTATTTTCGGAACAAGGGTTTTGAAGTAGTACAGCGGCATGCGGCGTTCACAACCTTCATGCCTTCACGCCTTCACGCCTTATAGCCTTATAGCCTTTACATTTGTTGAGAGAACTATCTCTTTGAAATCCACTCATCTTTATTTAAAGAATAAACTATGTCGTCAGGCCACTCTCTATATTTGGAATTACTCTCTTTAAAAAGTGTATCTTTTTTAAAACCAATCCGTTCAACCAGGGCTATGGATTTAATGTTTTCAGGATCAATGTAAGCTAATGCTATGTGTTTATCTAAATCAATGAAAACATAGTTTATTATACGAATTAAAGCTTCAGTGGCGAATCCTTTTCCCTGATAATTAATGTCTAAAGTACAACCTATTTCAACCTGCTTTTTCTGTTCGTCCAGAAAATGAATTCCAATATCTCCAATGAACTCAAAATTCTCTTTTAAGATTATTCCAAATTGATACCATGTATTAATTAAATCAATTGTTGGAGATATTCTGTCTTCAATGAAATCATGAACATCATCAACTGTTTTTGGGATCCATCCCTGGTATTTATTTATAACCGCATCAGAGCGGTATTTAAACAACGCTGTTGCATCATCGGGTCTTATTGAACGCAGCAACAACCTATCTGTATTAATTCCTATACAATCTGACATTGCGGTTTATTTATATTTAAATTCTAATCAATCTTATCGTGGTTCCCGGAATAGCTGTTTTTCATTTTGGTTATTTTTTCAAACAGATCCCCATAAGTCTTTTGCCAGTTTCTTTTACCCGCCCAAAAGCCAAATGCACAGAGCGAGATATAAAAGAGAACCCAGATTATTATAAGAAGAGTGTCATTGGCCGTATACTTAAGCAATCTTGCGATGAAAACTAAACCTCCACCAGTACCAATGATCAGCAGTAAGGGAATAACAATCAAATAGTCTGTAACGTTAAAATAGCTTATCTGTCTTTCAGCTCTCTCCAGAAAATCATTTATTGGAAGTGAGTAGGTATCTGGAGCGAATGCTTTATACCTGAGATATAAATATATCACTCCCCCGAAAACTCCTGCCCCCAAAAGTAAATATCCAAGAGCTGCCATACCTGTCTGGAAAGACATGTTCGTTATGTAAATCACAGCTAATGCGAAATTTACAGCTATCATCATAGTGGCCTTTCGTTTATTTTTTTTCTGATACGATCTGAACAGATCAATAATGTTATCTGCTCTCACAGTATCGCTTTTATCAACACCGGCAGTAACATCATTTGTTAGCCTCTTCTTCCCTTTGAAATCATCTAGTTCCATATTTTCCCTCCCACTCTCTTTTAATTTGATTTTTGATCCTGTGTATCCTTGTCCTTGCATTACCTTCGTTAAGACCAGTTATTTCTGATATTTCAGTATAGTCAATATCTTCCAGGTATAAGGTCACCAGAATTTTATCGACCGGACTTAGTTTGTTTTTGAATTCCTCAAAAAATTTCAATTTTGCTTCTGCTTCTTCCGGATTATCTTCGTCTTCACTGACTCTGTCATAATTTCCCAGATACGAAGAGGGTATAAAAACTGAGGATTTCTTTTTTGCTTTTAAAAGATACGTCAGGCATACGTTTACTGAAATCCTGCATATCCATGTCTTTAGCTGAGATTCTCCCCGGAAATTCATTATATTAAGCCAAACTTTTAAAAGAATTTCCTGATACGCGTCTCTGGCCTCATCTCCAGGTCCGAAATAATGACGGCATATATTAAATACCATCTTGTCATTCTCGTGGAGTGCTAACCTGAACATCTCTTCCTGATTCATAAGATCTCTTTTCTGTTTTAAACTCAACTCTATCCCAAATGTTAATTTGAATGAATATTTGCATATCTGTCAAAGTTATCTTTTACATGCCAATAAGAAGGCAGACAGGCGGAAAAAGGAATCTTAATACTATGGACTCATTTGAATTTTAGTTATGTATATTTTGCGTTGAAATAACAGGTAAAATAATGTATGACTGATACTTATCAGAATGATATATTTTTTGTTCAGCAAGCTTATACTCTGTCTCCGATTCATTATTCATTCCCATATTTAGATTTCTGGAGTATTGAGGAAAATCTGATGATGAAATTTCTACTCTGATCTTCCAGTTTTTTTCGAGTTTAATGCCTGTATGCCAAAGGTCTATCTGATAGTTATAGATTTTATCTTTCCTTAACAGTTCAGGATGAGATAAACTGCTCCTGAATCTTGCACGAATGCAGCCATGTGTAATGGGTAAATATTTATTATCCTCATTAATGGCATAGAGGTAAACAAACCAGTCTGTGTCAGGGCAATCTGATGACGCAAACAATCTTGCCGAGACAGGGCCTAAAATTGTCATTGCGGAATCGAGTTTTTCTGATTCATAAACCAGGATGTCCATTCTTCCTGAAGTTATTGAATCAGATATCCTTCTCCCCCGGGAATTTCTGTAGATAAATGCAGGAGCAGGATCTCCCGGATTGTAAATGAAAGAGTCATATGGTTTATTATCAGGCGAAAAACTCCAACTCAGCTTACCATCTCCATTTAAGGAATTCGCACCTTGTTTGCTGTCGAAATAAAGTTTTCTATAATTAGTCTGCCTCAGCGGATATGTATCAGAAATAATCCATCTGAAATCATTCATCACGTACAGCTTTACAATTGGATCTTCATTTACCTTATTGTCAATTCCTTTAAGCCAGTAATCGAACCATCTTTTATAAAGAGCCAGTAAATCAACCTTGGCTTCGTTTCCGACCTTATTGACCGATGGATAAGGTGTTATTAAATTAGCATGGTTCCATGGACCAATGATCAATCTTGCATTCTTATTTCCCGATCTGGAAAGTTCTTCCCATGCCAGAGTGGTCCCAATGCTGTGAGTGTCATACCATCCCGATTGCAGCAATACGGGTATCTTTAAATTTTTAAGTGCACTCTGATAACTTGCTCTTTTCCAATACTTATCATTTGAATTATGTTCTGTCCATTGGCTGAAATATGGTACTTTTTTACCTGTTATTAAGAGATCTATTTCCTTAACCGGAAGGTGATAAAGATTCGTATCATCTTTGACCTTCTGAGATTCGCGGATAGCTGCAGGATTATTAACATCAATCCCCGATTCAATAATATTAAGCCACCATAATTCCGGTGCTAAAAGAAATATACCGTTTTCATATGGTGAGTTTTTAAAAGGGTCAGCAGGCAGGTTATGCGGGATAATTGTTGTCAGGTGAGGTGGCTTTTTTATTGCAGCCAGAAACTGAGCATGAGCCATATATGATCCGCCAACCATTCCAACTTTCCCGCTGCTCCATTCCTGTTTTGCAAGCCATTCAATCGAATCAAATCCATCATCCCCTTCATTAATAAATGGTTCCCATAAACCTTCTGAGGCGAACCGTCCGCGAACATCCTGAACTGCAACAACGTATCCCTGAGAAGCAAAATAATAGGGCATATAACCCAAACCAGTTTTATTTATCGGGGTCCTGATGAGAATTACCGGTAGCTTTTCATTTGTATTTTCAGGAAAGAAAAGGTCTGTTGAAAGGTTTATGCCATCTCTCATCTGGATTACTATGTTATCTTTCCGTACAGCATATACAATGTCTGTCACCGGTGGGTAAGATAAATCTGGTTTATTTGTGGCCAGAGAAAATATTGACGAAAACGACAGGATAACAATAATCATTATTGATAATATTGTTTTCATAGAAGCAATGTTTTGAATTTTATCTGTTCAGTTCTTTCTTGCAGTAATAGACTCTGAACAGTTTATTTTGTTACAACCGTTTCTAAATCCAGCCAACGGAATAACACAAAAACGTTAACAAAACATTGTTATGCAGCACAGCTTGTGGCGTCCGAATAAGTTATGCAGTAGGGCTTTCGTGCAGCCTGAATCCCTGTTGTATGGCCACTGTCGCCTCTCGCCTCTTAACATCATCTATCGACTGAAAGACATTTTAAATTGGCTCACGGTGCGCAGTGTGTGGCCGGACTTCATTTAAATAATAACGATAAACAGGTCAGTCCTCCGTCCATCTTTCTGAATTCCGACATGTCGAGTTCAATAATGTTATACCCGAGTTCAACGATCTTCCTTTTTGATTTCGGAAATCCTTTGGGGATCAGAAGGTAATCATTTACAGACAGGCAATTGGCTGAATAGCTCTCTTCCCGGTCTGAAATGATAATCCCTGAGGAGCCGGCTATTTTTGAAAGTCCCTCAACGGAAATGAAATTGCCTTTCCCGAGGTAAGCAATCCCCGATTTAAGGTGGAGACCCGACCCCACTTCTGTTTCTGATGAAGTATACCCGTATTTCGAAAGTATCGCTGAAAGCTGCCTGGCGCCATCCCTGTTTGTTCTTCCGGAGATCCCGATGAAAAATTGATTCTCCACCCTTAAAACATCTCCTCCATCCAGAGTGCCTGGATGCCTGATGGTCTCGATCTTCCTGAACTCAGACAGGATCTTCGAAATTTCAGCTTCTTCACCCATCCTGGATTCAGCCCCGGGTCTGGTAATTACAGCCAATTCACCAGTGACAATCGCAGTATCTTCAACAAAACATCCATCGGGATATCTCTCATCACCGGCCAGAACTATAAGCTCCAGACCGCAACTTGTAAGTGCATCACAATATGCTGAATGCTGTTCAAGGGCTTTTTTTAAATCGGGTTTGCCCAGGTTTGAAGTTGTAATTCCTTCAGCAAAATTTCTGCCGGGACTCCGGACAATTGCTCTTGAGTACATTTCTGGTTATCTGCCAATCTTTTTCAACTCAAAACTAGTTAAAATAACTCTTCGGGGGACTGTTTTGCCCTCCGTCTTTGTCGGCTGCGGGTATACTTCGACGACCGAAAACCGGAGTCTTGCACAGGTATTGCGACCCGGAAGAAGAGGATGTGACCTGTCCCTGCAATTACCTTTAATCCCTGCAATAATACTCCAGGCTAACCAGACTGAACTCTCCATAGCAGAAATCCCAAAAAGGAATTCCTGCATGCTGACTCGTCGCTATCCAGCCCTTCAGGATAAAATCTCATTCAGAATGTGATCTTGTAACTTTTAAAATTGGATCAAATTACAGAATATGTTAGCTACTTGTTTAAAAGGGATAGGCAGTATTATTATATTAGTACAAATTTTAGATGGTTGTCAGTCATGTTATCATCTAACCAATTCTATACAATATGAAACGACTTTCAATATTACTGTCAGTTATCATGCTGATAAGCTGCAATCCGGAAAAGGATTCCAAAACAATTCTTCTGAAATCAAGTGGAATTGTTGAGGTTGCTCCTGATGAAGCAAGCCTTTCATTAAATTTAAGCTGCGTTGACAAAAATATTGAACAGGCAAAATCTTGTTTGTTGAATATTTCATCCAGGCTCAATGAAGATCTGATCAATTTTAAAATCAGGAAGGAAGATATCCTGACAACAAACGTCAATCTGAACAAGGACTATGTCTGGATTAACAATTCAAATATCTTCAACGGTTATCTTGCTTCGACTACAACAAGGGTCAAAATACGCGACCTGACAATTCTTGACGAAGTATATACAAAGCTGTTAAGCAATGAGAACCTGACAATTGGTTCATTAATCTACAATCACAGCAAACTTGACAGCATTAATGAAGTTGCATATTTGATTGCTCTGGAAAATGCCGATAAACTGGCTGATAAAATTCTGTCCCGCCTTCCAGAGAAGAATAAGGCAATTACGCAGATCAGCAATTTTGAAATAACAAGAAGTAAAATAAATCCTGAACCCGGCTTGATGAAAAATGAAGAATTTGCTGTCCAGGATCAGAGTCAGCTTACTGTTAATATAGGTAACATGATAGCAGAGAAGGCTTTGTATGTAGAATTTAAAATATATTAATATAGCTGCTTGTCAGGTGTGGCATATAATACCTACCTCCGAAAAAACTTCCATAACATGCATAAAACGGGTAACCTTTTATTTAG
>Ga0105097_10001622_pt1 | contig 10831 bp, 6 predicted proteins | sample PPLLak12cMay2015_FD_87035 | JGI IMG/M metagenome (GOLD analysis project Ga0105097, IMG submission 87035) | Freshwater sediment microbial communities from Prairie Pothole Lake near Jamestown, North Dakota, USA - PPLs Lake P7 Core (1) Depth... | ecosystem: Environmental > Aquatic > Freshwater >... | reverse complement strand
GTGCTGACCAGACGACATTTCATCGAGAGGGCGGCGCTGGCCGGTGGCGCTTCGCTCGCATACGAGACCATGACGGGGCTTGGCCTGCTGGCCGCGCCGCAGGCCACGAACTTCGACCTGCAAGGCAACGGCTCGGGCGTCAAGGTCATCGTCCTGGGAGCGGGTCTCGCGGGCATGACCGTGGCCTACGAGCTCGGCAAGTTGGGCTACAACTGCCAGGTCCTCGAGGCCCGCGAACGGCCCGGCGGGCGTGCACACACGGTGCGCCGGGGCACGGTGAGCGAGGAGGACGGCCCCACGCAGACGTGCGCGTTCGACGAGGGGCAGTACTTCAACTGCGGCGCCATGCGCATTGCCTACCACCACAGCACGACGCTCGCCTACTGCCGCGAGCTGCAGGTTCCGGTGGAGACCTTCGCGCTGGTGTCCGAGGCGGCGTACCTCTATCAGGCGAAGGCGCCGGCGCTGAAGGACCGTCGACTGCGGTTCCGCGAAGTCCACACGGACATGGACGGCTACGTGTCCGAACTCCTGAGCAAGGCCGTCTCGAATCACGCGCTCGACGAGGCGCTGACCGCGGAGGATCGGGACCGGCTGCTCGAGTACCTGCGGAGCAAGGGTGCGCTCGACGCCACTGGCAAGTACAAGGGCGGGCCGCTCCGCGGCGCGGACGCGCCAGCCGCCGATGGTGCGGCCACGTACACGCCGCTGGCGCTCGATGAACTCCTTGGATCCCGCACCGGCTACTACCTCGATCTCGGCTTCCAGTATCAGCAGTCGATGCTGCAGGTGGTGGGTGGGACGGACCGCTTGCCGCGAGCGCTCGCGACGCGGCTCGGGAAGAAGATCACCTACAAGGCTGTGGTGACGGCGATCCGCCAGCGGGAGAACGGCGTGACCGTCGTCTACCGCGACGCGAAGGGCGCGTCGCAGGAGGCCCAGGCGGACTATTGCGTGGCGGCGCTGCCGCTGCCCCTGCTGGCAGGCATCGAGACCGACTTCCCGGCCGATTTGAAGGCCACCATCGCCAAGGTGCCGTACGCGGCCGCCGGCAAGATGGGGCTGCAGTTCAAGCGGCGCTTCTGGGAAGAGGACGATCAGATCTTCGGCGGGGCCTCGAAGACCGACATGGAGATCGGCCAGATCGTCTACCCCTCGGCCGGATATCTCGGGCAGAAAGGCGTGCTGTTGGGCTACTACCTGCAGGGCCAGGCGGGGCGGCCGATCGGCGACAAGACGCCGGCCGAACGCCTGGCGCTGGCGCTCGAACAGGGCAGGCGCATCCATCCCCAGTACTCGGCGGAGTTCGAGAACGGATTCTCGGTGGCGTGGCACCGCGTGACGTGGAACAAGGGGTCGTGGTCCAACCTGAACCCCGCGGGCCGCCGCACGCTCTCGGAGCCGCAGGGCCGCGTCTACCTTGCGGGCGATCACCTGAACATGAACGCCTGGATGCAGGGGGCGTTCGAGTCTGCACGGCATACTGCCACTGCCGTGCATGCCCGGGCCGCGGCGGAACGCGTCACGGCCCGGGTCTGACGGCGTCGCGCCGGTTGCGCCTCTCCGGCGCGGCGTCGTCAGAATCGTCTGGGGCCTGGCACGAACCCCGCGATTTTGACGCAATTCCTGCCGCCGTGGCAGCGATTGCGTCAAAAACGCGGGGGTTCGTGCCAGGCCCTACACGTTGAACTTGAACAGCAGCACGTCGCCGTCCTTGACGACGTAGTCCTTGCCTTCCATGCGGTAGAGACCCTTCTCGCGCGCGGCGGCGACCGAGCCGCAGGCAACAAGGTCGTCATAGGCCACGGTCTCGGCCTTGATGAACCCGCGCTCGAAGTCCGAGTGGATGACGCCTGCGGCCTTCGGCGCGGTGTCGCCCTTGTGGATGGTCCAGGCGCGCACTTCCTTCTCGCCCGCGGTGAAATACGTCTGCAGCCCCAGCAGATGATAGGTCGCCCGGATCAGCGAGCCCACGCCGCTCTCGGCCACGCCCAGCTCCTTCAGGAACGAGTCGGCTTCATCCGGCGCGAGATCGATCAGCTCGCTTTCGATCTGCGCGCTGATCACGACGGCCTCGCACGAGAGGTGGGTCTTCACGTAGTCGCGGACCTTGATCACATACGGGTTGGCGTCCGCGTTCGCGAGGTCGGTGTCCTTGACGTTGCACGCGAAAATCGTGGGCTTGTCACTCAGCAGGAAGAACTGCTTCGCGATCGCCTGCTCCTCAGGCGAGAGCTGCACCGTGAGGGCGGGGCGGCCGGCCTCGAGCGCTTCGTTCAGCTTGGCCAGCACGGCTTCCTCGGCGATCGCGTCCTTGTCGCCGCGCTTGGCTTCCTTGCCCACGCGCTCGCGCTTCTTGGTCACCGATTCGAGGTCGGCCAGCATCAGCTCGGTGTTGATGACCTCGATGTCGCGCACCGGGTCCACGGTGCCCGACACGTGGTGCACGTCCTCGTCTTCGAAGCAGCGCACGACCTGGACGATCGCGTCCACTTCGCGGATATGGGTGAGGAACTTGTTTCCCAGCCCCTCGCCCTGGCTCGCGCCCTTGACCAGGCCGGCGATGTCCACGTACTCGATGGCCGCGGGGATCACGACGCTCGTCTTGGCAATCCGCTGCAGCACCTGCAGCCGCGGATCGGGGACCGTCACGATGCCGATGTTCGGATCGATGGTGCAGAAGGGATAGTTGGCCGCCTCGGCCTTGCGGGTCCGGGTGACGGCGTTGAAGAGGGTGGACTTGCCGACGTTGGGCAATCCGACGATTCCAGCTCGTAGCATCAGCATTACAGAATAGCCGGGATTCGGCGTCCGGTGTCCGCCATCCGCTCCCGCGCCGTCGGGTCCGCGCCGGACCGAAGCTCCATCGTCTGCCGTCTGCCGTCTGCCGTCTGCCATCTGCCATCTGCCGTCTGCCGGATCCCGGATCCCGGATCCCGTCTGCCCTGGTTGGACGATCTTCCCGTTTCTGCCCCTCCCCTCTCCTGCACCGTCCGTGGCTGCGGCCTGCCGCTCGAGCGACGCGAGACGGTGTGGCAGTGCCCGGCCGGCCACAGCTTCGACATCGCCCGGCGAGGGTATGTGAACCTGCTGCAGCCGCAGGATCGAAAAGCACCCGTGGCGGGCGACTCGAAGGGCGCCGTGGAGGCGCGCGCGGAACTCGTGGCGGCCGGCGTGAATCGGGCACTGGGCGAGGAGGTGCGCCGGATTCTGGAGGGGCTCCACCTGCCGGACGATGGGGTGGTGGCCGACCTGGGTTGCGGCACGGGCGACGTGCTGCGGCGGCTGGTGGCCACGCGCGCGCTGACCGGGGTGGGGATCGACCTGTCCACCGCCGCGATCGAGCACGCCGCGCGCGAGGGCTCGCCGCTTGCCTGGGTGGTGGCGAACGCGGATCGCCGGCTGCCGCTGCTGGACCACAGCATCGACGTGGTGCTCTCACTGCATGCCCGGCGGCATCCCGAGGAGTGCGCACGCGTGCTGAAGACATCAGGCGCGCTCATCGTGGCCGTGCCCGCGCCCGACGACCTGATCGAGCTTCGTCAACTGGTGCAAGGCGTCGGACTGGAGCGGGACCGCGCCGCGCCGCTGATTGCCGAACACGCCGGCCGCTTCACGCTGCGCGCGCGGACCGAGGTGCGTGACCGTGTGCGGCTGGGCCGCGAACACGTGCGGGCGCTGCTGCGGGCGACGTATCGGGGTGGGCGGAAGAGCGATGCGGAGCGCGTGGAGGCCCTGGACAGCCTGGAGGTGACGCTCGCGTCCGAGGTCTGTGTCTTCACGCCAGACGGGGCCGCCGCATCCGCGGCAGCCCCGTTGGCCGGTCAGGTATGACGAGCCGTTCGGCTCGATCGAGCGGCTAGAGGACCGTCTGGTCGATCTCGACAGCGGCCGTTCCGTAGGAACGGCCCGAGAATGCGACTGAGACGCTCCACTAGAAGCTGAAGCGGACGCCGACGCGCGCGGTGCGCGGCGACAGCACCGCTGTCGGACGCAGGAAGGCGCTGCCCGAGGTCCGGGTCAGGGTCTCCACCGCGTTGCTGTTGGTGATGTTGAACAGGTCGAACAGCGCGCGCAGGCGCATGGTGCCGCCGAGCGAGAACGCGCGATCGGCGCGGATGTCGAACACCGTGATGTTGTCCTGCCGGCGCGCGTCGCGCGCTTCGGCGTAGACGGTGCCGGTGAAGATGGCGCCGACCGCGTTGGCCGCCGCCGCACCCACCGAGATCTCGCGGGCGAAGTTCTGCCCGGCCTGGTACCGCACGAGCGGCGACACCCGGATGCCCCAGGGGGCTTCCACCGTGCCGGAGACCTTGAAGTCCCAGCGCGTGGTCGGCTCGTCGAACTGGCCGTTCGGCGTGTTGGGGTAGGCGCCCGGGAAGTCGTTCGACCAGGTGTGGCTGCCGCCAATCTGTGCCGACCAGCGGTTGCCCTGTCGCTTGACCATCGAGGCCTCGACCGTCTTGTAGCGCGAGAAGCGCGGCGTGTTCTGCACGACGTTGGTCAGCGGGAAGTTGGCCGCCTGCGAGGCGGGGAAGCCGAGCAGCGCGAGCGTCTGATCATCCGCGGTGCCCCGGACATTGTCCGCGCCGACATCGAGGAACGAGAACGGCACCGTGTACGACTCGATCGGCCGGAACGGGTTGTACTGCGCGATCAGGTCGTCCTCCGACTTGTACACGAAGCCCACGCGGGCGCCGAGCGTCGAGGCGATCTGGCGCTCGAGGTACGCCGACACGTCGTGCGAGAAGGGCTGCGTGATGTTCGGATCGAGCTGGAGTGAGCCGGCCAGCGTCGTATTCGTGACGTTGCCTTCCTCACCCGCCTGGTAACGGCGGTCGCCGTTGCGATCGTTCCAGGTGTAGGTGATGCTCTTGTTGTTCTGGTTCGGGTTGGCGTCGGCGCCGATGCCGGGGCCCGGGTTGTGCCAGAAGAGGCCGTAGCTGGCCTTCAGCACGGTCTTGCCGTCGCCGGCGAGGTCGTAGGTGACGCCGATGCGCGGGCCGAACGAGTTCCACGTGTAGAAGTCGCGCTCCGCGAAGACCTGCTCCGCCACGCTGACCGGGCCGACGGCGTAGGCAATCTGTCGCTGCTCGGGCATCCAGCCCTTGTAGCGATCCCAGCGGAGGCCCATGTTCAGCGTCATGCGGCCCAGCTGCCACGTGTCGTTCAGGAAGAAGTCCTGTTGATCCAGCTTGTTGATCACGAGCAGGTCGCCATCGTCGCTGGCGCTGAGACCGCTCACTGACAGCGCGGTCGGGATGCCGAAGACCACCGTGCTCGACACGCCGTTGGCGTAGATGTGCTCGATGTTCCCGCCGACGCTCTGCTGGCGGCCGCCCCACTGCGACTCGAGGTACATCTCGCCGCCGAACTTGATGGTGTGGCTGCCCTTGGAGGTGTCGACGAAGTAGGTGGCCGCGCCGGTCAGCTGCTTGCGGTCGCGATCGTTCTGGCTCTGGGCGTGAGCGCCTTCCAGCACCGAGCGAACGCTGTCACGCCAGAAGTACTGCTGGTCGCTGTTGGCGAGGCGCGAGTCGTAGTAGCCGAAGTCGCCGAAGCGCGCCTCGACGAACAGCTTGTTGCTGAGCGTGCCGTTCCACTCGCCCTTCCATACCCAGCTCGGCGATTCTTGCCGCGTGGTCGCGTCAGGGTTGTCGTAGGAGTAGGCCGCGAAGGGCAGGCGGTTGGGCTGAATCTTCATGTTCCACTGGTAGTAGCCAATCAACTTGTGGTTCTGGTTGATCTGGTACGTCACCTTGGCGGACGGGTTGGTGTTCCAAGTGTCGAACTCCGACTCGAAGTTGAAGTTCGGCTGATCGACGGAGTTGAACTGCTTGCGCCACGACGTGTGGAACCAGGCCTTGTCCTTCACGATCGGCCCGCCGAAGTTCATGTTGACGTCGTAGTACTTCAACACTTCGTTGCTGCCCTCGCGCAGCCCGAACACGTTGATTTGCTCGTCGCTCAGGTTCGAGCCCTGGAACGAGTTGTTGTAGCCGTCCGCGTAGACCTCGCCCGAGAAGCGGTTGCCGCCGGACTTGCCGAGGAACTGCGACTGCACACCCGGCGTGGCCGCCTCGGCGCCCTGGCCCGAGACGCCCATGAAGACCTCCTCGAACGAGCCGTAATCGAAGTAGAAGCCGGCGCCGCCGGTGCCTTCGGTGGTGTTGATGCCCTCGACCGAGACCCGCACCTGGCCGGTGAGGCCGTAGGCCGTGTAGCCGGTCTGGGTGCCGGCGCGGTTGCCGCCCACGTCGATGCGGCCCATCACCACGCCCGGAGTCGCGGCGAGCAGCGCCCACATGTCGCGGCCGTTTGGGATGGAGTTGAGCTGTTCCAGCTTGAAGTTCTGCTGCACGCTGGTCGCCGTGGTGTCGATGACCGGCGAGGCGCCCGTCACGGTGACGGTCTCCGGCAGGGTGGCCACGGAGAGCTGCTCGTTGACGGTGGCATTGAAGCCCAGGGTCACTTGCACGCCCTCGCGCCTGAACGTGTTGAAGCCGGCCAGCTCGAACGTGAGCGTGTAGGAGCCTGGGGGTACCGCCGGGAAGCGGTAGGTGCCGTTCTCGCCGGTCACCTGCGTTTGGACGCCAATCAGCGACGGGCTCGTCGCCGTCACTGTGACGCCCGGCAGCACGAGATCGCTGGCGTCAGTCACACGCCCGAGAATCGTGCCGGTGGTGCCGGCGCCGCCGCCCTGTGCACCAACGACTCCTGGCAGCATCGTCGCGATGGCCAGGCAGAGCAGGCCCTTCAAAATCGTGTCTTTCATAGTCGTGGTGAGTCCTCCAACAAACAAAGCATCCGCCGCCTCGGAAAATGTCTTCTGGCGGAGGAGGGAAAGGATATCACTCAGGACGACGCATGCGGACACCCGCAGCCAGTGCATGCACGAGATCGATGGCAGCGGCGGTCCGTCCGGCGGCGTTCAGGTGACCGCCATCGTCGGTGTAGGCGGCCCGCAGGCTCTCGGATGTGCGGCCCGCAAGCAGGAACGTCTCGCGGCGGCCGTCTGGCGCAGTGGCCTCGCTCGCCGCCAGGTCGAACAGCGGCCGGCCGGCGTATCGGCGGCGCAGAATCTCGTTGAACGCGTGCCGCTTCGCGTTGGCCACTTTCGTGTGGTTGGTGCGGCCCAGGAGTTCGCGCGCCCAGACGCCCGGCCCACCTGGCGTCTGACGCAACGGTGAGGTGACGGGCAGGAAGACGGTCCGCGGGTGCCGTGTCGCCAGTTCGTCCAGGCAGGAGGCATAGCTGGCGGCGAGAGCTTCCACGTCCGTGCCTGTATGGATGTCGACGTAGCAGAGCTTGAAGAGCGCGATATCAACGGGTCCGGCAAGACCGGCATCGATGATCCGGCGGAAATCGTCGCACTTCGATACGGGGTGCTCGTTCCGCCCGATTCTGGTGTGCACGAGGCTCGCGCCCTGGCGCGATGTCCCACGCGTCACCCGGTCGGGTGTCCCGGCGCTGTGATGCACGTCCGGGCTGGCGGCGGACTCGTTTCTACCGAGTTCGCTGATGGTCAGCGCACCCGGGTCGCGTTCGACGAGGGCGCGGAGACCTTCGAGGATGTTGGCGCCCACGGACTGGTGCCCGAAGAAGATGCGGACGCCTTCCAGCGCCGCGAGGTCGGACTCGACTGATGAAGCCATTTGACTTTTACCCCTCACGCGCCAAAGGATCCGACGCGATGACATCCATGAACCGGCGCGAGGCTCTCAAGCAGGCGGCGACCGTGGCCGCGGCGGCGATGGCCAGCCCTGCGGCAGGAGCCGCCCACGCGCGCGTCGCCGCGCAGGCTCCCGCGCCGGCGCCCGGCGCGGCCGGCGGCAGTACGCTGCGCTTCTTCCCGGGCTTCCAGTGGGCCCGCGTCAAGACCACCGGCGCGGAGATCAACCTGGTGCTTGGCGGATCGGGCCCGCCGATCCTGCTGCTGCACGGCGCGCCGCAGTCGCACATCTCGTGGCGGCTGGTGGCGCCGGAACTGGCCAAGACCCACACCGTCATTGTCCCCGACCTGCGAGGCTACGGCGACAGCAGCAAGCCGCCCGACGGCGAGAGACACGTCAACTATTCCAAGCGCGCGATGGCGCTCGACCAGGTCGAGTTGATGAAACACTTCGGCTTCGACAAGTTCCCGGTCGTCGGCCACGACCGCGGCGGCCGCGTCGGGCACCGCCTGGCGCTCGATCATGCCGACAAGGTCACCCGCCTGGCCGTGCTCGACATCGTGCCGACGTATTACCTCTACACGCACGTCACCGAAGGCTTCATCCAGGCCTACTTCCACTGGTTCAACAACGTGCGCGCGGCCCCCGCCCCCGAGGAACAGCTGAAGGCGCAGTACGAGGCGCAGCGCGCCAGGGCGACCACGGACGTGCAGCTCGAGTACCTGCGCGTCAACAGCGACCCTGCCAACATCCACGGGATGTGCGAGGACTACCGGGCCTCGGCCTCCATCGATCTCGAGCACGACGAGGCGGACCTCGCGAAGAAGATTGCCTGCCCGCTGCTCACCCTGTGGGGGCTGAAGGGGCCGATGGGCCGGCTCTACGACGTGATGGCCATCTGGAAGGAACGCGGGACGACCGTCACGGGAAAGGGGCTGGCTGCGGGCCACAACCTGCAGGAAGACGCACCCGCCGAGGTGCTCGCCGAACTTCGCGCGTTTCTGTAAAAGGGGGACTGTGATGCAACGACTTCGCCGCCTGACGATGATCGGGCTTGCCGGTATGGGTTTGACCGTGGCTCTCGCCGCCGACGCGGCGTGGACGTGGAGCGGCACCTTTGGCGACCGCGCGGTCGAGTTGCTGATCATCGGCGATGCGCAGATCCACGCGCGCCGGCCCGACCCGACCACGGCGTTCCAGCGGATGCGCGACACGCTGGTCAAGGCCGACCTGGTCTACGCCAACCTCGAAGGCCTGCTGGTGAAGTCGGTGGGCACCAAGATCGATATTCCCGACAAGCCGGAGTGGACGCATCCGGGGCCGGATGGTGCGAAGGCGCTGAAGCACTCGAACATCATGGTCGTCGGCGTCGCGAACAACGTCGCCTCCGGCCGCGAGAACATCCTGAAGAGCGTCGGCGCGCTCGACGCCAGCGGCATCGCCCATGTCGGCGCCGGTCGCAACCTGGCTGACGCGCACAAGCCGGCCATTGTCGAGCGCAAGGGCGTGAAGATCGGGTTCCTGCAGTACACGGCGCGCTGGTATCGCGACGCCGACATGCTGGCCACCGCCACCGAGCCGGGCGTGGCCAAGATCGCTTCGTACGATGGGATCACCATCGACCCGGCGGACCTCGAACGCGTGCGCGCCGACATCCGCGCGCTGCGCCCGCAGGTCGACATCGTGGTGGTGTCGCATCACAACCGCGACGGCTCCACGCCCGTGCAGTTCGGTGGGAAGCAGGGTACGGCGGTGAACAAGGACCGCAAGCAGACGGAGGCGTATCAGAAGCAGTTCGCGCACGTCGCGCTCGACACGGGCGCCGACCTCGTCTTCGGGCATGGCACGCACACGGTGCAGGGCGTGGAGCTCTACAACGGCAAGCCGATTCTCTACGCCATCGGCCACTCGAACTTCGATCAGCCCGGGTACGAGAAGTCCACCGACGGACTGGTGATTCGCACGGTGATCGAGAACAAGCGGATCGCCCGCGTGTCGTTCGTGCCAGTGACGCGCGACGCGAACAACGACATCTACATGCTGGACCCGTCCACGGGCGAGGGCGCGGCCCTGGTAAAGGCCGTCACGGACCGTTCGACCGCACCGCCGCCGCTGAAGATTGACGGGAAAGAGGTGGTGCTGCTGGACGCGCCGGCAAGGTCCTCGAACCGGAGGTAAGAGCGACGCCGGCAGACGGCAGAGCATCCGATACCCGGTGTCCGGTACCCGGTGTCCGGTACCCGGTACCCGGGTTCCGGTCCTGGGTCCCCCGGTTCCGGAGGACGAGGGCGCACGGTTGGTCGACTGACGTCGAAAACGCGCCACAACCGGCGACGGCCACTCGCCAGACTTGTGTTCCTACGCGGCGGAGCCGCGCCTACGCGAGGTCGGCCGAGCGCCTGTCATTCCTGGTCCGCCGTCGGGTCATGTCCGACGGCCGCGTAGTACGCCGCCACCTGCGCGGCGGCGCCAGTTCGGGTGTAGACGTCAGGCTTCCGCGACCGCACGACGCCGGCGATCACCGCGGCCACGGCGGACGCTTCCTGCCCATTCTGGAACGTACGTGAATCCGGGCCGCCGTGCACGGCGTTGTTCCCGAACTCCGTCCACACGATGCCCGGCGAGACGAGCGAGAACTGGATCCCGGGGTGGGTGGCCTGGACTTCGTCCCGCATCATGGCGGTGAGCGCGTTGAGGAAATACTTCGCCCCAGTGTCGGCGGAGCGGGCGGGTGCCAGCGGCAGGCGGGCCAGCATCGACGAGATGTTGATGACGTGCCCCTCGCCACGCGCCTTGAAGTGGGGCAGGACCTCCTGCATGCCGTAGAGCGCGGACTTGACGTTCACGCGCATCATGTCGTCCACGTCCTCGTCGGTCAGCTGCGACGGCGGCCGCGTGATGCCGCGGCCGGCGTTGTTGACCCAGACGTCGATACGCCCGGCGCGCGACACCGTGTCGTGCACCACGCCTCGGACTTCGTCTCGCACGGTGACGTCGGCCGCCATCACGTGCGCCCGTCCGCCGCAGCGTCCGGCCACCTCGCGCAAGGCCGCCTCGCGCCGCGCCACCAGCACCATCGTTGCACCATCCGCTGCCAGGCGTTCCGCAACGGCTGCCCCGATGCCGCTGCTCGCACCCGTCACGACGATGATCTTACC
>Ga0105097_10001620_pt1 | contig 10837 bp, 3 predicted proteins | sample PPLLak12cMay2015_FD_87035 | JGI IMG/M metagenome (GOLD analysis project Ga0105097, IMG submission 87035) | Freshwater sediment microbial communities from Prairie Pothole Lake near Jamestown, North Dakota, USA - PPLs Lake P7 Core (1) Depth... | ecosystem: Environmental > Aquatic > Freshwater >... | reverse complement strand
CCATAGCATATCTACTCCTGTCTTTCCTCTATATGCCTCATTGAGTGCAGGATAATATTTAGGAAAGAATTCTTCAACCTGCCATCTAGCATAGTCAATAACCTTTTTACCTACAGGACTATATCTCTCGATAAATGACTCTAACTCAGACCTTAATAAATCAGCGTCAAATTTCATTTTACCATCGACATTACGAACTCCCCATCCCATATTAAAGAAACCATTTGAGTTTCCTGGCATTAATGTAGATTGCCAAATCTTATATACCTGATTAACACTTCTTTGACTATCTAGTTTTGTTTTTTTACCATTAATAGTGATCTCAATATCCTGCATTTTTGAGTGCTCTTTATTGATTTTAGGTAAATCCTTAGAGTCAACTCCAAATGCCTTAGCTTTATTAAATGTTATTGAAGCCATTTGCCTTCTGATATTAGAACCCTGAGCTTCTCTAGCTCTAAATAAGTCATTACTAATACCATGAAGAACACCTTCCCCTACTCCCCTGGATTCAGAGTTTCTCATAAGATATTCCATAAGAGTGTAAAACGACTCTGACTTACCTCTATATGATTCCAATTTCTTTAAAAGAGTAGTAGCTTTTTGTCTCCTAGCTTTAAGCAATTCAGATGCAGTTTCTGATTTTATATTCTCACGTATATCTCCGGCTGATTTAAAACCTTCCTGTATGCTAGGGTTAAGAACTTCTAATACTAATTCAACATCAGACTCTCTGGTAATAGCTCGATTCATTTCAGCTACCTCATTTATAGACTCTCCGTATCTAACCATAGACTCTAAATTTCTCTCAGCATTAAATAAGTCAGTCTTAGTCATGCGCTTACCGTCATTGAAGTCTAATAATTCAAGCTCCAATCTTTCAGCTCTAGTGAGAGATTCACCTTTATCTATCTTAGAATTAAGCTCATACTGTCTATCTAAAGCCAATTCTCTATTTCCTACAGTTCTTAATGCATTAATTTGGGCATTATACAAATCAGCTTCAAAGTCTTTTTTCTTTAATATAGCATCTGCAGCCAATAACTCTAACCTAGATATCTGTTCTTTAGCTGCAGTAGTTTTGGCATGCCATAAAGTATTGACTGTATTAAGCTTAATCGCAGTAACAAAATCAGTGCTGCCAGCTTCTACTTTTTTATTAACTATTTTAGGAAGCGCTTTTTTAATTCTGTTAGTAACCCTGTTTCTTACAGCTCTAGACTCCATTTTAGATACAACATCAGATATTTTATCTATTTGATCTAGCATTTCAACATCAGTAGCTTTACCGGATAACGGTTTTGCTAACTTAACAAGCTCTCCTGCAGTCATTTTAGTTTCCTTCAATAACTCTATTACTCCCGCAGCGTTTTCTTTAAAGTATTCATGTACAGCTTTTAGCTTTTCATTATACTCAGAAATACCCTCTTTAGAACCTCTAGCATAAGCTTTTACCTGATTTCTTAGTAATTCCATTTCAGGCAATGTAATAAGATTATCCTTTGGCGATGGAGTATTCGATATATTTCTGATGTATCCAGGTTTAGGATTAGCTATAGATTCTATCTTCTGAATCATTTCTTCGAAAAACTCAATTCTATTAACAGCATCACCCTTAAGGTTGTCTGATCTCATTGACTGCATTTCGTCAACAAATCTATCAAATGCTTCCTTATCCTTAAATCCTTCTTTTGGTATTAATGAGAACTCTTTTCCGGATTTTCCCCTTGCAGTTTTAGTGATTCCAATAGCTGTATTTATAACATCAATGAATTTTTCTTCTCCAATACGATCTCTCAGCCTGCTAAATATCTCTCTCATCTTAGTGCCCTGAGTTTTAGCATAAGCATCCCAATCAACATCTTCTTTTTTAGTGTCGATAATCTCTTTTTTAAGGGCTGATATCTCTAATTCTTCCTTACTCTTAGGTCTAACAACAGGATCGTTCATCTTACCTCCGGCTACAGTCTCAAAACGCATAGCTTCATTAGCTATATCAATAGTTTCGATACGATTTTTCTCAGCATCCAAAGCTTTTTGTTCTTCAAATAACTTATCTACCTGAGCTTTATTCATTCTCTCAGTAACTAAGTTCCTTGCTTTTAAATATTCTAATTTTACGTTACTACTGATAACATCTTCAACCATTGATAACCCAAACTTTTTACCATTATAAGCTTCAAGCATTATGTCGGTAATAGGGTTGTACCCTAATTCTACAATAGACTCCTTAAATATTTCTAGGTTTTCAGGAATACCCTTAGTAGGATCGTATTTTCCATTTTCCTTTAACCAATTAATTTCATCATTAATTCTAAATGCCCTCTTATTTCCCTCAGGAGAAAGACCTGATAATAATTTTAACTCCATTGCATCAGCAAACTGCATAGCCTCAGGACTTCCTTCAGCTCTTAGCTCTCTGATCATTTTTACTCCATCATTAAAAGTAGTCTTAATGTATCCTGCTTCTTTAAGCTGCATTAAAGAACGAGCTCCAAATGGTAACGCTGTAACCATCTCAGTTACAACTCTCCTGAACACTTCATCCCTTTCTCCCCAACCTATGATTCCGTTTTCTTCTAAAGCTCTTTCAAAATCTTTGTCATTGGCAATAGCATTTCTAGCAACATCATATGCAGCTACAGCTTCCATAGAAGCAGTCATTGCAGTAGATGATTTTATAATTCCATTAAGAATAACATTCATGTATGGATTTGCTATCTTAAAGTTTGGCATTAATTTACCTACTTCATAGAAAGCTACTCCGGTTTCGAATCCGCCAACATTACTTTCTCCACTTTCGCTAATAGCTGCGAATTTTGCACCTTCAATACCAGCTTCCATAACGTTAGCAGCTACCTTACCAATAGGAGCTGTTTCTGCAGCCCCTGCGAGCTTAGTTCCAACATCGGAGATACCTTGTATCAATTTAGACCCGCCTGCCCCAGAACGCATCTGAGCAGCCTTTAGGCGCGTTGCTGATTTTGAGAAGAAATTTGCTGCAGTTCTTTCAATAACACCAGCGTTTTTCATTTTGTCAGCAAAAGCAATCATTCCCTTAACTCCCATTGCCTTATCTAAAAGCATCATCTTAGCAGCAAAATCTGTAAGCTCAGCCCCTCCTCTTGTAATATCCATCATTAAATCAGGAGCTGTATTCTTTAATTCAGCTTCATCCATCTGAATTCCCATTTCCTGATACATTCCTCTTGAAGCATCAACCATATCGGCCTCAGTAACAATGTTTTTTATTAAGTCTAGATTGTTTTTATTAACCAAAGTCTTTCCTGCTTCTGCAAAATAATATCCTGCAGTTTTATCAGTCATTGCCACATTCTGATTAAGAAGTTCAATTCTTGAATAAGCTTCAAATTTAATTTCAGCCTGATTTTGAAGTTCTTTGATCCGGTTAAATCTGCCCTGATACTTAGCTCTTACTTCATGTTGAAGCGACTTAGCTTCACTTAATAAATCACCTTCCCCTAATCCTTTAGGTGTAGAGTTTAATTCATAACTCATCTCATTTTCAGCCTGTTTCTGAGCTAATTCGAGATTTTTTATAATAGCAAATTGTTTTCTAGCCTGTTGTGTAGCACTTTCAAGGAAGTTAGGATTTTCCTTAGCATCTTCCATTACCTTAGTAATTTCAGACTGCTTTATTTTTTCTTCCTCAGACATCTTACCATGAGCTAGCTTACTGCCATTAACATCATAAGCTCCATATGTATATCTCAAAGCAACCTCAGGAATTTCATTGGGAGCTTTAAATATAGATTTGCCCATAGTTCCCAACCAATCAGCACTAGCGTCTAGCTGTAACCTATTTTGTAATGTTCTTATCTCAGATTCAGTATCAGCTATCTTACCCATATTAGCTTCCGGATTCTTTCTTAAAAACTTCAACCTTTCAACTAATTCAAGTCTTTTAAGTTCCGGTCTGCCAAATTTATCCTTAGCATATTCTATACGATCCTTCTCAATTTCTGAATCTACCTCAGCAGCAACATCTTCATACTTTCTACCAGTGTTTTTAGATATTGTGTTGATAGTGTTCTTGGTGTTGTTTAACTGATCTTCATATAGATATGAGTCAGCATTTTCAGTTACTGATTTATATACAGCCTGATCAACAATATCGCCAGTCCAACCTTTTTCTATATATTGTTTCTTAATATCCTTAATGACATTAGCATCAGCAAGCACTAAATCTCTTTTTGATTTTCCTGCAGGATATAACTTAACTACAGCTTCTTCGATATCCTTAGCTATTTTAGGAGCTAAAGCTTCTTCGAGCATAATATCAATGTTTCTATTAGTTATTTTAGAACCACCAGGGTTATGCTTAAGCCTCATCATATTTCTAAATTCTCTAACCTTACTAGCAGCAACGTCATTGCCATTTTTATCTGCAAGTTTAGAAAATGCATCAATATCTGAAACCATTTCAGGTGTCAGCTTATCGCTCTCATCTATTTCCTCAGCAAGTCCCGATGGAATGCCTGGAAGAACATACGACGCAATATTTGCAATCCTGTTAATAGTACTGCTCCTAATCTTTTTATCTTCCTTATAGGTAAATCCATACTCTTTAAACCACTCAGGTTCTTCGTATCCGTTTGGAAGTTGCTGCTTTGGTTCGGGTTCGATAGATGGTGCTGAAATAGCTGCTTCTGGATTTTTTTTTTGATCTTCCTCTTGATGGAATTTCACTAATTCTGCAGCAGCTTCGTCAGGACTAAATCCGCTATCTAATAACGTATTTAAGAAAGCATCATCAGACGCTTGTTTTTTATTCTTACCTTCTTGCATGTATGCTATCTATTTAATTATTTTCTGCCTTTTTTGCGTTAGCTTTAGCTTGATTCAGTGCGCTTTCTCTACTAACCTTAGTTTTAAGTGCGGTTATCTGCTCATTAAACTTAGGATATTTTGAGAATGCGTTAGGTATCATTCCGGCAATAGTACTATATTTTACCATACCTTTTGTCTTTGACTGATTTCCGGTAGATTGTATAATTGATTCTGCATAATCTCCACCATCTTCACCCTCTCTCATAATGATGTTTGAGCTCTCTATGTTAGCAAATAAATCAGTGCCTACATATTGAAACCTATCTTCATCTTTTACCGCTGTTCTACCTTCATTATCAACAAACAACTGAGCGTTCTCAGGTATTATTTCCCCAGCTTTTATACGCTTTTTAGAATTAACAGTCTTTCCTTTATAATTACTTTGATATCTAACTGTTACGTCCTTAACAGCATAATTAGCTTCTACTATACTAGTAATAGTTCCGCCTGTAGATGTCTCAAATAGAGATGCATTATATTCCCCGCCAATAGTATTAAATCCAGGAATAGAACCTGTTATCTTAAATGCAAGAGGATATACCTCTATTTTAGTTCCGGTATCTAAATTATATGTAGTTTTAGTATTAGGAACTGTTCTTGTCTGTCTAGAAACATATACCTTTTCGCCCTTAGCATTAAGAACATACTCCCTCTCCCCCTGCTCTGAAGCTCCACCTTCTCCTATTTTTTGATATGTTTCAACCTGGATATCTTCCTCATTTGTAACATCCATATCCTCTCCTGACCCCCATCCGAATATTCCTGTTGCTTTTCTAATTGTTGGCACTTCTATTTCAGAGTCAGAAAAAGAACCTACTTCTATTTTAGATTCACCCTTAGGAACTATAATTGATTCCTTATTTGCCTTACCTGTAGTGCTTCCGGTTCTAGGATTGTAAAACGACATTTCAACATCTTTAGGAACTCTGCTAGTCAATGCTTCCTTGAGATTTTCTTTTGTTTTAAATTTACCCTGAATTTTAGCTGCAGTAACGTTTTTTTGAGAAACATCACCTTCATTCCATATTTTATCTATGTATGAATTAAGTCCGGATTCATCAATAACACCTCTCTTTGTATCTAAATATTCATTTCCAGTAGCTCTCATCTTTTTGGCAGAGTAAAATGAATTGGAAATATTCTCAATCATTGAGTCTAAAGGAATATTTACAGCTCTCGAAAACTGATCCTGCACTCCAAGTGTGTTAAATGCCTCTCTATTCGAATATAATTCTTCGCTAGGGGTTTGACTGAATTGATAGATTAAAGCTCTATTTTCAGCTGTATCGTAGTCAGGATCGTCTTTTATGAGTGCAGCTAGCTGTTGCATTTCAGAACCAGCTTTTTTAGAATAAGCAATAGTGTTTCTAATTCCGTTTTCAAGATTTTTCTTTTCCGACCATGCTACAATTCTATCCTTACCATTTGAGTTTAACCTGTCATAGTTTTCCATAACCCAACTTTCATATTTGTCAACTTCCTGACTAACCTTGCCAAGATCGCGCTGCCAAACGTCATTCGGATCGTATTCTAACATTGAAGCTATTAATTTTTCTTCGTTCTTAGCTTTCTCTGCTTTTTGTTCTTCAATCATAGGAGACAGATCGAACACTTGTGCTGCGCCCTCTTCTATTCCAGTTAATGCCCTAATTCCTGCCATAATATTATTCTATATTATTCTATATTAGTATATTCTATAGGTGTTACAGTAACGTTACTGAAACAATATTTCAGATTTAATTGATTATCAGATAATTATTAATAGTCTGTTCTTCCATATAAAGGTGAGTCTTTTTGAGGTTTTTCTCCTGTCTTTTTGGATAGCTCGGTAAGTGAGTTGCCTCCATTAAGTGATGCAAATGCACCAAAAGCTCCTGCGGTATTCTGCATTCCTGCTCCTCTTAATTTGTCAATAGCTCCTCTTTTTTCCAATATGTTTTCTCTTTTGATCTGAAACTGCTTTTCCTTTTCTGCAGCAGTAACTTGTCTGGCAGTGAATAGCCTATCTATATTTGCCATTCTAGCCTGAGAATCAGCAGATAATAGATTCATGTAGTCATCACTTTGTTGCTGAGCAACTGAAGCTATTAATCCTAATCCACCTTTTCTGCTTGTATTTCCTGCAAGTGCGGTAGCTCCAGCTCTCTGAATATTCTGAATGTATTGTTCTTTTTGAGCAGCCGGAAGTCCTTCATAGCTCATCCTTTCAGCCTGAGACATATTTGCCCATATCTCAGCCGGAATCTCATATTCATTTAGCTTTGGTTTCTTCTGAAAGAATCCTGCAGCCATCTGACCTATACCTATAGCAGCTTGTCCCGCTGCAGCAATTAATCCTAGTGACATATTTTATGTATTTAAAAAACAAAGATAAGTAAAAAAAATGAGATATGCAAACATTTAACTGTTAGATATCACCATCCTAACCAACTTAATATACTTTTCAGTCCCGAATCTGGCAGCAGTCATGGTTAATTTGACACTTGCCTCTTTTCCTCTCATTTTATCACCTTCCAACATCGGGTTTGATATATTAGGAGTATTTTGATCTCTTAAAAATGCAGCGTGATACTCATTCTCCCTTGCTCTATAGTCTAAATTATATAGTAAACTACTAGCCTGACCTTCTTCTGTAGTGATCTCAGTATCCCAGGCAGCGTTACCATCTATGACAATAGCTAAAAAGCTTTTATCAATAGCAGGATCGTCATTACATGAGAATTTGATATATGATTGAAATCCGGCTTCCGATCCGCCTGTTTTGACAGCATTCCTACTTACAGATGCACTAGGTTGATTCATCTCATATAACATAGTATCAGTGCAATAAAATACTTTGTTATCCAGATTACATCCACCTAAGGAGTGAAATTCCATAAATGATGAAAACCCGCCAGTACCTTCGTTAATCTCCTCGTTATAACAAACAGTTTTTTGTGAGAATGGGAATGACATTATATATTCATCATGCATCGGATCGTATAATCCATATACTCTGATATTTATGTTTGAAGTCTGAGCTAAAGTAGCTTTGCATTTGTCATAGAACCAACCTCTTAATCCTGATCTTGATATTTCAGTTATTCCATCTACTGAGAGTCTTAGTGCAGCTCCTCTGTTAAGATCGACCCAATATTTTCTGTTTCCAAAGTATGTGAATGAGAATGGAGTTTGAATTCCGTATTCTCCGGCATATGGAATAGCTGTTGAAAGTACAGTATTTGCAGAACCTAAATAATTGGCATTACCCTGAGCATCATACATAACGCTCTGATTTACCATTACTTTAGATACCTTATCTTCCTGTATCATTATAACCGAATCTCCCTCATCATGAAGAAGTTGTATAGAACCAAATGCCTTATTATATTCCTCATAATTATCATCCGGAAATATTCTATTTAATCCATTGATATTTGTATTTGGAATAAATGCCTCTGAATAAAATATAGTTGCAATATTATCTGATTCTCCCTGATCAATAACAGCAGTAACTCTACCTTTTGAAAAGTGTTCTGAGCTAACGAAATCGCTCATATGATAAGATTCAACAAACACATCGGTTTCAGTAGCTAGCTTAAGCTTTCTTAGTCTATAATATGCATCACCTTCTGTAAGATTAACTACAGCATCCTGAGCTCCTGTCTGATTGGTGTCTCCCATATGATAACCACCAGTAATATTGTACATTATAGGTGATTCATTAAACAGAACTTCATTAGCTTCAAATGCAACAGCCGGTCTGTATATCTCTATTTGAGCATATTTGCATTGCCCAATAACCATAGCATTTGGAAGATAAAATTCTATAGACTGCAATCCATCAGTTCCGGTATAGTTATCATACTGATTTATTATTTCAGCATCATAAACCTGAGTAACCCATTCTGTAGCTCCTGCAGCAGAACCCGCAGATGCGTCGAATGTTCTGAATCTAAGTCTATCTCCCTTTTCCCATTCGTAATTAAGAATGGTTTGGTTATTATCGCGACTAACCTTTAATGAGCTTATATCTGCAATTGTTCTTCCAACTCCACCTGGAGTTCCATCTTTAACCTGTAATATTGTTGTAGTTAAGCATAAAGACTCTTTGTATGTATTTGCCCAAACTACATTATAATACCTTGCCCATGATGGCGGTAAGTGTTTAATTGTTACTATAATTCCAGCCCTTCCTGCATTAGTTAAGACTCCGGACGTTAGCGATCTTTCTCCTAATGTTGGAATATATACATCAGTCTCATCCTGAACTAAAACACCATTTGTTCTTCCATATTCATCAAAGTACTGAATTCCTGGTTGATATCTAGCTCCTGATTTGAATGTAAAATTATGATCTCTACCTCCTGTAGCGATAACAAACACCTGAGCTCCTCCCTCATCCCACAATGGAGCATTTGCATTTATATATGCTACAACATCAGCCCAATCCCATCCTACCTGAATTTCAAATGTTATGGAATGTTCTTCCAGTGCTATATATCCTGTAACTGTAAATGAATCTCCGGCTACAAGTTCATATGGATATAATTCTCCATATAATGCATTTCCTGATGAATCTGCCATATATGAATCATCAGCTATATTTGTAGTTTGAGTAGCTCCTGATGGAGCGTCACTAAGATCAACAGCAGTAGTAATATTAATAGCAGTCTTAGCATATCCATTTAACGTTCCGCCGTAAAGCATTCTATTGTTAGAATATCTCATTGCTCTGGCAGTCCTAGGTTGATCATCATAAATCTGATTTGATTCAGTAAGATCAATCGGAGTAGATATTCCATTGTTATAAAATGCGTATGTATATCCGGATGTAAAGTATGTAGAATCTACTGTAATTGTGTTGATTAGATTAAAATCTCCAGTATTACCGCTTCTTGCAGCAACCTCAATTTTAGTTACCAATCTATTTGCATTATCCTTAGGAATAGTTAAATTTATAGTGTTATTAACCGGAGTTCCTGATGATATGTTTTTAGGACTGAAATAATCTGATTCGGTATAAACAATCTCACTAATAGGACTAAATACAGACTTCTGATTATTGCTGTAAACAAATCTGTATTTGAACTGTAGAAACTTTCCTACTATGTAATTGCCTGCAAAACCAGTATCAGTGCTTATTGTAAATGTTGGCGGTTTAGATGGAACTAAAACTGCAGTACTAAAATAAGAAGCGTCATATCCCTGGCTATGATTAAGTTCCCAATATGCGTTATCAATAAAAGTTCCTGATGGATAATGAGCTGTAGTAGAACCTTTTGCAGTATATACTATTCCATTGTACAAAACGTTATTTCCTATTGAGTATGAGGTTGCATGATTGTAGGCACTAAATCCCATAACAGCAGGATAATTAACTGAAATGTCGATCATTCTCGGAGAATTATTTCCGTCATTCCAAGCCCTGAAATTCTCAATAACGTCAAATGATCTTATAGGATATGATGCGCTAAATGCTAATACTGAGGACGCTACAACTAAAGACCATGTGTTAGTAGCAGGATTGTATTTCACAATTCTATCTACCGCAACGGTATTGTTTGCAATAAAAACGTATATGTAATTATTTATCCTATCAGGGAATACTCCAATAACATGATCTCCGGAAAGTCCTGTATAGATTGAATCGGTTATGTTTTTAATGCCTAACATATTAGATACAACACCAACCCTTCCGGATAGCGCATTGGTTATCTTAATGTTCATAGCATCAATATAACTTCCGTTTTGCAGAAGCCTTATATCCGTGTCCTGATCTAGTCCTCTATGAAATGATTTAACAGTAGTCTTTTGCATATCTTACATTTTTGGAGACTGCTTGAATCCCCTTCTTATTTGTTGTAAAGCTTCTTCTTTTGTGAAAGAGCATAATCTCTTTCTAGCTAATCTCTTTTCATTGTAATATGTTGCTCCCGCTAATTGTTTCTCCGACATTGCAACATTTCTTCTTCTTTGTACAGCTTTCCAGTATATGTATGCTGAT
>Ga0105097_10001619_pt1 | contig 10838 bp, 8 predicted proteins | sample PPLLak12cMay2015_FD_87035 | JGI IMG/M metagenome (GOLD analysis project Ga0105097, IMG submission 87035) | Freshwater sediment microbial communities from Prairie Pothole Lake near Jamestown, North Dakota, USA - PPLs Lake P7 Core (1) Depth... | ecosystem: Environmental > Aquatic > Freshwater >... | reverse complement strand
GCCTGGCGACCAAAGAGCGTTGGAACCACCTGACCCCATCCCGAACTCAGAAGTGAAACGACGCATCGCCGATGGTAGTGTGGGGTCTCCCCATGTGAGAGTAGGTCATCGCCAGGCTTCTAATACGTAAGAAGGGCCACCCGTTGGGGTGGCCCTTTTTGCGTTTTGGACGCGGTGGTTCCCTGCCCAAAACCGGGAAGCGCGACTATACTCACTGCATTTTGCAGAGGGAGAGTCCCATGACACCAATAAGAAGCAATTTAACCAGGGTACTGCTGTTCCTGTGCGCCCTGTTGCCAGGCCATCTCGCCCAGTCCGCCGAGCGCCCCAATATCCTGGTGATCTGGGGAGATGATATCGGGATCTGGAACATCAGCCAGTACAGCCATGGTCTGATGGGTTACCAGACCCCCAATATCGATCGTATCGCCCGTGAAGGCATGTTGTTTACCGACTATTATGGCGAGCAGAGCTGTACCGCAGGGCGTTCGGCCTTTATCACCGGGCAGAGCCCGATCCGGACCGGGCTTACCAAGGTCGGCGTGCCGGGAGCGGACTTGGGTATCCAGCCGGAGGACCCCACCCTTGCGGAATTGCTCAAGCCCCTCGGCTACACTTCCGGGCAATTCGGCAAGAATCACCTGGGCGATCGGGATGAATTCCTGCCTACCAATCACGGTTTCGATGAGTTCTTTGGCAATCTGTATCACCTCAATGCGGAGGAGCAGCCGGAGGACCCGGACTATCCCAAGGATCCGGCCTTTGACAAGCGGTTCGGCCCCCGCGGCGTGATCCGCAGCTTTGCCGATGGCAAGATTGAGGACAGCGGTCCGCTTACCCGCAAGCGCATGGAAACCATCGATGAGGAATTCCTGGCGGCGACGCTGAAGTTCATCGACAAGGCTAATGCCGACAAACAGCCGTTTTTTGTCTGGTTCAATTCGACCCGCATGCATTATTACACCCGCGTCCACCCGCGGCACCTGGGCCGTTCAGGCCAGGGCTTCTACAACGATGCCATGATGGAGCATGACGATCATGTGGGTGAGCTGCTGGCCAAGCTCGACCAGCTGGGTATCGCCGACAACACCATAGTTATCTACTCGACGGACAACGGCCCCCATTTCAATATGTGGCCGGATGCCGCCATCACCCCTTTTCGCGGAGAGAAAAACACCAACTGGGAGGGCGGTTACCGGGTGCCTGCCCTGTTGCGCTGGCCCGGGCAGGTCAAGGCCGGAAGCATCAACAACCAGGTGATGTCCCATCTCGACTGGGTGCCCACCTTGCTGGCGGCCGTCGGCAACGACAACATCGCGGCGCAGCTGAAGCAGGGACATAAAGTCGGCGACAAGGCCTTCAAGGTGCATCTGGACGGGTATAACTTCCTGCCCCAGCTGACGGGCAAGCAGGCAGAGGGCCCGCGCCGGGAGTTTTTCTATTTCAGCGACGACGGCCTGCTGACAGGTGCGCGGATTGGTGACTGGAAACTGGTGTTTGCCGAGCAGCGAGCCCAGCGTTTCGATGTCTGGCGCGACCCATTCATCTCCCTGCGCATCCCCAAACTGTTCAACCTGCGGCGCGACCCGCTCGAACGCGCCGATACGGATGCCAACGGGTACAACAACTGGTGGGATACCAAGATCGCCCCGGTGGGCATGCAGGGGCAGGTGGCTGTGGGCAGGTTTGTCCAGAGCCTGAAGGAATTTCCTCCCCGCCAGAGGCCGGCGACCTTTACCGTCGATCAGATCATGCAATCCCTGTACCAGAAGTAAGCCGGATGCACCGCGTTTCTCCCGCCATGGCGCGGGAGAAACGCCCTGTACCACGCATCCCATTTTGCTTATGCGGGTAACGATTCCTCGCTGCAATCGGCAGTTTCTTTGGTGCCGCTGATAAGGAAAAAACAACCCCTTTTGTTGCTCCCGGATTTCCGCTAGGCTCCTCGCTCGTTGGCTGCGGGTCTGTTTGCGATAGCCATGCCGGCCCCCTGTCTCACCCACTACCAGCCCAGGAAGCACCTACATGAAACTGGCTATTTTGTCCTGTGCGCCCAAGGCTTACAGTACGCGGCGCCTCAAGGAGGCCGCACTGCAGCGCGGCCATGAGGCCGATGTTCTCAATACGCTGCGGTTTGCTATTGATTTGGACCGCGGATCCCCCGACCTCTATTATCGCCAGGAGCATCTGGATCACTACGACGCAGTGCTGCCTCGCATCGGAGCCTCCATCACCTATTACGGCACGGCGGTGGTGCGGCAGTTCCAGGAAATGGATGTTTTCTGCGCCAACACCGCCCACGGCATCAGCAACTCCCGTGACAAGCTGCGCAGCCTGCAAATTCTCAGCCGTCATGGGGTCGGCCTGCCCCGCACGACTTTTGTCCGCGACAAGAGGGACGTGCTGCCCGCGATTGACCGGGTAGGTGGCGCCCCCGTTATTATCAAACTGATCGAGGGTACCCAGGGTATCGGTGTATTGCTGGCAGAATCGGTCAAGCAGGCGGAATCCATCATCGAATTACTACAGAGCCAGAAACAGAACGTGCTGATCCAGAAATTCGTCGCCGAGAGCAAGGGGCGCGATGTCAGGGCTTTTGTCGTGGGGGACCAGGTAGTGGCAGCGATGCGCCGGGTGGCTCAGGGCCAGGAGTTTCGCAGTAATGTCCATAGGGGCGGGCTCGCGGAGCCGGTTGAGCTGAGCGAGGAATATCGGGAGACAGCGGTGCGCTGTACCCAGATCATGGGTCTTCGTGTTGCCGGTGTGGATATGCTCGAGGCTGCTGACGGGCCGCAGGTCATGGAGGTCAACTCCTCCCCGGGACTGGAGGGTATCGAAACCTGTACCGGGCTCGATATAGCCGGGGCGATCGTCGACTATATCGCCGCCCAGGTGGATTTCCCCGAGATCGATGTGCGCCAGCGCCTGACGGTGAGCAAGGGTTATGGGGTCAGTGAAATCTATATCCCTGAAGGCTCCAATTTTGTCGGCCAGACCATCGCCCAGACCCAGCTGCTCGAGAGCGATATCAATGTACTGACCCTGTACCGCGACGCCAAAGTGATTCCCAACCCGCGCCCGGACCGGGTGCTTGAGGCCGGAGACAAGCTGCTTTGTTTCGGCAAGATGGAATCCATGCGCGGCATGATTCCCCGCAAGGAGCGGCGCAGGAGACGACCGGCGGTACAGGAACTCGATCATTCCGCGGGCTGATGACGCGCTCCATGCCAGCGGGCCCCCTACCCAGGCGCATCCATCGGCGCAGGGTTAAACCGAGGGCGTGCTGGGTTGTCTGCATGCTCTGGCTGGCTTTTGGCGTACGGGCACAAGCGCCGGAGGAGGCGGCCCCGGACGCTTTATCCCGCTTCGAGCGGACTGTTGCCTGGTTGCAGCGAGCGCCGGCTGAGCAGCAGACGGATTTCGCCCTCGCCGCCCTCGCCGAGCTGGTGGCGGTGTATATGGCAGAGGCGGACCTGGCGCGGGCGGGTTCGGCAAGGCCGGAGGGCGGCCCTCGCCCGGGCCTGCTGGGCTGGTCCATCGCGGTGGATGAGTATGCCAACCAGTTGCTGCTGGCGCTAGACGAGGTGGAACAGGGCCAGGCTGTATCCCTGCGCTTGAGCCACCTCGGTCCGGCAGTTGTCGCTGTCGCCGACCGTGTGGTTATCCTCGGGCATCCCCGCGCCGATCAACAGGGAGCCTTTGAGCAGCAGGTACTTGCCGACTTCTGCAGCAGCCATGATTGCGGGCCGGTGACGACAGCGGCCGCAACAAGCGCCAGACCCGAGCCCATTCCGGTAACCGTGGTGCGGGTGAGCCCGGTCTGGGCTTTCACCGCCAGCGGCCAGACATGCTCCATCGACGAGCTGCAAGTGTTCTTCAATAACAGCAGCAACAGCAATATCGCCACCCTGCGCGGCATCTGCGAACAATTCGTGCAGGAGTTGGCCGCGCTTGCCAACCAACTAGCCGGGCAGCAAGGGTACGGTGTGGCGATCGACTGGGATGGCCTCGCTTTAACGGCAACCCCCGGGCGCCCGGAACACCTGGTGCGCGTCAATACCGCTGGCGACTCGGTTCTGGTTACCGCGCCGCTGCTGTTTGCCAGCCCGAAGCTGCTTGCCGATATAAGGCCCTGGCTTGCCGCCCGCGTCGGCGGCGAGCCTGCCCCCGCGGTGCGGCTCGATGCCGCCAGCTATGGCTGGCTGGAGCAGTAGCACTGGGGCCAACTGCTTTGCGCAGGCCGGTTTGCCGGGGCAGCTGACGTTCCCATCACCCAGGCCACAACCGGGTAATGCGACGGAGTCGGCAAAATGTCTGATCGCCCTGTCGACAATGCACAGTTTGGGAGTATTCCTGTGGAAAGAGCCTGTGCATTGACGCTATTCTTGGGCTAGGCCCCACTCGCAGCGAACATTGCCCAGAGATGTTGGAAGTCATACAGATCAATAGCTCGGAACTGCAGCTGGGTATGTATGTATCCGGTCTCGATCGTCCGTGGCTCGAGGTGCCGTTTCCGGTGCAGGGTTTTCGCATAGAGTCGCCGGAAGATATTCTGCGTATCCAGAAGTATTGCAAGTACGTCTTTGTCGACAGTACCAAGAGCTCTGTGCCGGGAGGGAAAATCACCCGCAGGGCACCCATCCGACAGCGCAAAACCAACCAGCAGATTTTCCGGGGGCGCAGGCTCAAGCCATACGCGGATAGCGCCAGCTGGGGCGAGGAGTTTCCCAGGGCCAAGGCTGCCGTAGACACCCTTACCCAGACGGTGGATTTCATTTTCGAGCAGGTTTCCCGCGGAGCGGCGCTGGATGTCGTCAAGGTCAAGCAGTCGGTCGACCCGATGATCGACAGTATTTCCCGCAATCCGGACGCCTGCATCTGGCTGGCCCGGATGAAGCAACAGGATTCCTATACCTACCAGCACTCGGTGGGGGCATCCATCTGGGCCGTCGCCCTGGGCAGGCAACTGGGCCTGCCAAAGTCAGACCTGCGCTCACTCGCAGTTGGCGGCCTGCTGTTTGATGTGGGCAAATTGCAGATAAACCCCGAGCTTTTAGGCGCTAATCGCACTTTGACGGAAGAGGAATTCGCAGAACTGCGCGGCCATGTCGCTCGCGGGGTTGAGATGATCCAGGGCAGCGGCCTGATGAACAGGGACGTACTCGACATGGTGGCGCACCACCACGAGCGCCATGACGGCTCGGGTTATCCCGGCGGGCTGCAGGGCGACAACATCCCCGTGTTCGCACGCATCGCGGCCATCGTGGATTGCTACGACGCCATCACCAGCCATCGCAGTTACGCGCGGGGGATTCCCCCATCCGCCGCCATCAAGAAACTCTATGAATGGCGGGACCTGGAATTCCAGGCAGAGCTGGTGGAGGAGTTCATCCAGGCAGTGGGCATCTACCCGGCAGGCACCCTGGTGGAGCTGACCTCGGGGGAGGTCGCTGTAGTGGTCGCCGAGTACCGCACCCGGCGGCTGCGGCCGAAGGTGATGGTGTTGCTGGATGCCGACAAGCAACCCACGGCAGACGTCGCAATAATAGATTTGCTGTCCCAGAAACTGACTGCCGACGGTGAGCCGCTGGAGATCAGGACCAGCCTGGAGCCCGAGGCATACGGGATCGATATGGCAGCGATCAAGCTCTGACGGGGCTTTTGACGCGATGCAACTGCCGGGTATAGAACGCGAACAGTTTATCCGGCATTTGGGAGTAGCCGCCGGCGAGGCCAGGGCGGGACAAACCCATCTCGGCCTGATGCTGATCGACCTGACCAACCTGGCGAGAATCAATCATTACCACGGCTACGAGGCTGGCGATCGGATATTGCAACAGGCCTACAACCAGCTGGTGGCGCTCAGCAAGCTGCCGCATTCGGTTTTCCGCGTGGGCAGCCATCGCTTCTCTTTCATCCTGGCGGACCTCGGTAATCCCGCGTTTATCGCCCTGGCCATGAACCGGGTGCAGCGATCCCTCGCCGCCGAGTTGCACGGCGACACCGGGGTGCTGGGCGCCGATATCAAGATCGGCATCGCCATCAATCGCCACGGCGGCCTGGATTTCATGACACTGCTCGCGCGCGCTGAGGCCTCCCTGTCGCAGGCTAAACTGGGGAGCGCGCAGCGTATCGAGGATGTGCTGGCCGAGGACAACGACGGCCCGGTGCAGATCCGCCTTGAGCAGAGCCTTGCCGAAGCCTTGCAGGACAATGCATTTGAACTGTACTTCCAGCCCAAGATCGAGCTTACCACCGGCCGGGTCCTCAGTGCGGAAGCGCTGCTGCGCTGGCAGACACCGGAGGGCGAGTTTGTCGCGCCGGAATTGATCGTGCAGTGGGCGGAATCTTCCGGCCGCTCCTACGATCTCACCAAGTGGGTGGTGCACCGGGCCCTGCGCCAGATGAGGGAGTGGCAGGGCAGTATGGATATCAGCGTCGCCGTCAACGTGCCTGCCAGCCTGGCCGGGGAGCGCGACTTGCCCGCCCTGTTGCACGACGCGATCGCCATCTGGGGCGTCAAGCCTGACAGGGTTGTGGTCGAAATCACTGAAAGCGCCATCATCGAGGACAAGCAGTCGGGTTTCGACAACCTGCTCAAGCTCAGGGAGATGGGCATCACGCTTTCCATCGATGACTTCGGCACCGGCTATTCGTCCCTTTCGTATTTCAAGCATATTCCCGCGGCGGAACTGAAGATCGACAAATCCTTTGTCGACTCGATGCTGGTGGACGCGCAGGACATGGAACTGGTCAAAATCATCATCCACATAGCGCACCAGTTCGGCCTCAGGGTGGTCGCCGAAGGGGTGGAAGATCGGCAGAGCCTGGATAAGCTGCGTGAACTGGGTTGCGATTATGCGCAGGGCTACTATATCAGCCGGCCCCTGCCCCAGGAGGAGTTTGAAGCCTGGATTGCGAGCTGGCGAGGGCTGGACGGCTAGCGCTTCTTACTCGCCTCGGCAAAAGCCGCAGCAAAGGCTCCGCCCGCCGCCGGACGGTCGGTTTTACCTGGTTCGCCCCGGGGCTTATCGCCCCGCTCCCTGCGGGCCGGCGCCTGGCCTCGCGGCGCAGGCTGCTCCCCCGCCTTGTCCGACAGTCGCATACTCAGCCCGATGCGCTTGCGCGGCTGGTCTATCTCCATCACCTTTACCCGCACGATGTCGCCGGCCTTGACCACGTCCCGCGGGTCTTTCACGAAGCGCTCCGCGAGTGCTGAGATGTGGACCAGGCCGTCCTGGTGCACACCGATGTCGACGAATGCGCCGAAGGCGGTCACATTGGTGACGGTGCCTTCCAGGATCATATCGGGCACCAGGTCGGAGATTTTCTCGACACCTTCCTGGAAAGCGGCCATTTTGAATTCCCCTCGCGGGTCGCGCCCCGGCTTTGCCAGCTCCGCAATAATGTCCTTCACTGTGGGCAGGCCCACCGTCCCGGTGGTGTAGGCCGCAGGGTCCAGGGCGCGCAGGAAAGCGGTGTCGCCAATCATGCTGCCGATAGGGCGCTGCTGGCGCGCGGCGATGGCCGCCACTACCGGATAGGATTCCGGGTGGACGGCGGAGCCGTCCAGCGGGTTATCCCCGCCCACCACCCGCAGGAAGCCGGCAGCCTGCTCGAAGGTCTTCTCGCCAAGCCGCGGAACCTTCAGCAACGCGCTGCGGCTGGTGAAGCTACCCTGCGCATCGCGCAGGGCGACGATATTGGCGGCGATGCTCTGGTTCAGGCCGGACACCCGGGCCAGCAGGGGGACGGAGGCCGTGTTGACGTCCACGCCCACCGCATTCACGCAGTCCTCCACCACGCTGTCCAGTTGCCGCGCCAGCTGGACCTGGCTGACGTCGTGCTGGTACTGGCCCACGCCGATGGATTTGGGATCGATTTTGACCAGCTCCGCCAGGGGATCCTGCAGGCGCCGGGCGATGGACACCGCGCCGCGAATGGTCACATCCAGGTCCGGGAATTCCCGGGCGGCAAACTCCGACGCCGAGTAGATCGAGGCGCCGGATTCGTTCACCATGGCCTTGCGCACGGTCAGCTCCGGGTGAGCGCGCAGCAGGTCACCAACGAATTTATCCGTTTCCCGTCCGGCGGTTCCGTTGCCGATCGCGATCAGCTCCACCCTGTGCTTCATTATCATCTGCAGCAGTGTGGCTGCGGCTTCCTGCAGGCGCTTGCGCGGCTCGTGGGGGTAGATCGCGCCGTGGTCCAGCACCTTGCCATTGGCATCAACCACTGCGACCTTGACCCCGGTGCGCAAGCCCGGGTCCAGGCCTATGGTCGCCCTGGGCCCGGCCGGCGCTGCCAGCAGCAGGTCCTTCAGGTTGTGGGCGAAGACCTGGATGGCCTCCCGTTCCGCCCGCTCCCGCAGCTGGCCGAGCAGGTCGGTTTGCAGGTGGGTAAGCAGCTTGACCCGCCAGGTCCAACGCACGGTTTCCCGCAACCACGGGTCGGCGGGCCGCTGCCTGTCTTCAATCCGCCAGTGCCCGGCCACCATAGCCTCGCAGGGGTGGGTGTCGGTGGGCTTCTCGGCGGCGTCCATCACCAGGTTGAGGGCGAGAATGCCTTCATTGCGGCCGCGAAACATGGCCAGTGCGCGGTGGGAAGGCACTTTCGACAGGGCCTCGGTGTGCGCGAAATAGTCGCGAAACTTGGCGCCTTCCTGCTCCTTGCCCTCCACCAGGCGGCTTGCCAGCAGGGCGTGGTCCGCCAGGAACTGGCGCAGGCCGGCCAGCAGGTTCGCGTCTTCGGCAAAGCGCTCCATCAGGATCTGGCGGGCGCCGTCCAGCGCGGCCCTGGCATCATCGATGCCGGCATCCGGGTTCAGGTAAGTCGCTCCCAGGGTGTCGGGATCGAGCGAGGGGTCCGCCAGCAGGGCATCCGCCAGCGGCTCCAGCCCGGCCTCCCGGGCGATCAGGGCCTTGCTGCGCCGCTTGGGCTTGTAGGGCAGGTAGAGGTCCTCGAGGCGGTTCTTGGTATCGGCCTCAAGGATATCCTGCGCCAGTTCGGCGCTCAGCTTGCCCTGCTCGGCAATGCTCCCCAGGATGGTCTGGCGGCGCTCCTCCAGCTCCCGCAGGTAGCGCAGGCGTTCATCCAGCGTGCGCATCTGGGTGTCGTCCAGGGCGCCGGTGGCCTCCTTGCGATAACGGGCGATGAAGGGGACCGTGGCGCCCTCATCAAGCAGCTTGATGGCGGCATCTACCTGGTGGGCGTGTACAGAGAGTTCCTGGGCGATGCGCTCGGCAATGGCTTTTGTCATGGTGTGTGTCGGTCTTTATAAAGCGGTGAAAACAGCTTATTACAGCGCGGAGGCGGCATTATGCGCCGGTCGATACCAGTTTGCGATGTGGAAATTCCCCGGGTTCTATGCTGGGTGGCCTGTGCTGTGCGGAGTGCAGGCCGGGGCTCACCCGCGGCCCTGGTCTCCTAGTTGAATTTCCTCACCGCCGCCAGCAATTGGCGGCAAGTGATCTGGCCGATCAGGCGGCCATTTTCCACTACCGGTAGACGGCGATGTTTTTTCAGCAGCATCTCCTGGGCAACGTCCAGGATATTTTCGTTGGGGTGGGCGACCAGCAGGTTGTCGCGCGTCATGTGGTCGCGCACCAGGCCGACGCCGGTTTTATTGTAGGTGGCGCCCAGGGCCGCGCGCAGGCAGTCCAGCTCCGAGAGGATGCCCACCAGGTTCTCCTCATCGTCGACCACGCAGACCCCGGAGATCTTGTTGTCGATGATGACACGCATGGCGTCCAGCACATTGTCGCCCGGCTTTACCTTGGCCGGGTTGCCGAGCATGTAGTCCCGCAGGTTGACCGACTGCAGCATAGTTATCTCCTGATTTCGTGCGACGCTGAAGATGAACCGATTCGATGGGGAGTATAGCCTGTAATTCCCAGCCCTGGCGGGAATATACTCTACCATCAGCAGCCGCCAACCCCTGGAGCCAGCCATGAAAACCCTGCACCTGCTGCGCCACGCAAAATCGTCCTGGGATGAGCCCGGCCTGTCCGACCGCGAGCGGGGCCTGAACAAGCGCGGCAGGCGCGATGCGCCGCGCATGGGAAAAGCGCTGGCCCGGCGCATGGGGCCGATGCCCGTTCATGCCAGCCCCGCGCGGCGGGCACAGCTGACGCTCGAGGGCTTGTGCGATGGCTGGCCTGCGCTGGCGGATGAGGAGCACAGCACCGACGAGGCGCTGTATACGTTTTCCGCCGAGGATTTGTTCGGCTGGCTGCAGCGGCAGGACGACCGGCATGAAGCCCTGTTTATTCTCGGCCACAACCCGGCGCTCACGGATCTCGCCAATGCCCTGGCCGCGGGCGAAGGGCTGGCCAACCTGCCTACGGCGGGGTACCTGGAGCTCTCCCTGCAGATTGACCACTGGCGGGATCTGCGGCAAGGTTGCGCGAACATCGAGTTCAGCCTGTTTCCCCGCCAACTGTAAGTCGCAGCTGTGAATTGCCCCCGGAGATTGCCCATGTCACACCAGCCCATTCACATTGCCTGCGCCCTCCTGCTGGCGCTCTGGGTGGGCGCCGCCGGCGCATCACCCGCTGAGCGCCTGGGGGCGGCGGTGCGGTTCAAGACCATCAGCTACCAGGATCGGGAGCAGATCGATTACACCCAGTTCGACGCGTTCCAGCAGTTCCTGCGGCAATCCTTTCCGCTGGTCTTCAGCACGCTGGAGGTGGAGGCCGTCAATAAGTACAGCCTGCTACTGCGCTGGCCCGGCAGTGATCCGTCCCTGCCCCCGGTGTTGTTTACCGCGCATATGGATGTGGTGCCGATCGAGCCGGGCACGGAGCAGGACTGGCAGCACCCGCCCTTTGCGGGGGTGG
>Ga0105097_10001618_pt1 | contig 10846 bp, 13 predicted proteins | sample PPLLak12cMay2015_FD_87035 | JGI IMG/M metagenome (GOLD analysis project Ga0105097, IMG submission 87035) | Freshwater sediment microbial communities from Prairie Pothole Lake near Jamestown, North Dakota, USA - PPLs Lake P7 Core (1) Depth... | ecosystem: Environmental > Aquatic > Freshwater >... | reverse complement strand
CAACCGGCTGGCTCAAAAGACACATGGTAAAGATCCAATTACATACAATCTAATTCTTCACATCCTCGGCGAAGAGATAGAGCACGAAGATGAATTCGAGAATCTGTTGAGTTGAGCCATGAAAATTATCCTGACCGCTTCTTCCCCAAGTATCGATTCGAACGTTGACGCGCGTTTCGGGCGTGGGGCTTATCTCATTGTTGTAGATCCAGATACATTGGAATGGCAAGCGCATCCGAATCCGGGTGTGGGTGCATCGGGTGGGGCCGGCACTCTGGCAGCGCAGTTTATCGCGAACCAGCATGCAAGCTCAGTCATCAGCGGTGATTTTGGGCCAAATGCCTACAATGCCCTTGAGGCTACTGGTGTTGCTATGTATTTGTACGGATCAAGCAGGACAGTTAATGAAGCCCTCGAACACTTTAAGGCAGGACAGCTCGAACGCGTTGGCGCGCCAACCGGCCAGGGACACCACCCGCGTGGGTAAATGATGAAAATCACCATTGCCAGCGGCAAGGGTGGCACAGGAAAAACGATGGTCGCTACCAGCCTGGGAATCAGCCTGGCAGCGTTCACACCTGGACGGCCGCCCATGTTCCTGGATTGTGATGTCGAAGCGCCTAACGCTCACCTGTTCCTGCATCCCTTGTTGACCGAACAGCAGGATGTAGCCCTGCTCATTCCTTCCGTAGACGAAGCGAAATGCACCCACTGCGGGAAATGTGCCGAAGTCTGCCAGTATCACGCCATCACTGTGCTGGGAAAAAAGACGCTGGTATTCCCGCAGCTGTGTCATGGTTGTGGGAGCTGCACGGCACTTTGCCCTGAGGAAGCTATCCGCGAAGTGCCAGACCGGATGGGTGTGATCGAGCGCGGTCTGGCCACGTCGGGTATCGCCTTTGCCCGTGGCATGCTGGATGTGGGCGAACCGATGGCTGTGCCGATCATTCGCCAGCTTAAGCGGTGGGTGTATCCAGCACCAGGCCAAGTCGTGCTCTACGATGCCCCACCGGGGACTTCCTGCCCAGTGGTCGAAACTGTGCGTGGCAGTGATTACCTGCTGCTTGTGACCGAACCAACCCCCTTCGGTCTGCACGATTTGCGCCTGGCAGTTCAAGTCGCTAATGAGCTGGCTATTTCCGCAGGTGTGATTATCAACCGTGAGAACGGCCCCTACCCTGCAATGGATGAGTTCTGTGCTAATCAAAACCTGCCAGTGGTACTACGCATCCCTTTCGAGCGCGCCATTGCCGAAGGCGTGGCCCAGGGGAAAACACTGGTCGAGATTCACCCCGAGTACATCACGCGCTTCAGGCAAGTGTTTTCTCAAATCGCCTTCACTATCGAGGGAAAGAACCGAGTATAGATTAAAGATTATGGTAAAGGAGGCGATTGATGAACCAATCTACTGTAGATCACTCGAATCGACATGCCGGACAAGAAACCCAAGTATTGCGTTGGATAGCCCGGATAATTAGCATTCTCGCAACGGCAACCTGGATGACAATCATGCTGACCAATGTATTATGTGAGGTTGTCGTTGGTTGTATAACGGTCACATGGGAGACGGGCTTTCTTGTTTTCCTGGTTGCTGCTTCAGTGTTGAGTGTGATCATCGCCTGGCGGTGGGAGGGTATTGGCGGGCTGGTGATGGTTCTCTGGGGGTTTGTATTGGCGATTATTGCCTATGTCACCAGTCGGCCTTACCAGATATTCTCAATGCTGGTAACAGGTGTGCCGTTTATGATTGCCGGCAGCCTGTTCCTGGCAAGTTGGTGGAGATCGCACAAGACAATCCTGTTTTGACTGGCCGCCCTGCCCGGCGAACAGGACCTTATTAACTCTTCAGTAAACTCTGATTATTCTATGATTGGAGTGATCTATTCTTAGTTTAGGCAAACAATGATTACTTTACGATGTATTGTAGACAATGCGGTTATGCGCGGATCTGCCCTTTGGGGGGAGCATGGCGTGTCATTTTCAATTGAGACCCCAGATGGCAACCTGCTCTTCGACACTGGGCAAAGCGGTAATGTGCTGGAGCACAATGCAAAACTGATGGGAACCGATTTTGGAAGTTGCGATGCCCTGGTGCTCAGTCACGCTCATTATGATCACACTGGCGGGTTAGAGCGATTCTTTAAATTCAGTCGACAGGGGATCTTTCTCTTTGCCAGCCCCGACATTTTCCGCGAGCGCTATTCCCTCAAAGATGGTCAAGTGCGTACCATCGGTCTGCGCCTTACACAGGCGGAAATTGCCCGGCAAGCGGACCTGCGCCTGAGCGCCGAGCCGCTGGAGGTATTGCCCGGAGTATGGACAACTGGCGAGATCGGAGAGCGTCTCGATTTCGAGGGTCGGAGCGCCCATCACTACATTCGGGTTGGTGAAACCTGGCAGCCCGACCCCTATCAGGACGATCTCTCGTTGGTGTTACAGACCTCACAGGGCCTGGCAGTCGTTTGTGGCTGTTGTCATGCTGGGTTATTGAACACACTGGCTCATATCCGGCGCTCTTTTTCACAGCCATTGCGGGCAATTATTGGCGGCACACACCTGGCAGCCGCCGGGCCGGAGGCTCTGAGGCATGCCGTGGCGGAGCTGACCGAATTGTGCAAGGGATTTGTACCCGACCTGTATCTAAACCACTGTACAGGCGAACATGCCCTGGCAGCCCTGGCACAGGCATTTGGCGAAAAAGCGAATCCCTGTCCGGCTGGCACGGTACTGATGTTTGATTGAGGGCAAAATGATTTCATATTCTCCTTCCCTGAGATCACATGAAACAACTTGTCATTCTTAGCGGTAAAGGCGGCACTGGCAAGACGAGCGTGGCGGCGGCCTTCGCCCATCTGGCGCACGATGGCTCATTTCCTCTTCAAGCCGTGCTGGCCGACGCCGATGTAGACGCCGCCAACCTGGAGCTGGTGCTGCACCCCGAACGTATCGAAACGCACGACTTTACTGGCGGCTCAGTGGCCGTGATTGATCAACAACTATGCCAGGGATGTGGACAATGTGAGCAAGTCTGTCGCTTCGATGCTGTTTCACCCCCTTCCAGCATGGAGGTGTCTTCTACATATGCCATTGATCCAATTGCCTGCGATGGTTGTGCGGCATGTGTTTATCAATGTCCCGAAGAAGCCATTCGTATGGAGCCTCGGGCTGCCGGTTGTTGGTATCGCTCTGAGAGCCGCTATGGTCCACTCTTTCATGCCGATCTTTATCCCGCTCAGGAGAACTCCGGAAAGTTGGTGACCCTTGTCAAGCAAAATGCCCGCCTGTGCGCTTTGGATAACGATTATCCCATCATTATTGTGGACGGGCCGCCTGGCATCGGCTGCCCGGTGATCGCCGCGGCGGCCGGAGCCAGCCTGGCTTTAATCGTGGCTGAACCTACCGTCGCGGGAGTTCACGATCTCGAACGCATTTTGAAAACCACAATGCACTTCCGCATTCCCACGCTCGTGGTCATCAATAAGGCTGATATCTACCTGGAAGGCTCCAAGCAAATCGAGGCGGTTTGTATTGAACGGAGCGTTGAACTGATTGGTCACATCCCGTTTGATCCAACAGTCACCGAAGCGATGTTGAATGGCGAACCGGTAACCGCCTATCGAGCCAAAGCCCCTTCCAGCCAGGCACTGGCAGCCATCTGGCAAACCGTTGCCGCCCGATTGGATGGGACCAGAGGTCACCCATGAAGGATTCCGAAATGTTACGCCAGGCTATTTTGGAGCGCCTTTCGAAAGTTATTGATCCTGAAACCGGTGTGGATGTGGTGCGCATGCGCCTGATCGAAGACTTGACAGTAAATGAAGATGGCTTTGTAACCTATAAGTTCCGTCCGTCTTCACCTTTTTGCCCGATTGCCGTACCGCTCTCGCTGGATATTCAGCACGCGGTTGCTGAAGTGGAAGGTGTAACTGGGCAGGACATTGAGGTGGTTAATTTTGCCCTGGCCGAGGAATTAACCCAATGGCTGAAACAAGCTTTTGAAAAGTGATGACCCTCGATATTAAAGATGCGTTTTTACACCATAGATCCCCTGGCGGACCATGCGAAATAAAGCAATTAGGAGACACTCATGCTGAATAAAGAAAAGGTTCTCGAAGTGCTTGCGCAAGTTAACGATCCCGAACTGCACCGTAGCCTGACTGACTTAAAGATGGTGCGCGATGTGGAGATACACGACGGCAAAGTAGATATCACCATTGCCTTGACGGTGCCCAATTGCCCGCTCAAGGATCAAATTGAATCTGACGTGCGCACTGCCATCGCCGCTTTGCCGGGTGTCACCCAAGTCTCTGTCCAGCTGACATCCATGACTGAAGTTGAACGAAAGGCACTGTTTGGCGAGCCAAAAGAGGGATCCGCCGCCCCATACAACCAAATCAAGCGTGTGGTGGCAGTAATGAGCGGCAAAGGAGGGGTCGGGAAATCCCTGGTGACCGGCTTATTGGCAACTGCCCTGGCACGTGAGGGTTACCAGGTGGGCGTGCTGGACGCTGACATCACCGGCCCCAGTATTCCCATGTTGTTTGGATTGCATGGACCGGTAGAATCCGGCCCGGTTGGCATCCGGCCATTACAGAGTGAGACTGGGGTTAAGGTCATTTCGATGAACTTTTTGCTTGAGAGCGAGGATCAGGCAATCATCTGGCGCGGTCCGCTGATCGGGAGAGCGATCACCCAACTTTGGGGAGATGTGATGTGGGGTGACCTGGATTACCTGCTGGTTGATTTACCACCCGGGACCTCGGATGCATCCCTGTCGACCATGCAGTCGCTGCCGGTCAACGGGATCGTGATGGTCACAACCCCACAAAGCCTGGCAGCGATGATCGTGCGCAAGGCCGTTCACATGGCGCAAGCGGTCAATACGCCTATCGTTGGCGTTGTGGAGAATATGGCCTACTTCGTTTGCCCAGACACCGGCAATCGGCACTTCATTTTTGGCCCCAGCCATGTTTACGATGTCACCGAGACCGCCGGCGCCCCGCTGCTGGCACAATTGCCTATTGACTCGCAGGTAGCCGCGATGTGCGACGCCGGCAAAATCGAATCAGTGACTCTGGAAGAAACCCCAGCACTGTTGAAAGCCTTTATCCAGGCGGTGCCTGTGACGGTTAATCGCCCTGTCTGAAAGCTCATCAAATAAAGCCATGTGTTATCTGGTAAGGAGAGAGAAATGAGTGACAAAGTCAAGATCGGTATCATAATTTGCGACCGCTATCGCACCTGCGCCGGCGGAAAATGCCTTCGAGCGATGAGGAACAAGGAAGGCGCATTCGCCCAATACATCGATTGTGAGATTGAGCTGGTGGGCTACACTACCTGTGACGGTTGCCCGGGCGGCAATGTCGAATATACAGGAGAAGAAATGGTGAAGAACGGGGCGCAGGTAATCCACCTGGCGACCGGGCTGCTGGTTGGCTATCCTCCCTGCCCGTATATCCATACCTTCAAAGCTTTCCTTGAAAAACGCTATGGTGTGAAGGTTGTCGTGGGCACGCATCCCATCCCGAAAAAGTATCTGGAGCTGCATACGAGTCTGGGAACATGGCAAGCCGTTGAATGGCGCCCGCTATTAGAACCGACGATGGCAGATGAAACTACTCGAAAGGCTTATGACTGAGTGTAGAGATGAAGATGCCACTAAACGGTAAACGGATTGGAATGTTTGGCAAAGGGGGGGCTGGTAAAAGTACATTGACTGTGCTGCTTGCTAAAGCAATGCGCGAGCGCGGTTACTCGGTTTGCGTATTGGATGCTGATTCCACCAACGTTGGGTTATTTCGACTTTTTGAGATTATGCGATCACCAAGGCCCTTAATGGACTTCTTTGGTGGGATGGTATTTAGCGGCGGGGTTGTCACCTGCCCGGTTGATGATCCCATGCCTTTGGCTGGGGCAGAAATCAATTTTGAGTCCCTCCATCCAGCGTATTATGCGAAAAGTCCAGATGGGATCACACTCCTCATCGCCGGCAAGATAGGCGATCAAGGACCAGGAGCAGGATGCGACGGCCCGGTGGCGAAGATCGCGCGCGATCTTCAAATACAAATGCAGGGTGAGTCGCCAGTCACTCTCGTGGACTTCAAAGCAGGTTTTGAGGACACCGCGCGTGGTGTTCTTACCAGCCTGGACTGGGCGATTGTGGTTGTAGATCCCACTACTGTTTCGGTGGAAATGGCGGCAAACATGAAACATATGCTCGAGCAAATCCAGGCGGATGTATTGCCAGCCACCGCTCATCTGAAAAACCCGGAACTGATTGCCTGGGCGAATAAGATATTTACCGAGGCTCGTATTGAAGATGTCTGGTTCGTGCTGAACCGGGTTCAGACAGCAGCAGAAGAAGAATATTTGCGCCAGAGATTGAGCGAGAAAGGGATCACACCTGTTGGCGTTATTCACCAGGATCCTTCCATTTCCCTCTCCTGGCTAAAGGGCACGCCAATGAAGGCGGATGGAGCGCTGCTGGAAGTACATATAATCTTGGACAGGCTAGAAGATGCAGTGTTGTAATCGAGAAAGGGATGTCGGGTAAGCACGATGGCTGCCTGAGTTTTCTGGGTCTATGAGGGTTTCGACGCTGCAATTGTCCATCCCGAAATTGATCATCTGCAAGGCGTGCTCTTCATTAACCGCATTGTAAATCTGTAGGATTTGTACAAGCTACGCGAAAATGAACACGGCGAAATAGTGAGAGTGCCGGCAACTTTATAATAAACTATGAATACTTCATTGGATTGTATTCCCTGTCTCCTGAGGCAGGCTTTGGAAGCGGCTAGATTGGCATCTGTGGATCCTGTGGTTCACGAGCAGATCATGCGCGAGGTCTTGCACTGGGCCGAAGAGATGGACTTAAATCAATCGTCGCCGGTCATGGCGCAGCGCATCCACCGGCGACTACGCGAGATAACGGGCATAGATGATCCTTACCTCGCGGCCAAAAATCGACAAAACTGCATAGCAATCGAATTACTACCTACACTCAGGGCCGAAATCCAATCTTCTGCGTCCCCCCTGATGACCGCAGCCCGGATAGCAATTGCGGGGAATATGATTGATATGGGTGTTAACGGAAATGTAACCGAGGTAGATGTGCAACAGGAAGTACGGCGAGCCCTATCCGAGCCATTCTGTGGAGAACAGGAGCAGTTTCGTAGGGCCATTGCTAAAGCTCGGTCAATCTTATATCTGGCCGATAATGCGGGTGAAATTGCTTTTGACCGGCTTTTGATTGAACAAATATCGCCCGAGCGGGTTACGCTTGTGGTACGTGGCGCCCCTGTGCTAAATGATGCCACGCTGGTTGATGCCCAGGCCGTGGGCCTGGACGAAATCGTCGAGATCATTGATAACGGTACTGACGCTCCTGGCACACTCCTGGATGATTGTAGCGAGGAGTTCCGCCGTCGTTTTGCCGAGGCCGACCTGATTATTGCTAAAGGCCAGGGCAATTTTGAGTCACTAAATTATCAGCCAGGCAATCTTTTCTTTTTATTCAAGGTCAAATGCCCAATGGTTGCGAATCACATTATGCAGCCCGTAGGGACGCAAGTGCTGGCACGCTCCAGCATTGGCGCACTGGCGTTGGCTCACTGGCTGTATCGACGGCTCGACCGCTATCCACCTGAATGAATGCTATTCTAAATGTGAACAATTCAGGAGCAGATATGTTCACAAGCACAATTGGAAGCGTTCTGTTTGCCAGTACCCTGGCGTGCTTCGTCACAACGATTGGCATCTATACCATTGCAAAGCATGATAAGTGGGGCAACCAAAACGTTGTCTATTTCATGAGTTTTGCCGCCGGTGTGCTCATTTCTGTGTCTTTTATCCATATCATTCCAAAATCCTTTGACATGAACGACAGTGCGCCCGTATACCTGTTGGTTGGATTTATGGGACTTCATGTTTTCAATCGTTTTATCAATACAATGGTTTGTCACGATCGTGAATGCGCCGACCTTTCAATCGGTATCATCCCCATGCTTGGCATTGGATTGCACTCTTTTATTGATGGGATCATCTATTCTGTAACCTTCAATGTAAGCATCTTCACCGGCGCGCTGACCGCGATCGGCATGGTTCTGCACGAATTTCCCGAAGGGATCGTTACCTTTTTGCTTTTGATGCGCGCTGGCTTTTCACGCAAGCAATCGGCTTTATATGCTTTTCTGGCTGCAGCCATTTCCACACCATTGGGAGCGCTTGTTTCCTTCCCGTTCATTAGCAAAATTGATCGCTCTACTTTAGGTATCCTTTTGGCGGTATCTGCTGGGGCGCTGGTCTATGTTGGTGCCTCTCACCTGCTTCCGGCTGTTGAAAAGGAAAACAGGAAATATACAGTCATCTCACTAGGAGCTGGCATCCTGATCGCTGTTTTGATCGTTATTTCGAAAGGCTAAAAGTGTGACGCCATGAAATATGTTTTTGGGCCGGTTCCTTCGCGGCGCTTAGGGCAGTCTTTAGGAATTGATCCGGTTCCACTCAAAACTTGTAATTGGAATTGTGTCTATTGCCAATTGGGACGAAGTATCCCGTTGACTAATGAACGGCGTGAATACTTTCCACGCGAAGATATTATTGCTGAGGTTGAACAGGCCCTGGCATCTCATCAACCAGGTCAGATAGACTGGGTCACATTGGTCGGTTCGGGAGAGACGACACTGCATGCCGGCATTGGCTGGCTGATCCGGCAAGTGAAGTCACTGACCCGTTTGCCTGTTGCAGTCATCACCAATGGGTCTTTGCTATATCTGCCAGAGATGCGTCTTGAATTATCTCCGGCTGATGCGGTCTTGCCATCCCTTGACGCAGGGAATGCCAGGCTCTATCGCAAGCTCAATCGCCCCCACCCAGAGGCCAGTTTCATGCGCCTGGTGGATGGGTTAGTTGCTTTCCGGAAAGAATATCGAGGCAAGCTATGGGTTGAGGTCATGTTGGTGCGGGGGGTTAATGATACAGAACCAGCCCTGAACGAAATTGCTGCAATCCTGAAGCACATCAAACCCGACGAAGTCCATATCCTCCAACCAGATCGTCCGCCTGTCGAAACCTGGGTGCAGCCTTCAGATGAAGAAGGGTTGTTACGCGCCCGCGCCATTCTCGGCGATATTGCTAAGGTTGTACACCCCGCCAGTGGGTCGTTCGATCTCAGCGGGACTGATTCATTAGTGGATGCGGTGGTCGGTATCATAACCCGCCATCCCATGCGAGAGGATGAGTTGATCGAGACGCTCAAACGTTTTTCACCAGGAGATGTGTCTGCAATGCTGACTGAGATGGAAAAATGTGGTAAGGCGCAGGTTGTGGAGCGTTACGGTGTCCGTTTTTGGAGCGCCTCACCGGCGTACTACCCAATATTGAAACCGCAATGAGATTGATTTATGCCTTTCTTCTCATCATGGCGCTTCTGTTCCTGGGTTCGTGTGACGCAGGGAGCACCGCTCCAGCGCAGTATGATTTACCAGCGGGAACCATCCAGGTGGTGACCACTGCTCCCGCGACTACAACTCTCAGGATAAGCCCTGCTGCGCCTGATGCTGTTAACCCCACGCCTATCAGGATCCCGGTTCGTGTGACTAAAACATCCGGAGAAGAGATTGAATTCCCCATTCAGGCAACACATCCCATAACCATAACTATTGTCTACGATAACAACCCATATGATCGAAGACTGAACTCAGTCTGGGGCTTTTCTGCTCTGGTTGAATATCTTGACCACATCCTATTATTCGACACCGGGGGAGATGGGCGTACGCTATTGGAAAATATGCGCATCTTGGGGGTTGATCCAACCCAAATCGACAGTGTTGTGCTAAGCCATGCTCATGAGGATCATACAGGGGGCTTGTCTGCTTTATTGCATACTGGTGCTAAACCGGTGGTCTACTTGCTCCGTTCTTTCCCGGATACTTTCAAACGCCAAATTGAACAGTCCACACAGATTAGCGAAGTTTATCCAGGCCAATCTTTTGCCGAGGGAATATGGACTACTGGAGAAATGGGGGGAATGATCCCAGAACAAGCTCTGGTAATCCAAACAGAGCAAGGATTGGTCGTCATCACCGGGTGCGCCCACCCTGGCATTGTCGCACTCGTAGAAAAGGCTCAGGATTTATTCGCCGAACCGGTGCGCATGGTATTAGGTGGCTTCCATCTGGGCGGCAAAAGTGACGCTGAGATCGACGCTATCTTGAAGGATTTCCGACGTCTAAAAATTGATCAGGTATCTCCGTGCCATTGTACTGGAGAGAAAGCTAACAAGATGTTTGCGTCTGAATATGGAATGGATTTTATCCAGGTAGGGGTTGGTAGTGTGATCAGGCTGGATGGAGCAGGCGGATAACGACTATCTGGATGGATCTATTTGCCACAAGAAGTACTTCTTGTCCGAATCTGAGATGAGAACCAGAGACGTCGATAAGGAAAGAAAAAAACTAGGGGGATTTATATCGATGGAGGATGATGACAATGAGCAGAGATAGAGTAAAAGAGCTCGAGGAGCAGATCGCAGATCTAAAAAAACGTTGGCCGGCTCATTCTGTCCCGGCGGTGATGATGGAGCAATTGGATGATCTGGAGGAAGAGCTGCGTAGGGAGAAAGAGAAGAGAGGCAGATCAGGTGAAATTACGGACACTGGCATACAGGCCCTACATGTCCGTACGATCGGCCACGTGGAAAATGAATTCGATGAGCCAGCCGTGCCGGACCAGATTCGTTCGGCAGAGGTGCGCATTATCATTGATCCTTCCCTGGTTGAGGGGTTAATAGGTCTTGAGCCGGGCCAACAGATCATGGTTATCTTCTATTTTCATCGTTCCGAAGGTT
>Ga0105097_10001616_pt1 | contig 10856 bp, 7 predicted proteins | sample PPLLak12cMay2015_FD_87035 | JGI IMG/M metagenome (GOLD analysis project Ga0105097, IMG submission 87035) | Freshwater sediment microbial communities from Prairie Pothole Lake near Jamestown, North Dakota, USA - PPLs Lake P7 Core (1) Depth... | ecosystem: Environmental > Aquatic > Freshwater >... | reverse complement strand
TCCTGATTGGCTTTATCGAAACGTTTTTCTTCGAAGGATTGCATGTGGAAGGCACGGATGACCATCATCCCGGACAGGCTCTCGCGGGTAACCAGATTGAGGCGGTCGATCAGCTTCTGGATGATTCTGAACTTGGGTAGGGCGATGGAGAAAACGATCACGATCATGCCCAGCAACACCATCACCGTCAGGGCGATGATCCACCACATGGAAGTGGCGGTGCCCATGGCACGGATGATGCCGCCAACGGCGATGATCGGTGCAAAAAACACGATGCGCAGCACCATGATGGTTACCATCTGCACCTGGGTGATATCGTTGGTGGTACGGGTAATCAACGAGGCTGTGGAGAATTTATCGAACTCGACGCTGGAAAAGCTCTCAACGCGCTCGAACAAATCGTGGCGAATATCCATCGACATACCAGCGGCGGCGCGTGCTGAGACATAGCCAACCCCGATGGCGCAGACGCCAGATAGCAAGGTGACCAGCAGCATGACAATTCCGACTTGCAGGATGTACTGGGTCTGGATTTTGACTAAATCCATCCCCAGGGCTTGATATTCGGCTCTGACCGCCCCTACGGAGGCCGCAGTGATGAGTGTATCCTGCATATTAGCAAGCTGCTGCTCGATGCCCGCCTTTACCAGAGACATCTGTTCACCGGGTAAACGGGCGAGCATGGTGAATATATCTGTGCCCGCCGGGATTTGCGAAAGATCAAAGCCCAGTTGGTTGCCCATCTGGGCAGCTCCGGCTGGGTCGGACTCCATCTGTTCGATGAAAAAGACCGTGATCTGCGGCTTTTGCATGATCGAATTCAATGCTTCCATCTGGTCTCTATCAAGCTCTTTCAAAACGTGCACCGGCTCGTTGGCCAGAGCAGGGTAGGTTTCCAGATACTGGTCGAAATCCGGCGAGTTTTGGTCGATCAGGTTATAGCTCGCCAGGACGATGGCCTGCTCGGCATCGCCCATAAACAGGAAAAGCTTTTCCATGTCGCTTTGCAGAATTGCTTGCGGCACAGCGCTGTCGATGCCGCCTTGCTGGATACCGACGTTGACGATTGAGGACATGTAGCCCGGCAGTGCCAGGTCGGCCATGGCCTGCCCAAAGAGCAGAGCAATATCCAGCACGACCAGCAGCCAGTAGGGTTTTAAGTATTTTACTAACCTCAGCATGATTTTATTGCTCCATCGGAATGGATATTAGTCCGGTGCACTGTCCAACATACCGGACCGGTCAATCAGGATTTTCAATGCAACAACAACCTGGCTCTGTTCATCCGGTGTCAGCAGCCTTGCCAGGTTTTCGAACCAGGCCTGGCGAGCATGGATACTATCTTGAAGTACCTGGCGACCCTTATCAGTAAGCTTGATTTGCTTGCAGCGTCGATCCTGTGGGTTCTCCGTGCGCCAGATTAACTGCTGCTGGACGAGGCGCTCCACCAACTGGCTGGCGGCGGCGGTCGAAATTCCCAGCTCGACACCTAAGTGAGAGACGTCAGAGTGGCCTTGGTGAAGCAGCCAGAACAGGGCACCAATCTGTGACATGGATAATCCGCTTTTGAGTGAGAACTGCATAAAGCTGCGCATCGATCTGTGCATGAATACTTCAAACCATGTGCTCAGGGTGGGGGTAAATGGGTCAGTCGCATGCATATAACAAAGCCTCCTTTATAGTTAAGGATACTTTACTATAAAGGAGGCTTTTAATAAAGTCAAGGATGACATTTATTCTTTTCAATTAGGGAGAAATGCTCGCTGAATAATGACAGAATGAATAAGAGATTGGAGCTAATGAGCAACTGCCTGATGCGCTTGTGCGAAAAGCGCCTGCAACCCGGTGCGTTAGTTAGTGTTATACTATTAATCTTGTTAATAATCCTTACAAGGAGCAAGCCATGTCCGAAGAAAGCCTTCCGCAGTTAACCAAAGCCCCCATCCCGGTTCAAACCCACAAACTTCGTGTGCATGAACGCCTTGAAAAGGGGAAAGCCTTGCGAGAGAAGGTCTCTCGAAAAGCCCAAATGGAGTGGAAACCTCCATCAAACCGGCGTGATCCGGTGGAGATGCTGATTGAGAACAGCAGAGGCCGGGTGGAAGAGCTGATCCCGATCCGATACGGGCGAATGATGGTGAGCCCATTTACTTTTTACCGCGGCGCAGCAGCTGTCATGGCCTACGATCTGGCGCAAACGCCATCCACTGGAGTTACCCTGATGGCGGACGGGGACTGCCACCTGGTTAATTTCGGCGGCTTTGCCACTGCTGAGCGGAATGTGATTTTCGATCTCAATGATTTCGATGAAGCCTCCTTTGCCCCCTGGGAATGGGACGTCAAGCGGCTGACCGCCAGCTTTGTGGTGGCAGGTCGCTCGAACGGCTTTTCCGAGACTGATTGCCGGGAAGCCGCCTGGCTGGCTGCACAGGGTTACCGGCAAAAGATGGGTGAATATGCGACGATGCCGGTGCTTGCAGTTTGGAACGATGCAATTGATTTTGAATATATCATCGAGAAGATGGCTGATAAAGAAATGAAGCGCTTCTATTCCAAGAAGCTGAGCGGAGCATCCGAACAGAGCGCCCATGAAAAGGAATTTGCCAAGCTGGCTTTCAGCTCCGGCGATACGCCGCGCATCATCGACCAGCCGCCGCTAATTTATCATCTGGGCGATGACCGGGATGCTTTGATGCGGGAAACTGTGCTAAAAACATTGGTCGAGTACCGGCAGTCCCTCATTCCTGCCCGGCGGATGTTAATTGACCGCTTCGAAATGGTCGATTACGCGGTCAAAGTGGTAGGTGTAGGCAGCGTGGGTACTTTCTGTGGAATTATCCTGATGATGTCTGGCAATGGCGATCCGCTGTTTCTGCAGTTTAAGGAAGCACGCAAATCAGTTCTCGAGCCCTACTGCGGCGCCAGCCCCTTTTTACATGCCGGTCATCGCGTGGTGGCGGGCCAGCGTGCCATGCAGTCGGCCAGCGATATCTTCCTGGGTTGGACAACCGGCACCGGTGAGAATAAACGCCATTTTTTCATCCGCCAGCTGAGTGACGCCAAGATCAAGCCGGTGATAGAAATTATGAAAGCGTCAAACTTGAAAAGCTACGCCCGCCTATGTGGCTGGGCGCTGGCACGCGCCCATGCCCGTTCGGGAGACCCCGCGCTGTTAACCGGCTACATGGGCAAGAGTACGGCATTCGAAGACGCGCTGGCCGATTTCAGTGTTGCGTATGCCGACCAGAACGAACGCGACCATGCCGAGCTATTAAAGGCGATTCGCAGTGGGCGGATCGCGGTACGCGAAGTACTGTAAAAGCGATTCTTCCCTCGTTGCCCGGATGATGGGCGCTCATGGGGATCCAGGCTACCGTGCACCGGCTGATGAGCATTTAATGATACCTGGCTCTGGCGCAGTTCGTACGGCGGCTGTGAGTGAGGAACTATCGGGAGCAGCGGCATGATCATAGAGAGTGCTCAGCCTCCAGCCAAGAAATCGGTTGAGCTGGAATTACCCAATACGGTTGGGATCATCTACAGTGATGTGCAGCGGGAGAATTTTCCGACCGAAGCGCAATACATCACCGAAAAAGACGCCCGGCAGGATGCCCAGCTGATCGGCGAGTATTTGGCTACCCTCGGTATTACAGTCAAGCTGTATCCGGGCAACGGCGACCTGCCAAAGCTGCTGCGCAAACACAACCCCGATGTGGTGATCAACCTGGTGGATTCGGTCAAGGGCATCGAGAGTAAAGCCGCCACCATCCCGGGGGTGTTGGAGCTGCTCGAAATTCCCTACACCGGCGCCGGAACGTTGGGGCTGTCGCTGGATACGAATAAATTCCTGATCAAGGAGCTGCTGCAGCAAAACGGTGTGCCAGTACCTTACTTCCAGCTGTTTAATTCGCCGAAAGATCGCCTGGATCCAATTATCCGCTTCCCCCTGATCTCGAAGCTGAATGCAATTCACGGCTCGGTGGAGATCACCCAGGATGCGGTCTCAGAAAATGAAAAGCACCTGCGCAAACGCATTCGCTCCTTGATTCGCACCTACAACCAACCTGTACTCGTTGAAGAATTTATCGGCGGCCGCGAGATTACGGCGATTGTCCTGCAAGAAAAAAAGAAAAAAGTCTACATGGCGGAGAAGATTTTCACCCATCCGGATAGCAAATACGTGTTCCTGACTTTCGAAGATCAGTGGATGACTGCGATGGATGCCGCTTTTCATTACACAAGGTACGAAGATCCCCTGTTGGATGCTTATGTAAAAAGGGCCTTTGAGCTGTGTGAGATGGCCGATTATGCCAAGTTTGACATCCGCCTCGACCAGTCCGGGCGCTATTTCTTCATCGACACGAACTGCAATCCCGCCCTGGGCCCAAAAGAGCTGGATATGGCCCTGGCGGTCATTCTGGATATCTATGGGGTCTCTTTTTACGAAATCCTCAAACGGTTGATCCTGAACAAGAACCGGGGAAAACGAAGCAAGTCCAGGGTCGTTTAAACTCTTTAGAGACAATCGCTTTCAGGTTCATTAACCGTGGAAACCTGTTCAACAAAGCCCTATATCAGCCGATCAGGATAGATTCTTCGGGATAATCGATCAATTTATTGCCTTTATCGCGCCCCAATAAGGAAATCATAATCGTGATCGCCCCCAGGCGCCCGGCGAACATGGTGAGTATGATGATCCAACGTCCGAAAGTATTCAATCCACTCGTGATTCCTAGAGAGAGGCCGGTAGTTGAATAGGCCGATACGACTTCGAACAATGTCTGGTCCAGAGTGAAGGGGTTGGTCATCAGGATCAGCCAGGTTGCCAATATCACCAGGCTGAAGCTGATCACAAAGACGACCAAAGCGCGCAGCAATAGTGCTCCCGGTAAGGTGCGTTTTCCCACACGGATTTTATCCAGCCCGCGTGCATAACTGACCACTGCCAGCCATAGCACCGTGAATGTCCCGGTAGTGATACCCCCACCGGTGGAGGCGGGCGCCGTGCCGATGAACATAAGCGCCACCAACATCAAGATGCTGGGGAAATTGATCTCGCTAAAGCCTGGCAGCCCGGGAAAACCGGCCGTCCTGGCGGAAACGGATTGGAACCAGGCCAGGATAACGCGCTGACCGAAAGGCATCTCGCTCAGGACGCCAACCTGGCGATATTCGGAAAGCAGCAATCCGGCCCAGCCAAGCAGGATGAGCACCAGAGTGACAGTAATTGTCAGGCGCGTGTGCAGCGAATACGGGCGCCGCTTGCGGAAGATTAAGTCCATGTAAACCGGTATGCCCAGGCCGCCCAGGATTATCAAGATGCCCATGATGATCAGACTCAATGAATCAGTCGGGATACCGTTGGGATATTCAGGCAGGCCGTAGAATAGATCAAAACCGGCGTTGCAATACGCGGTAACGGCGTGAAAAATGGCGTAAAACGCAGCTTGATCCGGCGGGACGATTCCGGACAGCCACCAATGCAGAAACAGGGCGAGGGCGCCGATCGCCTCGATGATTAACATCAGTCCGATCGCCCGAACCATGATGAGAGCAATCTGTTCGGGGGTATCCAATCCCAACGAGCTGGTAACCACCAGCCGCTCGCCGAGCGTTACCCGGCGACCGATCAGCCTGAAAACCAGGACGACCACGACGATCAGGCCTACTCCACCAATTTGGACCAGAAGCAGCAGGATGATCTGTCCCCAGAAGGTTAGATCAGTGCTGATCGGGAACAGGCTCAGACCGGTTACGGCAGCGGCCGAAGTTGAGGTGAAGACGGCTTCCATCACAGAAATCTGGCGCGTGCTCGCACCGGGAATCAGCAGCAGCCCGGTCCCGATAGCAATCAGGACACTCAGCCCTATGACCAGCTGAAGGGATACGGGGAACTGCCGTGTTCCTTTCGAGCCGGAGCTGCCTCCGATGCGGATCTTACGCTGCTGGCCGCGGATCACCCTGGTGGCTGGCTCCGAGGAGCGGGTAAACGCAGGTCGGTTCATTTCAGTGTGCTGAACTCCGCCAGCCGTCGTTTCTCGCCGACCAGCACCAGGATGTCTTCGGCTATAAACTGAGCGTTCGGCTCTGGATTGATGATCAGCTCATCTCCCCGCAGGATGAGCACCACGATCACTTCGTAATCATCGCATACGTTCACCTTCTTACCGATTAGCCTGGATGGCGTTTTAATTTCAATCAGACTGTACTCCGGTGTCAGGTGCAGGCGTTCCAGCATCCCGGGTATGCTGAGCTCATCAGCCAGCTGGTAACCGCTCTCTTCAGCCGGCAGAATCACTCGATCGGCCCCGATGCGCAACAAGATATCCCGGTGGCGGCGCGTATTGGACACGGCGATCACCTGGGGGATATTCAGTTGTTTCAAGGTTGTGGTAATCAAGGCATTGGCTTCGAAGTTATCCGATATACCGATCACCACGGTTTGAAATGCGGTGATATCCACCTGGCCCAGTGCATCCTCATCGGTCGCATCCAAAATCACGGCTTCCGTGATTTCATCGCTGATCTCTTTCACCATGCGAGGATCTATATCGATCCCCAGCACCGGATGCCCTAATGCTTCCAGGCGGCGCGCCAGGCTGCCACCGAACCTGCCCAACCCGATAATGGCTATTTCTTTATCGTTTTCCTTGCCGAATCTCGACATTGCCCTATCTCCACAAATTAGAATTAACTGTCAGGATTCCCAAAACGTTCCTGGTAGGCACTGACTGCTGCTCGCACAGATATAAAAATATGCTCCGGGCCAATCTGTTCGGTCAACCCGGTCGCTTGTAATAGCTCCCGCAACGGACCGTTGGCGCGTGCAATCCACAGCTCGACGCCCAGCCGCTCCAGGTCGGCATCCAGGCTCTCCAGCGCTTCGGCGGCAGTCGAGTCGAAATCGCTGATGGCTTCTGCGTCGAAAATAATGCATTTTAGCCCTTCGCCGGCGTTAGCGATGAGGTCTCCAATCCGATCAGTGAAAAATCCTGCGTTGGCAAATACCAGCGGGGCGTCAAATCGATAGACGATCAAGCCTGGCTCGGTCAGTACCGTATCCTTGTCGGAGACTCCCCGATAAACCGTGCCGCCACTGGCGTCCACCTGGTCGAGCAGCGCATCATGCGGACGGGAGATGTGAAAGATCACATTGACCAACGAGAGCACCACCGCTATCAGGATGCCTTGCAGCACGCCAACGGTGAGCACGCCCAGCGCGGTTACTACCGCCAGCCAAAACTCTCCGGAGCGCACCTTCCGTAAGAAGCGAAACGCCGGGATATCGATCAGGCCAAGTGAAGCCACAATGATGATCGCTCCCAGGGCAACATTTGGCAGCGGAGCCAACAGAGGTGTGAGAAACAGCAGAAAGATGACGGTCAAGGCGGCCGCAATCAGCCCCACCCACTGCGTTTTACCGCCCATCTGGTCATTCACCGCCGTCCGCGAGGCGCTCAAGGCAGCGGGAAAGCCCATCAGAAGCCCAGCGCCTAAATTGGACATCCCAAGGGCAACGAATTCCTGGTTTGCATCGATCTTCTGGCTGTGTTTGGCGGCAAAAACCCTTGCCGTCAGCACCTCATCCGCATAAATCAGGATCGTTAAAGCCAGGGCAGCCGGCAGCAAGGCGATGACATCTTCAAAACCCACATCCGGGATCGTCAGCTTGGGCAGTCCGGGTGGCACTGCACCGACGACGGCGACCCCTTTGGACTGCCAGTCCAGCAAGGTGGAAAGGATGATTGTAGCCACTACCACGACTAACGGCCCGGGCAGGGCGCGGTTGATGCGCCGCATGAGGAACAGGGATGCCATGCACACAACACCAATGATTACGGTGAGCAGATGAGCTTCATCCATGCGGCTGATCATCTCGACCACCTGTTGGAAGAATTGATCGCTTTCCAGCTTAATGCCAAACATCTTGCCCAGCTGGCTGCCGATGACAATCAACGTCGCTCCAAAGATGTAGCCGACCAGGATCGGTTTCGATAGAAAGTCGGTGATAAAGCCTAACTTTGCCACTCGCGCCAGCAGTGCGATCACGCCGACCAGGATGGCGGTCAGCGCGGCCAGGGCGGCATAGCGCACCGGGTCGCCCCCGGCCAAAGGCGCCACCGCAGCGGCCGTCAGGATGGCGCTGGTGGCTTCCGGACCCATGATTACCAGCTTCGAGCTGCCGAACAGGGCGTACATCACCATGGCACCCAGGGCTACATATAACCCGGCCACCGGCGTGACGCCTGCCAGGTCGCCGTAGGCCATGGCGGACGGCACCAAAACCGCGATTACCGTGATCGCTACAACAAATTCGGGCCGCAGCAGGGTGAGACTCATTCCTTTGAAGAGTGCCAGGCCTGGAATGAAACGGGTGATACCTTGGGAAGAAGCGGGTGGGTTATTTATCTGTCACCTCCTCAAATTTTTAGCCAACCGAGACAACAGTCGCTGCTTGAGCTGCTGCGCGACGGGCGCTGTAGAGGGCCAATATTGCGGTTAGCAGGGCGCTGTCTACCACCGCAACGGCGATATTAGGCGCTGTCTCCGTCTGCACCAGGGTAAACAGGGCGACTAATAATGGCGCTTTCACGGCAGCGGTCAGTCCGCCGGCCATTGTCCAGGCGACCGTGATCTTGGTTTAGCCTGTGGGTCAATCATCTTGCCTGATTTCAACTTTGAGTCTTTCCACGATTGCAAGGATAGCGCCTTGCCGATCGGCAGGAGCATCCGCCAGGCCTGCCTGCAGCAGACTGCGCACCGAATCCGCTCCGTTGCTGAGCAGCTCCAGGATGCCGGTATCATCGGATTGGGAAGATAGATATTCCATGACGGCTTCGGGCGGGCCAACAAAAATGTTTTCCGCCCCGATCTTATCCATTGCCCCAGTCTTTTCGAGCATTTGCCGCACTGGTGTGATGATATGCATCAGCATCAGGCGCACTTCACGGCTGTGCAGGTCTTCGGTCAGTTTTTTCAACATCTCGGCGCCGGGCACATCCAGGTCGGTGGTTGCGCCCAGATCCAGACTCACTGCTTTGACCGGCACAGCGCTGGAGAGCATTTCTGTGACGATTGCTTCTCGAAATCCTTCGGCGTTGGCAAAGAACAGGCTGTTTTCCGGTCGCACCATTAATAATCCCGGGACTGTTGTGTTTTCCGGGTAGCGCCGGATATCACTGAAAACCAGCCGTCCTGGAACACGGCCTAATATTGCCAGCTCGGGGCGGCTCGCGCGCAGCACCAGGGCAAACAGGGAGACGATGACAGCGATCAACAAAGCTTGCAGGGTCTCAAAGGTGAGCACGGCAAACAGCGCCACAATCGCCAGGATAAAATCGGAGCGGCGAATATTTAGCAGGTGTTTCATCTTGGCAAACTTGATCATGCCGGAAACGGCAACAATGACGATTGCCCCCAAGGCGGCATCGGGCAACGCATAGAAAAATTGAGTGAAGAAAAGGGCGACGAGGATGGTTACCCCTGCGGCGATGATGCCCGACAGCTGGCTGTGTGCCCCAGCCCGGTCGTTGGCAGCCGACTTAGACAGGCTCGAGCCGATTGGAAAACCCTGGAACAACCCGGCGCCGAAGTTGGCTGCGCCCAGCCCGACCAGCTCCTGGTTGGGGTCTATCTTATATTTGTGGGCAGCGGCAAAGTTGCGTGATGGTCCGATGGCTTCGGCAAAATTGACCAGCGCCAACCCGACTGCACCAGGGAATAACAGCCACCAGTTTTCCAGTCCAACTGCCGGCCACTGAGGCGGAGCCAGTCCTGCCGGGATATCTCCCACGATCTCAACACCACGGGCTTCCAGGCCAAAGGCTACGGAGATGAGGATGCCGAACACCAGTGCCACCAGCGCGGCGGGGACTTTATGGAAATAATGTTCAAGAGCAATCAGCAGGATCAGACACAGCACACCGGTGATCAGGGTCGGCAGGTGCGTTTCCAATACGTGGATGATGATCTCATACAGGCGCTCCCAGAAGTTGCCATGCCCACCTTCGATGCCCAGCAGCTTGGGCACCTGTTTGATCATCACCATCATAGCCAGCCCGGTGATAAACCCGACCATCACCGACTCCGAGAAGAACTGTGCCACTCGGCCCAGTTTCAAGAAGCCGGCTGCAATCGAGATCAGCCCAGCAAGGACCGCCAGGGCGGCGGTGAGCAGGATAAATTCAGGTGTATCCGGCGCGGCGATCAGGCTGACTGTGGCAAAAGACATGGTAGCGATGATGGCGGATACGGCCACGACCAGCTGGCGGGAGGTGCCAAAGATGGCAAAAGCCAGTAAGCCGATCGGGGCGGCATAGAAAGCAGTCTGCGGTGGCATACCGGCGATCTCGGCGTAGGCCATGCCCTCGGGAATGAGCAGTGCAACGACTGTCAACCCGGCAATCAGGTCGGCACGCAGCCAGGTGCGTTGATATTTTGGCAGCCAGTTAAGGATCGGCAGGTAGCGGTGGATTGGACTTGGATTTGGGCTTTGTTTGTTCTCCACGGCCATTTCAACTCCAGGACACCTAAAGGATTAAGAGCCAATTAAGAATTGCCCTATTGTAATACCGTGGCCGCAATTACGACAGGTTCTTTGCTCCGTGGAGTTGAAAATTTTATTATATGCATGGTGCTGGTTAGTTCTTCGAAACCAGCACCATGCATGCAAGTCTACAAGCCGAGCAGTTTCGCCTTTTGGATGGCGAATTCCTCTCGAAAGTTACTCCGCTTGCTTCACCGGCGCGGCTGCTGCCTCGCTGCGTGTGCTCAGCCAGCGCGCCAGTGATAGTAAGATCAACGGGAGTAGGATAGCCGCCACAAGCACATACGGGACGGCATTCGTGCCGGCAAAG
>Ga0105097_10001615_pt1 | contig 10858 bp, 16 predicted proteins | sample PPLLak12cMay2015_FD_87035 | JGI IMG/M metagenome (GOLD analysis project Ga0105097, IMG submission 87035) | Freshwater sediment microbial communities from Prairie Pothole Lake near Jamestown, North Dakota, USA - PPLs Lake P7 Core (1) Depth... | ecosystem: Environmental > Aquatic > Freshwater >... | reverse complement strand
TTCTCCTTCGATCAGGTTGTGATAGATGAGTGTCATCACATCAACAACTACAAGACCATCACCAGCAAGGTCATCAAACTGCTGGACTGGAAGAAGCTAATCGGGCTGAGTGCTACACCCTACCTGAATACAACGGGTGAATTGTTCAACATCTTGAACATCATCCGACCTGACCTGTTTCCATCCTGGTACACCTTTGGTCAGCGTTACTTGGGATTGAGACAGGGTGCCTATGGTTGGGAGTTCGGTAGTCCCACCAACCTTGAGGAGTTAGCTGATCGCCTACAGGACGTGATGATTCGTAGGACCAAAGGTGTACTGGGGGACCAGCTACCTCCAATTTCACGTACGATACTCCCATCTGATGTGAACCTGACTGAGTATCGACAGATAATTAGGAAGTATAGCAAGCGGGGAGTGAGTATCAATGAACGGCAGGTGTTCGGTGAACTGCGCCATGCCCTGGGTAGGGCAAAGGTTGCACCTGCAATTGAGGTAGCAAAAGATATTTTGAATGATCCTAAGCGGAAGGTTGTTCTGTTCTGCTTCCACTTAGATGTTGCAGAGTCAGTAGCAAATGGCTTGTTAGAGTACGATCCAAAAATACTCCAGGGGGATACGTCTACCACAATGCGTGAGAGTATGCGTAAGGATTTCCAGGAGGATGAAATCGGACATCGTGTCCTGGTAATCACTACCGCAGGGGGTGAGGGTATCGACTTGTATAGAGCCTCTGACATCATCTTCGTAGAACGGATGTGGAATCCAGGGAGGGAAGAACAACTGGAAGGTAGGTTGCACCGCATAGGTCAGGTGTCTCCGGTCACTGCGTATTACTTACTGATCAGGGGCACGTTCGATGAGAGGTTATCTCGTCTGATAGATACCAAAAGGAAAGAAATTGGTGGTACTATAGAGCAGAGAACTGTGGATGTGGTGACAGACGAGACACTCCGAGACTGGTTCAAAGAGGAGGTGATGAATCTCTAATCGTCGTTTGGGCGTAGCCCATGTTCGCATCCATTCGTCCCGTAATGCTGTTCGATTTGTCCCCTACACTTTACGGGACGAAGGAATAACTTATAAAGACCCGCTGGAGGGCACCGATATGTACATAAAGACTGAAGATAAAATGGATTTGATCCTGGCTTACGTCCCTGATGGGATGTTGGAGGTCATGGATTTTGACGAGGCATATGAGTATGCCTTAGAAATGGATAGAAAAGCTGTTCAGCAGTTGCTGGCAAGCGTACCGGACAATTACCAATTGAGATTGAATCTGGGGTTGCCACTATGAAACTCAGTGATCTGAAATTACCAGAAGAATTGAAAGAAACTGTCCCTCACCTGGAGCCTCACTTTGAAGCTCAAACAAAAGAGGATCGACTGCCTGTCGAGATGGTTACGATACAGGTGGTAGTCATTGATACTTCCCCTGACCGTATCAACTTCAAACCCTACGGGTCTCTCATATCCCTGGGGAATATGATTATTGATATTCAAATTCCAAAATCGGAGGTGCTGGATATTAGAACAGATGTCATGTATGCTATCCCTGCAATGTATGAGGTGGATGAGAATGGCAAACCTGGGAAACAGAAGTCTCTACCTGCCTATCGCATCACACCCAAAGGGTTAGCATGGATCAACCACCAAATCGCTTCGGCGTATGAAGAAGTCCACGAGATGTGGCGAGAAGATCAAACTGTAGAACAGTTACTAAAAAGGAAAAACTGATATGGCTATCAAAGTAGGCTCAAGTCAAGGTAAGCGTGGCATTGCTGAAGTCAGCTTCAACAAACAGAAGAAACAACTGTCTGTCCAGATGGACGATGAACGATACAACATCCTCATGGAGGATGCACCCAAGTACCTGATCAATATCCTGATGGTCAATCCGAGTATGCCCTTCCGTATCAATATGAATTCGGACGGCACGCAGATCTTCTCTGCCGGACCAAAGGGACGCTCCAGTTACTTTGCTGTGCTCGATCACTTCGCTGCGAAAGAGGGGGAACAACCCTCCCCAAAGATGGTTCCAGGTGGACCACGTCAGAAGAAGGATGGTAAGTCCTGGGTTGCGCCGGATCAGTTGCAGTTCACGGCAGTCTTCCGTGTGGTGGTAGGACCCTATGCTGCCAGTGCCACCAGTGGGTGTGAGATTGCGTATAACGTACCGTACGCCTTCAAGCCTACGCCTGAAGGTATGCAGATCGCAGGTACTGGATCGAAGAAATGCTCTGAGTTCCTGATGGCTGCGGGTATGGACTTTGTAAATGACACTATCCCTGTCCAGGAGAACATCCTACCCTGGCTGGAGAAGACTCTGAAGGAACGGGAGTTCGTGGTGGTGCTGTCCCTGAATGAGGACGGCTATGTGGATACCATTGCTCCTGCTCCTGAAGGTACCATCCGTCCACAGGATACCATCATGGAAGAACCAACAGAATTTGAGGAGGGCAAAGCATGAGAGAATCAGGAGATCTTATAATCTATGTGGGCGTAGATGATCTAGTGGGCATAGCCAACGGTTTACTTCCACATTATGGGATTACTGGCACCATTCATGATTTTTGTGTGGCTGCTGCTTTGTCTATGTTAGTAAGTGGCAGCACCCACCATGTATCCTACGTTGATCAAGGTGATGGTAAACCCGCTGGACTTTTAGAGCTTGCCTTTCCCAAAGGTAAATCCCTGAAGGTTGAAATATCCTGGGTTGATACCTCTGAACGGGTGCAGGAAGTGGCAAAACTGGAGTAAGACATGAGCATACCCATAGAGGACATCGTAGGCAGGTTGGATCAGGTGCGAGAGTTTGATACGTACTATTCGGCTCTCTGTCCATTTCACTCTGATTCTCATCCATCTCTGCTAGTCTTTAGAGATGGGTGGTTCCGATGCCTGTCCTCTAGTTGTGGGAAGGTCGGCAGATTAGAAACACTATGGGATAAAGTGAACGGGAGGGTGATCAGTAAGATCAAAGAGAGAACTCTTTGGACTCCACCCTCCCAGTTCTCTTCTACACTGGACTTTGTTCAGCGTACCCATAACATACTGGTAAAGAACCCTGATACATTGGGGTGGTATTTGAAGCTGAGGGGAGTGGATGATAGGATAGAGAGTGCCTACCTGGGATGGTACAACGGATGGTATGTCATGCCTGTCTTCACTGAGGCTAGAGAGCTTCAGGGCATGGTGTGGAGAGCAGGTGCTCACATCCAACACGCGACAGGAAGACGGTATTGGATACCATCAGGTCAAGATAGTTTGATGTACGTCCCAGATTGGAAGAGGATAAAAGAGTCCTCTTCCTTATTTGTTGTATTTGGTATGTTAGATGCTCTAGTCCTATCATCCCTCTGTCTGCCAGTTGTTACCCCTACGAATGGTTGCAGATCTTTTGATCCTCACTGGCTAGACTGGTATAGACATCAGATCATTGTGGTGCCAGATATAGAGGAGAGGAACTCAGGGGTACAACTGGCAGGTCAGCTTGGATGGAGAGGTAAATTGCTCATGCTGGACTATCCAGATGGCATGAAAGATCCTGCTGACTTCGCCCAACAAAACAAGAGACAGGAGCTATTAGCTCAACTTGCTCGATACCAGAGGTAGACATGAACTGGATTAGTACAAGTGAGATCGTGTTCGGTATGGTACTGAATGGCACCATACCACCAGAGTTTATTGAGCCAAGATTGTTATGCACCCCTTACCCAGAGGGATTGCAGGTATTCAAGGAGACCAAGAGTTATACATCTGTAGTAGATAAGATTGGATTTGATTTCGTGCGGGTAGCTAAGGAGGCTGCTGCCACTGTTGACTCATCCTGGGACTGGCTAGACCTGCTACACAAGGCAGCATCCAGGGAGCAACTTGCTGACTTCTTCGAGCGTGAGTCAAAGAACCTCAGACGAGGGGGAGAGTTAGACTTCGGAGGTGTGGCTGCTGCGCTGGATAAGTCGAGAACGCATAGAGAAGATCGTTACATTACTTTAGATCAAGTAGAACCAGGAGATGTATCATGGATAGAAACAAATTACGAGCCGATAGATGCGAATATGTGGGGCGTACCCGCCAGTTCTCTGACAATCATCGGAGGTCCCCCTGGAACTGGAAAGTCCTCCCTGATGTTAGAGTTGTGTGGGATAGCTGCAAGGGAACTACGAAAGAAGTCCCTAATCTTCACCTTCGAGATGACAACCAGACAGATAGTAAAACGCCTACTCGAAACGAACCCACTCATCAGGAAAGAGGATCGGAAACTACTGGTAGCGACAGAGGACATCCTAACAATTGACGAGGTGTACTCCGATGCCAGCAGACTAGTGTCTATGGAGCCAGGAGCATATCAATATATCTGCATGGACTTTGCAGATCTTATGTTGGAAAGGGAAGAGGACGAACAAAGTGTCGGATATATCTACAGGAAGTGTGCGACTCTCGCCAAGAAAACGAATACTCAGGTTATTCTTATTTCTCAGTTGTCCAGAGCTTATGTTGGTGGGCTGCCTCGTGTTCACCATATTCGCTGGTCGGGGTTAGCTGAGGCTATGGCTGCTTTGATTCTGCTGTTGTACAATCCCAATCAGATCTTTGCCAATCAGGGCAAGGACAACCGACTGCCTGATATTCCTGGTATGGGGTACATCATTCAAGGCAAGAGCAGGTTCGGATACAAGATGGAGGGTGGAGTCGGGGCAGTACAGGTAGAATGGGATGGCAAGCAAGCCTGGGGTCATCAGTCTATGGGATGGTACCCACTATGATCAATCCTATCTGTCCTAAGTGTGGTAGTGTGATGGTGAAAGCAATCAGTGATTATATGCTGGAGCCATTCTGGAGGTGCGTAAACCAGAAATGCAAGTATGCTAAATACCCTGAAAGAGAAAGATACCCTCCAGATCAAGTTTACCTAGATGATTACAATAGATATGATGATGGAGAAAAGTAGTCGGGAGGCTATATGAAAACAATCATGGGATTACCAGAAAGGGCAGCACGCCCTGATGAGATGGTATCCATAGACCTAGAGATGTTTGGTCAGGAGGAGGACAAGCTGCACCACCCCGACCAGGGTACCTTTGCATCTATGCAGGTTGGCATGGGTGAAGACGTGTACGTTATCACTGACAAACTGGATGTACCAAAGATGATGGAACGTATCAACCCTGCCAAGACGTGGGCTATGCACAACGCCAGCTATGACTTGCGACATTTGCAACGTTATACAAACATTGTACAACGTCCCATCCATGACACCATGCTGTATGAGAAGTTGATGTGGGCAAGCTACTACAATTCCTTTGGCTTGGCAGATCTAAGTCGCCGTTACTTACACGAGCGACTGGATAAGAATATTCGAGAGGGCTTTTCCACTGCAACAGAGATGTCACCAGAGATGCTAGAGTATGCAGCTAAGGATGCTGTCATTACCCTGGCAGTAGCTGACATCCAGAGAACACTGGCTCCTACCCTGTCTGAAACAGTCAGAGTATATCGAGAGATTGAGGAACCTGCACTGTGGGCTATCCTAGATTTCCAGCCAGTAAAGATTGATGTTGGAGCATGGGAAGGACTGGCAGAAACATTTACCCAGAAGGCAGCAGAGATCGAGGCTGAGTTGGGTGTGAATGTACAGTCCCCTAAGAAGGTGCTTGAATTCCTGTACCAACAGACGGGTAGAAGGTTTGAGAGTACAGGCGCAGAGGTACTGAAACCCTATGCGAGAGAGCATCCTGTCATTGATAGGATATTACTGGCTAGATCCTACAGGGTAAATAAACAGACCTATGGGTTAGGATGGCTGGAGAAACACCTGTTACCAGGGGATTTAGTCAGGACAAACTTCAATCAGATCGGAGCAGAGACAGGACGTATGACTGCCAGTGATCCTGCATTATATAACATCCCTGCCAGACAGTTCCCTGAGTTTCGCCGGACTATTACACACAAGAACGGTGGTCTCCTGATTTGTGACATAAGCCAGCAGGAACCCCGTATCCTGGCATACCTGTCAGAAGATAAGGAACTTCTGTACATCTTCCGTAATAAACAAGATGTACATCTCATGGTGGCACGTTGGGTATTCAACGATGAGTCCATGCAGAAGAGTGATCCTCGACGTAGCAGGTATGGAAAGACCATCAACCTCGGTACCTCCTATGGGTTGTCTGCTTATGGGTTGTCTAACCGGACTGACCTGACAGAGGAAGAGGCTCAAGCCTTCCTGGATCGCTACTTCAAGAAGTTCAGAGGAGTCAAAGCCTATATTGATTTGGAGCGACGCAAGGCAGTACATAGGGGGTATGTTGAGACCGCCTTTGGTAGGCGCGTATGGGTCAACCCTTACAGCAAACAGGCAGACAACAACGCCATCAACTCACCCATCCAGGGTGGAGGGGCAGACCAAATGAAACTATGGCTCTCCTTTATTCATAAGGAAACCAAGTCAAGGCGCATCCCCTATCCTGTTGTTATCAATCCTTACGATGAGTTGGTCATGGATGTGCCACCTGACATGAAGGATGAGTATCTTTCTATTGCTATGGATGCACTAACACAAGTCAGTGAGTACCTGTATCCTGGTGTACCCTTCGCATCTGAACCTGCCTACGGTGATAACTGGGGTGTAAAGGAGTAAGCCATGATCGAGAACAAAGAAGTAACTAGCCATGATTGTCCTGTTTGTGGGGTGAAATTGGCTGTCAGTAACGGTATGAGAAATGCTACAATAGCTCTCATTGACAGTGAAATTGGGAGAGAAGACTACAACAGAGGACAGATCTATGCCAAACGATACTCGTACAATGGCACAGATCGTAGTCCCCAGGGTCATGTTATCTTCCAGGAGGTGGCACGAGCAGGTCTGCCTGTCCAGAACATAATGTATACGGCATTATGGATGCACCCTAAGCCGGACGGAAAGAAGACAGACTACGCCTGTATGGAATACCTTGTCCCTCGACTGATGGACGAAGTACAACAGTGCAGTCATATCTTGTTGATGGGTGCAGATGCTGTAAGTTTCCTGGCAAGGCAACCTATCCTATACACGATGGGACTGGAGATCCAAGTTCCCCTATTCGCTGGCAAGAAGGTAGTCATTGCACCTAGTCCAACCCAGGTAATAGAGACAACAGTAGGGGAATTTCGCAACGCCCTGAGTGTATTCAATATGATCATAAGGAGAGACAAATGAGCGATATGGAAAATGCAACAAGCGATCTTGATATTACCCTGACTCAATCAGACATGGGAGTTATCATGACAGTTGATACAGAGACAGAACGATCTCTGGTTACAGGGGACATCATGCCTCTGTTGGAATTAGGAAGAGTTCTCCGGCGTAAGATCCAGGTGTACGGACTAGCCCTGGTAAAACTGCTGGCATCCATTCGGGATAACTGGCAGATGTATGAGTCAGCAGGAGTGGAGGACAGCTACATCAATGTCATCCATGCCCACATCGGACTGTCTCCTCAGACTATCGTGAAGTATTGCAACCTGTGGGACAGTCTCTTTGCCAATCCTCAGATCCCTGAAGATGTGAAGAGTGAACTGATGAGCAAACCTCTGCGTTCTTTACTCCTACTGTCGGCTGCTGCCAGAGAAAATCAGATCACTGACTGGAGCCGGATCATTGAGGCAGTCAACCACAACGAGGTCAGGAACGTGGTGAGAGAGGCGAGAGGTGAACATACATCCAGCGCAACCAGGCTTTCTATCTTCATGGATGTACGTACTGGTCAGCTTGCAGCACAGTTAGGGGATAATGCTCCAGAGAACATGGGATTCCTGAACGTGGATAGCACCAGTAACGTAGTCAAGATGGCGATCATCCGCATCCTGCACGCTTCAGGAGTCGAGGAGGTTTGATGGATACCATACAGGTAAACACCGAAGGTGGTGTTGTTGTCACTGGAATCTACCCTGATATGTACCGTATATCTACAGGGATCTGGTCCCTGGATCGGGCACTGTCCTATCGAGAGAAGGATGGTATGCCACTGCGATCTATCTATGAGATCTATGGTCCTTCCCATGTAGGCAAGTCAACCTTTACCTACTTCCTGTCAGGGTGTGTACCAGGAACCAGGATCTCTCTATGTGATCTGGAGGGGCTGGACAAGGATCGAGTGAAGCTAGGGGTAGAAGCCTCTGGTTTCTCTGGTGAAGTAAAGATCATTGCCTTGACGGATGGTGTGAAGCCACGTCAGCATAGCGACATGGTACAGGAAATGCTATTGAGTATCAGGAAAGGGGAGGCTAATGCAGGAATCCTGGATTCGGTCGGGGCGTACATCCCTATAGCTGAGGCTACTGGGGATATTGGAGAAGCCAACATGGGTAGGAGTGCACACAACATCGGACAGATAGCCAGACGTGCTATGTCCTACCTGATGAGTGCAGAGAAACCAGGGGCTATCTTCTTTGTAAATCATCAACATGCTGTCCTATCTGGTCATGGTCATACCACGTCCGGTGGTGTAACCCTGAAATACCTGGGTGCTATTCGGATAGCTCTATGGAGAGCAGAAGTCCTGGCAACAGGAGACCCTAAGAAAGGAGAGGAACGAATCAATTGGGCAGATATACTGACTGGTACGGTAGAGAAATTGCGGTTCGGTGGGGCAGGTAGGAACTTTACTGTGGTACACCTGAAAGATCATGGTGTTAGTCGAGATCTCTCTTGTATGTTTGATTGCTTTAGACTGGGTTTAGCTGAACGGGATAAGACCGTGAAGGTAAACCGAGCCTCTGTTGGATACATATCCAAACTGGTACGGTCAGCGTACGAGGGTGATCACAAACCATTCCTGCCGTTCTGGGAGGTTATGGCAGAGTGGAAAACCAATCAAGGTATTCGGTATGAAGAGGAGGTAACAGATGAACCTGAAAGTTGATACAAAGAAACAGACTCAGTATGCAGTAGGGAATATCATAACTCGTCCCCCTGAAGAACAGATCATGCTCAGGGAGCACGCAAAGAAACTCAACCAGCACTTCAAGAAACTGGGGACAGGTGGTGCCCTGGAACTGTTGATGATGATCGGCACCTGGATGCAGAAGAAGAACCTACCATGAACATCATACAGAAACTTATCAGCTTTATCTGGTATGACAGTGATGATGTTCAACACTCTGAGTTAGTAGAGGAACAAGATTATGTCCCTATTGAGAGTATGCCCAGTGTGTCAGTTGACACCGCATTGGGTCTTGGCGGGAGAGTGGTTTCGTCTGGAGTGCCCGAAGTGCTGGATCGGGACACACTACCGAGCCACAAGATCCGAGGCAATAGATGAATGGGTCAGCGGAGATACGATAGATATGCTGGCAAAGATGAGGTCAGATGAAAATTGAAATGAATTTGAAATCTAATCCACGCTGTCCCCTGTGTGGAGGTACTGCTGTGACCTACATGGCAACCTTCCCTGATATACCAGAGATCAGCTACTATCAGTGTGATGATTGTAATACAATCAGACAAGATATGGTAATCTCAGATGAGGAGGAGTTTTATACTACTTCCTATCGACAGATACTCTACCCAAATTCAGACGATAACATCTCTGAGCGAGAGGAACTAACTGAGAAGAACCGAGCTAAGATACAAACTGAATTGATCTCTCATTACAGAGTAGATAAAAGAAACCCCTATCCTCTGCACCTGGACTTTGGGTGTGGACTAGGGACACTAGCACTTACTCTTCAAGAAGAAGGTGTGGTATCGTTCAGTTACGGGGTAGAACTGAATGAGGCATACAAGAAACGAGCAAACGATCTGGGTGTCGTTACTACTGCTACTCTGGAAGAACTACCCTGTGATGGATTCGATCTGATAACTCTGTCCCATGTCCTGGAACATATGTCTGATCCTGTGCTTTTTATTGATAGGTTGATCCCTTATCTAAATCGAGGTGGGATGCTGTTTGTTGATGTGCCTAATGCAACCACAAACCGAAACGCTTATCGACCCTGGCACCCAGTTGCTTATACCCCCCAAACTCTGAGTCAGTTATTTGGTAGATGGAGTGTGCTGGAACCACGAGTTACTTGTTCGTATCCTGATCAGTGGCAACCAGTACCAGAGAACATTGTAATGTTTCTATGTAAACAAGGAGGATAATGGACCTAGCAACTATTGACTGGATGAAAGTAGATACAGAAGTAGTGGGTGGACTGAAGTTGAAGCAGTGGCGTACTGTGTTTCGTCTTGAACTCAAACAGAAGTGCACCATTGTAGGAGTTGATCCAGGTAGAAACTTCGGGATTAGTATCATACGTCCTGATGATCTGGTAGAAATGTATGTTAGTAAGTTTCCACCCATGAAACGAAATGAGTATGGGTTCTTTGCTCGTGACTTCTTTGAGTCCTTTATACGATACCAACTGTACGGGGAAACAGGAGAGGTTTACATGGGCATAGAAGGACCCTCTTTCCATGACAACTTTGGTCAGGTTGTACTGGCAGAGATACGAATGGGGTTCTGTGTATCTGCTATAGACAACGGGATAAATCCCGTACAATACGCACCTATGACCTCCAGGAAATCCATCCTGGGTAAGGGTACTACCAAAGGGAGTGATCTGTGGGTGACAGTACCAGATCATGGGGCAGATAGTTTTGTTATCGCACTGCATGTTGCGAAGGAGCAGGTAAAATGATTGGGAAGTTGCTGTGTTTCTTTGGTCTACATCGTTATGAGTGTAGGGATGGGTTGAATATGCTGCTGTGTGTATGTCAGAGGAAGGGTTGCCATCACCATAAAATAAAATCAAAATATTGCAATCCTTGTCTTGACAAATGGAAATAAATTTGTATAATGAAATTCGGAGGATGCAAAAATGAAAATTT
>Ga0105097_10001613_pt1 | contig 10863 bp, 9 predicted proteins | sample PPLLak12cMay2015_FD_87035 | JGI IMG/M metagenome (GOLD analysis project Ga0105097, IMG submission 87035) | Freshwater sediment microbial communities from Prairie Pothole Lake near Jamestown, North Dakota, USA - PPLs Lake P7 Core (1) Depth... | ecosystem: Environmental > Aquatic > Freshwater >... | reverse complement strand
TCCGGTCGCCGCCGCCGTTACCGGGGCCGACACCGCGAACCGAGACGCCGCCGGCAGGTCCACCGCTGCCGACGCGTTGGCGGTCGCCGCACTCGCCAGTCGCACCGCCGTCGTCAGCGCCGAGGTGCCCGTCGCGGCCACACTCAGCGCCGCCGCCGGAGCGACGCGCGTCCCCAACACCGCCGTGCCACTGGCCGCGACGCCCGCTGCGGCCCGAAGCGCGAGGCGCGTGGTCAGGGCCGCGGTGCCTGCCGCCGTGACACTGGCGGTACTAGCTGGAGCAATCCTCGTGGACAGCGAGGAGGCGGCGGCCGCGCTGACGCTCGCCGACGCGGCCAGCTTCACTGCCGTGGTCAGAGCATTCGTGCCCGTGGCCGTGACCGTGGCACTCGCGGCGAGCGCGCGTGTCGTGCCTCCCGCCGCCGGGGCCGTCAGCGCCACCCACGACACGTCCGCGACGCGGCCCGAGACGATTAGCGCCACCCGCAACGCGGCCCAGTCGGTAATCGCGTTGCGCTCCGTCGTCGTCAGCGCGATGTCCGTCGTGGCGAAGCTGGTCGTCAGGCCCAGTCGGCGTGTGGCGATGACGGTCGAGGTCTGCCGCAACTCGATGCGCCACTCCACCAGCATCGTCGTCGCCGTGCTGGTGATCGTGGCGGAACTGGCGAGGGCGACGCGGGTCGCCAGCGCGGACGTGCCCGTGGCACTGACCGTCGCGCTGGCGGCGAGCGTCTTGGGCGTCGTGAGGGCCGTCGCGCCCGTAGCGCTAACGGTCGCCGATGCGGCTAGTGGTTTCGGGGTCGTCAGCGCGGTCGCGGCGGTCGCGTCGATGGTCGCGCTAGCAGCAAGCAATTTGGCTGGGAGCGACGCATCGATGCTGGCGGACCACGCGTACCAGTAGTTCGCCGCCGACATCCCGGTGAATGACGCGGGGTCTACTGCGCTCCCCGTGCCGCCGTCAAGGTCGTAGGCCATCCCGCCACTAGCATCGGTGCCTGCGGTGGTTTCCCACATCCCGGCGGTCGTGAAGTTGGCGGGGTTGCCGACCGTGCCGTAGTCGTCCATGTGGCCCCAGCCACAGACGACCATGTCGCCGCTCGCCGTGCTGACACTCGGCGGGTTGGGCGCGTTCGTGGAGCCGCCAGCCGTGTTCGCCTTGTAGCGGAACGGGGCCGAGGTGTTCCCCGTGCGGAACGTCGCGGTGCCCCACCCGGTGGAGCCGTTGGCAACGCTACTCGCCGACCACGACTTGCTGTCGCTGCTGCCTGCGGCAATCCACCAGCCGACCCAGAGATGGCCGCCGTTCGCGGTGCTGACGTCAATCTCAGTGGTGACCCCGACGCCGCTCGGCGGCGTGAACGTCTTCGCGCCCGCGCGGGAGTACCACTGCGCGATGACGAGGTCCCCGGCCTGCGTGTTGGCGTGGACGGTGAACGACCCGCTGGTCGGGTTCGCCGCCGGAGTGCCTTGCGCGTTGCCGATATAGGACCACGCCATTTACGACACCCACCGCCCGCGAATCGACAGCGTGACGGTCCCGGCGCCGGGGGTGCTCAACGCCCCAAGCGCCAAGACCGCCGTGTCTTCGTTCGTGGCCTCGCTGGTGATGTAGTCGGTGTCGCTGGGCGAGGCCTCGTCGACCATCGCGAACAGGTCGCTCCCGTCGCTGGGCGTCCACGCGCCCGCGCTGATGTCACTGGTAGGGCGTGCGGTCTGCCCCGTGCCGCTGCTGCCCCGAATAAAGAACGCGACGCCCGCCGCGTCGGCCGAGTCGGTGAACGAGCCGTCGAAGTCGTAGTTGCCGCCCTGCGTCGCCGCCGCGCGCGTCAGGACGTACAACCCCATGTAGTTGTAGTTGTCGAAGTTGTAGACCCCCGCGTGCTGGGCCCAGTTCGCGTCCTCCGTCAGTCCGTCGGCGCTTGTAGAGCCAATGCCTCCGGCGACGACCATCATACCGAGGCAATCGGCGACCGTCGTCACCGGCAAGTCAAGGTCGAAGTTCGTGCCCAACGCGAGCGTCTGCGTCGTCACGCCCTCAGTTTTCGTCGTGTCCGTCGTGACGTTCTCAATCTCAAACAAGCCAACGGTGTAGTACGCAGTCCCGTCGTTGTTCACCGTGACTGTGAACGTGCCGCTCGCCGTTCCGATAGGCGCGACGAACGCCTGCGCCATGTAGTAGCCGCTGTATCGCATGGCCACCGTCGCGAACCCAACGCGCGTATAGGTGTTGCCCTGATTGTCTGTGACCGTGCAGTCGGAATCGCCAGATGTGTGCCACTGCGAGAGCAACACCACGCACAGGTTGCCCACGGCTGGCGTCGCCGCGAACGAGACGGTCGTGCTATCTACCTCGTTCGTGATGACCTGCGCGTAGCGGACGATGGACGGCACGGCCACGGCGGTTCCTTACTGGAGGAGCACGGTGGCCCCCAGTGTCAAGGGCGAGGGAATCCCCACGAACACGCCGACGCGCCGCCCCTCGTACGCGGCGAGCGAGAATCCCGTCATCGGGGCCGGGTTGGGCGTGCCGTCTTTGCCGGTGCGCGGCCCGCCCACCCACGTGAAGCCGAACGCATGCTGCCACGTCTGCCCGTTATCGGCCGACGTCCGCACCTCTAGTGTCAGCGTTTTCGCGGGATTCACGTAGTCGGTCGGCAGGATGTTCAGCGTCACTTGGCAGGTGTCGTACCGCGCCGCCAATGACGCGGACGTCATCTGCCACTCGCCACTCCGCGTCTGCTGCGGAATCGTGATGAGCGCCACGAGTCACCTCCCCGCTTACGCGAGCGTGATGTCCAGCGCCGCCGCCGCGATGTACGGCGCTTGGTCGCCGTCATTCACCGTGCGGTCGTCCATCGTCGCGGCGAACAGGAAGTTCGTCCCTGCGCCGTCCCAGATGCCCGCGTCGGTGACGACGCCCCAGTTCGCGCCCGACGGCGCCGGGAACGTGATCTGGCTGCTGTTCTCGGTTGCGCCCGTGGTGGTGACCAGCGTGAACGCGCCTGTGCCGCGCGTGACGGTCGCCCGCGCGTAGCTGCCGCCCGACACCTCGCTCGCCCCGGTCAGGCCCGGTGCGCCCGTGTGCAACGAGATCTTCAGGTCCGCGTTCCACGACGGCCACGCCGTGCCTCGGAACAGCCAATTGAGGATGAGGTCGCGCAGGTAGCCCGAGAACGCTCCCGTCAGCGCCACGTCGAAGTCGCCGGTCGCGAAGCTGACCGGGTCGTTCGCGTTGACGTCCTTCGCCACCGTGAGCGTCTGGTGCAGCAGGAGGTTGCCGCCCGTCGAGTTGTCGAACACCCCGACGGCCTTCACATTGCCCCAGCCGCCCGCGCCCGCCGTGCCGAAGTCGATGGCATTGCTGTTCTGGGTCGCGCCGCTCGCGGGGGCGTCGAAGTTCGTGGTGACGTTCCGGGCCTTCGCCACGCGCGCGTAGCCCGTGCCGCTGACCTCAACGCCGCCGCCGCTGTCGGACGGGGCCGTGGTGAACAACGCAAACCAGTTGTTCGTGGCATCCACGGACGGATTCGACGCCGCCCGGAAGATGTTGTTCATGATCCCGGCTTCGAGATAGTCAGACAGTGCGCTCATGGGTTCGCTCCTTCGGCGAGGTGTTCCGTCTCGATCACGACGACGACCGCACGCACGGCAGGGACATCCGTGCGCAGTTTGACTGACAGCGTCACACTACGAACCGCAGGCGAAGCATTCAACTGCGACGTGTGCGCGCGGAGCGCCGCCGCCACCGCGTCGGCGACCAGATCCGACCGACGTCCCGAGGACTTGAATCCCGCCACCACGACGGGCATCAGTCCTCCTCCTCCTCCGGCGCTTGCACTGCCGGTCGACGACGAGCGGAAGACCGAGGCGTGGAGCCGGACGCTGCGTCCGACGTCTTCCCGGGCGATTGCGGATCCTCGTCCGCGTCACCCGGCAGGGGAGGTGGCTCGGCTTCACGGCCCAACTCCACGCCTTCTGTGGGCATACTGCCAAGGGTCAGCAGATGCTTTTCCAAGACCTCATTCGGGAACAGCTTGAATCCGGCCCCGGAAAGCTTCTGGATGTAGTTGCCCAGCTCTTCCAGATCCGGCACCTCGATGTCCCCGTGCTCGAGAATCGGGGGCGTCTCGGTCTGAATCCCGTTCACCGCCAACAGGTGCGGGATCGCGTAGCGGTTGAAGACTTCCGTAATCGCGTCCAGCCACCCACCAATCGCCATGCCAAACATGTGCGTCTTGCTACCGGCCAAGGCAAAGGAGCCGTACCGGTTGTTGTGGCCCAGCACGATGAAGTCCGCCATGACCGACATCGCCATCGAGTGGTCGTAGCGGTCGATAATCTGGCTGGTGTCGAAACTGCGGCGTCCGCCCGTAGACAGCAGCGTCAGCGTCCACCCGAACGGCAACAGGACGCCTTCTTGCTCATCGCGCCGGATGTTCCGGATGATCGTCTCGGCTTCGTTCCGGTAGGCGACCGCCACCCCGTCATTCGGGTTCCAGATGTCCAGGTTCTCGGGGGGCGTCATCACCGGCAACCCGGCCAGGTCGCGCTCGATGCCGATGCCCTCGATTTCCTCGATGCGCTTCTTGAAATACCAGGCCCGATACGCATTCCGCAGAATGGACCGGCCCTCGGGGTTGTTCTTGTTGGACTGAGTGCGGAACAGCAGGCACTTGTTCAGGGGGAGAGTGGCGGTCTCGCTGGTGGCGGTCTTCTGGACCATGGCGGTCGCGCCGTCGCGCCCGAACACCCAACTGTCCAAGGAGTCTTGCGACCGCAGCGGCAATTTCTGCCACCCGATCTTGCCATCGCTGTAGCGCGACGACTTGGCGGGGTCGCGCTGCAACCCTTCGCGCTTCTTGTAGACCATTTCCAGCAACGACCAGCCATAGGACAGCATGGTCATGACTTCGCTGATGACGTCGTTCCACGTCATCGACATGTCGGTGCGGCATGTCTCGACGAACTCGGCGGTCGCGGTGTCGTTCGGCGTCAGCGGATTCGGCACCACGCGCCACGTGGCTTGGCGCATCAGCATGCCGACCGCAAACAGAATTGCACCGATGATCGCGTCGTTGTCCGACATCTCCTTGTAGAGGCGGATGCCAGACTTGCCCCGGAGCTCCGTCAGGAACTCCTCTCGCAGCGTGCCCGACGACTGATTCAGGCCGCTGTACCCGACCTCGCTCATACCGACGCGCACCACGTCCGGTGGACGGGCAGCGGCGACGGGCGACGGCCTAGATCGCGTGCGTCGAGCCATGTAGCAGGACCCCCTAGCAAAGACGAAAATCCTGTTGACTTTTCGCCAGTTATATGATATACGAGCGGGGACCGTATGTCAACTAGTTTTTGGCTTTCCAATAACTTGTTTGGCCCAGGCTGACCAGCTGGCCCATGGAGTGCCGCCCGGTCTCGGCCAGCCGAATCGCGCCCTCGGTCGCGTCCGGCCCGTCATCGAAGTCCCCGGGGAAGTCGTCATACTGGGCGAAATACTCGGGGACCTTCGCCAGCAGGTGCCGTGCGAACCGGACGACGCCACTGGCGATCAACGGTTGGCTGCCCAGGATGCGCGAGATCTTGTTGCTGGTGCTGTTCACCAGCTTCAACGCCGGGTACAGCCCCCGCTGCCGGGACCGCGCGACGATGGTGGGGGCAATCAAGTTCTTGTACAGGTTTTCCTCGACGCCAATCTGGCGCGGCTTGAACGCCGCATACACATCCAGCAATCGGTCAATCTGGCGGTCGGGCAACTCCCGGGTCAGCACGACATCCACCACGTCCAGGTACCCGTCCATCGTCCGGCCCACCGTCACAATCGCGCACCAGTCGCGCTTGCCCCGGCGCACGTCGCCTTGTTTCTCGCCGCCTGCGGGGTCAATGTAGGTCCACAACCGTGGCCCATACGCCACCAGCGACGTCGGCGTGAAGTCAAAGTAGGTGAACGCCTGCGGGTCGAAGTGCTTGTTCTCGTCCTCGCGGGGATCGTTCATCATCTCCCGCACGAACCCGAGGCTGCCGACATTGGGTTGCCGCTTGTAGGCGTCCAGCCGGTCCAGCGACCACACCTCGGGCCACAATGGGGTGCCATCCGCGCGGGTGTTGCCCAGCCGGTATTTTTCCTCGTCGCGCGGCGGGATGTTGATCGCGCGCCACAACAGGCCGTCCCACTCGGGCGAGCGCACCACGTCCGCGATCAGACAGTCGTGATGCGGCAAGTTGCCGATCATGATGATGTCCCAGTCCGTCGCGCCCAGTCCCATGAACGTGCCGCCGAACCAGCGCTTGTGCCGTTGGCGCTTCAGGAACGTGTCGGCCGTTTCCGGGCTTTCTGGGTCGTCGATGACGGCGAGGTCGGGACGCAACTGGCGGTACTTGACGCCGCGCATGCGCGCCCCCATGCCCTTGGCCATGACGGTCGCGGAGTTGGCGCACACGATCTGTCGGTCGGTCCACTTGGTGGTTTGGCCTCGCTGGTCATACGCCGGGGCCAGGTGGGGGAAGTCCCGCAACAGCAGCTCGTTGGTTTCGATTTCCTGGGCCACGGTGGCCAGGTTCGCCTCGGCGGTGGTCGCCGACTCGCCAATCAGCAGCACGAAGTGCCGCAACTGATACGCCAGGACGTACAGGACCAGTCCCAGGGAAATGATCGTCGTCTTGCCGAATTTGCGGGGCGCGATGCGCGCGGCCCGGACCCCGTGCGGGCGCGGGCCCAGGCGGTCACAGATGGCGAAGATGTCCTGGTGCATCTCGCAGAAGGAGTCCGTGAAGTGGTGGGCCAGGTATTGTTGGCAAAATGCCTGAACCCCGGCCTTGGAACGGGTCACGCGGTCGGTGCGCGTCGTGCCCGACCGCCCCGCGCGAAGGCCCGCGACGGCTTCGGCCAGGGTCAGCGGGGCGGTCGCCGGGTCCAGGTCCGGCATCCGCATCGCCCGGGGGCGGGCCGTGGGACGGGTCATGAGGTCCTCCGACGGCGCGGCGTCCGCATCGGCAGGACCGGAGCCGTGTCGGGCGGGGCGGCGGGATCGACGGGGGCGGCGGTGGCCCGGGTCTCGGCGGGGGCGTCGGTGGTCTGGCTCCCTGGGGGCAATGCCGGGGTGGCCGCCGCCCCGGCCCGGGTGTCGATGACGACGCGGGACCACTCGGCCTCGATGGCTTCCAGGGCGCGCCCGTCCGAGACGTGGCGGGCCACGATGATGCCCATCTGTTCCAGGATGCGGCGGAACGTGTCAATCGAGATCGCGCCCGTCGATTGGATGCGGTGGACGCGCTCGACCATGCGGCTGATGGTGTCCAGGGCCTTGATCGCTTCGCCCAGGTCCGGCACCTTGCTGGGGCGTTGCTTGCCGGTCTTGTACCAGTAGAGGAGGGCATCGACCAGTTCTTCGTATTTCTCGACGTAGTCGATGACCATCGCCCGGACCAGCTGGATGTCCGGCACCAGGTTCAGGACGTCGCGTTCGACGGTCTGCAACTGGCGCAAGCGCGCCCGGACCGTCTTTTGGCGGAGGCCGCGATACCGGTAGATCGTGTCGGCCCGGTCCGGCTCGCCGTGGATCCAGCACGCGCCCGTGCCGGGGTGGTCGGTCTGAAACCCAGCGGGCAGGGCACACGGGTGCCCATTGGGCTTGCGGGCGTTGCACCGGCCCGGCAGGTCAGCGGGGGCGGGCAACGCAGGAACAGCACGTCGTACACGGGGCATTAGGCGTGTCCTTTCCGCCAGACCGCGAACAACGTCGTGATCGCGGCCGTGGGATAGGGGTGCGTCAACTGGCTGTCAGTCGAGGCCCGGTAGGGGGTGGCGTCTTCTAGAAAGAGGTCGTGTAATCGCAGCTTATCTGCCGGCGGAATCTCGACCTCATAGTGCCGCCCGTATTCTTTCATCGAAATCTGCGCGTCGATGTTGCCCAAGAATCCTCGGTCTCGGCGGTCCGCTTTCCGGGGCGTACACGAGACCGTGACTCCGGACATCGGCGTGACCCACAGCACCGGGTCAGGCGGGGACGGCACTTCGTGGCGGTGCGCGGGACTGGCATGGTAGCTGCACACCCGTTTGTACCGGGGGCTGCCGTCGGTCCTAGTCCCTTTTCGGGTACGCGGCCGTCCGCACCCGGGGACTACGCACACGGGGCGGCCATCGGTGACCGGGCGCGCGGCGTTGAAGCGCGGGCGTGCCGTCGTGGGCGGGCGGCCATCGCGGCGCACGGCTGCTGGCCGATGGCGATAGCACCAGGCCCGGTACCGCCGTTGCAGCAGGTGTTCGGACGGCTGCACGCCCGCCAACAGGGCGAAATTTTGGCATTCTGGCCAGCGGCATCGGGGCCGTGGCGCGTCGATGTCCAGCACCACGTTCCGGCCGTCCAGGGACAGGCCGCGATGCGGGCCTTCGGTGATTTCGAAGATCCGGGGGGCGTGGCGTGCGGGGCGGCCCGGACGCGAGGCCGTGGCCCAGTCCGAGAACTCGACGGGTGGACTCGGGGAAGGGCTTGGCGGTGCGGGGCTTGGCGGTGCGGGGCGTGGTGGCGAGGGGCGGCGACGGCGGATGACGGTGACCATGCCGAATTGTGGACCGGGCGGGGGCGTGTGTCAACCTTTTTTATGGGGTGGACGCGGGGGGGATGGGCGGACGGGGCGAACATCCATCGAAACCGGCACCGGTCTCATGCGATTCGGGGCCGTCGTTATTGGGGCGACTGGGGCTGTGGGCATGTTCAACTCACGAAACGCAACGGGGTGGGGTGGGGTGTTTGTGGTCCTATAGGGGGGTATTTAGATACCATTCATACATTCGCTTAATTTTCGTTATACTCTTAAGTAAAGAATGAAGAAGGATAAAATGTTCAATAAAGTTGAAAAAAGTCAATGATTTGAAAAAGCGAAATAAGAGCGAATCCACATATAGGGGGTCTAAGTCCCCACCCCACACACTTGCGATTGGTGATATGAAGTTGGTCAAGAATCGAGGTCTGGGAGGGGTTGTTGTGGTCCTATCCTGAGGGGGTGGGGGTATCGTAGACCTATTTGCCCTCGTGACAAGACTTTCGCTCCAGACGCCGATGCTGGTTGATTGGCGGCGCCGACCGCGACCGCCACCGTACGCAAAATGCGGACGGTTTTCCGACACGTGCGTCATGTCCAAAACCCGCCGTTCCGTTGCCGCCGTTCCCGTCCCGTCCACACCCGACATGTCCACGCCGATCATCGTGGCGGAACCCGCCATCACGCCGGACACCGCGCCGGACACCGCGCCGGACACCGCGCCGGACCCCACGCCGGACGCATTGATCGTCGGCGCGCCGATCACCATGTTGCGCGCCATGTTGGCGACGGCACACACCGCGTTCCCGGCGACGTTCATCGACGCCGGGATCACGGCAACGGTCGCGGTTCCGCGCCACGTGATCGCCATGGCGTACGCGTTCGCGGCCGTCCCGTACACCGCCAATCCCGACACGGCCCGCGCGGAACGCGAACGGTTGTCCGCCGAATACGCGCGCATCGTCGCGGGGTCCGTTCCGGCCGGAACGTGGAACGCGGATCCGGCGTACGGCCGTGGGCGATTCGGCGCGTCCATCGGCGACACCCAATCGGATATCGCGGTCGCCGCGTCCATCATCGTCCCCGGCACGATCCCGGCGTCGGGTGCCATCGTGGCGATGTGGGATGCCATCATCCCGCGTCGCGCGTGCCCGTTTTTGGATCGGCCGGGATACGGGCGGTCCACCACGCGCGAAATGTGGAACGGGTCACACCCCGGCCGCGCGACATTCGCCCGTGGGATGGAATTGGCCCGCGCGTTTCATTTCCACGCCGACGTGATGCGTCCCGCGTTCGCGTAACCCCGTTCCACGGGTCGGCCCGCCCCCACGGGGCGGGTCGGCCCCGCCCGTGCGCGCGTGCGCCCAAGCGAGCGAGCGAAAAGCCCGAGCGGAGACTGCCCTTCAGGGAGCGCTGGCGGCCAGCCGAGGCCGGGCCCAGCCCAGCCTGGCCTGGAGCGAGCCCTTCCTCCCGAGCCGGGCACGACTCGCCGCCAAGGAATCGCTCAGTAGGGAGCGCTAGCGCTGTGCAGCTCGTGCCTAGCGCGCGCTCGTATGCAGCTGATACAGTGGTTGCCCACTTGGTAGGGGCAGCTGGCGAAGTGGGTAACCACTTTGCAGGTCGGGAAAGCCAGTGGTTGCCCACTACACTAACGTGCCCAGTTCTTGCTCCAGTGCAGCCTGGCCTCTCCCCCCTGCCTTCCTTGCAGAAACTACACCGCCTCGTGCGAGAACGGGTCTGAGACCAGCGAGCGCCTGCGCCGCGCGTGTGCGGTTCTTGATTATGGAAGCGATATCTTTCATGCGCGTGGCGAATACGACGAGTCGGGCCTTTTTCCGATGGAGACCCACCAGGACGAGCGAATTCTCTCGATATAGGCACCAGGCCAGTGAACGCTGGTTCATTTCGGAGTTTCCCGAACTGACGAACTGATAACGCAGACAGAATAGTCTGGTCTGGCAACCAAAAAGGCAGAAATTAGGCCATAATTCGGAGCTCGAATGCGCAGAAAGTGAGTGAGTGGCTATCATCCTTGCCCGTCTTTCTCACCCTCTCCCCCCACCAAGAACCCCTCGCCTTCTCCATCTTTCTCCCTCGATCTCAACGCAGCCCACCGCAGCCCCTGACGCAGCGCAGATCCTGGCGCACAAACAAGGGGCTTCCCACCCCTCGGCAGTTCATGATTGACCCATCGGCCGCCCCCCAACGGCCGGAAAGGACCCGCCCATGAGTGAGACCACCCATCAGATCGGCCACGACGGATTCAGCGTCCCCCCGGACGCCACCCACGTCGAGCCCAGCCCCCACGCGCGCATGCGCCACGAC
>Ga0105097_10001612_pt1 | contig 10869 bp, 6 predicted proteins | sample PPLLak12cMay2015_FD_87035 | JGI IMG/M metagenome (GOLD analysis project Ga0105097, IMG submission 87035) | Freshwater sediment microbial communities from Prairie Pothole Lake near Jamestown, North Dakota, USA - PPLs Lake P7 Core (1) Depth... | ecosystem: Environmental > Aquatic > Freshwater >... | reverse complement strand
GGTTTGAACAGATCAAACTTCTCGTTGCCGCCAATCATTTCTTTGACATAGGCACCCTCCAAAGTCTCGAACAAAATGAGCCCTTTGAAGACTTCTCCTCCGTATAAATATTTTTCGTCTAAAACACTTATACTTTTGATTCTTCTCGCATTATAGCCCAATAACCGTTCGTGGTTGCTAATGAAAACCCCGTCAACCAGAACCAGGGACAAGAGTCCGGTACCTAAATTATCGTCATAAACCTTTACGTTTATATTACTCTTTCCCTTTTCCTGATTGATATTCGCTTTTGTGACGATCTCGACTATGGTTTCTTTTATTGTAGAAAATCGGGTATAATCGTCTAATTGATAAGTTGTTAAATTCTTTCCAAAAAATTCCGGATTTTGTTTATAGGAAATCGAACTATCTGTTCTGACCGAACTGTAAGCATTCTCGATCTGATTAAAAACACTTTGTTGCAAAATTACCTCCTTATCTATAGCGGATATAGAAAAATCTGCAAAAGTGAGTGCTCCCATGCTGATATTAGTCACCGGCTCAAAGACCACCTTCAAACTATCTTTACTACTATTCATTATTTCTATTACGGCCTGATTTTGGGCATATTTATTTTCGATATTCAAATAGAAGACTCCTTCCTGGTTGGTGCGGGCTACTTTAAATACAAAATCTTCCCCGGGTATCGAAAATGCTACAGGTATATCAGTGACAGCTTTGTTATTGGCCTTATTAACTATTTTGCCATAAATCAACTCACCCCTCATTTCCGGTAAAAAAACAATTTGATTTTCAGTTTTACCGAGATCATTTTTTTTGGTTTTTATTGAACTGATTTCCGCTGAGGAGATCATTGAAGGTCTATTCATCGGTAATACCTTTCTTACCGAAATCGAATACCTGCCAAAGGCCAGTGTGTCAGTTATTGCTGTGATATCAACTGACACCTTTTCTCTTTTTCCGTATTGTTTCTTATCTGTTTTCAAATTCAATACCCCTTTCTGATCTTGATAATCTGTGTATTTTATTTTTTGAATATCAGGTTTGTTTTCGGAACTTTTTGAAGTAAAGACTGATTGATTTTCCTGGAACGGATTGATAATGCAAACATCCGCCTGAAAGTAGTTCATTTCTGTATTGTTTTGCATCCAATTGGTATATGAAATAAGCTTGTATTTTCCTGAGGGTACATTTGTTTCGATAAAAAAATCACCTGAACCTTCCCCGTTTTCCAGATATATTTTCTGACTGAACACCTTTTCTTTTTTTTCATTTATGAGCATCACATAGCCTATTTTGCTCAAGTTGCTCAGTCTTTGGGTAGGTTCCTGAATACAATACACTTTAAAATACAAATAGTCACCCGAAAATAACAAGGAGGTATTGTAGTGCACATAAATTTTTTCGGCAGGAATTGCTTCGTATGTTTTTTCATCTGAAATATGTGATACAAATTGTCCTTTCACCGGGTTGTAAGTGAAAAAAAGTAAAAGGATAAACCAGTATTTTCTCATAGTAATTATTCTTTAATCTTCCCAATAATCTGGTTTCACATTGCTTCCCAGTTTTGTGCAATCGCCGCAAGCAGCGTCCACAATTAGATAAGGCCCTTCAACTTCATTGAGTGGATTTGGATAATCAGGATTATCTGCATAATATTTCGATTTTCCCTGCATAATATAATCAATGGTCGAGGCCAGATCCGGGGCTCCGGTTTTGCATTCCACAAAATAAGGAGGCTCTAAACTGTCAAGGAAAAGATCATAATAATTAAAAAAGACACGGGCAGAAGATACGGATACCACCTCAAAAAAACCTAGTACTTTATCACTATCCGGGTTGTCAGTTGACAGGATATTTCCCTCAATATAACCAGGTTGATTCTGGGATAAAATATTTCCCGAACCCGAAAATTTATCCAAGGTCTGGTAATAACCAAAAGCATCAATGGTCTGCACATACTGCTTTACCAAAAGGCTGTATCTGGTTCTTATTTTAGGGTCCTGTTTACTTAAAAGAAGAATTTCAAATTTTGTAACCTTATCTTCGGTTAAATTACTCGTCTCTTTTTGAATGATTTTAATTGATTCATTCGTCCCATAACATTCTCGTTGCTCATAAGTCTTTTGTATAGTTTTCGGATTTAACGAAGGTACATTCAAATCGACTGGAGTCCAGAAAGGTGCCACAATCTTATAGGTCTCTTCGTACTCATAGCGGTAGTAAACAGAATTGCCGGAGGCATCATAACTATCAACAAAGATAGACACAGATTCGTTGCCGAGATAATCGATTGTTTTTTCTACATAAAGGCTATCTATATTTGTTACTCCTTTAATTTCTTCAGGCCTTGATTCGTATTTTTTGCCATTACTTCTTTGAATAAACAATTTATACACTGTGTTTGGCTGTGCGGCGAAGGAATTGACAGAGGTATAGATTCCAGGCTGTGTTTCGATGAATTTTATTTGTTTAATTCCTTCTTCTATATATACAATTGCTTTGGTTTCCGGCGTACTGCCGCTCTCTTCAAAACCAAAGGATTTTGACAAGCGGACAGTCTGCAATTTAAATTCATTGGTTATGCTGGTTTCAACAACCAGAGCCTGATCTGAGGAATCTATATTCACATCGATCTCTTCCACACATGACTGAATAACTATGACAAAAAGGGCCATCAAAACGAAATATTTTTTTGTATTGATCTTTTGCATTCCTATTTTGTTTTAATAATATAAAAAAATTAAAATTTAAAGTTATATGTAATGGTTGGCACAGGTACTGAAAAAATTGAGGTTTGATAAGCCTTTACCGAGCCATTCTCAGTTACAAAAAACACCGAGTACGGATTATTCCTCCCCAAGACATTATAAACAGAAATATTCCAGAAACTATGTGCAAATTTTTTGATCTTGTGGTTTCCCTCAATATTTAATCCGATATCCCATCTAAAATAGTCAGGGATTCTGTTTTCATTTCGATCACTGTAAAAAACATAGGTCGATCCGTTAAATTCATAATTTCCTATAGGATAGGTTACTGGCCGTCCTGATTGATATATAAAATTGGAAGAAACACTGTAACGCTTAGTTAATTTATAATTCAGGATCAAACTCAAATCGTGTGGCTTGTCATAATTTGAAGGGAAATATTCCCCGTTGTTCACCCTTTCTTCGCTATATTCACTATCAAATTTTATGAATGATCGGGAATAGGTATAAGATAACCAGCCATTTAAATTTCCATGGTTCTTTTTCAGGAGGAATTCAATGCCATAAGCCTTGCCATCGCCCTGTAATGTCTCGGTTTCAATACTCTGGTTCATCAGTAATTCTGCTCCAACTTTATAGTCCACTATATTTTTTGATTTCTTCAAATACCCTTCCAGACTAAGCTCATAGCTGTTACCTTCAAAATTTTTATACAAGCCCAGAGAAACCTGATTGGCCTGTTCTGGCAAAATGTTGAGGTCAGATAATTTATATGTATCTGTTGGCGAATCAGTTGTATTGTTCGATAAGGTGTGAATAAATTGATAGGTCGAATTATAGCTCGCCTTGACGGACAGGCTGGGATTTAAAAAATATCTGGCGGAAGCCCTTAATTCTGGTCCGCCATAGGTCTTGACCACCTCATTTTTATTGTATAAAAGAGTATCTGTTACCGTACCTGCATTCTTAGGCAAACCTTCGGCATATTCCTTTTGTGTGGTTTCTCCCAGGAACGCATAAAATGCATACCGTCCGCCCACATCGATTAACAACTTTTCGCTAATTCTAAAATTATCTCCAAGGTAAAGAGCAGATTCGAGAGCCCTTTCACTGGCTATGGTTATCGGCTCGACAATTGATTCACTTCCGGCAGGTTTTACGGAGCCCGGTTCGTTATTGTAAAGTTTATTCGTCAAACCGTATTCTAATTTGTGTTTTTGGCTTAGATCTGCAAACATGTTCAGATTGACTTGAGTCTCGTTCACAATATATTTCAAATCAAAATCGGTATTGGATACGCCGTCATAACCAATGTTAAACTGATATTCAGAATTTGTAACCAACAGGTTACCTTGATTCTTTTCATTGATCATATGGTCCCATTTAAATGTGAAAAGTCTATTGCTATAGGCATATACAGAATCCGAGGAGATGCTGAACTCGTCATTGCTGTAATAACCCGTGGCATGTATAGCGTTTTTAACATTGAGTTTGTGATCGTATTTAAAGATAAGGTCATAAAATGAGGCCTGGCTATTTTGAAGTGAAGGTTCGTCAAGGGTTTCCAGCAACCAGTCGGAATAAGTCGCTCTTCCTCCAACAATCAGTGAGGCCTTTTCTTTTATAACTGGAATCTCAAGGGTTAAATTACTGGTCACCGGACCTATCGCGCCTTCCCCGGAAATGTCGAGGTTATTTGCCTCTTTTGTATAGATGTCAAAAACAGAGGACAATCTCCCGCCGTATTTGGCAGGAATAAATCCTTTGTAAATGGTGGCTGCCCCAGTTGTAAATGGGTTTAGTGCAGAGAAAAAACCAAAGAAATGGCTCGGATTATAGATGACACCTCCATCCAGGAGAATTAAATTCTGGTCTGTTTTTCCTCCTCGCACATTATAACCCGATGCGCCTTCACCTGCAGTAGTTATGCCGGGCATGGTGGTGGCCACTTTTAGAATGTCCCGTTCACCCAGAATCATGGGAATGGTTTTGATCTCTTTGATCTTAATTTGCGTTACCCCCGTTATTGCCTGCTGCACGTTTTTATCCTTATCGGCCTCAATAAAAACCTCGTCAAGCAATTCAGGATTTTCTACAAGATTGAAATCCAAGGTACCGTCACTGTAGATAATCACTTTTTTATTTAACGCTTCAATTCCCAGCGCCTTTAAGGTCAGTATATTTTCTCCGGAAGGAAGGTCAATTGCATAGGAACCGTTCACATCAGTAACCACATTGATGTTTTTTCCCGATTCCATAAGGACCAAATTTGCAATGGCTTCATTAGTTACGGCATTTTTTACTTTTCCGGAGAGGTTGTATTTTCTTTGTTTAATCCCTTTGGTTTCTTTCCCAATCCTAATGGTCTCGGTGCTGGTATGTTTCGATAATACCTGCTGATTTATTAATACAGGTGGCGGGAGGTTAATTTCTTTGGACCCATCAATAAAAAAATTGTCAGGTAAATTATCATTTATAAAGCTATTGCTGGTCAATATTATTTTTTTATCGGCAGTGACATAATAATTTACGACGGACTCTTTAAAAATGTCGTTCAGGATGTTGTTTACACTCGCATTATTGTATTTTCCGCTTACCAGGGTTGAGTCAATCCAATTTGGAAGGTAATAGAACCTGTATTCTGAAATTTTTTCCAGCCGGTTTAATACATCAATTTTTTTTTCATTTTCGAACTGAATGGAAATCTGATCCTTTCCATTCTGAGCAAAAGAAAGGCTAATAGTAAGGAGAAAGATCAAAGTGACTATTTTGTTCAGGGTCATGAAATGCTATTTTATTTTAAACCGGATAGGTATTTACTGAGTTTAATTAAAAAAGCATCAAAATCTGATTTACGAAGTTGATCATTTTCTTTGTAAAAGTTGTTAATGGTGGTCTTGTGCTCAGGAATTGCACTAATGAGGTCATTTTTATTTAAAATCATTTCGTATTCACCTCGTTCTTGTATTAAGTATTCATCATTCTCTCTATAATCCGTATAAACTTCTTTATGAACAATCCTTTCCTTTTTAGTTTTATGGTGCTTTTTATAGAGCGACAGGTCATCACTTTGAAACAGGACTTCATAAAAACCACTAACCAGCATAGTTTGTTCTGGAACTTGTAATTGTACGAATTGTTTATTTTGCAGAGTAAACTGCTGTACATTCGTCTTGATAAGTTTAATTATACTGGTTTTTGTGTCGGCCGTGAGGTTAATTATTAGTTCATCTTTATGAATATCGTACTTCAAAGGGATGTCAAAAAAAGGCTGGCTCTGGTACACTATATTTCCCGGAACAAAGGAAGAACTAAGGTAGTATTTATGGCTACCATCTTTGGATCTGGTATTTTCAGAGGGACGGGTCCCATTGAAAAGAATTGAATTTTCAGTCCCAATGGTTTCATCAAACCATTTGTAGCGTTCGGACTCGTTTTTTTGCTGACAAAGCATTGTTGAAAAAAATAGCAAAAAATAAGTAAAAAAGAAAAGGCCAGGTAAAAGTTTGGTCATATAATACTGATAAGGAATTTATTAATCAAATGTAGGCTATATTTTAAAACTAGTATGGCTATTTCGAATAAAAAAAGTGGTTTACTAATTCATAAACCACTTTTTTTATCATCTGAATAGCTGATTATGCCTCATCCATCAATACCCATACCCCGCTGCTAATCAATGGGATGGCTTGTTTGAATTTCAGTGACTGACTTTGGCCGTTATTGATATTTTTAATGGTAACCTTTTCATTTCTGCCAATTTTGCGCTCTGTGCGAACAATGGTTTCCGTGATCTGAGGTTGCTGTGTTTGATTTACCTGAGATTCTCTGCCGGAATTTTCAAAATCGGGTTTTGACAACTGTACCTTTTCCCGAACCTGTTCTTTGGCTTGAGATACCTGCTGCGGACTCTTGCTCGGCAGGGCACCTTTAAACAAAAAGGAAAGTACCTCTTTGTTTACTGTATCAAGCATTTTTTTGAATAATTCAAAAGCTTCAAATTTATAGATCAACAAGGGATCTTTCTGCTCATAGGTTGCGTTCTGAACAGATTGTTTCAGATCATCCATTTGTCTCAAATGGTTTTTCCAGGCATCGTCAATAATGGCAAGTGTTACATTTTTTTCAAAATCCACCATCAGTTGCTTGCCCTGGGTATCATAAGCTTCTTTTAAATTGGTCACGATCTGCAAGGTTTTTATCCCATCAGTAAATGGAACCATGATCCTTTCATAGCGATTCCCCTGATTTTCAAATACATCCTTGATTACAGGAAAGGCAGAAATTGCATTGAGTTCAATTCTGGTGTGATAATGGCTATAAACAATATCGTAAAGCTCATTGATCAGGGATTGTTCATCCTTGGCAGCAAATTCTTCTTTGGTAAAAGGAGAAGTAGAAGAGGAGAAGCGGATCAATTCAAATTCAAAATTAGAATAATCATTGCTTGCTTTATTTTCCCTGACGATGGCCTCACAGGTATCATAGATCATATTGGCAATGTCCAACTGCAGCCTTTCACCATAGAGCGCGTGTCTTCTTCTTTTGTAGACAACTTCCCGCTGAGAATTCATGATATCATCATATTCCAGCAGACGTTTGCGTATGCCGAAGTTATTTTCTTCCACTTTTTTCTGAGCCCTTTCAATGGATTTCGAGATCATGGAATGCTGAATGACTTCTCCTTCCTTCAAGCCCATTTTATCCATCATTTTTGCTATTCTTTCGGAACCGAACAAACGCATCAGGTTATCTTCCAGAGACACATAGAATTGTGAAGTTCCCGGATCTCCCTGTCGGCCGGCCCTACCGCGCAACTGTCTGTCGACCCTTCTGGAATCATGGCGTTCTGTACCTATGATGGCTAGTCCACCTGCTTTTTTGACCTCGGCAGATAGCTTGATATCTGTTCCACGACCCGCCATATTTGTGGCGATGGTTACAACTCCCGGTTGTCCTGCGTAGGCAACGATATCAGCTTCTTTTTTATGCAATTTTGCATTCAGTACATTGTGCTCAATTTTTCTGATGGAAAGCATTCTCGAGAGCAATTCCGAAATTTCTACCGAAGTAGTGCCGACCAGTACCGGTCTTTTGTTGTTTACCAGATTTACAATTTCTTCAATTACCGCATTGTATTTTTCGCGTTTGGTCTTATAAATAAGATCCTCACGGTCATCTCTGATCAAAGGAACGTTAGTTGGAATTTCAACCACGTCCAGTTTGTAGATCTGCCACAGTTCACCTGCCTCTGTCACCGCTGTACCGGTCATACCGGCTAATTTTCGGTACATCCTGAAGTAGTTCTGCAAGGTGATGGTCGCATAGGTTTGGGTAGCAGCCTCGATCTTTACATTTTCCTTGGCTTCGATAGCCTGATGCAGGCCATCGCTGTAACGGCGGCCTTCCATGATACGTCCGGTTTGTTCATCAACAATTTTGATCTGACCTTCTATGATGACGTATTCAACATCTTTTTCAAAAAGTGTATAGGCCTTTAAAAGTTGATTTAGGGTGTGAATTCTTTCGCTTTTTATGCTAAAATCCCTGTAAAGATCTTCCTTGGCTTTTACTTTATCTTCAATGACTATATCTGAGGCATCTATCTTTGAAATTTCCATTCCGATATCAGGCAATACAAAGAAGTGATCTTCCATATTCGTTCCTCCCAAAAAGGCAATTCCTTTATCAGTAAGATCGATCGAGTTGTTCTTTTCTTCAATGACAAAATAAAGTTCCTGGTCTATTTTAGGCATTTCGCGGTTGTTATCCTGCATATAGAAATTTTCTGTTTTTTGCAGCAACTGTTTAATACCTTCCTGGCTTAAAAATTTGATGAGTGCCTTGTTCTTTGGCAGCCCTCTGAAAACCCTGTACAATAAAAAACCGCCTTCCTTTGTATTTCCTTCAGCGATCAATTTTTTGGCTTCAGCCAAAATACCGGTCAGGTATTTGTTTTGCAGGTTTACTATTTCTTCTACTTTTGGTTTTAGTTCACTGAACTCATGCCTGTCGCCATGCAAGGTTGCACCTGAAATGATCAGCGGGGTTCTGGCATCGTCGATCAGTACAGAGTCCACCTCATCGATAATAGCATAGTGATGAGGCCGCTGTACCAGATCGGTTGGTGTGTGAGACATATTGTCTCTCAAATAGTCGAAACCAAATTCGTTGTTGGTGCCATAGGTGATATCCGCATTATACGCATTTCTCCTGGCAACAGAGTTTGGCTGGTGCAGGTCAATACAGTCTATGGTAAGGCCGTGGAACTCAAAAATGGGGCCCATCCAGGCGGCGTCCCTTTTGGCCAGGTAATCGTTTACAGTAACAACGTGAACCCCTTTTCCGGCCAGTGCATTCAGGTATATGGGCAAGGTTGCCACCAGAGTTTTTCCTTCACCTGTCATCATCTCGGTAATTTTTCCCTGGTGCAGTACGGCTCCACCGATCAACTGAACGTCGTAATGGATCATGTCCCAGACTATCGGCTTTCCGGCAGCATCCCAGGAATTGCTCCAGAGGGCTTTGTCACCTTCCAGGCTTACATAGGATTTTTTACCCGACAACTCCCTGTCGAACGGCGTTGCATTCACCGCAAGGGTACTGTTATGATAAAATCTTCTGGCAGTTTCCCTTATCAGGGCAAAGGCCTCAGCCTGAATTTCATTTAAGACCTTTTCGGTAGTTTCGTATACCTCGTTTTCAAGGGAATCAATTTCCTTATAAATTTCCTCTTTTCTGTCGATACCGGCAGTTTCAACTTCGCTTTTCAAAATTCCAATTTGATCTTCCAGCACCTGCCTGGCCTCCTTGATTTTTTGTTTGAACTGATGTGTTTTATCGCGAAGCCCATCGAGAGACATGTTTTCAAATTGTTTGTTGAAGGAATTTACTTCATTGACAATAGGCTGTAATTGTTTCAGGTCTTTTTTTCTTTTGTCACCAACAAAGACGCTGAGAATTGAATTTAATAAACTCATTTTATATAAAATAAATGATTAGGTATTTTTTGATTATGGTGGGTCAAAATTAAGCAAAAAAAAAGCCTCTTATGAGACTTTTTAATTTTTAGTATTCATCCTCGTTCCAAAGATAATCTTCATCTGACGGGTAGTCTTCCCAAATTTCCTGAATAGTCTCGTAAATTTCACCTTCATCTTCAATTGATTGCAAATTCTCAACTACTTCTAATGGAGCACCGGCTCTGATAGCATAATCAATAAGTTCATCTTTGGTTGCAGGCCATGGAGCATCGCTTAAATAAGATGCCAATTCTAAAGTCCAATACATAATTTTGGTTTTTTTGCAAAAGTAATTTTATTAAACAAATAAGCAAATTTTTTGATGCTTTTTTTTTACATAATTTAAACTTGTAAAGAACGTGTTGTTTTGAAAGATATTACTTTGAATTCCAAGGTATTTCTTCCAGTCGAAAATCAAAGTTCAATTTTCGTGCCAGGACAAAAAGGTAATCGGACAAGCGGTTGGTATAGACGATGATATCCGCATTAACAGGTTCATCCTGATGCAGTTGGACTATGATCCTTTCAGCACGCCGGCAGACGGTCCGTGCGATATGACAAAATGACACAACACTGTTCCCTCCGGGCAATATAAAATGTGTCATTGCGGGTAAAATCTCATTCATTTCATCGATCCAGTGTTCCAGTTGTTCGGTGTTTTTTTGTCCGATCTTCTCGATGCCGAGCCGGTCCTTCCCGCTTTTCAGTTTTTCTTTATCCTGCGGTGTAGCAAGCATAGCGCCAATGGTAAACAGTTCAGATTGAATTTGTATTAAATTTTCCTTCAGGCCGGATGAAATATCCTGCGAGCGAATGAGTCCAATATAGCTGTTCAATTCGTCTATGGTGCCATACGCATCGAGACGGATATTGAATTTCTTTACCCTTTCTCCTCCAAAAAGAGAAGTTTCGCCGCGATCACCTGTTTTTGTGTATATCTTCATGAATTTGAATTGCTGATTAAAATTTTTTTCAAAGGTAGTTAATAAATCACTTTTTTTTAATCAGGGCCTTAATATGAAATCTTGTTTCACCTGTTCGCTTCTAAAAAATACCAGTCCCCACTGAAAGGTATCAATAGATACAGTCACTTTGGGATTCTTTTTGATCAGATTCCAGGCTTCTTCCATTTCCGG
>Ga0105097_10001611_pt1 | contig 10870 bp, 10 predicted proteins | sample PPLLak12cMay2015_FD_87035 | JGI IMG/M metagenome (GOLD analysis project Ga0105097, IMG submission 87035) | Freshwater sediment microbial communities from Prairie Pothole Lake near Jamestown, North Dakota, USA - PPLs Lake P7 Core (1) Depth... | ecosystem: Environmental > Aquatic > Freshwater >... | reverse complement strand
TGATTTTTTTTACATTTTAATTTTTATTTTATTTATATTTTATATTTTTTTAATATATTGAGTAATAACCTGTTTCGGCGGTATTACTTTCACTTTTTTTATTGTTTTTTTGAATTTTATCAAGAAATTTTTAAATTTATGTGTTATATTATAAAAATATATTATAATAAAAAGGGCTACAAGGAGAATGTAAAATGAAAGAAAAAATGAAAAGATTATTATCTAAAAGTGAATTTAACTTTTTATTAAGCTATGAATGTATAAGATCAGATTATAGTAAAGTTAATTTTTCACTTATTTTAATCAAAACTCATAAAATTAATATCAAAAATCAACTTTTTCAGACTTTTTTGAAATATTTATTTCAAAGAATGAGAGATCTTGATAATGTTGGATATTATAATGACCATTGCCTGGGTATAATCCTTCCATCGACAAGCTATCAGAACGCAAAATTATTTGTTGATAATATCATAAACTCTAACTGTTTCTATGTTAAAAATTTAATGAGTGTAGATGTTTATTCATATCCGGACCAGTGGATTAATGAATATAGAAATTTAATTTCCAAGAAAGTATATACAAATAATACTGTTCAACAGCTTTAATTTTTTAATAAATTAATTTTTTTTTGTAATCTTTACATATTAGAAGTTATTTAAAAAGGGCTTTTTTTAAATGAAAAAAATAGATTATTTCGATCTTTTTATATCTCCGTTAAAATATAAAAAACAAATATTTTTGATAAATATTATAGTAATTATATTAACAATTTTTTTGATAATTTTATCAAAAATTCTTCCATCAAAATTTTCCTATTTACCAAATGTTTATACAGCTGAAGCAAAAATACTATTGCCTACACAGGAGAAAACCGGAGTTAAAAGATCTGCAATGGAAGAAATTTCTGATGCTATGGAATTAACCGTACAGCGCGGCATAAGAGTCAATCAATTAATAATAAGCATATTACAGTCAAATTCAGTTGTTGATCAGGTTATAGAAAAGGTTTACATAAATAAAAATGAAGAATTGAAAGAAGCATTTTTAAATAATCCTTCAATTATCGGAAAATTAAGAAAAGAAGTTTTGTCATATTCAATGTTTTCTGAAGATAATTCAACAGGATTTATTTATATTAAATTCACGGATATTGATCCTATTTTTGCAAAACAAATGGTTGATGTATATCTCGAAATGCTTGGTAAGGCGATACACAAATTTACTTTAACTCCTACTGCAGCAAAAAAGCTGTTTATTGAAGAACGTATAAAAGAAATTGAAGAAAAATTAAATATTGCTAAAAAAACTTATATAGAATTTCAACAGGAATACGGGATTGTTTCACCGGAAAGAGAAGCAGAACAGATAACAGACACAATATCTGATTTAAGAGCTGAATTAATAAAAAAAGAAAATGATCTGGCAAGATATAACAGAACCCATAATCTTACAGAGAGTGAAAGAACAGAACTTGAAATGGATATTTATAATTTAAGAAGAAGAATTATTAATTTAACTAAAGGAAATCAGGAAGAATTAAAAGGCAACACTATTATGATTTCTAAAAGCAGGATTTCCGAACTTTCCTTAGAATTTGCTAAATTAAAAAGAAATGTTGAAAATTTAGAATATATACATATCAGCTTATTAAATGAATTGGAAATAGCTCAAATTCAGGAAAAAAGTGAAGGTCCGATTATACAAATTATTGATGAACCGGAAATACCATTAAGAAAGTCCGGACCTCCAAGAACATTGTTATTTTTACAGATAGTAGGCTTAATTTTCTTTATTTCATTATTTATTCCGGTTATTATAGAGTTTTTTAAGAAATATATTTTATCGGATCCTGATTTCAGGCAAAAAATAGAGATTTTATCATCATATATTTCTTTTAAAAAGAATATTTAGCAGTTTTTATAATGTTTTTTTAAACATTGTTTTAAAAAAAGGGTAAAATTTCTTACAAGTAATAATTTTTTTTTAAATTAGGGGGCTAAGAAATGATTAATATTTTAGTTAAGGAAAGGTATAATGAAAACAGAAAGTGTTTAATTTACAGTAATAAAGAATTCAAAAAAATTTTAAAATATGAAAGAAAAAGAACAGATAGAGAAGGCGGAATTTTTTCTGTATTAATGCTTTATATTAAAAACGATGAAGTACACTTAAATAATTTAATGAAAAAGATACCAAACTATTTAAGAGATATTGATCTGATGGGCTGGCTTGATGACATATGTTTAGGTATTTTATTACCAGCATATGATCAAAATGTGGCTTTGGACTTTTGTCATGAAATGCTGAATAATAAAGATGTTAAAACCAATATTTTTGCTTATAAAGTTCATACATATCCTAAAGACTGGAATTTATTTTCACAGAATTCTCATTTAATTGATAAAGAATTGAATATACATAATGAATTTCAAAAGGTGTTTAAAAAGAAAATTTTGAAAAATCTTGATCATCATATTATATCTGCTGTTGTGGTAAAAGTTCCATTATGGAAAAGAGTTTTAGATGTTACTGCATCTGGCATTGGATTATTATTATTATCTCCCCTTATTATTCTAATCTCATGTTATATTAAAATATTTTCTCCAGGACCTGTATTTTTTATTCAAAAAAGAGTAGGATATAAAGGCAAAATTTTTAATTTTTATAAATTCAGAACAATGCATGTAAGTAAAAGCAACGATACGGTACATAATAATTATGTTTCTCAGCTTATGAGCTCTGATACTCCTATGGTTAAATTGGACAAAAAAAATGATCCAAGAATTATTAAAGGAGGATCTTTTTTAAGAAAATCATCTATAGATGAGCTACCACAGCTGATAAATGTTTTTATCGGAAATATGAGCTTAGTGGGGCCAAGACCTTGTCTTCCATATGAAGCAGAAGAATATTTACAATGGCATAAAAACAGATTTGACATACTTCCGGGAATGACAGGATTATGGCAGGTTAGCGGCAAAAATGATCTGACTTTTAAGCAGATGATAAGGCTTGACATTTCTTATGTTGAAAACTTATCTCTATTAAATGATTTAATAATTTTATTTAAGACAATTCCAACTGTTGTTGGTTTGATGTTTGATAAAGCATTAAAGAAATTAAAGAAAAACAGTTAAAGTATTAAGGAGTAAATCGTGTTTAATCTTGCAGTAATAGGGTGTGGATACTGGGGACCTAATCTAATAAGGAATTTTCGATCATTATCAGATGTAAGATTGAAAATTGTCTGTGATAAGGATAAAAATAGGTTAGAACATATGAAAAATCTTTATCCGGATATTGAAACAACAACAAATTTTGAAGATATATTAAAAGATGATTCAATTCATGCTGTTGGTATTGCAACGCCTGTTTTCACTCATCATAAATTAGCAAAAGCATGTCTTAATGCAGGTAAACATACTTTTGTTGAAAAACCTTTAGCAAGTTCATCTGAAGAATGTAATGATTTAATTAAAATAGCAAAAGAAAAGTCATTAATATTAATGGTTGGACATGTTTTTATTTATACTCCGCCAGTTATTGCAATTAAAGAATATATTAAATCAGGTGAACTAGGAGATGTATTTTATATAAGTACCAGAAGATTAAATCTTGGCCTTTTTCAAAAGGATATTAATGTTGCATGGGATCTAGCTACACATGATATAGCAATTATTTTATATTTATTGGAAGAAAATCCAGTATCAGTTAACTGTCAGGGCAAGGCTCATATTAATCCTAATATTGAAGATATTACGACTATTTCATTAAACTTTAATTCAACGCGTTATGCTACAATACAAAGCAGCTGGATCGACCCTCATAAAATCAGAGATGTAACTATTGTTGGAAGTAAGAAAATGATTGTTTATGATGATACACATCCTTTGGAAAAAATTAAAGTGTTTGATAAAAGAGTATTGGCTCCGCCGCATTATGATACTTTTGCCGAATTCCAGTATTCTTATCATTATGGCGATATTCATATTCCATATTTAAAACAGGTAGAACCATTGAAGGCTGAATGTCAGGATTTTATTGATTGTATTAAAACCGGTAAAAAATCTCTTGCCAGCGGAGAAAATGGTTTGGAAGTTGTTAAAATTTTAGAAGCTGCCAATAAATCTCTTAAAGAAAATGGCGGACCTATTCAATTAAAATAAAATCAAGGAAATACTCATGAAAAAAATAGCTGACTCTGTTATATTGGGAAAAGATGTTAAAATTTATGACTTTGTAAATTTATATGGCTGCCAGATTGGTGATAATACAAAAATTGGAACTTTTGTAGAAATACAAAAAGGTGTTAAAATCGGAGCAAACTGTAAAATATCAAGCCATACTTTTATTTGTGAAGGCGTAAATATTGAAGATAATGTTTTTATTGGTCACAATGTTACTTTTATAAATGATAAATTTCCCAGGGCTACAAATCAAGGCGGGGGGCTTCAAACAGAAGAAGATTGGGCATGTATTGAAACTTATATTAAAAAAGGATCTTCTGTTGGATCAAGTGCTACAATTTTATGCGGTATAACTGTAGGTGAAAATGCAATCGTAGGTGCAGGTAGTGTTGTAACAAAAGATGTGCCTGCTGATACTATTGTGGCCGGCAATCCTGCTAAAATTTTAAAGAAAATAGAAAAAAAATAATGAAAGGATAAAAAATTATGAATGTACCTTTTTTAAATTTAAAAATTCAATATGACAGTATAAAAGATGAAATTAATAATGCCATACAGGATGTTATTAATAAAACTGCTTTTGCCGGTGGTCCTTTTGTATCTGAATTTGAGGAAAATTTTAAGAAATATTGTCAAACAAAATTTGCAATTGGCAATGCAAACGGAACAGATGCACTTTGGCTTCCATTAATTGCATTAGGTGTAGGTCCAGGAGATGAAGTAATAACAACTCCAAATACATTTGTTGCAACAGTTGAAGCGATTATATTATCTGGAGCTAAGCCTGTATTTGTTGATGTTGTTGATGGAACTTATTCTATGGATCCGAAATTATTACAAAAGGCAATAACAAAAAAGACTAAAGCAATAATTCCTGTTCACATTTTTGGTCAGGTTTGCGACATGGATCCGATTTTAGAGACAGCAAAAAAACATAATTTATATGTTATTGAGGATGCATGTCAGGCACATGGAGCAGAATATAAAGGTAAAAGAGCAGGTTCAATGGGGAATGCTGCTGCATTTAGTTTTTATCCTGGGAAAAACCTTGGTGCATATGGTGAAGCAGGAGCAACAGTTACTAATGATGAAAAAATTGCTGAGAAGATGAAAATATTCAGAGATCATGGACAGGGACAAAAATATTACCATGATATGTTTGGCTGGAATGCAAGAATGGATGGTATTCAAGGTGCAATATTAAATGTAAAACTAAAACATCTTGATAAATGGAATGAAGGCAGAAGGAAAAATGCTGCTTTATATAATAAACAATTATCAGGTATTGATAAAATAAAAATGCCAATCGAAGCATCATATTCAAAACATGTGTATCATATATATGCTATTAGATATAAAGAAAGAGATAAGATGATGGATTTTTTAAAAGACAAGGGAATTGGAGTTGGTATTCATTATCCTGTGCCTGTTCATTTACAGAAAGCTTATAAAAATCTGGGGTACAAGAAAGGAGATTTTCCTGTTGCTGAAAAATCAGCTGATGAATTTGTTTCACTACCTATGTTTTCTGAATTAACTGAAGAACAGATTAATTATACTACAGAACAAGTAAACGCTTATTTTAAATGATATGGAAAATCAAATAATACTTTTCAACCCTTTAAAGGATAAAAATTGGGAAGAATTATTTCCAAAAAACAACTATAAGTATTTTTTTTATAATACAAATTGGGCAAATACTTTAATTAATTGTTATAATTACAAACCTTATTATATTATTATAAAAAGTAATGGTGATATAAAAGCAATTACACCTTTTTTAGAAATTAATAGTTTTATAACAGGAAAAAGAGCTGTATCATTACCTTTTACAGACTTTTGTGAACCATTATTAATTAATAAGGAATTTTCATCTGATTATTGGGATATTTTAATAAAATTAGGAAAAGAAAGAAAATGGAAATATATAGAGCTTAGAGGCGGTGAAAATAATTTTGGTTTAGATAATTCATATTTGTATTATCTGGAACATTATTTAGATCTTACAAAAACAATTGACGATATATATTCCGGGATAAAAGATAATTGTAAAAGAAATATTAAAAAAGCAAAGCAGTCCGGAGTTTTAATAAAAACATCATTAAAACTAGATGATTTAAAGATGTTTTATAAATTAAATTTAATAACAAGAAAAAAGCATGGAGTTCCTCCTCAACCTTTTTCTTTTCTTAAAAGCATATATGAAAATATTTTTAAAAATAATAAAGGAAAGATTTTTTTTGCAGAGTATGAAAACAAGTGTATAGCATCATATGTTTTTTTTTATGATGAAATTTTAAAGACTGCTATTTATAAATTTGGAGCTTCTGATCCAAAATATTTGCATACACGCGCTAATAACTTAGTAATGTGGGAAGCAATTCAATTTTTTAAAGGACAGGATTATAAACATTTTTCTTTTGGAAGAACATCAATAGATAATGAAGGATTGATTCAGTTCAAAAATAATTGGACAGAAGAAATAAAAAGAATATATTATTATAAATATGATTTGAAGAAAGAGGTTTTTATTAAATCTGAGTCAAAAGATTTACATTTTTATAATAAAATATTTCAAAGACTTCCAATATTTTTACTGAAATTTATTGGTAATATTTTATATAAACATATTGCTTGATTTTATTTTTATTTTTTTTTAAAATATTAATTAAATAAATATAAAAAGTTTATTTTTTTATGATTTTGATTTAAAAAGATTAGTATTTATTCAAGAGGGGCTAATATTTATTTAAAATTGTATTATTACATTATAAAACCGATTTTACCAAGATCGGTTCAGATTTTTTTAAGAAAAACAATTAGTTTAATTAAAAAAAAATTATATTCAAATATATGGCCTATAGATTATACGGCTAAAAAAAAGCCGGATAATTGGAAGGGTTGGCCGGATAATAAAAAATTTGCCTTTATTGTATCTCATGATGTAGAAGGAGTTGATGGCTATAAAAAAGTTAAGAATTTAGTTGAAGTTGATAAATCTTTTAATCTGAAAAGTTCTATTAATTTTGTCCCTTTAAAATATAATATTGAAAAGGAATTAATTGATTTTCTGATATCAGATGGTTTTGAAATTAATCCTCATGGATTATATCATGACGGAAAACTTTTTTTTTCCAAAAGTATATTTAATAAAAGGGCAAAAAAAATTAATTATTTTATAAATGAATGGGGCAGTAAAGGTTTTTTTGCGCCATCTACAATTAGAAATTTTGAATGGATTCATGAACTAAATATTGAATATGATGCTTCGACTTTTGATACTGATCCCTTTGAACCGCAACCCGAAGGCTTAAAGACAATATTTCCTGTTATAATTTATAATAAAAAAAGGACTCATTTTTATGTAGAGATTCCTTATACATTACCACAGGATTCTACTCTTTTTGTTATAATGAAAGAAAAAAATATTGATATCTGGAAAAAGAAAATAGATTGGCTAGTTGAAAATAACGGTTTAATTTTTCTTAGAACCCATCCGGATTATATAAATTTTGATAATTTAACTGTAAATATTAGTGAATACCCTGTTAAATATTATAAAGAGGTATTAGAATATATTACAACCAAATATAAAGATCAATTTTGGCATGTTTTGCCTAAAGATTTAGCAACTTTTTGGAAAAAAAATTATTTATAATATTTTCAAATATAAATTAAAACAAGAGTAATAATCTATGAATTTAAAAAATTTAAACGTAGCAGCAGAATTTACAAATATTTATTCATATTTTGAAAAACATCCTTATGATCCTCCGGAGTTTTTTCCTGAATATCAGGGAAAAAATATTGATAAAAATAACCAGCTTTATAAAAAAATAAGAGAATTATTTATAAATTTAAAAATGGACAAGGAAAATATCGGGAAAAAAAACTGGAATCCATTTAAAGAAATAATAAAACCGGGAATGACTGTATTTATTAAGACAAATACAGTACATAATCGTCATGCATCCGGCGGGAATATTTTTTCAATAATTATTCATGCATCAATTCTAAGGCCTGTTTTAGATTATGTTTGTTTGGCATTGAAAAATAGCGGCAGAATAATAATTGGTGATTCTCAAGTATATGATGCAGATTTTGATAAAGCTATGATGATTTCCGGGATTAATGATCTTTTAAACTGGTATAGAACACAAGTTTCAATACCTATTGAATGTTTTGATTTAAGAATTAATCAGGCCGTCAGAAGTTTTTTATATGGAAGATGGGATAGAAAAAAAGTAGAAAAAGATCCCAGAGGATATCAATTTGTTGATTTGAAAGATCTTAGTTACTTTAAAGATATTGATCCGAAAAAATTGAGAATTGCAATAGCAAGTCATAAAAATATGTTTAAATATCATTCTAAAGGGCATCATCAATATTTGTTTCCAAATTCTTTACTTCAAAGTGATGTTATAATTAATATGCCTAAAATGAAGACACATAGAAGAACTGGAATTACACTTGCCATAAAAAATTTTATGGGTTTACCTGCATTAAAGGATTCTTTACCTCATTTTATGGTTGGATCGCCTGCTGAAGGAGGTGATCAGTACATAAATCCGAGTTTCAGAAAAGCAATAGGAACGTGGATGCATGACAGAATACAAACCACATCATTTTTATTAGAAAAATTTTTCTTTGCCTTATTAAAAAATTTAAACTGGAATTCTCAAAAAATAATTCCTTTTAAAGATGATATTTCCGAGGCGATGTGGCCTGGGAATGATACTGTTTGGAGAACATTGCTTGATTTAAATAGAGCAGCCCTATATTCGGATAAGAATGGGATAATCAGAGATTCACAGCAGAGAAATTATTTTTGTATTTTAGAAGGAATAATTGGCGGTGACGGTAATGGTCCGATTGCTTGTGATGAAGTTAAATCTGGTGTATTATTTGCTGGATTTAATCCGATTGCAGTTGATTGTATTACTTCAACAGCCATGGGATTTGATGTTGAAAAATTGAGATTGATTAAAAGGGGTTTTGAAGATGCAGATCATAAATCTCCACTTTTTTTTGGAAAAAAAGATGATATTGTTATAATCGATAATGGGAAAAAGAAAAAATTAAAGGAATTTTCAAAAGATAGAAATTTACATTTTAAACCACATCCTTCATGGAAAGGTGCTATAGAAAGAGAAGATTAAAAAAAAAATAATGAAATTTTTTATTGATAAAATTAAGCGAAATTTTAGTGATTACGGATTTAAAACAACAGTTAATAAAATAATTTCAAAAATTTTTGGAATTATTTTTGAAACTGCAAAATATAGAATCTATAAAAAAGATCTAACACTAAAAAATAATATTAATAATAATAATAAACAGAATGAATTTATTATCAAAATAATAAAAGAATCAGATGATGATATTATAAATCAGATAGAAAATGAAGCAGAATGGTTGCGGGATACATTAAAAAAAAGAATTAAAAATGGAGACAACTGTTATTGTATTTTTGATAATGATCAATTAATTGGTTATAATATTATTAGTTTTGGTAAAATATTTATTCCCCTTGTTAATTATTATAAAAAATTTAATAAGAAGTGTGCGTGGTCGGAACATATAAGCATAAAAAAAGAATTTAGGAAAAAGGGATTAGCTATTAAATTGAGAAAATATGTTTTTAATAACTTGAAAGATAAAGGGTATAATTGGTTATATGGCGGATGTTTAAAAGATAACATTGCTTCTTTGAAACTGGCAAGGAACCTTGAATTTAAAGAAATTTGTGATATTAATTATTATAAAATTTTAGGTAAAAAATATTGGAAAATAGAAAAAATAAAAAAAATTAATTGAATATGATAAACTTTTTACATACAAAAATCGTAAGTCTAATAACTTTTCCTTTAACAAGCTGGTTATATAATCGTAAAAAAATTAAAAAAAATTTTTATTTTTTCATTAGATCTGAAAAAAAGAAGCAGAATTTCATTCATGATATACAAATTATTAGAATGAAAAGACTTTTAGAATATGCAGAAAAGAATGTTCCATTTTATTGTGAACGATTTAAAAAAACTGGTTTTCAGGCAAAGAATTTTAAGGATTTTGATGATTTAAAAATTATACCGCCATTGACACGAGAGGATGTAATTAATTTTAAAAAAGAATTAGTGGATAAAAGAAATCAGAATTTTATTGAGTTGGCAGATAAATCGAAGAAGGGGCCTGCTGAACCAATACCTTTTGCAAGGTTTAAAAAAAATAAACTGGTTCGAAATACATCAAGCGGATCTACCGGTTATCCGACAGTATTTTATGAGGATGGTGCAATAACTGCAAATAATTGGGCTTTGGAATTACGTCTAAAAAAATGGTATGGAGTTAATCCGGGAGATAATGAAGCAAGACTTGTCAGAATGTCAACAGATTATATGCCAAGTGAGAAAGTAATCATATTTAGAAAATTATTATGGAACCAGTTATTATTACCTGGAGTAAACTTAGGGAAAAAAGATTATAAGATAATATTTGATAGATTGAATATTTTTAAACCAAAATCAATGTGGGGATTTACTTCTTCATTAACAGGATTAGCAGAATTTATTATTGATAATAATTTAAGATGTAATTTTTTACCTAAAGTAATAATCACTTGGGCAGCGCCATTATATGAACATGAAAAAATACTTTTAGAAAAAGTATTTAAATGTCCTATA
>Ga0105097_10001610_pt1 | contig 10872 bp, 10 predicted proteins | sample PPLLak12cMay2015_FD_87035 | JGI IMG/M metagenome (GOLD analysis project Ga0105097, IMG submission 87035) | Freshwater sediment microbial communities from Prairie Pothole Lake near Jamestown, North Dakota, USA - PPLs Lake P7 Core (1) Depth... | ecosystem: Environmental > Aquatic > Freshwater >... | reverse complement strand
TCAGCACCGCGCGGGGTTCGCAGAAGTCGGGCAGGTAGTCGCTGCGTCGGTCCCCGGCTGGCGCCGGCGGCGGCACGTTCATCGGCTCGAGTCGGGCCCGCCGGCCGTGCTCTCCGCGTCGAACAGCGCGTCCTTGATCCGGAACAGGGTCGAGATGTCCTCGTCGCCGTGGCCCTGCTCGATCAGGCGGCGGTAGTGCAGCAGCGTCATCTCGACCACCGGCAGCTGCACGCCGTGGCGCGCGGCCATCTCGCGGCAGATGCGCAGGTCTTTCTCGTGCAGGCGCACGCGGAAGCCCGGGGGGTATGCATTGCGCACCATGTTCGGGGCACGGTGCACGAAGTACCAGCTCGATCCCGCGCCCTTGCCCAGCGTGTCGATCAGGGCCTCGAGCGGCAGGCCCTCGGCCTTGGCAAAGGCCATGGCCTCGGCGACGGCCTGGATGATCCCGGCGCACATGATCTGGTTCGTGGCCTTGGCCGCCTGCCCGGCGCCCGACGCGCCGAAGCGGGTGATCGTGCTGCCCATCGCTGCGAGGACCGGTCGCGCGCGTTCGAACGCGGCCTCCGACCCGCCGACCATGATTGCGAGCGTGCCCTTGTTGGCGCCCTCGACACCACCGCTGACCGGAGCGTCGAGGAAGTCGACCGATCGCTCGGCCAGCCTGCGCGCGGCCTCGCGGGCCGTGTCGGCGCTGACCGTCGAGCAGTCGATGACGATCGAGCCCGGCTTGAGACCGGGCAGCATCGCATCGACCATCTCGAGAACGTCGGCGTCGGCTGAAACGCACAGTACGACGACGTTGCATCGTGCCGCGACGCCGCCCGGATCGTCGGCGCAGGCCACCTGCAACTCGTTCGCGAGATTTCGCCCGTGGTCGGCCGTGCGATTCCAGACGGCCTGCAGCAGGCCCGCCCGATGGAGATTCCGCGCCATGCCGCGGCCCATCGCGCCGAGGCCGACGAAGCCGACCACGGGAGTCACGTCAATTGGCGCCGCAGAATTCGTCCATGACCTGCCGGGCCGAGGCGCGGCTCGCTTCGATCTCCTCGCTCGACAGGTAGCGCCGCTCGCCGTCCGGTGCCTGCTCGTAGATGCGGAAATTCTCGTTCAGCACCTGGTAGCGCTGGCGCGCGTCGGCACAGCGCTTCGCGCGATCCTCGGCGGTCAGCTCACGTGCCTTCGCCGACTCGGCGCTCGCCGCGGCGCTCTTCGCACGCGCCGCGTCCTCGGTGGCAAACTGCTTCATCTGCTCGTCGTAACGCGCCTGGACCTCGGCGGGATCCGTGCTCGAACTGCGGATGCCGAGCCGCTGCGCGGGAATGCTCTGGGGTGTGTCGGTGTAGACCGGGTTACCCTGTGCATCGCGGGTCACGTAGACCTCGCCGGCCCCAGCCATGCCCGCGAGCAGCAGTGCCGCCAGGAACGTGAGCGTCGGTTTCATGCGATTGGCCTCCTTGGTCTGGACCGCAGTCTAGCAGGCAGCCAACGGCGGGCGCCGGGCCGATTATGTGAAGCACTCGACCGTTTATCGACCCGGATCTACCGCGCGTCGGAAAGCCAGTGGGATAGTGCGCAGGGCGGTTTAGCCTTCACTCGCCGACATGGAGCTTGAAGCGATGCAGAGGCAGAAAGGGTTCACGCTGATCGAGGTGATGGTGGTGGTCGTGGTCATCGCCATCCTGGCGTCGATCGCGATCCCGAGCTATCGGGAGTACGTCATTCGTGGCCATCGGCGCGCGGCGCAGGCGGCGATGATGGAGATCGCCACGCAGCAGCAGCAGTACTTCGTCGCCAACCGTGCCTATGCGGCGCTCGGTGATCTCGGCTACGCGTTGCCGCCGGAGGTCGATGAGTACTACAACCTTGTCGGCGCGGATGGCGTCACGGCCGGCATCGAACTACTAGCGGGACCCCCGCCGGGATTCATTATCCGTCTGGCGCCCCAGGGCAGCCAGGCGGGCGACGGGCTCCTGACGCTGACCAGCGCAGGCGTCAAGACACCAGCCGCGAAGTGGTAGGCATGAATCACAAATCCAGTCGCCATCAGCAGGGCGTGACGCTCGTCGAAGTGCTGGTCACGATGGTCATCCTCGCGATCGGCCTGCTTGGGCTGGTCGGCCTGCAGGCTCGGTTGCAGATCCTGCAGCTCGAGGCCTACCAGCGGGCCCAGGCGTTGATGCTGCTGAAGGACATGGGTGGCCGCATCGCAACCAACCGGAACGATGCGGCCGCATACGAGACCGGTCCGCTGGCGCCCGTGGGCGTCGCCGCCTGCCCAGCCTATGACGCGACGGAAACCCGCCAGGAGGGCGATTTGCGCGAGTGGTGTAATGCGCTGCGTGGTGCCAGTGAAACGATTGGTGTCGGCAACAACCGCGTGGGCGCCATGGTGGGTGGCCGTGGCTGCATCGAGGAAGTCGGACCGGGGGCGTACCTGGTGACCGTGGCCTGGCAGGGCCTGGCGCCAATTTCAGCGCCGCCCGACAGCGTCGCCTGCGGGCTCAATGCATTCGATGGCGGAGCCGGCTCGGTCTGCGTCAATGACCTGTGCCGACGTGCGGTCACGACGCTCGTCATCATCTCCAACCTCACCTGATCATGAAGCAACGCAAATTCATTCCGCCGCAGCCGACAGGACCCGGGTCGGGACGAATCGCCGGCTTCGGCCTGGTCGAGCTGATGATCTCGATCGCGATCGGCCTCGTGATCCTCGCCGCGCTGGTCTCGCTGTTCCTGGGCACCAGCCGGAACAACCGGGAAATGGCCACCGCGAACAGCGTCATCGAGAACGGCCGGTTCGCGATCCAGCTTCTCGAGAACGACATCGTCCACGGCGGATTCTGGGGCACCCACGTGCCGCAGTTCGACGACCAGACGCTGGAAGTCGCGCCGCTCGATGTGCCGGCGGCGGTCCCGGATCCCTGCCTCGCATACGACTTGACCAACTGGAATGCCGGCTACGTGAACGGCCTGCTCGGCATTCCGGTCCAGGCCTATGAATCGGCAGCGGTCTGCACGGGCGTAATCACCGACAAGGTCGCAAACACGGACGTGCTGCTCGTTCGCCACGCCGAAACCTGCGTGCCTGGCGTCGGCGCCTGCGCGGCCGATGCCACGGGCAAGCTGTACCTGCAGTCGACGCGCTGCACAGCGGATACGACGCCGTTCGTGTTCGGCGCGACTGGGACCGCAACCTTCGACCTGCTGCAGCGAGACTGCACGACAGCGTCAGAAAAGCGGCGATTTCTCTCGCACATTTATTACGTCCGCGATTTCGCCGTAACACCCGGGGACGACATCCCGACACTTGTTCGGTCGGAGTTCGACCTCGTTGGAGGTACGCCCGGACATCGACTTGCGGAGCCATTGATTGAAGGCATCGAACACCTGCGTGTCGAGATCGGTGTCGATAACGTCAGCTTGACCGGTGGCGCCGTCGAATACACGGCCGCGATCGACTGGGAGGATCCGGTGCAGAAGACGCGCGCGGCCAATCGCGGCGACGGTATTCCCGACGCGCTGTTCGTGCGCTGCACGGATGCCGTGCCCTGCACGACAGCCCAGCTGATGAATGCGACCGCGGTGCGGATCTACGTGCTCGCGCGCAGCCGCGACAGGACCAACGGCTACACCGACACCAAGACCTACACGCTGGGCAACGACACGGTTGGCCCGTTCAATGACGAATTCAAGCGCCACGTCTACTCGACGACAGTGCGCCTGCCGAACGTGTCGGGGCGGAGGGAGCGACCATGAGTGCCTCTGCGCATCGTTCGGAGCGCGGTGCCGCACTCGTGATCAGCCTTATCATGCTGGTGCTGATCACGCTGCTTGTCATCACCGCGCTCAATCTAGGCTCGGCTAACTTCCGCGCCGTCAGCACTGCGCAGTTCCGCGACGAAGCGATCGCCGCGGCCAATGCAGCCATCCAGTTGCGCCTGAGCGGCCTCTTCGTCACACCCTCGGCGACGACATCGTCACCCGTGGACATCGACGACGACGGTGTAGACGACTACGTCGTGCAGGTCACGCCGACCTGCATCAGCGCCTCCGTTGCCGAAACCGCCGACCCCAGCAGTGCCTCGCTGCCGCCGGCCATGTCGCTGGCCTCAACGTGGAACACGGTCTGGGACATCGCTGCCAGGGTCACCGATGACACGAGCGGCGCATCGGTCGTCGTACACGCCGGCGCGCGCGTGCTGCTCTCGCAGGCCGACAAAGACCAGGCCTGTCCCGACATCATTCCGTGAGATGACCATCATGAAAAGCTTTCTCCGCATTTTCTGGCTCGCCGCGGCGCTGCTGGCCATTCACGGCCCGGCCTGGTCTGACGACACGGACTTGTTCGTGCAGGCGGGTCCCGTATCGGATGCGCCGAACGTGCTGTTTGTGATCGATAACGCGGGCAATTTCTCCGGCAATGCGGACGGCCAGAGCTGCATCATCGAGGGCGTCGAGACCGCCATGAGCGGCACGGTCGGCGGCATCGAGCAATGCGCGCTGTACAACGTGATCAATTCGCTACCGCCCGATTCGGTCCGCATCGGCATCATGGTCTACAACGATTCCGGCGTGTTCACCCAGGCCGGGACCGAGTGCGTCCGCTACGTCACCAGCCGGCCGGGCGGTTGCCTGCTCTACGAGCTGACGCTGATGACGACAGCGAACAAGGCTTCACTACTGGCGTGGATCCGCAACTGGACGACCAGTGGCAACAACAGCTATCGGGTCGACGGCAGCAACAAGGCGACTGGCGGCGTCATGCAGGAGGCCTGGGCCTATTTCGAGGGCCGCATCGGCGTGTCCGGCCGTGACTACGCGAGCATCCAGCCGCCAACCGCCTGCAACAACTACGTGATTTTCATTGGAAACTCGTACAATACGAACGGGTCGCCGGGCGACCAGACCGGCAGCGCGGGGCCCAAGGACGCGCTTGAGGGAACTAATCCGGTCGTGGGCAAGAGGGCCTCTCCTGCGGCAACGCCGGCGCAGCGCGCGCTGATCACCAGCACGATCAGGACTTCCTGCGCCGTCGCGCCATTCGACCTCGGCACGAACATCAACAACCACGAGAACCGCGGACGGTACGCCGACGAATGGTCCCGATACATGCGGGACGGCGACATCACGACCTATACGGTCGGTGTCCTTTCCGACAGCTGCCAGGCCGAGTACGCCGCCGTGCTCACCAGCATGGCCGACGTCGGCGGTGGACGCTACTTCCCGACCTACGACACGGAGGAGCTCACCGAGGCCCTGCAGGCGGCGCTGAGCGAAATGCTCTCCGTCAACAGCGTGTTCGCATCGGTCAGCTTGCCCGTCAGCGTGAACACGCAGGGCACGTACCTGAACCAGGTGTACATCGGCATGTTCCGGCCGGACGCCTTCGCGCTGCCGCGCTGGGCCGGCAACCTCAAGCAGTACCGGCTGGGGCTGGTCAACGGCGCGCTGCGGCTGCTCGATGCCCAGGAGCCGGCGCAGCCGGCGATTTCCAGCGCCGGTACCGGCTTCATCTCGACCTGCGCGCGCAGCTACTGGACGCCGACAGGGACCGACGCCTACTGGCAGATCTACAAGCGGGATCCTCCGTTCTGCAGCCCGTACGCGGCCGTTTCCAATTCGCCGGACGGCAACATCGTCGAGAAGGGTGCCCAGGGTTACGTGCTGCGGGGCTCGAGGGACGCACTCTCAATCAGCCGCAACCTGACGACCTGCAACGGCTCGTGCGGATCGACGCTGGCCGCGTTCAGCGATGGCAACACCGCAATCACCAAGACACTGCTCGGCGACGCGGCGATGAGCGACGCTGATCGCACGAACCTGATCAACTGGGCCATTGGGCAGAACAACAAGGGCGACGAAATCGATCCGGACAACCTGCAGTTGGCGCTCGCGACCGCGATGCGTCCCTCGTCGCACGGCGACGTGGTGCACTCGCGCCCGGTGGCCATCAACTACGGCAGCCCGAGCGATGATCCGCCGAAGGTCGTGGTCTTCTACGGCGGCAACGACGGCGTGCTTCGCGCCGTCAATGGCAATCGCTCCGCGAGCATCGGCAGCGCGGCGGCAGGCAGTGAAATGTGGTCGTTCATCGCGCCGGAGTTCTATTCCCAGATCAAGCGGCTGCGCGACAATGACGTGCCGATCACGTTCAAGGGCACGGTCGCGCCCGTCCACGCGCGCAAGCCCTACGGTTTCGACGGTCCGCTGACGTCCTATGTGGGTGGGGGCGATACCTGGATTTTCGCCGCGATGCGCCGTGGCGGCCGCATGCTCTACGCCTTCGACGTGTCCGACCTCGCTTCGGATCCAATGGGCGACCCGACCCTGAAGTGGCGGATCGGCTGCCCGAACCTGGGCGACGACGTCGGCTGCACGACCGCGGGAATCGTCGCAATTGGCCAGACCTGGTCTTCGCCGACGGTCATCAAGGCTGCGGGATTCTACGACGCCGTGACCGTCGACACGGTTACCACGAACGTTCCGCAGCCGATGCTGATCATGGGGGGTGGCTACGACGGCTGCGAGGACGACGATCCGAACACCTGCACGTCTTCGGACAAGGGAAATCGCATCTACGTGCTGGACGCGGATAACGGCGACATACTCAAGACATTCAGCACGGACCGGGCGGTCGTCGGCGACGTGTTCGTCGTGACGAACCAGGCGACGGGCCTGGCGCAGTGGGCTTACGCGGCCGACATGGGCGGCGGTATCTATCGCATCTCCGGCATCAACGCGAACACCGCGATCGCTGACACGGCTCCTGGCAGCTGGACAATCACCAAGATCGCGTCGCTGGGCTGCGACAACAGCGCCAACTGTTCCGCGAACCGCAAATTCATGTTTGCGCCGGACGTGGTCGTCGAGCCCGCCCCGAACTCGGGCACGCATGTGCTGCTGATCGGTTCGGGCGACCGCGAGAAGCCGCTGCTGGACTATCCGTCAGCCTACGGCGTGACCAACTACTTCTTCATGCTGAAGGACGTACCCACCGACAGCACCTGGCTGTCGACGAACATGGGGACTTGTCCTACCAGCAACGAGATTTGCCTCGACTCGTTGTACGAGATCGACAGCGAGGACGATCCGGCCGCGGAGGCGGCCCTGCTCGCCACGAAGAAAGGCTGGTACCTGGGATTGAACGGCCATGAGCAGGTGGTCACGTCGGCGATCACGGTGTTCGGTGGCACGACCTTCAGCACCCATACTCCGACCGTCCCGGCCGACGATGCGTGCACGTCGGATCTCGGTACTGCGCGCGTCTACAATCTCCGCTTCTCGAATGCCGCGCCCAGCAAGCCAAACGCGACCAGCCGCTACGAGGAGATTTCGGGCGGTGGCTTGCCGCCGTCGCCGGTGGCGGGCCAGGTCAGGGTACCGAACCCCAATTACGATCCGAACGATCCAAATAGTCCCTTGGAGATCATCGTGCCCTTCATCATCGGTGCGGACGGATCCTCGCCCCTCGAGGGCAGCCTGCCTACGGCGCCGTCGCTGTCGACGTTGCCGAAGAGCATCACGTACTGGTACATCGAGAAGTGACCGGGCGCTGCGAATGATCAACACCACGTTGCAGGCGAGTGGCCGTCGGCATCGAGCGCGTGGACCGCGTGGGTTCACGCTGATCGAGCTGATGATCGCGCTGGTGATCCTCGGGATCCTGGTCACGTTCGCTGTGCCGTCGTTCAATGATGCAGCCCTGAGCAGCAAGCTGACCGGCTTCTCGAATGACCTGCTGGCCAGTGCCCAGGTGGCCCGCAGCGAGGCGATCAAGCGCAATGCGGCGGTTACCCTCTGTCGGTCCACGAACGGTACGTCCTGCGCAGCGTCGGGTGGCTGGGAGGCCGGCTGGATCGTGCTGACCACCGGGGCCAGCCCGGTGGTGCTCGAACGCCATGGTCCGCTGCCGCCTGAGTTCAGGATTTCGCAGGCAACGTTCGGTGCGCTGACCTTTCCCGCGGACGTCGTCGGCGTGACGCCGGCGACGTTCACTGTCTGCCGGTTGACACCGATCGGCAAGCAGAAGCGCACCGTCCAGATCAAGACCAGCGGGACGGCTGCGGTCACCCCGCTCTACAACGCGACGACCTGTCCGTAACCTGCCGGCACGGTTGGCCGGCGAGTGGGTCGAGCGGGCTCGCGGCCACCAGCGCTGTTGCGGCGGCTGCGGCGCGCTCACCGCGGCCATTCATGATCTCGAAGAGCGGCGGATCTGCGATCTGCCGGTGTTCGAGCAGCATGTCGAACTGCTCGTCCCTCGGGTCCGGGTGGCCTGTCCGGGCTGCGGCCCGAAGCTTGAGCGCCTGAGGTGGATCGCCCCGTACGCCCGGGTCACGCAGCGATTGGCAGAGCCGGTCGGACGACTGTGCGAGGTCACCGCGATCCGTCATGTCGCGCGGTTTTTCGGGCTCGCCTGGAAGACGGTCAAGGACCTCGATCGCGCAACCTTGGAGCACTCGCTCGGTGCGGTCGATCTCGACGGCATCGAGATTATTGCCATGGACGAGTTCGCGATCCAGAAGGGCCAACGCTACGCGACCGTGATCGCGGAGCCCACGCGCAAGCGCGTGCTGTGGGTCGGACGCGGTCGAGGTCGCGAGGATGTGCGACCGTTCTTCGAACTGCTTGGCCCCGAGCGCTGCCGACGGCTGCGGGCGGCGGTCATGGACATGAACGCGAGCTACGAACTGGAGGTGCGCGCGTACTGCCCGAACAGGGTGCCCGCTGGCTCCTGCTGAGGAACCGTGACTCGCTCAAAGCGGTCGAGGGCGTGCAGCTTGCGGAACTGCTCGCGGCCAACCGCGACCTGTTCGTCGTCTATGTCCTGCCCGACGCCCTCAAGGACCTCTGGGGCTATCGCCACGCGGGCTACGCGGCCCGCTTGGACGAGTTGGTACCGCAAGGCCCTGGCCACAGCCGCATCGAGCCCTGGTCCGCTTCGCCAGGCGCCTGCGGCCCTACCTGCCAGGCATCCTGGCCCACTGCCGCTGGCCCCTCGGTACCAACCTGGTCGAGGGCATCAACAATAAAATCAAGGTCATCAAGCCGATGGCCTACGGCTTCCGCGACGACGCCCACTTCTTCTTCAAGATCCGAGCAGCGTTCCCCGGAGTTCGGAGATGAACCAAAAAAAAAGCGGACGCCGAAGCGTCCGCAAGCGGGGGAGAGGGCGACCGGACCAGGCACCGGCCGCCCCCAACAGACTCGGTCAGAGGTTGTAGCCGCGTTCGTCGTGCAGCGCGAGGTCGAGGCCGAGGCTCTCTTCCTCAGCGGTGACCCGCAGGCCCATCACGGCGTCGACGACCTTGAGCAGCACCCAGGTCAGCACGCCGGTGAACACCACCGTGAAGATCACGCTCTTCAGCTGCACCCAGACCTGGCCGCCGACCGTCGCGTCGCCCGGATCCCAGATGCCGCCGAAGGCGGGGAAGGCGAACACGCCAGTCAGGATCGCGCCGACGATGCCGCCGACGGCGTGCACGCCGAAGACGTCGAGCGAGTCGTCATAGCCGAGCTTGCGCTTGAGCTTGGTGGAGGCGAGGAAGCACAGCACGCCAGCGGCCGCGCCGATCGCGAGCGCGCCCATGGGACCCACCGTGCCCGAAGCCGGCGTGATCGCGACGAGACCGGCGACCGCGCCCGACACGATGCCGAGTGCGCTCGGCTTGCCGTGCGACGTCCACTCCGAGAACATCCAGCCGAGCGCCGCGGTCGCGGTCGCGATCTGCGTCACGAGCATCGCCATGCCCGCCGAGCCGCCCGCGCTGACCGCGCTGCCGGCGTTGAAGCCGAACCAGCCCACCCACAGCATGGCCGCGCCGATCACGGTCAGCGTCATGTTGTGAGGTGCCATCGACGTCGTCGGGTACCCCTTGCGCTTGCCGAGCACCAGCGCCGCGACCAGGCCCGCGATGCCGGCGTTGATGTGCACCACGGTGCCGCCGGCGAAGTCGAGCACGCCCCAGTCCCACATCAGCGCGCCGTCGCCGCTCCAGACCATGTGCGTCATCGACGTGTAGACGATCGTGAACCACAGCGCGAGGAACACCAGCATCGACGAGAACTTCATGCGCTCGGCGAACGCGCCGACGATCAGCGCCGGCGTGATGATTGCGAACGTCATCTGGAACGTCGCGAACACCGATTCGGGAATGGTGCCGATCAGCGAGTCCACGCCGACGCCGCCCATGAAGGCCTTGCCGAAGCCGCCGATGAACGAGTTCAGGTTGATCTCGCCCGCGACCATGCCGGTCGTGTCGAACGCCAGGCTGTAGCCGTAGACCGTCCACAGCACGGTCATGAGCCCGGTAACCGCGAAGCACTGCATCAGTACCGATAGCACGTTCTTCGAGCGGACCATGCCGCCGTAGAACAGTGCGAGGCCCGGGATCGTCATGAACAGCACGAGCACGGTCGCCGTCAGCATCCATGCCGTGTCGCCCGAGTCGAGCGTCGGGGTTTCATCCTGGGCGTGCCCCAGCGCGGGGGCGAGCAATGGGAGCAGTGCCAGCGCGTAGCGCAGGATGCCGGTGATGCCTGGGAGTCTGGAACGAGTCACTGTATTTCTCCTGGTGCTCTCTGGGAACGGGAAATCCTGCGGGGGGCCTAGACGGCCTCGGTGCCGCTCTCGCCGGTGCGGATCCGCACGGCCTGCTGAAGCTGGGTGACGAAGATCTTGCCGTCGCCGATCTTTCCGGTGCGGGCGACGTTGGTGATCGCCTCGATCACCTGCTCGACGACGGTGTCGTCCACCGCGATCTCGATCTTCGACTTGGGGAGGAAATCGACGCGGTACTCGGCGCCGCGGTAGATCTCGGTGTGGCCGCGCTGCCGGCCGAAGCCCTGCACCTCGGTCACCGTGACGCC
>Ga0105097_10001609_pt1 | contig 10874 bp, 12 predicted proteins | sample PPLLak12cMay2015_FD_87035 | JGI IMG/M metagenome (GOLD analysis project Ga0105097, IMG submission 87035) | Freshwater sediment microbial communities from Prairie Pothole Lake near Jamestown, North Dakota, USA - PPLs Lake P7 Core (1) Depth... | ecosystem: Environmental > Aquatic > Freshwater >... | reverse complement strand
CGTGCCCCGGACAATTCTCCAGCGAGAGCCGTTTATCCAGAATCCGTTTCTTCAGCTTGCCGGCAAAGGGGCTCGTGCCTTTCAGATAGGACTTCGCGTCCAGCATCCAGATGATCCACGACCACAGGCCGGCCACTGCCGCCGGTTCGAGGATAACTCGATAGCGGCCTGGAGGCAGCTCCTGGGGCTCGGTCCCCAACGTCGCCTTGTGGATCGCGGACAGCGTGCGTTCCTGCACTTTCAACCGGTCGATGGAGCGATGCGCCGCCGAGGCCCACCCGGTCGCGTCACCGGCTTGCACCGTGATGCTGAATCGCGCTTCCGTGCGCTCTTCAAATGCAAGGAGCCCGGTGCCCGCCGCGACGCCGACCGACGCGCGGGATGAGGAGACGATGCCCGCAGCCGACATGTTCTCCATACGGCATTGGCCGATCGCTTCGTTGGCATATTCCAGCCGCACAGTCGGTCCGGCCTTGAGCGTTTCGCTTCGCGACGTGGGACAGGCCACAAATGTTTGCGGTCCGACCGGCGGCAGGTACTCCGGATCTTCGGGAGACACGCGTGCGATCGCCTCGGCCCGTTTGACGGTCTCGCGCAGCGAACCGGCCGTGAAATCCGTCGTCGTCGCCGTGCCCTGCCTGGCGCCGAACGCCACGGTGACCGTCACGACTCCTCGACGACTGTTGACGTTCTGAATCACCTGGTTATTGGCAAATCGCGTCGTGCCGCCATCCTGATCATGCAATACGACCAGCTTGTGATCCGCGGTTGAACATTTCATGACTAGCTCGGCAAGAAATTGAAACTCTTCGCGGCTGGTCATCTTCGGCCAGGGTTTGGCGCTGATACCCGTCATGATCGCCCCTCACCTCGAATGACCTGAATGTTACGGAAGCGGGCATGCGATGCGGCATGGGTCATCCAACCGGACTGGCCCGGCTGGCCCTTACCGCACGTAATGAAGCCATAGCGTCGGCGATGCGACCGGTCGGCTACCCCGTCGCAACGGTTCCAGAATTCCGGCGTGATGCCGTGGTAGATCACGTCGCGCAGCATGTGGGTCCGCTTGCCGTTCTCGATCAGCCAGAACGCATCCCCGCCGAACTGAAAATTGTAGCGCCGCTGATCGATGCTGTAGGAGCCGTGACCTTCGATATAGATCCCGCGCTTCACCTCCGCAATGAGCTGATCGACCGTTGCCCGGCCCGGCTCCAGACCGATGTTGGCAATGCGCACGATCGGAACAGCCCCCCAGCTATCGGCACGATTCGACCCGCGCGAGCGGGCTTCGCCAATTTTCGGCGCGACTTCCCGATTCGTGCAATATCCGACGAAGAGTCCCTCCCGCACAATGTTCCATTTCTGGCAGGCCACGCCGTCATCATCATATCCGGTAGCCGCCAACGTTTCCGGCTCCGTGTTGTCCGCCACCAGATTGACGTGCGAAGACCCGTACCGAAACGAGCCGAGCTTATCCGTCGTCAGAAAACTGGTGCCGGCATAGTTGGCTTCATACCCGAGCGCCCGATCCAGCTCGCTCGGATGGCCGCAGGATTCATGCATGGTCAACGAGAGATGTTCCGGATCCAGCACGAGATCGTACGAACCCGCATCTACGGCAGGCGCGTGCACCTTCTCGACCGCTTCGCGCGCAACGCGCGGCGCTTGTCCAAGGAAGTCGGCCTCTTCGATCAATTCATAGCCACGCCGCAACTGCGGCGTATTAAAAGACCGACTCGCGAACTGCCCGTCGTGAAGGGCCGTGGCAGTACAGTCGCCGCTCGATGCAATCAGATCAAACTCCAATCGCGATCCTTCAGTTGACGCAAAGAGTTTGCGGTCCCGGCGCGCCCAGAGCTCGGCAGTACTACGCACGACTCCGGACTGGGCCTGCAGCGATTCCATTGTCGCCAAAAGCAGATCGGCTTTCTGCCCGAGCGGAACTGTGAGCGGATCGATCCGAACCGCTGTCGTGATCCGATCCCGATGGACCGGCTCAGCCGCCAGGCGAACTTTGTCGATCGCGACCGACGCGGATCCTCTGGCGATCTCGACGGCCAGGTCAGTGACTCGCGGCACTTCTTCAAGGGAAAGAATCGAGCTGGCGGCGAAACCCCATCCTCCATGATAGAGCACGCGCACTCCGAATCCGACGTCGTCGTTGTCGCGAATCGACGCGATGCGGCGGTCTTCGCCTCTGATGGTCTGAGTGGTGCTGTGGACGATACGGATGTCGCCGTACTCGGCGCCCGAGGCTGCCAGGCGTTTCAGCGCCAGGTCGGCGAAGTCATCCCAGCTGGGAGCGCTCATCGCGTGACCGCCTTTGTGATGAAGGAACGGACATGGAACGACGTTAGTATAACAGGATCGCAGATGGTGAGGGGACGGGAGGCACCCGGTATCTCAGAGAACGGCAAAGGAATACCGGTGGTTTTGGGCTGCGGTAAGAAGGCTAGATCGTCGAGCGGGTCATTCGTAACCGATCTTGTTCCAGAGGCTGTGGAGATCGTCGTGCCTTGCCCGGCCATAGGTAGCCAGAGCGAGCTCGGCTCGATTCGTGAAGATACCGTCGGCACCGCCTAACCGCACCATCCACATTTCCCAAGCATCGTCGATCGTCCAGGCATGCACAAACAATCCGGCCCGATGCGCGTCGCCCGTGTACCAGGGCCAGGTCATGATATGCCTGGTAGGCGCGTCCTTGAGCGACCAATGCGGACCAAACGCCCAATGGTATCCCCACGTCCCGATTCCTGCGCCGACATCTGTCGCCTTCTTCAAGATGCCTTCCCAGCCGGCCCTGCTCGTCATGACTTCATCGATGAGGAGCAGGCGCGGGATATCGGGAGCCAGCTCTTTCAAACGGGCGAGACTGTCCGGCTCAAACGACTGAAAGATCAGCCGGGCCTGCCCCTGGGATCCTCCGCCACTTATCCACCCGCGAGCGGCAAGGGCTTCAACGAGTTGCCGCTCGATCCCAGGAAAGCGCAGCGCAGCCTTGGTCTCAATATAAATCCCGGGACGATTCGCGCCGGACTCGGCTATTTCAATGAGATCCTCGAGCCGGAGAATGCCGAGGCCCTTGAAGGAACCGCGGGCCCGATCCGGGTTCTGGCGATTGAACCAGGAGCCTGCATCGAGCTGCTGCAATTCAGCGAACGTAAAGGTGTCGAGCGTGTCTTTCTCGCGACCGGGAAAGATTTCGGCCACGTTGGTGGTCCGGGAAAGGTCATCGTCGTGCAAAGCAATGAGCACGCCGTCTTTGGTGCGCTGAATGTCAAACTCAAGGTAGTCGGCGCCGAGTTCTCGGGCCATCAGGAATGCGGGACGCGTTTCTTCCGGTGCCAGATAGGAAGCGCCCCGATGGGCAATGATGGCGGGTCGAGGAATCCTTAACGCCTGGACAAGTGTCTTGCCGCTGGAAGGGTCACTGATTATTCTGAAGACAATCAGGACACCTATGACCACCAATACCGCAGTGGCGATCGTGGTGCTGAATACTTTCAGCCAAAAACCCATGGCGCTCTTTTCTACCTTTTCCCGCCCCCTGTCAAGCCGCATGGCTTGGGGCAAGACCGACGCGATGCCGGCCGCTTGGCTTCGGCGAACCGAATCCCCTACGATGAACCGTCCTGTTGTCTCCTGAACAAACCCCACGACAACGAATCATCGACTTGATCACCGGCACCAGACTGTCATCCCATCAACTGGCACAGATGCTGGGGATTGCGGAGAGACAGGTCGAGGATCATCTCGCCCACGTGGTGAAATCGCTTGCGCGGGACAAGACCCGCCGATTCATCCTGGAGACGTCTCGTTGCCGGGACTGCGGGTTAATCTTCCGCGACCGCCGCCGGCTCACCCGCCCCAGCCGCTGTCCCACCTGCCGGAGCGAGGACATTACCGTTCCTCGCTAAGGCATTGATCTCCTTGGACGCAAACAGAGAAACAGCTAGAGGCTGCTTCCCATGCGGGTGATTTCGACGAACTGTTCGGTCGAGTCGTCGATGGCCCGTCCTTGCCGCCCTTTAGGAGGAAGAATATAAAGGCTCTTCGAGTTGATACGCTCCTGTGCCGGTGGCGGAAGCCCCATCTCGTAGGACACCGGCCGCTGATGGTCGGCCATCTGGAGCTTCGGGTTATACACGCTGTTGAACTTCCAGAGCATCTTCACGAAGTTGGTCTGGCCCCGGAGCAGATGTCCGGCCGCAAGGCCTGCCGTCGATTTCAAGGCAGCCCAACCCAGATGCTTCTTGTTGAGCACCTGTTGCGTCCTGACCAGTTCCTCGTAAAACTCGGGAAGCGGGAGTCGTGTCGGCAGCACGGCATGTTGAATGTCGAACAGGCGATAATCCCGTGTCTGAAACTTTCGCGACTCCGTGTGCCAGCTTTCGGTTCCGGGGTACGGCGTATTGACGCTGATGTTGACGATTTCCGGGATCTCCAGGCACCATTGACGGATGACCTCGAAGCGTTTCCTGTCCCAGTCCGGATCGGCGATCAAATTGATGGCCACGGTGATCCCCAGGGAACGGGCAAATTCCAGCGCCTCGAAATTCTTCCCCAGGGAGATCCGCTTGCGATGCATCCGGAGGCCCTCTTCATCGATCGCCTCCACCCCGATAAACATGTACTGAAGCCCGATCGTCTTCCAGAACTTGAACACCTCCTTGTTGCGGAGCAAGACATCGCCCCGGGTTTCCAAGTAATACTGTTTCTTGATGCCCCGTCGGGCAATGGCCTCACCGATCTCAAGCCCCTGTTTCCCCTGGATGAAGGCGACGTCGTCGACCAGGAAAATCCCCGGCTCCTGCACCTGCGCCAGCTCGTCCACCGCCTTCTCAGGGCTGACCATCCGATAGCTACGGCCATAGAACGTCCAGGCACTGCAGAAGGAGCAGTCCCAGGGGCAGCCCCGTGCAAACTCGATCGAGGCGCAGGGATCCAGCACGCCGATGAAATACTTGCGCCGGTGCCGGAGCAGATCGCGCGCGGGCCGCAGATTGTCGAGGCTCTCGACGAATTGGGCTGCGGGTCCTTCCCCGTCGAGGGTCACCACCCCAGGGACTTTCGTGATCGCCTTGCGGTCATGCTCGACAGCCGTCAGCAATATGGGGACCGAGACTTCCCCCTCGCCTTTGAGGACACAATCGATCGCGCCCTCCGCATGTTCCAGGAACTCCCGGGCGACAAACGACGCGCTATGACCGCCGACGAAGACGAAGGTGTTTGATCGCGTGGCTTTGGTCAACTTGGCGAGATCCACGATCTCCGGCACGTTCGCCAGATAATTGCAGGAAAACGCCACGACATCGGGTTTCCAGCTGTTGAGGCAGGCCAGGTAGGCCTTGTGGTCCTCAACCTGCAGATCGAGGATGCGGACTTCGTGTCCCTCTTGTCTCACTGCCTGGGCCACCAGTTCGAGTCCGAGGGGCTCCAGACGCAGGTAGATTTTCGTGTACATGAGCGAGCTGGGATGGACGGCTAGGAATTTCATCTCCTCGAACCTCCTTGACGGAAATCGATCGGTAAATATTCCGCTGTCACCCGTGATCCGACTACAATGCCAGCCAGGCCGGCACGACTGATCTTGATTTGAAAACCGGAGAGGTCTGGAATTGTGACAGACCGGATGATCCTATTCAATCCTTCGCATTATTCTCCGTAAATATCCGACTGTCTGTCCTCCTGGGTTGTTGATGGGGCTGGAGCGGTGGTCGCAGAGGCGACAATCCCAAGTGCGGCCGGTGGTAATGATACCGGTCGAGAAGCATGTGCACCGCGGGAATCAACTGCGGGAGATCTTCGACGCGATACGTTCCCCAGCCTAAACACTCCTTCCGTAAGGTGCGATTGAAGCTTTCAATAGAGGCCTGCTCATTCTTCTTGTACGGTCGGGGATGCGATGCCGGTCACAATAGGTGCGGGCCTGTCGGGCGATGACCTCACCAATCCGAGCCCCTGTTTCCCCTGGATGAAGGCGACGTCGTCGTTGTCCCGAATCGACGCGATGCGGCGGTCCCCACTTCTGATAGTTTGCAATGTGCTATGAACGATGCGACTGTCGCCATATTCGGCACCCGATGACGTGATGCGCTTCAGCGCGAGCTCGGCGAAATCATCCCACGTGGGAGCGCTCATCGTGTGACCGCCTTTGAGAGGAGTGAACGAGTCTCGAATGAGATCAGTGCAACAGGATCAAGGGGGGAACGCAGAGGATCAGAAGGGACGTGAGCGATGACTTGCTAGAACAGTCCGGCAATACCGGTGCTGACCTTATCCTGAATGATCGGCGTGGCTTCAGGAATGTCGATATTTTTTTGTCGTACATGGCCGACCATGCGCATCTGCTGAACCTTCGGACTGCTCGTTGCTTGCCCAGAGACTGGTTGACCGATCGTCTTGCCGAGCTTGCGATCAGTGATCTGCACGTCGGTGACACACAAATACGTCACGCCATCTTCTTTCGGAGCCTGTTGCATCTGCATACCGGGAAAGCCGCCTCCCCCGGCCATGGCCTGCCTCATCATGGCGTTGATGTCCGGCATTCCTCCACCCATGCCCATTATGCCCCCACCCATTCCACCCCCCGACATGTCACTGGAAGAGGCCATCGCCGTACCGCCGCTGCTGATGCCGGCGCCGGCCCCGGCTTTTGCCACACTTTCCGGGGTGACACCTTCTGCCGCCTTGTGGCAGTAAATCACCTTGGCCTGGATCCAATAGTTCGCCTGCTCCGGATCCTTGAGCAGTTGGTAGCCCTTCGCCGTCAACTTGGCATTCAGCTCATTCAGCGTCACCTGCTGATTTTCTGACGCGTTGCGGAGCTGCGTATGGACCGTCCGGTTGGTGTTCGGATCCAGGAAAATGGTGTTGCTGTTCATGAGGCCGGAACGGATGATGTTGGAACAGCCGGTCGATAGCAGGAGCAGGAACAGGATCGCCGTCAGGCGTGAAACGCAAGGCATGAGGCGATCAGACGAACAGCGCATCAGAAATTCCCCGCCACGGCGGCGCTCAGCTTCTGTTGTAACAGTGGAGTCGCTTCCGCCTCATCCAGCTTCTTCTGGTGCACATCAGCCGCGAGCCGGGTTTGATACACGCCGGGCTGTTGCCCCGCTCCGGATTTTTCCGGGACCGGAGCTGAATCGCCCTGGCCCTGCTCGGTAATCTGAATATCCGCGATGCAGGCATAATTCACATCGTCCGGCATCTTAGGAGAGGAGGAGGACGAACTGAACAAACTCCCGACCGCACTGCCGATACCTTCGATGGCATTCAGCCCCATCGAAGCCGCAGCCCCGGCCATGGCGCCCTGCGGTCCCGCCATGCCGGCCATACCGGACAGGCCTTGCAGGCCGGACATCATCTTGGAGCCGAATCCGGACCCGTAACCGCCCGCGACCATGGCTTCCACCGGCATCTCTGGTTTCGTAATGTTGCAATAGACGATATTCGCCAGCACGATGTAGTGTGCGGCGCTGTGATCCTGCACGACCTCATATCCTTTCGCCGTTAACCGCGATACCAGGTCGTGAAATGAAACCCCTTGATTGTCGGATGAATTGCGGGCCTGAACGAAGACGGTTTTGTTCGTGCTGGGAGGCAGGAAGAACGTATTGCTGGCGATGAGATCGGTATCTTTGATATTGCCGGCGGAGGCGGACAAGGGCAGACAGAGAACACACGCCAAAACGACGAGACATCGCATACGCCTGTTCTCCTGCTAGACGGCCGGATTCTACGCCTCCATCCATGAAGACCGCAATCGCATTTCAGAAGAGGTTCGCATCGGCAAGATTCCGCTTTATCTCCATCGCCGACTCGCCTACGATAATCCTATGCTCACTCCCGCACGCACGCCCCGCCAGCGCATGATCGAATTGCTGATCGGCACACGCCTGGCCACGCACCAGCTGGCTCAGATGCTCGGCATTCCCGAGCGACAAGTCGAGGATCATCTCGAACACGTCGTAAAATCCATCGCCCATGACAAGACCCGTTGCTTCACCCTGGAACCGTCACGCTGTCAGGATTGTGATTTCGTATTTCGCGATCGACGGCGACTCACCAGGCCCAGTCGCTGCCCCCAATGCCACAGTGAAGATATCGCCGCACCGCGTTACGGCATCGATCTCGTTGGACCACCATCAGGCCGGAAAGACAACTCGCACCACGACTCAATAGGGTGCGACACGAAAGGACCATGATGACCGTGACACGCTTCCTGCTCTGTGCCCTGTACTGCGGTCTTCTGCTGGGATGCTCGGGCGATAAAGCCAAAGAGCTGCTGGAAACCGCGGAGTTTGAGGAACGGCAGATGAACCTGCCGCACGCCAAGCAGCTCTATGACGACGTGATCCGCCTCTACCCCTCCAGCCAGCAGGCAGAAATCGCCCGAGCCCGTCTGGCTCAAATGAAGACCAGCCCATAACCGATCCGGCCCCCAATCCTGTCCCCCCTTCAGAGGCTCCCGCTCCCCCTCTTTCGAGGCAAGCCGAATCGTCGTTCTGCGCGTACACTCAGACCAATGATTGAGAACAGCATTCACCCCGGCGAGGAGGCATTCATGGTCAAGACGTACAGTGTCCGCAGCGCGACCCGCGTTCCGACCCAATGCACATTCCTATATTTTTGGAACGGGACGCTTGAACAAGGCAAGGTCTGGGATCTCTCGGAAACAGGGTGGCGGGCCAGCATGAAACATCCCATTCCTGCCGGATCAGAAACGACGGTCTACCTGGCTCTGCCGGATCACGATGTCTACAAATACATGATCGTGAACATGGCGACGGTGTGCTGGTCGGATGGAAATATGGCCGGCTGGAAGGTGTCGCACATGGACGAGGCGGCCAAAGGCCGGCTCGATCAGTATTTGAATGGCGCAGAGGAGGACTGACCGGTCTTCGGCCACCAGGGAATGAAGGCGTTCGTGGTTTCCTGATAGCGACGATAGTCGTCTCCGCGGGTTCGAATGGCCTGTTCCTCCGCCCAGGGGATGCCTGTAATCCTGACCAACGCCACTCCCATCACCACCGGACCGATCCCCGTCAGCAGCCAGCCGGGGCTCCCGATCGCCATCACCACATAGGCCCACCAGTGGACCCATTCGAAAAAGTAGTTCGGATGGCGTGAGTAGAACCAGAGTCCCTCGCGACAGACCCGGTCATGGTTCCAGGGCTTCGCGCGAAACCCGGCCAACTGCCGATCCGCGAGGGACTCCCCGACGATACCGATCATCCAGACGATCACACCGGCCAACTCCCACAAGCCGAACGGCGGTCGTGGATTCTGCATGACGGCCAGAAAGGGAAGGGAGAAGAGGACGACGGCGGCGGCTTGCAGCTGAAAGTACCCGAACATCCCGAGCGGCTCCGCCAGGCGCCAGTCACTGCGCAGCCGTTGATAGCGCTGATCTTCGGTTTTGCCGATTACCCGATTGGAGAGGATGTACCAACCCAGACGCAGACCATAACCCGATGCCATGACGACCAGGAGAAGTTTCCGTTCCACTTCACCGGTCGCAAACCATCCATAGCCCGCCACGACAGCGACCAGGCCGAAACACCAGCCCGCATCCGCGAGCGAGGCGTTGCGTTGTACCCGCTCAACCAGCCACAGGACCATCATCCAGGCTGCCATGGCAAGGCAGGCCCAAAGAAGGAGAGTCAGGGGATCATACGTCGTCATGGATTCAGGTCCGGCATGGCATAGTCCCAGGGATCCGCACCCTCACCCGGGCGCGAAGTAATCCAGCTGCGAAATCCCGTTAAGGGGAAGGACAAGAGGCTCTGGAGCTTTTCGCAGCGCATCGACAGATCCGGCGGCCGTGATGGTCCGTGATAGGCAGCCACCGATCCCGGCTGAAGACGTGACGCCAGCTCGGGATACCATGTCGCCAGCGCCTCACCGATCTCCATTCGGGACAGCCGTTCTGCTCCTCCCAGATGATAGAGCCCGGATGGCTTCCGGGCGATCAGCTCCCAGATCGCGCGCGCGACGACTCCCGCCGGCACCGGACTGCGAAACTCGTCGGTAAATAGCGTGAGGCGTTGACCCTGTCCGGCGCTTCGCCGCATGTCTTCCACAAAACTTCGGTCATTCGTGAGCGACGTGCCGGCTGTCAGGGCCAGACGGATGACTGTATGCCGGGGATTGCTCAAGACAATCTCCTCAGCGGCTGCCTTAGTCTCGCCATACCGGTTGATCGGATTGATCCGGTCCGCTTCGCCATATCTGCCTTGCCGACCGTCGAATACCTGATCGCTCGAAAAGAACAACAACGGCACCTCGCTCGCAAGCGAGGCAAGCAGCGCCGTGGCCTCGACATTCACCTTCCTGGCCAGCCCGGGGTCTTGCTCGCAGACGGCAGGACGGCTGATCGCAGCACAGTGGATCACCGCTGCCGGCTGATGCTCCCGCCAAAGGCGGCGAACCGCCGTCTCGTCCGTGAGATCCACATCCTGCCGAGTCAGGCCGCGCACGTCCCAGTCCGGTGCCCAGCGCGATGCGGTCCGCACAAGATAGCTCCCGACCAATCCTCCAGCGCCGGTGATCCATGCGACCGGCTTCATTGAGCACCTCCCAATCCACGTGCTGCATCATACGCAGACGGAATCATCTCCATGAGCCGATACCCCGGAAACCCCGTGCTACCGATCGCGACGAGGTGATGCAACGCCATCATCCCTCACCGACTCGTGGTCGCCGGACTACCGGCCTCACGCAAGAAAGCAGGACCTATCTCCGTCTCCCCGGAGATCTTGATCCCCTGCTCGATCAGCTGACGGGCGGCACTGATTAAAGCGTCTTGATCCGTCGACTCCAATCCGAAACTCGTCTTGATTCTGGTCACCCGGGCGCCCAGCGGATCG
>Ga0105097_10001607_pt1 | contig 10879 bp, 5 predicted proteins | sample PPLLak12cMay2015_FD_87035 | JGI IMG/M metagenome (GOLD analysis project Ga0105097, IMG submission 87035) | Freshwater sediment microbial communities from Prairie Pothole Lake near Jamestown, North Dakota, USA - PPLs Lake P7 Core (1) Depth... | ecosystem: Environmental > Aquatic > Freshwater >... | reverse complement strand
GGGTTGGGGGTTGAGGCTGCTGCTAGGCGTGCGCGGTTGGGTGTGTCGTCTGCGTTTCGTTTTGAGCGTGGGGATCAGGGGTCTGGGGGGTTGGAGGCTGCTGTTGTGTTGGGGGTGCATACGGTTGCTGGTTCTATTGTTGATGCGCCTTTGTGTGTTGAGGCTCAGCGTGCGTTGGAGGATTTTTCGTTTTTTCGGTTTCGGTATTTTGGGCGTAGGTCGACGCCTCGGCAGGAGCGTGCTGCGTATGAGGTGTTGCGGAGGTTGGGGGGGTCGGATCGGGATTTTGTGGTGATGAATGAGCCGCCGGGGTCTGGTAAGTCGACGTTGTTTACGCATGATATTCCGTGTTGGTTGATTGTTCGGGATCGTACGGTGCGTATTCAGTTGGGTTCTCGGACTGAGCGGCAGGCTCGTATGTATGCGGGTCGTATTAAGAAGTCGTTGGAGCGTGATTCGCCGTTGCGTGCGAATGCGGATGCGTTGGCGTCTGGGCGTGCGTTTGATGCGGTGGCGACGTTGCAGGATGATTTTGGGGCGTTTCGGCCTGAGGGTCGGTCGGATGTGTGGCGTGCTGAGTCGTTGACGGTTCGTCAGTTGGATGGGATTGCGTTGGATGATAAGGAGCCGACGGTTTCTGCGTGGGGGCAGGATTCGGGGTTTCTTGGTGGGCGTTTTGATGTTGTGGTGTGGGATGACTTGGTGGATCGGAAGAATACGAAGACTGTTGAGTCGAAGGATGCGATTCGGGAGTGGTGGGATTCTGAGGCTGAGACTCGGTTGGAGCCGGGTGGTGTGTTGTTGTTGCAGGGGCAGCGTATTGCGAATAATGATTTGTATAGGTATTGCTTGGATAAGAAGAATTTGGATGAGTCTTCTAAGTATTCGCATGTGGTGTTTAAGGCTCATGATGTTGATCGGTGTTCGGGTGTGCATGGGGTGGAGGCGCGTCCGTGGCCTGATGGGTGTCTGCTTGATCCGTACAGGTTGCCGTGGAAGATGCTGGAGCAGGTTAAGTTCCAGAATCCGCGTGGGTTTGCTTTGCTGTATCAGCAGGAGGAGGGGACGGATGTCGGGGGTTTGGTTGATCCTGCGTGGATTGATGGGGGGTTGGATGTTGAGGGGTATTTCGCGCCGGGGTGCAAGGACAGGGAGCGGATGCTGGGTGAGGTTCCGGCTCATTTGGTGAATGGCGGGGGCTGGTCGTTCCTTACGGTCGATCCGTCGCCTACCGAGTTCTGGGGGATCATTTGGTGGATTTACGATCCGGACACTGACCGCCGGTATGTGATTGATTTGTGGCGGCGCAGGATGAATCCTGAGGATTTCATCAGCCTTGACTTGAACACGTTCGACTGGTCGGGGCTGATCCCTGAGGTGTATGCGGATTCGAATGATCTGGGTGTCCCGATCACGCACGTCGTCGTGGAGGTGAACGCCGCGCAGCGCTGGCTGCTGTCCCAGCCGCATGTCCAGCGTTGGATGGAGCAGACGGGGATGGTGTTCGTTCCGCACACTACTTCGGTGAACAAGCGTGATCCGAAGTTCGGGTTCGAATCGATTGGCGACTTGTTCCGGCAGGGCATGATCCGGCTGCCGTTCGGCGACCCGGCTGGCCGTCTGCAAATGGGCTACATGATTCAGGAGGCTATTACGTATCCTGACGGCGACACCGACGACGTGCTGATGAGCACGTGGTTTCAGAAGTTGGCGGTGGAGAACCACTATACTCCGAGGCGTATGGGAATGTACCGTATGAGTACTCCATCTTGGCTTTCCACTGCTAGGCGAGGGATTGCATGAAGTCAGTCGAAGAGATTCTGTCGCTATACAAGCAGCGCGTCCTGTTCTACGGGCCACTGCATTCACGTATGCGAATGATCCAGTCGATCTACAACGGCACGATGCAAGTTCCGCTGCCCGACATGGAACAGAACGCAATGCCATCAGCCCCCAACCTCCTAGCAGCGGGTGTGGATCAGATGGCTGGCCGTATCACGTCGGTGATTCCGTCGATTAATTTCTCCAGTGCGAAGCCGGGTGTGCGGTCGTATGACCGGACTGCTCTGGCTGCTTCCCGTGTGGTGTCGGGGTGGTGGCAGGAGGATCGGATGTCGATGAAGATGAAGCAGCGTGGGCGGCATTTGATCGCGTATGGCATGTCGCCTGTGGTGATTCGGTGGAATCATAAGGAGGGGTTGCCGACTTGGCAGGTTCGTCATCCGTTGGAGACGTATCCTTCGACGGATATCATTCCGGGTCAGGTGACTCCGCATGACTGCATTTTCGCGTATCGGCGTTCGGTTGGCTGGTTGCGGTCGCATGGGTATGGGGAGAGCGTGTATGCGTTGACTGGCGATAACACGATGCCGAGTGATGCGTCGGTGCTGATGGTTGAGTATGTGGACCGGGATGCGACGCAACTTGTGCTTGCTGGATATAAGACGCCTGATCCGTATTCGATTGAGATCGAGTTGACGGGTGATGTGTTGAAGGGCGTGATGGTTGAGCAGTTCCCGAATCGTGGGGATGAGTGCCCGGTTGTCGTGCCGATGAGGATTACGTTGGATACTTTGGCTGGTCAGTTCGACAACATGGTGGGGATGTACTACCAGCAGTCGAAGTTGATGGCGTTGGAGGTTATCGCGGTTGAGAAGGGAATCTTCCCTGATACCTATCTGGTTAGTCGTCAGGGTGAGATTGGTCGTTTCCTTGACGGACCCCATGATGGTCGTACCGGGATGGTCAACATCATTGCTGGTGGGGACATCAGGGACATTCAGTCGCAGCCGGGGTATCTCACTAATCCCACTATCGACCGGTTGGAGAGGAACCAGCGGGTTACTGCTGGTATCCCCGCTGAGTTCGGGGGAGAGTCCTCTACTGGTATCCGCACGGGCCGCAGAGGTGATGCTGTTCTTTCCGCTGTTATTGACTATCCCGTCGCGGAGGCTCAGGAGACGTTCTCTTATTCGCTTCAGGAGGAGAATGAGGTAGCGATTGCGCTGTCGAAGTCTTGGGCTGGCGATACTGAGAAGACATTGTTCGTTGGGACGGGCAATTCGAATCGCCCGGTGACGTACATCCCGAACAAGACGTTCGAGACTGATGACCATACGGTGTCGTATCCGGCGACGGGCAGTGACTTGAATAGCCTGATCATCGGGATCGGGCAGCGTGTTGGTCTGGGGATCATGTCGAAGAAGACGGCTGCGGTCCTTGACCCGTATGTGGACAATCCTGAGATGGAGCATGACCAGATCATTGCTGAGGGTCTGGAGCAGGCTCTGGTGGCTGGTTTGCAGCAGCAGGCTTCTCAGGGTGCGATTCCTCCGCTGGTTGTGGCGAAGGTGATGCGTCTGGTGCGTGATGACAAGATGGAGTTGGCTGAGGCGTTTGACAAGGTGACGCAGGATGCGATCAAGGAGAAGGAGGCGAAGGATGCTGCGGCTGCTCAGGCGCAGCCGACGCCTGATTCGTTGACTGCTGATGCGACGTTGCAGGCGATGGCCGGTCCTCAGGGGGCGGCGGGGATGCCGAGTGTCGGTCCTCCGTCTGAGTCTCAGATGAATCTCGGGAACATGCTTAATTCACTTCGTAAGGGAGCGAGAGGCTGATGGCTAGCAAGGATATGGGCGGCATGCGCGGGAGCGGATCAAATGCCCTCGGGTTTTGTAATTATGGGCGCGGTGGCGATAAGCCGACTGCGGGTAAAGCAGCGCCAGCGCAGGCTAAGCGTGGGATTGGGAAGGCGAAGCCAAAGCCGAAGGGACCGAATCAGGCTCAGGTGAAGGCTCTGCGCGAAACCCGCGCTTTTGAGGCGCGTATGGATGCTCAGAAAAGAACTTCAATAAAGCAGGCGATTAATGATGATTTAGCCAAAAACACGGGAAGACAATTTAAATATGTGCGCCCATCCAAGATTTATCCTACTAGGGGTATCGGGACGTCTCGCCTGCGACGGAAACCAGTGAAAGTTATTCGCACAGCGGCTGCCAAGGAAAGAACGGCGAGAATGACGGATAATTACACGACACCTGAAGTAAAGGCTTATGTCAAAAAGACAATGAATGTCGGTCCTAGGTCATCACGTAAACTCCTGTTCCGGTTAAGCGTATTGGGAAAGGGTAGTCTTAATGCCTAGGGGCGGGAAGCGTGAGGGTACGCCGGGTAAGGCGTATGCGAATCGGACTGACATGGGGATGAACTACGACAATGCGGGGTCGTCTGCCGCTGGCGGCGGCATGGCTCCTCCTGCGGCTGGCCCTGTCGGCCCACCGGCTCCTACCCCTGATGACACCCCGAATCTGAGTGCCCCTACGGCGTATCCGGATGAGCCGATCACTGCCGGTCTTCCGATTGGTGCAGGTCCGGGGCCGAGCCGGGATACGAGGATGGCCGAGACGGTTGAGTTGAAGCGGTTCTTGCCGTTCCTTGAACCGTATCTGGATCGTCCTGATACTCCTGACAGTGTTCGTGCGTTGTTCCGCTACATAAGGGGTTCCTGATGGATATGTTCTTTGAGAGCCTTGGTGTGTTCACTGATGCGCTTGGGGTGGAGAATGCGCCGACTATCGTGCATTTGAGCATGGTTCCGTGGCCTGATGGGACGACGCGGGACCAGTTCATCAAGGCGTTGACCGGCAATGACATGTCGGGGAATTTCTGATGGCGAATGAGAACCGTCTGGCTGAGTTGGAGAAGAAGCGTCAGGCTCTTGTCGACAAGTACAAGGTGGATGCTGGTTCTGGGTTTGTTCCGAATCCGACGTATAAGTCGGATGTGTTCGATGCGAATTCCTATCTGTCGGTTGTTCCTGCGAATCCTGCGGAGGCTCAGCCGCTTCCTACGGGTCGTGCGATTACGCCGAGTATCCCGTCTGATCTGAACGCTGTCCGGATGGCCGAGGTCGGTGCGTTCAGGGAGGACCCTCAGGGGTATTTAGAGAAGAACGCTGATTCCCAGATTCAGGAGCAGTCGATCCTCGACAAGGGCAAGTCGATGATGTCGAAGATTTTCGATTACCGCGCTGCGGCTGCTCTGTCGCTTTTCGGAATGAACATCTCCGCTGTGGAAGCCGGATGGGACGGCTTTCTGCGGCATTACATCGGCGGCTACGACTTGCTGAATATCGGCATGGGGGCGCTTGTTTCCGCTGCACCGGGCGGTATCAGGACTCTTGAGTTCGGTGAACTGTCCGGCGGCAAGGGCTTAGGCGAGGTTCTGTCTGGTGGGATGGAGGCGGGCGATGCGCCGAGCGTCGGTCAGATCGCTATTGCGTCTATAGCGGTTGAGGCGAAGCGTATCCGTGAGGGTGGCGCTCGCCCGATGGATGCTCTGCTCGCGAACCCTGCGACTGCACCGTTTATCTTGGCTGCGTTGAAGGCCGAGAGCAGCCCGTTGCAGCAGGACGGTTTCGACATCATGGACAAGGAGAAGCGCGAGAAGGCATTCGGCTCCGGTTTCGAGCAGTGGTTCAGCGGTATCACGGATGCTGGGTTGATGTTCGCTGATCCTCTTATCGGGGCAGGGTTCGGCGCGAAGGTTGCCCGTGTTGGCCTCCTTGGGGCGCATATGGGGCCGCGTGGGACGTTGAACATGGTCGCGGCTAACGAGCGTGCGCTGGCGCTGCTGGATACCATGCACGCTGGTGAAGGCGTGAGCAGTCTCGCGCGGGTTGATGAGATTGCGGCTCGCGGGGAGGCGCTTTCTTCCGGAGAGTTGGCTGCCGGTACGGCAAAGTTGGACGATACGGTCCCGACGATTGAATTGCCGAGGATCGATAGCCTGAAGCCGCGTCCTGAGGGCGATCCGATGGCGCAGTTCTACTACGACCTGCATCAAGTGGATGCGAATGGCAACCGCGTGATGACGCTTACTGATCTTACGAAGCGCGAGGAGTTCAAGGCGATGGACAAGGGGCTGGCCGCTGCGTCACTCCTTTACGATTCCAAGTCTTACGCTGAAAGTGCTCTAGTCGTGAACGCATTGTCAGGGCATGGCGCTTCATTAGTGAAGTTGCAAAAGATGGCTCCCGCTATGGCTGATGAGATTTACCGGCTAAAGCGTGCCCAGTACTGGGAGTTGTCGCTGAAAGACCCCGATAAGAAGGCTGAGATTGAGCAGAGTCTTGGGGCGCAATGGCAGGAGTTGAACACTCTGGTCGAGGCGAAGACCAAGGTTCTCTCGGACTTGGAAACAGCGACTGGTGTGGTTAAGCCAGAAAGGTCTATGTCGTCTACGGAGGGATTTGGCAAGGGAGGTACTGAGTATCTTGCCATGTCGCAGGAGATTGCTTCGTTGAAGAAGGCGCAGGGGCAGGTAGAGGAACTTGTCGACTACTTCCATACCGGGAATGCCCCTGATCTGCTCAATCCTGCGAGTGCGTTCTACGACAAGACAACCGCTTACCGGATCATCGATGACCTTCGTGCTAACAGCGATTTCTATGACCGGGCAGTGAGGACTCTCGGGGTCGGGGGCCAGAGCAGGCTCGCTAATACTGGTTTCATAACCAATACGAACATTGTCGCGAGGGCTGTCAGCGAGAGCAGGAAGAGGCGGGGTATTGCTGCGTCTCAATATGCCGCTGAGGGTACGGCTATCCTGCCGCGCAAGGGCGAGAACGGGTGGTTTGCCGCCTCGCAGTTTGAGGGTGTGAGTCCGTTCAAGCGCAATATGCGGGTGTGGCGCTGGCTGGGGACTGAGAAGCCGGTTGGGCTGATCGGTTTGCATGGGTCGGCGACGGTCGGCGCGGATCGTGAGTTGCTTGCCGCGATGGACTTAGACATCTACAAGGGCAAAGACCCGATGACGGTGACGGTGTCCAAGTGGGACAAGAACGGCGAGTATCTGCGTGACCCGGTCACGAATCGAATCGTGACTGAGACTGTGCAGATCGGCGGGCAGGCGAGGCGTCAGGAACTTATCGGGATGTTCGCCCGGTCGATTGATGATCCTCTGTCCGACAACTTTCAGGTGCTGAAGGACATCGAGTTGCAGATTGCGACTGATTACGCTCGCATGTATGACCTGAACGTAAAAGCGATGGATGGCATTATGACTGTCGCAAACAACAACAGGTTGGCTAATCTCGATCTGCTTCGATCTAAGGGAGCGTTTGTCGACCCTATTTCAAAGGAAGTTCACAATATTCCTCTTGGGCCTGAGCAACTAGCCAATTCTACATACATGCAGAACTTCCAAGCGATGGAAAAACTTTTGAGGCAGAGGGCAAGAACGCCCGGTGGGATAGAAAATGTTCGTAGGACAATGTCCGGCGCAGGAAATGTTGGACAGGCCGCATACAAGTTGTTCAACGATGTGTGGCGTCCAGCGACACTGCTTCGTATTTCGTATATGAATCGCAATATTCTTGACGGCATGGTGCGCTCTATGGCATACCAAGGCAGCCTCGTACCGGCGATGTGGCCCGTGCAGGCGGCTGTGTTTGGAGTGCGTAACAAGATAGTTAAGTCTGTTGTTGGCCGAGCCGTTAAGAGCAGCGGAAAGATAATTGACGAGAGTGCGTATGGGGCGCTTTATAGGCAGTTCCAAGAAGCGGATACTCGGCTGGGCCAGTTCATAGGCGCTCAGCCAGCGGAAGCGGTAGTTAAGAAAGTAAAAGGCGTAGAAGAAAAGATTGACATGATGGATGTGTGGACGCCTGCACCTGAAGGCGGTGGCACGCATTTGAGAACAACGATGCCGCGCACTGAGTGGGAAGCGAAGTTAAAGGAAGCGAACGAAGCGGCAGCGAATCTTAAGGCTGGTCTGGAGGATAATCTTCAGGCGTATAACTCGGCGGTTAAGAATACTAAGTTCGGCAAGTGGCGCGAAGTCAATATTAAAGATTTGGAAAGAAGGATCGAAGACAATCAAGCGTACATGGACGGGGTTTACGATTCCGTCAAGGGCGTTGATATTGATGGCAATCCGATTCAATTCGATGAAGCCGATCTTCGAAATATAGGGCAAGTCATTGCCGCAGACGCTGTCGACAAAATCAAGTTGAACGACCTAATGTACAGCCCTACTGCTGGGCAGAAAATGTACGGCGAGGTGGCTGGCAGGGCAAGACGTATTGGCAGCGGGACGACTGTCGGCCCTAAGGGGACTTACTTCGATGATGCGTTCGTCGGGCCGTTCGAGCAGTTGAACAGGGCGATGCTGTCGTCTGACAACACGTACAAGATGCAGTTGTCCTTGCGTGGAGATGTGTGGTCGTCTCTGTTCCGCAAGAGCGTTATCGGGAACCGTGTGTATATCCCGTGGAATCCGAAAGACCCGAAGAACTTGGATCAGTGGGCGGCTGCTCAGGCGACGGTTCTTGAGCGTGCTTCAGCGAATGCGTTCGTGCGGTACATGGTCTTGGAAAACTGGGACGAGACTAAGGGGCTGGCGTGGCTTACCGGCACTGACGAAGGCAAGGACTTCTACGAGCAGGTAAGCAAGCAGTTCGGGGAGGAGGGGGTGTCGCTGCTCCCTAAGGGCGAGCAGACACGTATCGAGCCTTTTGGCAAGGATGTGGAACTTGCGACTGGCAAGACAGTCGTCATGTTCGACATGGATCAGGCGCGTACTTTCGTTCAGGATACGACGGCGGCGTACAACGCTCAGTTGATGAATAACGAAGGTTTCAGGCAGTTGCTTGCTTATCGGGTAAAGGCGAAAGCGGGTGGTGGCGGTGTCGGGTCGGAGGCGGTCAGCGGCGATCAGATCAAGCAGATAGTCAATGCGATGTCCCCTGAGGCCAAGTCTCAACTTGGTGTTGTGCAGGGTTCTGAACTTATTGATGCGGGTACTGACGGTGCGCGGAATGCGTACGCCAAGTGGGTATCGAAGATGTTCACGCTGCTCGGCACGATCCCCGAGGATGCGTTGACTCGTGGGCCGTTCTACAACGCTCGGTTCAAGGAGGCTCGGAACGATCTGATCAGCATGTACTGGGAAGAGATCGGTGTTGACCCTCGGACGAAGGTTCGCGCAACTGCTGCTAGTGGCCGAGAGCAGTACGGGTCAATCGGGCATGGGGAGTTCAAGATTCCGGCGAAGCGGTGGGGCGAAATTCAGGTCGCTGCTCACCGCCGTGCGCTGGCTACGACTCGCGAGTACATGTACACGATTGAGCGGCAGACCAATCTTGGGAAGTATGGGGAGTGGATTTTCCCGTTCATCTCGGCTCAGCAGAACACTTTGACGGTTGCCGGTAAGTTGATCAACCGGAACCCTTACCTTCCTGCCTTGATCGCGGATATCTGGCGCATGCCGGATCGGCTGGGGGTCGAGGATGAGGAAGGCAATCTGACGTTGCCGATGCCGTTGCCGTGGGTTACGGACATGCTGAAGGACAACCCGAATATCCCGGTGATCGGTGGTGTGCTTGCGGAGGACGGCATGCTGACGATTCCGAAGAACGGCTTGAACGTGTGGGCGACTGACAGCGGATTTGGTGTTGTGCCTCGGCCTTCGGCTTGGGCGCAGGTCGCGGCGAGCGAGTTGATGAAGATCGGCTTGTTCCCTGTCGAAACTCCTGAGATATTCAAGAGACTTCTTCCGAACAAGGATGATCCGGAGAATCCGCACGCGGATGCGGATGATGCGTATCAGCAGTTGAAGAACTGGGTGTTTGGCGAGGACAGCGGTATGAGCGGTGATCCCGGTTCGGTCGACAAGTTGCTGCCTGCGTGGGTGCAGAAGGGGTATTACAGCACGAAGGAACTGTCTACGCAGTATGGCTACAAGTTCGCTATTCATAGTCACATTCAGACGTTGCGCTATTACCAGAACGAGCGGCCTGATTTGCCGAAGCCTGATGAGATTCATAAGCGTGTGACGAATGCGTTCTGGTTTGACCTGTTCGGGAATCAGGGCATCCCTACCCCGTTGACGCCGTATCCGATTATCACTCGCCCGGTTGTGGGTGATCCTGTCGAGTTCGCGCAGGAGATGGCGCAGTTGTACAAGCAGGTTGATCCTGAGAAGGCTGCTGAGAACATGTCGAATCAGTTGGGCGACTGGTTCGTGAATATAACGAACACGAAGGTCACGAAGAATGTCGGTGGCGGCAACCCTGTCCCCGAGACAATCACGGATATCAAGAAGTTCGATTCTCTGCTCCGGTCGGCTTCGTCTGCTGTCCCTGAGTCAAATCTTGATGTTCTGGGTTTGATCATCAATAACCGTGGGTCGTCGGTAGATTACGAGAAGTCTGCTTATGAATGGCAGACGGCGTACAACGTCCCCGGAGTAAACCGGAAGTTCCGCGAGGTCCAGAGTCCTGAGCAGTCGGACCTTGAGCGGCAGCGGGTTGAGGGCTGGAGACAGTACCGGATGGCGATGGATAAGTACGACGCGCGGCTCGTAAGCATGAGTTTGAGCAGTTACGAGATCAAGGCTGCTTCGGAGTTGAAGGCGGCGAAGGACCAGTTCACGCGAAGCATGCTCCTCAACCCTGAGTTGAAGGGCTGGGCTATCGACTATCAGGACATCGGCGGGGCTAGGGCCGGGTCTGCTATCCGCGTGATGGAGTTGGCTGTGAACGATCCGACGTTTACGACTGAGATGGCGAAGGAGGACAAGACGAACTCTGTCTTGAATATCATGCGCCAGTACACTGATAAGCGCAGGCAACTTGTGGGCTTGTTGAAGGAGTCGGGTCACAATATCGATCATGAGGATAACCAATTGCTGAAGCAGGCGTGGTCTGAGATGCGTCAGGGTTGGAAGAATTCAAGTGTCAGGTGGGCTGAGATCGCTGATTTGTACTTGTCGTCTGACGAGAATCCGGCAAACCCCGGTAGCGTTATCCCTGAGTTGATGCAGAGTCCGGTTGCGAGCATGTCAGGAGCATCTAATGGTTAGTCCTCCCCCTCCCGGT
>Ga0105097_10001605_pt1 | contig 10885 bp, 10 predicted proteins | sample PPLLak12cMay2015_FD_87035 | JGI IMG/M metagenome (GOLD analysis project Ga0105097, IMG submission 87035) | Freshwater sediment microbial communities from Prairie Pothole Lake near Jamestown, North Dakota, USA - PPLs Lake P7 Core (1) Depth... | ecosystem: Environmental > Aquatic > Freshwater >... | reverse complement strand
TCTCTTCGCCGGCTGCCTCCTTCAAGTTCTTTCGGACTGATCTTCCATCGATCACATTCTTGATCGATGATTTGTACAAGGGTCCTGCCTGTTCGCCGATGTTTGAGCTGTAGCCGGATTTTCTCCTCGGCTTCTTTCAGTGCCGCATGCACAAAGTCTCCACTCCCCAAGATTCGTTCGTCGTATTCCTCTCGCTCTCCGCTCCTTCTCGCCGAGACGACCTGTGACCAGCCGCCTTTGCTCCGGATGAGCCCCCCTCCGGTCAATTGCGGCTGACGCCCCATGCCGATCCCCTCTTCCACGAACCGGCGGTATGCATTTCTCGCTTTCTTTATGGTGTCCTTGAACTGAAGCAATACGTATTTAACGTCCATCCAGCCATACTCCCGTTCCCCCATCAGGAAGCTATGGCCAGACCAGGGATAGCGATCCAATTCTTCCACGGTCCCTACGATTCCGGCACGGATGGGATTGAGATGAATGTAGCGGATAAGGGCCAACAGAAAATTGTCTTCGTCGCAAAGGATGGATTTATAGCGGTTTTCAAAAAGGTGGCCGCTGCGAAGATGGCGGCGATTGTAGTATTGGGCGTACCAGGTTAACTGCTTTCTCATCACCGCCGATATCCCGGGTTTTCCGCTTTTAAACAGGACGTGGGCGTGATTCGTCATGAGCGCGAACGCGTATACGCTCGCTCGGGCATCCGTGATGTTTCCTCCCAAGCGGTTCAGGAACTGCTCTCTATCCTCGTCGTCTTCGAAGATAGTCGACTTGTTTATCCCACGCACCATGATGTGGTGTAATGCTCCGGGAATGTCCAGCCTTGCTTGACGTGGCATGACCCAATTTTATCGTTTTCTCTACGCCCCAGTCAACTTTATTTCTCCATTTCAGACACTACGTCCCCTAAGTCTATTATGCCCTGCCACGGTCACGGAAAGCGGCCCGAGGCAGGTGCGAATAACGCTTGACAATACTAACGCAGTTCGTTATTATTGATCCATGATCTTGACGTTCAAGTGCTCCGACACTGAAGCCCTGTTCAACGGCAAGCGGATTCCCCGCTTCGTGAATATCCAAGTCGTGGCTTTGCGCAAGCTGGCGATGCTCAACCGGGCGCAAAAGCTGGAAGACCTGCGTATTCCGCCCAATAACAAGCTGGAGCAATTGAAGCGCGACCGGGTCGGGCAATGGAGCATCCGCATCAACGATCAATGGCGCGTATGCTTCCGCTTCGAGGGGGGCCATGCCTACGATGTTGAGATCGTCGATTACCATTGAAGGAGAGTGACCATGCCTCGTGAAATACCTTACCCTACCCCCGGCGAAATCTTGCTGGAGGAGTTTTTAAAGCCGATGGGGATTACCCAGTACCGGCTCGCCAAGGAAATCGGGGTGCCGCAACGGCGCATCGGAGAAATCGTCGCGGGCAAGCGGGCAGTGACGGCCGATACCGGCTTACGCCTGTCTCGCTTCTTCGGTACCAGCGACGGTTTTTGGGTCGGATTGCAGACCGATTATGATACGGCGAAAGCCAAAGACACCCTCTCAGATGTGCTTTCGCGTATTCATCGTTTCAAGCCTGTTCATGTTTAGCCGCGTGGCATGACCCGTCATTCCACTGGACGCCTGCCCGCGCCCGTGAACTCGGTTTTGTCCTCATTTTCATTGGCTCCGGCTGGAGTTTACCCTCCTGCCATCAGAAGCGGGTGGTGGAATTCGGAGAATGGCTCTGTTCCCACGTGCTCAAGAAGGTTCCCCACCGGCATTTCGTCTTCAGCCTCCCGAAAATCCTGCGCCGGTATTTTCTCGGAGCCTGTCCCCGACGTGATCGGGGAACCGGGACCTTCTCTCCGATCTGAGCCGCTGCGCCTGGGACTCCCTGAAGCTCTTTCTTCGGGAGGCGGTGCCGGAGAAGAATCCCATCCCCGGCGCGGTCATCGCCATCCAGACCTTTGGCGACTTTCTCGGGTTCAATCCCACCTCCATGTCCTGGTGACGGACGGGTGCTTCTACGGGAAGACATGTTCCGGGTCGCTCAAACCCAAGATCTTGTGCCAAACTCCCCCAAACTCCCCTTGACACACAATTCTCTTTTTTGTATATTCAATCCACCCCAAAGCGAGTCCTCATCAATAAAATACCCTGCGCCCCTTCCCCACTTCCCCCCGCCGATCTCCGGACCTCAAATCTTCTTCCTTCAATCTCTCATTTCTGACAATCGCTTTCATTAGCTCCGGCAGGCTTACCACCTTCCGCCTCAAGGCCCGCCTTGGCTTTCCTTTCTGGAGATCTCCCCCCGTCAACCTTTCCCTATAGGAGTTTCGTACGAAGACCTGCTTTTTTTGCCGCAGAAATTTGCCTCCTGTCTGCGGAAACAAACAATTCCGTTTCCCATCCAAGGGCGCACGCAATCTGCAAAGCATCCGCAGTCCGAACGGGGCTGGCTTCCAAGATCTTCGTGCATGGGGATATCACTTGGGGGATGAGATTTATGATCACGACATCCCGGATGTCCTGAGACAAGCACTGCTTTGCCTCTTCATACTCTCGAGACGTCAGGATGCCTTCACGGACTCGCCGGTTTAGGGCGGAGAGGATCTCCGGGACGCAGAGCACACTGAGAGCCACTTCCGTTGCCTCTTGGCATATCGAATCAACCGCCTGACTGCCAGGCTCTTCGACGTAACGCTTGGCGAATGCCGAAGAATCAAAGAACGTCTTCACCGCTTCGCTCCTCGATGATCGCGGTGGACAAAGCTGCCCCCTTGCCAGTCAATCGCAAGCCCCGCCGTTTCCAGGATGGGGAACCCTTTGGGGTCGATGACACGGGCGATATTTTCGCTATGGGTTTGCCGTGTCTAAGTACCAAAAGGTTTTCTCCATCTTCAACATCTGAAAACAACTCCGAGGCATGTTTACGAAATTCAGTGAACGTAACGGTTTTCATGCTTTCGCCTCCTGTTATATATGTGCATAAATGTACACTTTTTTGTACATTTTGTCAAGAGGCTTTCAATCTCTCCGAGGGCATTGAATCACTCTGGAAACAGGGTGATTTTATAAGACACCAACGGCGATAGTGCCTCTTGGGGAGATCCGGCCGGCTTTCCTTTGATAAGCCTTTCCGCCATCTCTTTCATGAGAGCCAGTGCCTCCTTCACCGCCTCCGCATCTCCGATCTTGCGCACACCGCAGATCCGCGCAACATGCATCTCCGTATACCCGTATCTTCTGAACAGAGGTTCGATTCGCGGGAAGATGTCCCCGAACAATTTGTCATCCGCCTGGCCCTGCACCTGGATGAAAACCAGCTTCTTTCCCGGCTTGAGGCGGGAGGGCTTGGGGTTGGTGTGGAAATCCGGAAGGTAAAACGAATAGGTCCTTTCCACAAAGGCGCGAAGGAAGCTGGTGATTTCTCTGAGGTACACGGGCGTTGCCATGGCTAAGATGTCGGCCTCGCGCACGCTTTCCAGAACCGGAGTCAAGTCGTCCTGGACGACGCATCTTTCGCTTTTCGATTTACACGCCAAACACCCGAGGCACCCGCGGTAATTCAAATCTCTGAGGGCGAAATATTCATTCTCGGCCCCGAGGGCCCGGGCGGAATCCTGGAATTTTTTCAACAGGACCGAGGAATTGCCATTCGTTCTCGGGCTTCCCAGCAGACAGGTAATCTTCATTTTTCCCTCCGATCAAAAATCTCACCACAGAGCCCACAGAGAACGCAGAGGCCCATAAAATATCTCCTTAAACGATGTAAAAAACCTTCGTCCGATGCTCCCCTCAACCCGCCCTGTTTTCAGTCCTGTTATCATTCCTTCTCTTTCTTAAAAATCTCCTTATTTCGGCGATCGTCGGCAGCGAGGGCTGGGCGCCGAGCCGGGCGGCGGTCAACGCTCCGGCCGCGTTGGCGTGGAGGAGGACGTTTTCCGTATCCATCCCTTGGGCGAGCCCCCAGGCCAGGGTTCCCACAAAGGCGTCGCCGGCCGCGGTCGTGTCCACGGCCTTGACCCGGAAGGCTTTCACCCGGAGCTCCTCCAGGCGGTTCTTGAAATAAGCCCCCTTTTCGCCTAAAGTGATGATCACATTTTTTGCTCCTCGTCTGATCAGCTCCGATGCGGCCTTCGACAGACCCTCTTCTCCCTTGATTTTCACGCCGGCGATTTCCTGCGCTTCTATCTCGTTCGGCACCAAATAATCGACCAATGACAGAATGTGGGACGAAAGCACCCTTGCCGGGGCCGGGTTCAGGATCGTCAGGATCCCTTTCCTTTTTCCCGCATCGAGCGCCGCCCGGACCGTTTTTAGGGGGGTCTCCAGCTGCACGACAAGAACGCCGACTCCTTTCCAGACTTGTCCGGCCTCTTTCAGACACCGCGGGGAAAACGCCCCGTTCGCACCCGGCGAAACGATGATCCGGTTTTCCCCGCCCGGAACGATTTCAATCAGGGCCATGCCCGTGGGTTTCTTCGGCTCCGTCAGCAGGGACTTTGCCTTGAACCCGCTCCGAATCAAATATTTTCGATAGGCTTTCCCCTGGGCGTCCTCTCCGAGCGCCGTCAGGAAATCGACCGTACCCCCGAGACGTTTTGCCGCAACGGCCTGGTTGGCCCCCTTGCCCCCGAAAGCCGTAACCGCATCTTCTCCTAAGATTGTTTCCCCGGCCTTATGAAAACGGGGAATCCTCAAGATGAAATCCACGTTGGCGCTGCCGATCACCAGAATCCTTTTGCCCATACCCTACTCCTTGAGGCGGGAGATGAAAAGGTCGAGAAACTCTTTCGCGTTTATTTTGAAACCGACGCTTATCCTTTTCTCCCCCGGTTTTTCCTCTTTCACCTCTTCAGTTTTCCCGCACCGTTCCCCCGGTTCGGTGACGACCCGGAGATCCGTCCATTCCATTTCCATCAGATCGGGCAGAATGACCGCCCCGACGGCCAAGGGGTCATGAAGGTAGAATGCCTCTCTCCCTCCGGAAAATCTTTCCGCTGCCCGGTCGTACCCTGTGGACTCGTTCACAAACCGGACAAATTCGTTTTCCATCTCTCCGATCCTTTTTTTCATGACCGCCGGCGTGAGCGCCGCCTGCCGGGTCACATCGAGGGGCACAAGCCGCATGGGCAGCCTGAAGGAGAATACTCTGGAGGCAGCCAGTGGGTCCACGTACATGTTGAACTCCGCATGCGGCGTGATGTTTCCCCTCGTCCGGACCGCTCCGCCCATGATGACGATCTCCCGGAGCGCCTTCATCGCCTCCGGATCGTGATCCAAGGCCAGGGCCAAATTCGTCAATGGGCCCAGGGCAATCAAAGTAACGGCGCCGGGGTCGGCGGCAGCCGTTTCGCAGATCAATTCATGGGCCGGGCGCGGAAAGGTCCGCCACCACTCCGTCTTCCCGTAATCACGGATCACTGCCCCGCCCAGGCCGTCTCCGCCGTGAACGTCATGGGCATTCGCGCCCTGCCCGGTCAGCGGTCGGTCGGCCCCCCGGGCGATCCAGGGTTTATGGGAAGGCCGGAGCAGGCTGAGGACCTTTTTGATATTGGGATACACGAGACGGAGCGGCACATTTCCGTTCACCCCGGTCACGGCCCGGACTTCGAGTTCGGGGGAATGAAACGCGAGAATCAGGGCCAAGGCATCGTCCACCCCCACGTCGCAATCGATAATCACTTTCTTTCCCAATGTATTTTTCCTCTCAGATAAAAAAGGGGTCTTCTGCCCTTTTGTTTCCCGATCCTCTCTTGGGGTTGCCCCCTTACCCCTTGGGCCTTACGCCTTGCGCCGTTATTCCTTTTCCACGCTATTACTTTTCCATTGACTCCCATCTATTTTAGCGATACTCTTTTTTCGCTTCCAGTCCTAACTTTCAAATCAGGAGATTTTTATGAATAAAGATATCGTAAAACAGTCGGCATGTCGTTTCATAGATGAAAATCGGGAAAAAATCATCGGTTGGGCGAAGGAAATCGATCGGCATCCGGAACTCGGATTCAAGGAGACGAAAACCGCGGAATTGGTTTCCTCCGCGTTGCGCAGTTTTGATCTGCCCGTCCGGGAGGGAATCGCGGTAACAGGGGTTGAAGGGGTTTTGACCGGCGCCCGGCCCGGGCCGGGGCTCCTGATCATGGGGGAGATGGATTCGGTCGTAAATCGCGACTACCCAGGGGCCGACCCGGTCACCGGGGCGGCGCATCTCTGCGGTCATCACCTCCAGGTTGCCATCATGCTGGGCGCCGCCCTCGGTTTGACCTCGGCCGGCGCCGGCAAAGAGGTGAGCGGAAGGATTTTTTTCCTGGGGACCCCGGCCGAGGAATTTGTTGAAATCGAAGAGCGGCTGCGTCTGCGCGACGAAGGGAGAATCCGCTATCTCGGAGGGAAACAGGAGCTCGTCCGCCAGGGTTATTTGGAGCAAATTCAGATGGCGATGATTGTCCACGCCCATTCGCAACTGCCGGAGCGGAAGATGCTTTTCGGCGGATCGGGAAACGGGTTCATGGCCAAATCGGTTCAGTTCCGGGGCAAAGCCGCGCACGCCGGCGTTTCGCCCCATGAGGGGATCAACGCCCTGAACGCGGCCTGTCTATCCATGATCAACATCCACGTTCAAAGGGAAACCTTCCGCGACGAGGATTCCATCCGGGTCCACCCCATCATCACCAAGGGCGGAGACGTGGTCAACGTCGTCCCGCCGGACGTGCGCATGGAAACCTATGTGCGGGGCAGGCGCGTCGAGGCCATTATGGATGCCAGCAAAAAAGTGGACCGGGCCATCCGCGCCGGGGCGGACGCCGTGGGCGCGGGAGTGACGATCCGGAATATCCCCGGCTATCTCCCTTTGATCCAAAACTTGGACCTTACATCCTTGGCCCGCCAAAATGCCATCTCCCTCGCCGGGGAGGAGGGGGTCGGCGAAGGGGGATTCATGGGGGGATCCACAGATGTGGGGGATCTCGCCCACCTGATTCCCACCATCCAGCCTTATGCCGGCGGAATCGAGGGGCTTCTCCACAGCTCTGAATTCAAGGTCAGCGACTACGATACCGCCGTGATCTACCCCGCGAAAGTGATGGCGATGACCGCCATCGATTTGCTCCATGGGGATGCCGGGGAGGCCCGGCGCGTCATCAAAAACTTCAAACCGGCTATGAACGTCGAAGAATATCTGGCCTTTTTGGAAGAAATGGCCCGATAAAAAATCTAACCGCAGAGCACGCAGAGAGCGCAGAGCCGCAACCAAATGCCTAAAATGCCTAAAATTAAAACAAAAAAATATGTATCAGTTTAGAGTTTTAAAAAATTGGCGCGCCCGCCTCTGTCCGGGCCCGGGGGCTGGAACGGAACGCGCCGGAAGCTTCGGTTGGGTTGGCCCTTGGCTACGAGGAAAAAAGCTCGATTCCGCCGGAGGAGGCGGGGGGTATCTTCCCCGCGTCCTCCACGGAGAAATCAGCGCCTCATGATTCCAAGCGGGCCGGTCTGGCCTCCGGGCCCTGGAAGCACTGGGCCCCTAAGACCCTCATTTTTCAAAGGACTAAAGTGTTACGGCATTTTTTATTCTTTTTCACTGACACTTTCATTTTCTATGCGGAGGTACGATGAAGATCGAAAAGATGGAAGTTTATTATGTGGCCCTTCCTCTCCTTTATCCCTGGAGGACGGCTTACGGCGAAGACGCCGCGATTCATTCGGTGCTCGTGCGGATGGTTTCCGGGAGCCAGGAAGGCTGGGGTGAAACCACCCCCTTTTATGCGCCCACCTATTCCCCGGAGACCGCCTCGTCCGCCTTTTTCCTGATAAAGGAAATATTCGGGCCCTTCGTGACGGGAAAAGAGTGGGACAGCGCCGCCGCCCTTCGCAACGCCCTCTCCATTTTCAAGGGCAACCCTTTTGCCAAGGCGGGGATCGAAATCGCCTGGTGGGTCCTGGAAGCCAGGATAAAAAAAGTCCCTCTTCATCGCCTTCTCGGCGGCAAACGGACGCTCATTGAAGCCGGCCAGGATTTCGGCATCCAGGACTCCATCGAGATGCTCCTCGGCAACATCGAGAAGGCGGTCCAACAGGGTTTCAAACGGATCAAGCTGAAGGCCCGGCCGGGTTGGGACCTGGAAATGCTGCGAGCCGTCCGCGGCGCCTTCCCCAAAATGACCTTTCATATCGATTGCAACTCCGGCTACACCCTTGACCACCTGCCTTTCTTCAAGGAGGTGGACAAGTTGGGGTTGGCCATGATCGAACAGCCTCTCTTCCACGATGATCTGGTGGAACACGCGGAGCTGCAAAGACAGATCGACACGCCGATCTGTTTGGATGAATCCGTCAAGAGCCCCCGCGACATGCGGCTGGCGATTAAACTCAAATCCTGCCGTTACGTGAATATAAAACCCGGGCGGGTCGGAGGGCTGCAAAACGCCCTCGAAATTCACAACCTCGCCCGGGACAGCGGGATCCCGGCCTGGGTGGGGGGGATGCTGGAAAGCGGCATCGGCTCCGGAGCCAACATCGAGCTGGGCGCCCTGGGAAATTTCACTTATCCGGGGGATCTCTTCCCCTCCGAACGGTTTTACGTGGAAGACCTGACGGAGCCGGCGGTCCGGTTCGCGCCGGGAAAACTGGGGTTCGAACCCTCGCAAGTTCCCGGAATCCCCTATGAGCCGGTTATGGAACGGATCGAAAAACGAACGCTGAAAAAGGCCGCCGTGAAACCGGCATAGAATAATATTCACCGCAGAGAACGCGGAGAGCGCAGAGAAAAGCCAATCATTTGAATATTGAAAAGACAAAATACTTTTGCCACAGAGGGCACAGAGCCCACAGAGAAAATAGACTAATTTATAACCAGGACTTTCTTCCCTCTCCCCCGTGGACGGGGGAGAGGGTTAAATGAGGACTCTATTTGTGGCTCTGTGATCTCTGTGCCCTCTGTGGTGAATAGCTTTTTGATTTTTTCTCTGCGCTCTCTGCGTTCTCTGCGGTGAATTGTCTTCGAGAAAGGAGAAGAAATGCGCATCAACCGCCTCGAACTCTACTACGTGGTCTTCCCCCTCATCTACCCCTGGCGCACGGCCTACGGAGCCGACCCGGACGTTCATACCATTTTGGTGAAGCTGATTTCCGGAGAACACAGCGGGTGGGGGGAAACGACGCCCCTGTATGCCCCCTGCTATTCCCCCGAATCCTCCGTGGGGGTTTATCAGGTCATCCGCGAATACCTTGCCCCCCAGGTTGTCGGCCAGGACTTCCAGACCGCCCGGGAATTGATGGACCGGCTCAAACCCTTCAAGGGGAATCCCTTCGCCAAGGCCGGAATTGAAATCGCCTGGTGGATGCTCAAGGCCGCCATGGAACGGCTTCCTCTTCACAAGCTTCTCGGCGGGACCCGTTTAGTCGTGGACTCCGGGATCGCCCACGGCATCAAGGAAAATATGGACATGCTCATGGAAGCGATTCAGAAAGGGATCGACGCCGGTTACAAACGGACCAAACTGAAATTCGCCCGGGGCTGGGGGCTGGAGATGCTCAAACCCGTCCGCGCCAACTTCCCCAAACACACCTTTCACATCGACTGCAACTCGAGCTTCACCCTCGACGACCTGGCCCTGTTCAAGGAAGTGGACCAGCTCGGCTTGGCCATGATCGAACAACCCCTTTTCCATGACGACCTGCTGGAGCACGCCAAACTCCAGAAGCAGCTCGACACCCCGATCTGTCTCGATGAATCCATCAAAAGCGCGCGGGATCTGCGCCTGGCCATCGAATTGAAATCCTGTCGTTACGTGAATATCAAGCCCGGACGGGTCGGCGGGCTGCAATCCTCCCTCGATATTCACAACCTGGCCCGCGACCACGGGATCCCGGCCTGGGTGGGGGGGATGCTGGAAAGCTCTTTGGGAAAGGGAATCAACCTGGAGCTGGCCACCTTGAGCAATTTCGTTTACCCCAACGACATCGGCCCCTCCTCCCGGGGGATTAAAGAAGACCTGACCAACCCGGTTTTGGAATTTCCCGGAAAGGAAAAGGTCTTTAAACCCTCGGAGGTTCCCGGAATACCGTATCTGCCGAGCAAGGAAAAGCTCGATAAATTTACCAAACACAGATTCATTTTCGAAGGGTGAATATTTTACCGCAGAGAGCGCAGAGCACGCAGAGAACTATTGGGCCAAAAACAAAAAGAAAAGGTATTTTAACGCGGAGACCAGAGGAAACGTAGAGGGTTTTTTTAATAATTCATTATTTTTCTCTGCGCTCTCTGCGTTCTCTGCGGTGAATAGTTTTTTGGAAAGGAGAAAGAAATGCGCCTTGATCGGATGGAAGTTTACTATGTCACGTTTCCGCTGATGTACCCCTGGACCACGGCCTATGGGTCCGACCCGGACGGCCACAGCATCCTGGTGAAATTGGCCTCGGGAACCTGCGAGGGCTGGGGAGAATCGGCCCCCCTCTATGCCCCGACTTACTCCCCCGAATCGGCGGTGAGTGTATTTCACACGATTCGAGAGTACTTCGCCCCGCCGCTCGTAGGCCGTGAATTCGACACCGCCCGGGAGCTGCTGAAGCAGCTGAAACATTTCAAGGGGAATTATTTTGCCAAAGGGGCGGTGGAAATCGCCTGGTGGTTGCTGAAGGCCAACCTGGAGAAAAAGCCCCTCCACAAGCTCCTGGGAGGCACCCGCACCGAGGTCGAAGGCGGCATCGCCCACGGCATCAAGGAAAATTTAGACATGCTCATGGAGGCGATCCAGAAAGGGATTGACGCCGGTTACAAACGCACCAAACTGAAATTCTCCCGGGGCTGGGGGCTGGAGATGCTCAAACCCGTCCGCGCCAACTTCCCCAAACACACCTTTCACATCGACTGCAACTCGAGCTTCACCCTCGACGACCT
>Ga0105097_10001604_pt1 | contig 10896 bp, 18 predicted proteins | sample PPLLak12cMay2015_FD_87035 | JGI IMG/M metagenome (GOLD analysis project Ga0105097, IMG submission 87035) | Freshwater sediment microbial communities from Prairie Pothole Lake near Jamestown, North Dakota, USA - PPLs Lake P7 Core (1) Depth... | ecosystem: Environmental > Aquatic > Freshwater >... | reverse complement strand
TGAGTGTCATTCTTCGCAGGGCATCGTTGAGTTTTACGTTGGATTCAAAGCGGATGGCCAACCCGAGGGTGCAGGGGACGCGCTACCCGCGCGCACCTGACTCTCAAAGTTGGAAGCAAAGAAATAATGGGAATTGATGTCAGGATCATTACCGAATCTGAACAGGAACTCGGGCTTCTGCCTGATCCGGAGAATTTGACAGTAAAGCTGCTTCCTGAGTTTTCTGACGATAGGCTTCATGGTCTATGATTTGTTGATCCCTACGGTACATGGTTTTTAATCAACTTCAAATTCCAGTATTGGTGAATGAGATTGAAGAGATGCTTCGAAGAGTGAAGAACCCGAAAGTCAAACTCCATGGCACGGCAATATTAAAGTTTGCACATCAAGGCCACCAAGGAGTCCACCAATATTTGAAGGTTTATGGAGACTAAAACTGGCTTCCAACAAGTCGCTGCACCTGACCGCCGATAAATCCGGCTCCCGGTGAGCCGCGCCGTTCGGGCCTGAAGGGACTTGACAGGCGCTTTCCTGCCGGATATACTTTGGATATCCGAGAAGAGGTGTCATATGGTGACTAAAATCCAAAAGTGGGGAAACAGCCAGGGCTTGCGGCTTGCAAAACAGGTGCTTGAAGACGCGCATATCTCAGTAGGTGATGATGTGGACGTTACGGTGCGGGAGGGCCTGATAGTTGTAGCACCAGCTAGACGGGTTCGCGGTAAACGAAGCCTGCAAGAATTAGTGTCGCGTATTCCCGATCATTACAAGACCGGGGAAACCGATTGGGGCCGGCCGGTGGGCAGGGAGGTATGGTAGGTGAGAACATACGTTCCGAGAAAAGGGGACTTCATTGCCGTCACATTCGATCCCCATTCTGGCCCTGAGCAAAAGGGGCGTCGCCCTGCCCTTGTCGTGAGCAACACTTTATTCAACGAACAAACCGGCCTCAGCATAGTCTGTCCCTTGACCAGCACGGATCGAGGTTATCCTTTTCATGTAGCCGTCACCGAGGACCCGCAGGTAAGAGGATTTGTCATGGTAGAGCAGGTCAAGTCCATTGATTACCGTGCCCGTCAGGCCAAGACCATTGGAAAAGCTTCGGATGATCTCCTTGACGAAGTTTTATCGATCCTTGACGCCTGCATCTATTGAAGGCCGAACAAGGCATGCAGCAGATCGGCCATAAAGCGGCCTCCCGCTGATGTCCAGCTTTATCTGCAAAATACCCCCATTGACAGATAGCATACGTTATATGCATATTTATACATATAACATAAAAACGCGAGGTGACCGGCGATGAGAACGACGCTTAATATTGAAGATACATTGGTGGAAAGGGCATCAGAATTGACGGGGATCAGGGAAAAAACGACTCTGGTGAAACTTGGCCTGGAGGCCTTGATCGCCAAAGGGAGTGCCAAGCAGTTGGCAAAACTCGGCGGAACCCAAAAGCAATTGAAGGCCGTTCCGCGGAGAAAAATCGCGGAGCAATGAGAATGGTTTGGGTAGACACTTCAGTGTGGATGCGTCACCTTCGAGAGGGCGACCCGGATCTGGAACCGCTGCTGAATAATGGGGAAGTGATGTGTCGCCCTTATATCGTTGGCGAGCTTGCCTGCGGAAATCTCAAGAACAGGCACGAAGTCCTCTTACTTTTACAGCTTCTCCCCGCGGCAACCCAGGCGAGCCACGAGGAGATCCTCTAATTCATAGAGGAGAAACGATTGATGGGCAAGGGGCTTGGTTATATGGATGTTCATCTCTCTGCCTCTGCCATGCTTACGGGAGTGCCGATGTGGAGTTGTGACAAGAGGCTCAATGAGACGAATCAGGGATTGGGGATAAGATATAGGCCGGGGCTGCGCAGATAACCGGACCTTCGAGCCGGGCTCCTTGCTTTGCTGCGCCGCCGCTCAAGGCCAGCGGTCAGGCCATCACATAATTGACAAAACCCTATCGATCGTGATATTGTAATACAAAATAGATCGATGGAGGTATTGGCATGCAATCAGTAACCCTATCACCAAAATATCAAGTCGTTATACCAAAAACAGTTAGGGAGGCATTGAATCTTCGTCCGGGCCAAAAAATGCAGGTTGTAGAATATGTCGGACGGATTGAACTTATACCGGAACGCGATATCAAAGAACTCCGGGGATTCCTCAAGGGCATCAATACGGAATTCAAACGAGAGGAAGATAGAGTATGAATATCGTAGATTCTTCCGGCTGGCTTGCCTACTTCGCAGATGAGCCTAATGCCAAGCATTTTCTGGGCCCGCTAAGTGATTCGGCGTTGCTTGTTGTTCCAACGGTAACGATATACGAGGTCTTCAAGGTCGTTCTCCGGGAGACCAGCGAGAATGAAGCACTGCAGGCGGTTGTTGCCATGCAAAAAGGAACGCTTGTGGATCTGAACGCGCCATTGGCAATCGCCGCTTCGAGGCTGAGTTTGGAGCATCATCTTCCAATGGCGGACAGTGTCATTCTCGCAACGGCACAGGAATTCAAAGCCATTCTCTGGACGCAGGATTCAGATTTTAAAAATATAAGCAATGTGAAGTATTTTCCCAAGAAATAATAAATGGCCAACCCATCAATCCCCCAGACCCTCGTTCCTCGGGACAGTGATTTTTTCGTTCGGCAGGAGAAGAAATGAGAGCGATACAGGAAAAATACCAGCGCATCGCGGATAACCGGCGTTCATTCGATATTCATTTCTGGCAATCCCTTGGTGATCGTGCCATTTTTGAGGCCGTATCGGAAATGCTGCATGACTATTTCTTGATTCGAGGGAAAGATGCTGACGAATTCCGACTTCAGAGAACTGTTGAATCTTTTCGAAAAGCATAAGGTTCGCTATCTGGTTGTGGGCGCCTATGCAGTAATGAAATACAGCGAACCACGATTCACGAAAGATCTTGATCTATGGATAGCGACCGACCTAGAGAATGCAAATTCGGTCTATTTGGCGTTGAAGGAATTTGGCGCCCCGCTGGCAAATCTTGCCGCAGATGATTTCACCCACCCGGATTATTTCTATCAGATGGGAATAGCGCCTTTGAGGGTTGATATTATGATGTTGATTCCAGGGGTCGAATTTGAAGAGGCCTGGAAGAACCGGGAGGCCGTTGAATTGGACAACCTTAAGATTCCCTTCATTTCGAGATTGGACCTGATGCGGGCAAAGGAAGCGAGCGGAAGGCCGCAAGACAAGATAGATATCGAGAGGCTCAAGGAAGCTGAGCAATTGGATGCCCCCGATAAGGAATAGCCCGCCCCTCTGCTTTGCGCGATTTCTCGCGAGTGATCCATTTCGTTGAAAGCGCTGGGAACCGTAACGACTATGAAAATGTCAGTCATTCTCGCCCATCCTGATCAAAATAGTTTTAACCATGCGATTGCGCTAACCGTGGTCGAACAGCTCGAGAAGCGGGGGCATAGGGTCTTTTTCCATGACCTGTATAGTGAAAAATTCGATCCGCTACTTGCGGGTAAAGAAATTTCAAATGATGCCGCTCTGTCCCAGGCAATCAGAGAGCATTGCGAGGAAATCGCAAAAGTCGAGGGCATCATAATCGTTCACCCAAACTGGTGGGGTCAACCTCCGGCTTTACTGAAAGGCTGGATCGACAGAGTCATGCGTCCGGGGATCGCATACGAGTTCCTGGAAGGAGATTCAGGGGAAGGGATACCGAAAGGATTGCTTCGAGCCAGGGCCGCCATCGTTTTTAACACGTCGAACACTGAACCGGAGAGAGAAAAGAACGTTTTTGGAGACCCCCTTGAAACGATCTGGAAAAAATGTGTTTTTGGTCTATGCGGCGTTTCCGAGTTTTACCGACGGACCTTTAGCATTGTCATTACCAGCACGGAATTGCAGCGAAGGAAATGGCTTGACGAGGTGAAGGAAATTATCGATACCTTCTTCCCAAACGAAGAAAGCCATGGGAGAATTATCTAACCAGGCCATTCAATGAATTGGCGATAAAGCGGCCTCTCCCGGAGGCCGGACGTTCGTTGTCTGAGGAGAAACCCCCGTGCCTATCGAGCTTTGGTTTGCATTTGTCGTCGCTTCCGCAGTCCTACTCGTCATCCCCGGTCCGACCATCCTCACGGTCATCAGTTACTCCATGGCTCATGGGCGGCGCGCGAATGTGCCGCTCGTCGCCGCCGTCGCGTTGGGCGATTCAACCGCTCTCGTCCTGTCGCTTCTCGGTTTGGGCGCCTTGTTGGCAACCTCTGCTTTCTGGTTCACGGTGGTTAAGGCGATTGGCGGCTTGTATCTTCTCTGCTTAGGCGTCAAACTTTTACGCGCTGGGATTTCGTCCACGGAATTGGCCGCCCCGGCTGCGCCCGGCTCCCGGCGGCGGCTTTTCGCAAACACCTATCTGGTTACGGCCCTCAATCCCAAGAGCATTGTGTTCTTCGTGGCTTTCCTGCCGCAGTTCATCAGCCCGAACGTCAGTGTTACTCGGCAGCTTTGGGTTCTCGCGGTCACCTTCGTCGCCATGGCCACGATCAATGCCACGCTGTACGCCGTGTTCGCCGCCTCGGTGCGCAGGCTCTTGTCGTTGCCTCAGGCGCAGCGGCGTTTCAATATCGCGGGTGGTTCGGTGCTTTCCGCGGCCGGTCTGTGGGCGCTGCTTGCCCGGCGCCCTGCATGAAGGCGACGAAACCTTCCAGCGAGCGGACCGACAAACAACTGCCTGTTTGCGGTCCTCTCCTGGCAAACGTTAGGCATGCTAAATCATGCATGCTGTGATATAAGACAACCTGGGGGCTACCGCTAGAAAAGTAACCCTTCAGTGACGGGTGGTTACTCGCTCTGGACGAAGGTTCGGCGTAAAGGCAAAGGGCCTCCATGGCCTGGGGGTCCGGGCGGTCCGCTTGGAACCATGAGGAGCTGGTTTCTTCGTGGACGGGGCGGGGGCCAAGGCCTCCCGCCTCCTTTGGCGGAAGCTCAGTCCGTTCCCCGGGGCTAGGGGCCTCCCGGCCGATGCTTCCGGCGCGTACCGCCCGAACCCCCAGGCCACAACAAAACTTGAAAACGAGAATTTAATTGGCAATTTCGGAGATTTTGGGCTTATGCCTGCTGCCGAGCCGGTGGCGTATAGCCGAGCCCTGCGGATCGAGAAGGGAAAAATGACCGCTGACACGGCTGCAAAAGAACTGCTTGAGATCCTTGGCACCGGACGGTCAATCCCGACGTTCACGGCTCGCGATCCGGCGTTTGACGCGGGGCGGGCGTACGAGGTGGCCGCGCGCGTGCACGCGGGGCGCGCCGCACGCTGCGAGAGGCCCGTCGGGCGAAAGATCGGGTTCACCAACCGCAACCTCTGGGATGAATACGGGGTGCGGGAACCGATCTGGGGATTCGTGTACGACACGACGCTCTTTCGGGCGCAGGACGGGCGGGTGTCCGTCGAAATCGATGGCTTCGCCGAACCGCGAATCGAGCCTGAGATCGTGCTGCACTTCAAGTCGCCGCCGCCCGCGACTCGCGACGAGGCGGCGATTCTCGATTGCCTCGATTGGATCGCGCACGGTTTCGAGATCGTGCAGAGCCCGTTCCCCGGATGGAAGTTCAAGGTTCCCGACACCGTCGCCGCAAATGGGCTCCACGGCGCTCTCCTCGTCGGCGCCCCGGTGCCGGTGGCGTCGATCCCCGACTGTGCGAAGCGGCTGCGGGAGTTTCGCATCGCGCTGAAGAGGGGCGAGGCGGTGATGGCCGAAGGGAGCGGCGCCAACGTGCTCGACTCTCCGCTGCTTGCCTTCGCGCATTTAGCCAGCGCGCTTAAGGGCCTGCCGGAGTTCCCGCCGGTCGCGGCCGGCGAGGTTGTGACGACGGGTACGCTCACCGCGGCCCTGCCCATCAGGGAAGGCGAGACGTGGAGCACCGTACTTTCCGGCATCGATCTCCCGGGGCTGACGATTCCCTTCCGGACCCGGCAGCGATAAGACGGAGTGGGTCATTCCGGGTTGCCCAACAATGTGCTGCAGCGAACGCATTCGCCTGTCACGCCCGCAGACGGGGGCCTTTAAAGGGGCGCCCCCCCCGAATTTCTTGATCAAGGAGGAAAAATGCGATTCCCTGATTTCATCGAAAAACTTCCGCAAGGGGATGTTCCTATGCCTGGATCACAGGCATTCATCCTGCAGGCTGAAAAACACCAGGTTGCCTTTATTCGCTTGGAAAAGGATATTTCCATTCCCGAGCATAGTCATGCAGCCCAGTGGGAAGTTCCCCTTGAGGGAACCGCGGAGGTCAACATAGGCGGCGAGGTTAAATTATACGGCCCAGGCCAACCTTTTTATGTGGGCAACGGAATCCCTCATTCGGGTAAGGTCAAAAGCCCTTACGCGGCATTCCTGATCTTTGATACCCCCGATCGGTATAAAATCAAAAAATGATTGAAATTGACCAGCCGGGTTGGACCTGAATTCCCTACCGCCATGGAGGGGAAGGGATTCGTCGGAGGCCGCCTTTTATCTTCCTATGGTTGCAGATCCTCCTTCTCGGGAAAGAGGAAGCCAAGTGTGCATCGCAGCGATTTTCTTGGCAGGCAGGGAGGCGGGGGGGAACTGCCGTTCTTGCGCCCTTTGGGGTATTCCTTTCAATGGCCAGCAGTCCCCTCAGATGCTGATTTCTTTTATCCAGCTCTTATTTTCCAAATACCAATCCATGCTTTTCTTTAAGCCCTCCTCTATCCCGACGATCGGCGCCCATCCCAATATTTTTTGGGCTTTTGTTATATCCGCCCATGTTTCCTTCAAGTCCGTTTTGTGGAAAGGCTTCAAGTCAATCTTGGCTTTTTTGCCGAGATACTTTTCAATTTTTGAAATAATTTCGTTGATAGAAATCGGATTTTTGCCGCCCCCCAAATTAATAATTTCATAACCAACCGGTTGAAGGGCCTGAATGGTCCCCCTCGCGATGTCATCAACAAAAGTAAAATCTCTCGATTGCGATCCATCTCCGAAAATTTCCAACGGAACGCCTTCGTCAATCCATTTGATAAACCTGAAAATGCTCATATCGGGCCGCCCGGCAGGGCCATAAACGGTAAAATACCTGACGATCGAAATATCGAGTCCATACAAGTAATGATACGTATAGGCCATGACCTCGGCGGCCTTCTTCGAGGCGGCATAGGGCGAGATCGGCGTGTTGACGGGTAAATCTTCCCGAAAGGGCATGGGTTGGCCGGCGTAAAGGGAAGAGGTTGAAGCCAGGACCATCTTCTTCACCTTGTGCTCCTTCATTACGGTCAAGAGATTCAAGGTTCCCTGGCCATTTGTCGTCATGTAAATAAAAGGGTTTTCCATGCTATATCTTACGCCTGCCCGAGCCGCCAAATTAATCACCGCCTCGAATCGATCCGCCGAAAATAATCCCTGTAACGCCCCAAGATCTTCAATATCGATTTGCTGGAACCTGAATTTCTCATTTTTCGTCAGCGACCTCAGCCGATGCTCCTTTAAACCGACATCGTAGTAGGAATTCATGTTATCGATGCCCACAACTTCAGCCCCTGATTCCAATAAAAATTCGCAGGTCTTCCAGCCGATAAATCCGGCAACTCCGGTCAGGAGAATCTTTTTCATAAGGTTCCTCTATTTCACAGGGTCGACCCCTTTTTATAAAAAATCGTTTCAAATATTATCGGTCGAAATTTCTTCTTTCCTAAATATTCCCCAAACGCGTTTCCGCCGATTCATGGCCGTAAAACGCTTGGGGTGTCCCTTTTCTGGAGTTTGGGAAGAAACCCGATTTTTTCCCGAGCCCCTGGTTTATTGAATGCATGCTTTCAAAATAGGCTCCGGCCTGGTTCGATGTGCCCCAATCTTAGCACACCTCTCCCATTGGCACAAATTCGCTCCCGGGTTTTCCTGCTCATGGAAAGCCGGCCGACAGGCTGCTTGGGAACCTCCTCAGGCGGGTTTGGGAGAAGGCAGGAAAATCCGGGGGGCCGGGCAAATGGCGGTTGCGGATTATCGGGATTTGCATTATTCTGAGGCCGAGGGCTGGCTGAGAGCTGAAGGATGCCGAGGAAAGGCCTCAAGGGGCTGGAAAGATATGAAAATAGGGATCAAACGAGTTTATGAGAAGCCGGCCAAACAGGATGGGGTTCGGATTCTGGTGGACCGTCTCTGGCCCCGGGGGCTGACGAAAGAGAAAGCCAAGATCGACTTCTGGCCGAAGAACCTGGCCCCCTCGACCGAACTGCGCCTGTGGTACGGCCACGACCCCGCCAAATGGGGCGAGTTCAAATCCCGGTACTTTAAGGAGTTGCGGATAAACCCGAAACTGCTGCAGGAACTATTGACCCAGGTGCGCCGGGGCCCGGCGACTTTTCTCTACAGCTCCAAAGAAGAGCGTATCAACAATGCCGTGGCCTTGAAGGAATACCTTGAATCTCAAGAAGGTTTCTGAAAAGTCATTAAGGGTCCTACGGCGTCATTCCGGCGAAAGCCGGAATCCGGTCTTTTCAAGGGATTCTGAACTCCCGCTTTCGCGGGTGTGACGATGATTTTGGGTTTTTCTGCATCCTGCTAAAGGGATAAGGGATTTCTTGGGGGTAAGCCGCAGCTCTCTCGGGAGGTTATCGGCATTTCGTCTTGCAGCCGGAAGGAAACGAAAATGAAAAAGCAGCGCCCCCTTTTTGCCGGTCTGGAGGGGGGTGGAACGAAATTCGTTTGCGCCGTGGCCGCAGGGCCGGAGGATATACGCGCCCAGGAGAGCTTTCCCACAACCATGCCGGAGGAAACGATCGGAAAGGCCTTATCGTTCTTCGAGGGGCATGAACCCTTTGCAGCGCTGGGCATCGCCACCTTCGGCCCCTGCGATCTGGATCCCCGTTCCCCCACCTATGGCCAAATCACCAGCACCCCCAAAGCAGGTTGGAAGAATGTCAATCTGCTGGGCCTCTTTCGCCGGGGGTTTGCCGTCCCGATCGGGTTTGACACGGATGTCAACGTGGCGGCTCTGGGAGAGTGGAAGTGGGGAGCCGGGAAAGGATTGGAGTCGGTCGTCTATATGACCGTCGGGACAGGAATCGGGGGCGGAGGGGTCATCAACGGCCGGATGATGCACGGTTTGATTCATCCGGAAATGGGCCACATCCGCGTGCCCCGGGTTTCCGGAGATTTTTTCCCCGGGAACTGTCCCTACCATGGGGATTGTCTGCAGGGGTTGGCCGCCGGGCCGGCGATCGAGGCCCGCTGGGGCAAACGCGCCGAAGAAATGCCGCCGGACCACCCCGCCTGGGACCTGGAGGCCTCTTATTTGGCCCTGGCGATAAACGATTTGATCTGCGTGCTGTCTCCCCAAAGGATCATCCTGGGAGGGGGCGTAATGCACCAGCGCCATCTGTTTCCGCTGATTCGCCAAAAGGCGAAGAAATTATTGAACGGCTATATCCAATCCCCTCTAATCCTGGAGCGAATCGAAGAGTTTATCGTTCCCCCGGGGCTGGGAGATCGGTCGGGCGTGCTGGGCGCGATTGCCCTTGCCGAACAAATCAGGGAATACACAAGGGGTGACTTATTTCCATGCCCAGGTTGAAAGGAATAGTGGGTTTGCTGAAAAGGTGACCGGACTCGATCAGATAGAGATAGGCTTCGGGTTTTGGAAGGAAGAAGATTAGAACTGCCCCCGTCATTTATTCTGGGGGGACCGCTTCAATCGGAATGGAAACAAAAAAGGCGCAACCCTTTCCCTCCCCTTCGCTCTCGACCCAGATTTTTTCCCCGTGCGCCTCCACCGCCATTTTGCAGAAGGTGAGACCTAAGCCGCTGCTCCCCATGACGCTCTTTTCACTCTTCAGCCTGACCGCATTGCTGACCCCATTGCTAATCCCGCTGGAGGATCCCCGATAGCCTTTCTTTGGCTTCCTCAACTCTCTCCAGGGCCATGGCCAGGTTGAAATAGTCTCGCTCTACAAAGGGGATTTGACCCCGCTCGATTGAATCCTTCAGCGTCTTCAAACCGGAGAGGGTCGACTCTATGGTTTCCTGGATCGGGGCCAATTTTTCTTTCACGGTAATGATCCTGTCTTCCTTGACGGTCCGGGGAGAGGGTAACAAGCCCCCTGAAAAAACCGAAAAAAATCGATTCGGTAACTTTTTACGAGACCTTGATCGTTGAAACGAGAAAAATACCCTTGGCTCGGGTTGTCTATTTTTCTCCCGGTTTGGGGTTCTTTTTGATGCTCTCCTCGATCGACCGGAAATACGTTTCCAAGGAGCGCAACGCCTCGGCCAGGGTCATCCCTTTATTCCACTGCAGATCAGGAGGGATCGGCTGGATCTCCTTTTTCACGAAATTCACCCACGTGTGAAAAACGAGATCCCGATCGTACTTTTTGGCCAATTGCGAAAACATTTCTTTCAGGGCCGCTTCAAACATCTTTTCGATTAACAGATCGGTTTCCGTTTTCGGAGTCACGGCAAATTCCTCGTCCTCCCAATTCAAATTGATCGGTAAAAATCTTCCCCCGAGCAATACAACCCTTATAGATGCAAATTATCGGCACATGGATTCAAAAAAAGGGAGATTCTTTATTAATGATTTCACAAAAAATCTTTACTCGGTGAAACCCGAAGTCCAGAGAACTTATACCTGCACAAAAACCCTGGATTCCGGCTTTCGCCGGAATGACGGGGAAAATCCTTTCCAAGCTATTTACGATTTTATCACTTTTCAGGCCGGCAATCTTAAAATTTTTCGCGCCTCTTTCGCGGAAGCTACTTCGCGGTCCAAAAGGGCCGCAAGGTCAACCACCTTTCTCACCATTTCCGCGTTGCTGGTCGCCGGAACATTTTTCCGGATGAAAAGGTTGTCTTCGAACCCGACCCGCGCATGTCCCCCGTTGATGATGGAGGCGGAGGC
>Ga0105097_10001601_pt1 | contig 10899 bp, 12 predicted proteins | sample PPLLak12cMay2015_FD_87035 | JGI IMG/M metagenome (GOLD analysis project Ga0105097, IMG submission 87035) | Freshwater sediment microbial communities from Prairie Pothole Lake near Jamestown, North Dakota, USA - PPLs Lake P7 Core (1) Depth... | ecosystem: Environmental > Aquatic > Freshwater >... | reverse complement strand
GGTGGGATAGTGTATGGCAGTAGCTTAGTGGCTAACTTCAACAACAGCGACGCAACACGAATGTTTTTATTTATTGCAGATACTGGCGGTGGTGCTGGGTTTAGTAAAACACTACGTTCGCAAATTTACAGCTACGAAAAGGTTACAACACCTTGCAACTATATTGAATTAATGTGGGTTAACCAATTTGGAGCAACGGAAATATGGCTATTTAATACTAACTTTACCGACGGTTACAAGGTGCAAAAGGCTACATTTGAGAAAGTAAGACCCGTAAACCCAGCGAATACCGATAGGGGCGAGGATATTTATAGGATTGAAAGCACTAGAGTGTTTGAAATATGGAGCGATTTCGAGGAAATGGCAACGATTAAAGAGTTACAAAGTATCATTTATTCGCCAAATGTGGCCATAAAAGTGGGTACAAAGTTGCTTCCTGTAATAGTTGAAAACGATTTTGTCGAAAATGATAACTATTTCGAGCCTGTAAATAGGGTAAGTTTTAAATGTAGATTAGCAAACCGCAGAATAAATATAGTATAATGGTTGATGTACAAATACATATTATTGGTAAAGGCACTTTAGACTTGCTAAATGGCAGTAATTTTCCGTTAGTGCTAAACAAATCTATTTCGGATATTAACGATATAAGCCGACGCGACAGTTTCTTTAGTTACGATTTTGAAATACCAAACAACACTACCAACAATAAAATATTGTTTGGTGCTGAGTTTGTCAATGCCATGGATAAGGCAATATTGGGCAAACAAGAGGCGGTAATTTTGCGAAATGGTACGGAATACGAACGCGGTTTTGTGGAGGTACGTACTTCTAGGTATTTAGATAAATACACTTGCAACTTTTTTGGAGGCAATGCTGATTGGGTAGAGTTGGGCGCTGATGTATATTTGAGGGATTTAGATTTTAGGGATAAGGTACACGTTTTTAATAGCCCAACATTAATGGCTATAAACAATAGCAATGTAGCAACTTACGATTTTATTTACCCGTTTGTTGATAGAAATAGCCCGAACGATGACCAGTATAAACGACCTGTTTTTTATGTAAAACGATTGTTTGAGCTATTTTTTGAGGGTATCGGTTACAAGGTTGAAAGCACGTTTTTAGATAGTTTATACTTGAAAGGCGATGGAAGTTTTAACAAGGGTGTAACTATTGATTTGGGGAGCAACTTTGAGTTTGACGATGAGGTGGTTATTGGTACGGTGGCGCGATATAGCGGAACGGCTAGTATTGGAGGCGGTTATCAATTAGGAGTTAACGCACCTAATCAACCACCTGTTAGGGATGTTAATTTAACGCCTTACTACACCACTTTAGTAAGTGACGATTTTGGCTTGTATAATACAACGGACGGATATACAGCGCCACAAGAGGGGTTATATTCATTTACTTTTGATTATCGTAATTCAATAGCACAAAGGGTACAGTTTACAACATTTCCGAGTGTTCAATTTATCGACACTACAGATATAAATATTATTCCATTTATACGAATGGAGTTAAGAGTAAATGGTATAACAAGAGTGGTTGCGCCTGTTAACACTTTAGCACAAGTTAGGGGAACTATCTTTACTATAAACATTTTTTTAACCGCTGGCGAAGAGGTAACATTTAACCTTAGAGATACTAGTGTGAGATTAGATACGTTAAATTTCCAAGTGTTTAATAATTATCGTTTTTTAATTCCTAACAACACTTTTAACATCCAATTTAAATCTAGTATTCAATTGGGCGATACCTACGATGTAACTAGAACAATACCAAAGGATTTAAAAGCATTGGAATTAATAAGTGATTTGAAGCTATTGTTTAATTTATACTTTGAAACCAATACAAGAAGAAAAACGGTAAAGATTGAGCCACGAAATAGTTGGGTAGATGCGAACGGCGACGATGTTAATGGCTATTACAAGAGTGTTGGTTTGGCTACGAATTGGACAAACTTAATTGACTACTCTACACCGCCCGAAATTACAACGGCGCTTCCTTATAAGCGTAGGTTAAAATTTAGGTACAAGGAAGACGGCGAAGATAAATGGTTGAAGCAATGGGAGAAAAACAATAACCGCGTTTATGGGGAATATTCGCAAGATTTGAGCAATAGATTTGAAAACGGAGAAACGGTATTGGAAACATCAACACTTGCACCAACAATACAAGGCAGGAGTAGTAATTTTGTAACATCCGTAATTCGTTCCGAGTTTAGCGACTTAGGGAGTTTAGACCCCGAGCAGAAAATTCCAAATAACAAATATGCACCGCGTATTGGGTGGGTTGTGAATGGAGTTTTTTTAATGGAACAGTTTGCAGATGCTAAGATTTTCAACACAGTTGGGAGTAATGAGAAACTAACATTTAACGGTGTTAACGGATTGATAGATAAGTTTTGGAGTAAGACGCTACGCAACTTAATAAACGCGCTTACAGTCAAAGTAATGGTGCGTTTGGACTATTTGCAATTACGTACGTTTGATTTTTCGCGTCCTGTTTACATTGATGCACCTCAACAGCTAAAAGGTTATTATGTTGTTCAAAATATAGAGGCTAATTTGGTGGAGGAAATGCCATGTATCGTAGAGTTACTATACTACAAAGATTACAGCCCCTTACAAATTGATACAAGCCAACGAACGAATATAAACGAAAACCAACAAAACCAACAAAATCAAAGACCGCGTTTTGTGTTGTTTGAAGATGAAACAACAGGCGCGCTTACTAACGTGTTATATCAACAAGATAACGGAAATTTAACAACTTTAATCTACGAATAATGGCAAATGATGAATTAATTTACAGAATACAATTTGACGGTGCAAGCGACGCGGAAAAAGCATTAATTAAGCTTAAACGCGAAATGGCTAGTTTAACCGAGCAAACTAAGGCGAATAAATCCGAGCAAGTACAAGCAAGCAAGGATTTAAAAAACGGTGCTATTACTCAGGAGGAATACAACTCTATAATTAACAAATCAACTCAAGAACAAATAAAACTAGAGTTGAGCACTAAGGCGACGCGTACAGAAATGCAGTTGGCCGAAAAAACTGTTATGTCAAATGCTGAGGCTTTGAAAAATAACGGAGCGCAAATGGTGGCAAATGCTAAAGCAACCGATACAAGTAATTTATCAATGAAGCAACTTAGCGCGGAATTGTCTAAAAACAAGAAAGCGTACCAAGATTTAACTAAAGAAGAGCGCGAAAATAAGGCTATTGGTGGCGAATTATTGAAATTAATCAAGCAACAAGACGCGGAATATAAGGAGTTGCACGTATCAATTGGTAATAATCAAGTAATGGTTGGTAGCTATCAAGATGCGGTTAACAGTTTATTGCCTGTTATGGGTGGATTAGGCGGACAAATACAAGGTGTAATTGGTACTTTAGGGCAAATAAAACAAGGTTTGGCACAAGCTGGCGTCGCTATGAAAGCTAGTGCAGTTGCTACAAATGGAACTACAAGCAGTTTAAAATTGTTTAAAATTGCTTTAATTTCAACGGGTATAGGGGCAATTGTTGTGGCTTTAGGCTCATTAATTGCGGCGTTCGCTTCAACACAAAGAGGGGCGGATGCAATAAGTAGAAGCTTAGCGCCGTTAAAAGAGGGTTTTCAAGTGTTTATCGGCTTGTTACAAAATAGCGCGCTATCTATTTTTGACCAGATGACGGGCAAAACGGATAAATTAAAGGGTTCAACTAAGGGATTAAATGATGAAATTGAGAAAGGAGGTAGTAGATTAGATAGTTTGCAAAAGTATTTTAAAGCGTGGGGCGAAAGTTTTGTAGGTATGTTTAATATTGTTGGCTTAAAATTAAAACGTTCGCTTAATGATGTGCCAATTATAGGGGGTGGCTTAGGTAAAGACGCGTTAAAAAAGTTGGATGAAGATATTAAAACTCAAGAAAAAAAGCTAGTAGATAGTGCAAAAAGACTTGAAGATGGTTTTAGCGGTGCGGTGTTTGGAGATGAAAAAATGTTGGAAACCATCGTAAAACGTAGTCAACAAATGGACGCTTTGGCGAAAAAAATAAGACAATCCGAAATAACGTTAACCTTAGATTTGGAGCGTAACCGCCGAAAAATGGAGGAACAAAAGTTAATATTGGAAAATCAATTACTACCAATCGAGCAACGTAACAAAGCTGGTCAAGAGTACATGAGATTACTAGATGCTAATATTAAGCGCGAAAATGATGTTATGTCAATGCGGTTAAAATTAGCAAAGTTGGGAATGGAGGCTAACGATGTAGATGACGCGCAAAAAAAGGAGTATTACGACATGGTGGCCGAAAATGAAAAGATGTTAGCAGAGGCAACCGGTAAACGTATAGAGGTGCAAAACAAATTAAATGAGTTTCAAAAGTTAGAAATAACTAATAGGCAAAAGGCTATTGAAGATTTAGCTAAAGCAGAGGAACAGGCGCGAATTGAACGAGAGGCAAAACAACTAGATGAAAACAAAAGGATAGCACAAGAGAAATTGGCAGAATTAGAATTTACGCAGAAAAAAGAAGCTATTTTAAATAACAACAAGTTTAAATCCGAGTTTCAACTTGCTAAAGAACACGAACAAGCTTTGTTTAATTTGAAAATGGAATATGCAAAAGAGTTAGATTTAGAAGAGTTGGAGGTTAAGCGAGAAAATCAATTAGCCACACTACAAATCGAGCGTGATGAATTAGCGCAAATCAACACGTTGCGTCAAGAAGCATTAGCGAAAGAAAAGGAAGAGAAAAAACAAACAAATGAACAAATTAAACAGACATCAACAGTTATAAATGATGAACTTTTTAAAAACGAAAACCGTAGAATCGAACAAACTAAACAGCGCGAAATTGAAGCGTTAAATTTACGACGTCAAGCGGGGGAAATAAGCGCGGAGGAATTTGAAAAAAAGCGTTTAGAGATTGACCGCAAAGCATTTAAAGATAAAAAGCGTTTAGACACAAGTCAAGTTTTGATTAACTCGGCGGTGGGTGCTAGTAAGACCATTGCTCAAATGGGGTTTATTGGTGCTATACCCGCCTTAATAGGTTTAGCTGTTCAAACGGCGGGACAAGTTGCAAGCATCCAAGCGCAAAAGTTTAGATTTGGTGGTAACGTAGGAGGCGCAACACATAGTAGAGGTGGCACAATGATAGAGGCTGAGAGAGGCGAGGCGGTTATGATGCGTGAGGCGGTTAACCCGATAACCGTGCCGATACTAAGCGCGATTAACACTTCATACGGTGGAAACCCTATAAGCGCGCTTAATGATTTTAAAGGGAGCAATAATAATTCTAACGGAGGAATGCAAACTATTGAGGTCGTAAATGTTGCGACTGATACGGCGCGAATAAATACCCGAGTTAAAAATTTACAAACTAGTAAGTCGTTTTAAGGAAAATTTATTAACTTTGAAAAAATATAAATATTAACTATTAAACATAAAAAAAAATGGCTTGTACTTTAGCAACAAATTTAACAATCGGATGCGCGGACGAAACCGCGAACGGTGGATTTTCAAAACTTTATTTAGTAGCCGATGCGGATTTAGTGAGTGCTACATTTGGCACTGCACCAGCGCATACGGTTACGGCAATCACTTTGGCGGATGCGAAAAAATTCATTCAATTTAATGGACGTTTTGCAACAAAATCTTTAGCATCGGAAACAACTAAAGAAAACGGGGGTGTATCTATTACGCACACTTTACAGGTATTCGTGCCTAAAGTAGAGAAAACAAAAGCGCAAATTTTACAGGGCTTCATGGCTTTAAGAGGGGTTGCTGGTTTAGTTGAAACTTACGAAGCGACAGGAGCAACAAAACAAGCTTTATTATTTGGTTTTGATAAAAAAATCGGTAAGGATGCGTTTTTAAAATCTACTGTTAGCCAAATGATTGAAGCAACAATCGACGGACAAAATGGCTACATGGTTACATTCGTAGGAATGGCAACGGAGTTAAGTAGGGAGTTTATCGGCTCAATCACAGTAGAGGACGGTTCAACAGGTACAAGTGTATCATTTGGTGCATAATGAAAAAGTACGTAATTAAAAGTAAATACTTAAATTGCCGAGTGTGTGATACACTCGGTGTATTTATTTTAGATGAAAAATTAAGCCAAGCTAAACTAAAACTACTTTTTGAAAATGGGCACAACGACAAAATTGATTACATCGGCGGAACTACTACAAATAGTAACGATTGACCAAGCAATTGACCCTTTTTGGTTTGATAGAGAAATTTTATATTGTCAAGAAATATATTTAAAAAATCTATTAACGGAAGAGTTATATTACGAAATATTATCGGAGGTTGAAGACGATGATTTAAGCCCCGAAAATGAGTTAATTTACGATAGGTATATTAAGCTAATAGTAGCTTATGGCACGGCATTTCGTTCAATCGTTGGTAATATACAAACACAAGCAAGTAATCAAGGGGTCGAGGTTAACCGTACTGAATACAGTAATAGCGTTGATGCTAAGGAGCGCAAACAAGCGTTTTTTTTGTATGAAAAATGTTTTCACTACCAAAAAGAGTTGGGGCACTTTCTATTAAGAAATACGGTGGACTATCCAAATTTTGATATTACAAAAATCGAGTTAAAACCTGAATTCTTTTATTTCTCATTATGAGCGATTTACATAGATTAAGCAACGAATTTAACAAACATACTCCTAAGGGTTTTGATTTAGCAAGTAACAATACTAAATTGCTACGTGATGAACGCGGGCAATCGAGGTATGTTGACAATACAAACATAGGTGTATTTATTGATTTTGCAGACCCTACGTTACCACCACCGAGCACGGTTAACGGCGATGTTTATATTTTAATTGGTGCTGGTACGGTTGATACTGACTGGGGTTTTAGTGCTGAAAATGATATAGTGATATTTGGCGCGGACAGTTTGCCAGTATCAATAACACCTAACGTAGGTTATTTTGCTTATAATTTAGCGGACGATAAGCATTACAAATTTGATGGTGCGTGGGTTGAAATGGGAGGTAGTACGGTTGAAATATACAACGGTACGGATGTAACACCACTAACACAACGAAAAAAAATCCGATTTACCGATTTTTTAGGTGCGGTGGATGATGCAATTGAAGAAGAAACCGTTGTTAGCTTAGATACCAATATTACTAAGGACGTAAATACAAGCCGATTTGGTTTAAATTTATCGGATGAGGTGGATTTAAAAATCCCTCACGAACGTTTAACCGTTGGCGATGTTAACGGAAATGCTACTAATCTAACAGGTACAGAGGGTAATTTAATAGGCTTTAAAGAAGATAATAAAATAACTGAATTTGAGGGTATAGAAGCTTTTAACATTCTTAAAGAAACAGGAATAACCGCGAATAAGCAACTTGCATTAATTGGTATTGATGGGGTTGCTAGTAATCTTAAAGCCACGTTTATTATTGATGAAATATTGGTAATTAATACAACTGCTAATAGTGTAGTTATAAGTGTTGGCTCAACTGCTGGGGGTATTGATATAGCCAACGCAATAACTATTGGTGCTAGTGCTACGGTTGTTTTAACTTTGGGTACTAGATATTTCAGTAGTACAAGCGGACAAAACTTATTTATTTCTTCCGCCTTGTGGAATAGCGCCAACGTAACCATTTCAGTAACAGTTAAAAAAATACATTATGTCTAGTCAAATATTGAAATTAGGTACTTTTGCTATTCCGAAAATAGGGAGTAGCAATTTAATGGGGTATAATCCGTATTTTTACGCTAATAATTTTTTACGTGATGCGAATATTACAGACCCTACCCAAATGGAAGCTATAAGCTATTTGGTTAGAGAATTGGTTGATAATAATTTAATAGGTAAGTTTAATTTTATTTACCCAATGGTTGGAGGTGATGCAACAAAGCATAGCTATAACCTTATAGATACAGGGTTATATAGGCTAACCTTTAATGGAGGTTGGACGCATTCGGCAAATGGGGCACTACCTAACGGAACAAACGCATGGGCGAATACAGGGTTTATAGCTACTAACATAAGTGGTACGGATAACGCTCATATATCTTACTATTCGAGGACAAATAATCAAAACACGGATGAGTTTGTAATGGGGTGCAACTCCTTTGGTGCTAATCCATTGGTATATTTAAGAATTCGCGACCAAGGAAGTGTGGCAGAGGGGGGGTTTGGTACTTACCGAGTTAATCAACCTATAACAGCTTCGGGCGGTTCAACAGATGGTAGAGGTTTATTTATGGGTAATTTTCAAAGTGCCACGCTTAGACAGTTGTTAAGAAATAAAACAGTTTTAAACGCTAATACAGTTAGCCAAGCAATGGTAAAGGCTACTGCTCCTGTTTATTTGGGTGGTTACAATAATAATAATGTTGCATTTGCCTTTACATCCAAAGAATGCGCATTCGCAAGTATAGGTAATGGAATGAGCGACGTCGAACAAGCTTTATTTTATGATATAGTTCAAGAGTATCAAACAATATTAGGTAGAAATGTATAAGGGTGCAATTATAACAGAAACGCAAAAAAACATTTTACAGGGTTTAATGTTTAGCGAAAACAGTTTTTTTAGTCCATTCGAGAGAAATGGATTATGGTACATTTCGGAAGCGGAGGTTTTGCAAAATAATAACACAAATGTAAGTTGGGTTAATGCTTTGGAATTGGTAGAGTTACCACCACTAAACTTTTGGCACGAAGAAGATAAAGCTATACAAATAGTGCAATCAAATAACGACTGCTTAAATATGCTTGAGGAATTTCCCGAAGTTGGTGTTTTTCGCAAACAAAACAATATAATTACTTACCGCGAAAACGGATTTGTTTATGTTTACGTAAATAATTTATTTCCTGAACATAGAGCACTATTTTTGCAATTTAACTCAACTATAAATGAAAAGTAAATCTAACTTAGAGCGCGTTGCATTTATAGTTTTAATGGGTATTTTTATGTATTTATTTGCTATGAAATGAGAACTAAAAGCGAAATAATAGAGAGCCTATTTGCACACGCGAAAGACTGTAACCTTGATGCTATACACTATCGTTTGATTGAGGAGGCTGTATATTCAAAGGAATGGGATTTTATGGTAGATTACGACGGTTGTACTGGTGTAGCTGAGTTGCACCACGATTTTTATGTATTTGATTGCTTTGTGCACGATTTTCATTGGCGAACAGGAAGAGGAGGAAAAGTTGCAGACAAAATATTTCTTGAATTAATGCTACGTAGGGGACTAGGGCGTTACATAGCCTACAAGCGTTACATCGGCGTTAGATTAGCGTGGAATTTGATTTATAAAAAACAGCACAAAATAGAGCGCAATGTAAGGGAATTAACGTATTACATGAACATATTTAAAGCGATTAGGAAAATAAAATGACAAAGGAAGATTTAATCGTGACAAAGTTCATCGGCGGTGGTAGTTACTTAGGTATAATATTAGGAACTATCACGGAAAACACTACGCTGTATTTGAGCGCGATTTCTTACATTGTTGGGATAACTTTGGGGCTTATAACTATTTTTATTAAATTATACGATTTTATTAAAAAACGAAAAAATGAAGATACTACAGATTTTAAAAGTAATTAATCCAGTTGGGGTTATTAAAGCGCTTAAACAAAGCGATACAAAAACGAAAACAAACGGAATACTCCAAATGGGGGGCGGTGGTGTGCTTATGACTTCGGGCGTAACACTTATAACCGATGGTGCAATTAACAAAAGTTGGTTTGAAATTGTAGGAGGCGCGGTTATTTTAATCGTTGGTGTGTATGTTGCTAAGAATTTAACGGAAAAAATTAAAGAAATTAACTAATGCAAGAACGTAGCTTTGCCGAATTTAAAGTTGTTAAATTGCCCACTCCAAAGGTGGTTAATGAGTTCAACGAGCCATTTAAATGTTGTGATGAAAAACGTTTTGTTTTGGCATCAACAACAGAAAATGAAACGTGGAAAAACGATGTTACTAGCGCGTGGATAAAGTTAAGCGCGTTGGAAGATACTATTGAATTTAAGTTAACAAAAAACGGTGCAACAACGGTTTATTCGCCTTTTAATGTTGCATTTCCTGAGGAGGAAAACGCATGGTTTACAACTATAAAATGGAAAGATGTTTTAATTTCCGATGGTGCTGGGTGTTATAAACTTGAATTGGTTTACAATATTGCTGGAGTTGAAAGCACGTTAACGTGGGGTATTTACGATTTAAAGCCTTATAGTGAGGCATCGAGTAAATACACAGCACGTTTGCGCGTTAAATTTAACCTAAAACAAGATATCGAGGGTATCAACTTTACTAATGCAAATGTTGAAGATACTATACGATTTAAAGGCTTTATCGGTTTTCGCCAGCCTAATATGGAAATTGATAATTTAATTTATCAAGATAGAACTTTAAAAACAGTTGTGCGCGAAAATGTAAATAGTTACGAAATTCAAACAGACCCCTATACAGCTCCAATATTAGAGCAATTAACGGATTTGTATTTGTTAAGTGAAAACGAGCTTTATATTTCGGATTACAATGTATTCAACAATTCGCATTCAATCCTTGATTTACCTGTTACAGTTACCGAAAGCCCCGAAATTGATTATCTAGTAGAGTATCAACGTGGCGCGGTACTTACTTGTAATGTGAGTGATAGGACAAACAATAAACGTACATACTATTAACTATGAAAAAGTTTGAAATTTACACTTTAAAAGAGTTTTTAAAAAACTTTCCTGTAATTACTCAAAAGCTAACACGTTGCACAATACATGTAAGCGATAGCCCTGTTAATAGGGGAGATAAGGCGGAACAAATCGAGTTGTGGCATAAGCAAAGAGGATTTAAAGAAATTGGCTATCATTTAGTTATTTTACCTAACGGAAATATACAAATAG
>Ga0105097_10001600_pt1 | contig 10900 bp, 8 predicted proteins | sample PPLLak12cMay2015_FD_87035 | JGI IMG/M metagenome (GOLD analysis project Ga0105097, IMG submission 87035) | Freshwater sediment microbial communities from Prairie Pothole Lake near Jamestown, North Dakota, USA - PPLs Lake P7 Core (1) Depth... | ecosystem: Environmental > Aquatic > Freshwater >... | reverse complement strand
CCCAGAACCACCGGAATGACGATCCACATCCCAATCAGGGCCGTATCCATAAACGGCAGGGGGTCTCGAAATGCCCGCATGTAGGCGATGCCGATCCCGGTTCCCGGTAGGGCCAGAATCAAGGTGGTGAGAGAATCCAGGATATCTCTTCCCGGCAGCTTGGTTCGTCCCATGACCCATGCCACCGGCACGCCGACGAGAATGCAGATCAGAACGGAGATGCCCGAAAAGATCAGGCTGTTGATGATGAATTTGGGGGTCTCAAAAGCCACCCTTTCAAAATACTGCAAGGTATATTTTACGGGGATCGGGGTGAGCGCCCATCCTTTCCCGAAAGAATCGAGGGCAATCCCTAAGTAGGGGATAAAGGCAAAAATTACAATGAAGGTCAGGAACAGGATCGCGAAGATCTCTCCCCCAACAGACATTTCTTTCCTTTGGATTTTCGTGTAAGAAAGCGAAGTGTAGTCTTTAATCGAGACATACTTCTTGGCAACAATCAAAAATACGATGGCCAGGAGGACCATGATGGCAGAGATCACGATCCCCATCTTGAAAAGGCGCCGGTCCACGAACTGCACGATGTTCAGATAGGCCTGGGAGGCGAGAAGATCGTCGATGCCCACAACCAGGGGAGTGGCAAAATCGGCAAAGGTCCAGATGAAGACCAAAAGGGCTCCGGAGACATACCCGGGCGTGGTCAGGGGAAAGGTGATGTCCCAGAATTTTCTCAACCCTCTCGCCCCGACGCTTTCCGCGGCTTCGTCTAAAGAGAGATCGATTTTGCCCAGGGCGTCCACAATCGAGAGGGTCATGAGGGGAAAAAGATGGAGGGTCTCGACCAGGAGGACCCCGTGGATCCCGTACATGAAGTTGATGGGTTCCGTGAACCCGAAGTAATCCATCAGGATTACGTTTACGGTTCCGGCCCGGCCCAGGATGAACACGAACCCCATCACTCCCACGAGGGGAGGCATGATCATGGGGATGATGGAGAGATAAGAAAACAGGCTTCGCCCGGGAAAATCATATCGCAAGAGCAGGTAAGCGATGGCGATTCCGATAATGGAGGTGGTGATGACGGTGGCAACACCCAGGAGGATCGAATTGACCAGCGATTTCAGATAATAGGAGTCGGTGAAAAAATCGATGAAATTGCCGAGGGTAAAGACCCCTTCCGTGGTGGTGAAGGCATCGTAGAAGAGGCGGATGAGGGGATAGATCAGAAAAATGCCGAAGAAGGCCCAGATGGCGGCATAGCCCAGGAAACCGCCGATTTTGAGCCTCGGGGAAACTCCGGCTTGGCTCATCGCCCTGGTGGAATCGTTCGCTGGGCTCACGGGTCAGCCTCTTTCCTGCGCCAGGGGAATTCCCAAGGTGATCTCCATGGGAAACCGGACCCGCACTTTCTCCCCGATGGGAAAGGCCTGGTGGAACCAGGGGTTTTGGATGTCCACCTTGAAGATGAAGCCGCTCTTGATTTCTACGTCGTACCGGATCATATTGCCGATATAGGATGAGAAGTTGACGGTCCCGGCCAGTTGGTTGTAATCCTCCGCCGCCTCTTCTTGAGAAGTAACCGCTGCCGTTTCCGGCCGAACGCTGATCATGCAGTGCTCCCCGGTCTTGAATTGGCTGGCGGTCGTACAGGTAAGCATTCCGAAGTCGGTCTGGACTTTCATGCGCCCGCCGGCAGTCGGCAGTTCTTTGACCTCGGCGGGGATCAGGTTGTTGATTCCGATGAAATCGGCGACGAAAGGATTCTGAGGATGGGCATATAGGTCCCGCGGGCAGCCCACCTGCTGGAGCTTTCCGTGGTTTAACACGGCGATCCGATCGGAGAGAGTCAGGGCCTCTTCCTGGTCATGGGTGACGTAGATGGTGGTAATGCCCAAATTTTTCTGCAGTTTCCGAATTTCGGCCCGCACCTGCACCCGTATTTTGGCATCCAGGTTGCTCAATGGTTCGTCGAGCAGAAGAACGTCCGGGTTCAAAACCAGAGCCCGGGCTAAGGCCACGCGCTGCTGCTGCCCGCCGGATAACTGCCCCGGATAGCGCTTTTCCAGCCCGGACAAATTCACCAATTTCAGGGCCCGGACGAGTTTCGTGGAAATCTCTTCGCGGGACATCTTCCGGAGCTTCAGGCCGTAGGCAATGTTCTCAAAGATCGTCATGTGCGGCCAGAGGGCGTAATTCTGAAAAACCATCCCGATGTTACGTTCATAGGGCGGGATCGGAGCGACCGGCTTGTTCCCGAAGAAAATCTCCCCCTCATCCGGCTTATGAAATCCGGCGACCAAGCGCAGAAGGGTCGTTTTTCCACAGCCCGAGGGGCCCAAAAGGGTGAAGAGCTCCCCATCCTGAATTTCCAGGGACACCTGGCTGACCGCCTCCAGGGTCCCAAATCTCTTAACGAGGCTCCGAAGCAGAATATTCATAAAAAATGATTCAATTGCAAATTAGGGGGTAATTTTACCGGGAGGGATCCAAGCTGCTTGGGGGCCTGGAACCCTCCGGAGATACGGTGTACCAGGGAAGGGTAGGTGCTATTTTCCCTTGACGAGGTCCTTATGCTTTTCCGCAATCTCTTTGCGGAAATACGAATTGACTTCTTCGATTCTCTTCTTGGGACCGGCGATTTTGTCGTCATATACATTCCCTACGGGAATATCGAAGAAGGATCTCATGCCCCCGGTAAACTTCACGGTCATCTCTTGCTTGGATCCCTCCGGACCCTGAACCTTATACTTGGGGGTAATCGGGTAGAGGCCCAATTCACTGAATAGTTTCTGACCCTATTCCGAGAGCAAAAACTCAATGAAGGCTTGGCCGGCCTTGGGATGGGGGGCTCCTTTCAGAACGGCAATGGGCTCGGGAGTTACATACGCATTTTTCGGATAAACAAACATAACTTCATAACCTGCCAGCACCTCCGCAAAGGCCATGTAACTGGGTACGGCGAAACCAACGGCAAATTCCCCCTTGGCTACTACGTTTGGAACGTCGCGAGACCGCGCCGCAAAAATTCCCGTGTTCGCCGCCAATTTTTTCAGCCAATCCCACCCCTTTTCCCAGCCATAGGTCTGAAGCATCACCTCATAGCTCGCATGGCTGGAACTCGATCGGTCGGGGGTGCATTGGGAAATCTGCCCCTTCAGTTTCGGATTCAGCAAGTCATCCCAATCCTTGATTTCAACCCCCAGCCGTTTTAATAATTTGGGCTGGTAGATGAGCCCATAGGGTTCAAGGGTCGTTCCGACCCAGAATTTCTTTGGATCCTTTAAGGGAAGCGGTACGGGTTTCCCTATGGAAACCGGCAGTTCATCCCACATCTTTGCGGAAATCTGCACTGCCTCCAATAATCCTTCCAAAGCCAGATTATCAAAGAGGGTTCCTTCGCCTCCCCAGAAAATGTCGGCCTGGGGTCTGCCCTTCCATTCCAGGATCTGCCCGTAGGCCACGGGAGTTCCCTTGGGAATGGCGCTGGTCTTTACATCGATGTTCCATTTTTTCTTGGCGTAGGCCGCAAATGCTTTCAGCGCCGGATCGTGGACGTCTTTAGAAACCGGAGTGATCAAATAAAGTTCATTTTCAATCGGTTGCGCCTGGGACGGTGAAAAAGACAAAAGCACGAATGCGCCCAGGAAAAAGAAGATCGCGGCCATCCATTTTCCTTTCATTTCCGCAGCCCTCCTTAAATTTATATAATGATTCGCTCTGATGGGTGTAAAAATATCTTAGGGGAAGGGGATTGTCAATAGAAATGCAATTGAAATGCAATTGGTTTTGTAACCGTTCAGTCACGGGTGGCCAGCCGCTACGGATTAAGGTCGGGCGTAAAGGCAAAGTGATTCCCTGCCCCGGGCCCCCCGTCACTGAAGGGTTACCTGGTTTTTATGCAGCCCGTTATTCTTGATGATCTCGCAAAAAGTCACCAAAAGGATGGTTTCGATTGTTGGGGCAACCCGCCGGGTTGCCTGATATCGGGCGGCTCGGCGAGCCGCCCCTATCTTCCGCAACGATTCACCCCGTTAGATACTTTTCAAAAGGGTGTTCCCCTTTGAATATCAGGGCGTTGATCCCTGAATCCGATGAGCGCGATTTTTATCTAACGGGGCAGGGTTGAAGCGTAACGCCGCAGATGGACTTCTTACGAACCCATCATTCTTTTTATCATTGACAATCAAGGCCTTAGCCAAATACATTGAGAAAAGACCGGGAAATCTTCAAAGGTTACCCCTCGACACCTCTTTTGGCGGAAAGGGCTTATGTGAACGCCTTGCAGTATTCCGGATACATCTTTGATCTCGACGGGACCATTTACCTGAGCGAAAAACTGATCCCCGGCGCTCGGGAAGTCATCGAAAAGCTAAAAGCTTCATCCAAGAAAATCATTTTCCTCTCGAATAAACCCCTCCAAACCCGGGAGGATTACGCCGCCAAGCTCACCCGCCTTGGCATCCCGACCGCGGCCGACGAAGTAATCAACTCCAGCCGGGTCATGGCCAAATGGCTTGCCAAACAGGCTCCGCGGGCGGTTATTTATGTCATCGGAGAGCCCTCTCTTATCGAGGAAATGGTGCAGGAGGGGTTCCGGATCAGTGAACAGGCGGAGGAAATCCAATATGTCGTCGCTTCCTTCGATCGCACCTTTGACTATCGAAAGTTAAATATCGCCCATCAAGCCATTAAAAAGGGCGCTCGCTTTGTGGCCACAAACCCGGACCGGGCCTGCCCGGTTGAAGGCGGGGAAATCCCCGATTGCGCCGCCATGATCGGGGCCGTAGAAGGAAGCACGGGGAAAAAGGCCGAAGCCATCGTCGGGAAACCTTCGGACATCATGATTCAAGTCGCCGTTCAAACCATGGGCCTTTCCCCTGAGGTTTGTCTTTTAGTGGGCGACCGGCTGGAAACGGACATCCTCATGGGCAAGAAGGCGGGAATGGCCACGGCTCTCGTTCTCACCGGCGCCACCAAAAGAGAGACTTTGAAAACCTCCGATATTCAACCGGATTATGTCTGGGAAAGCATCGCCGAGATTCTAAAATTCTCACCACAGAGGGCACAGAGAACACAGAGAAAAAGCTGAATTTATCAACAAAAAACAAAGCGTTTTCATTTTTAACTACATGATAGCTTAAACAAACTGATACCGGACTTTTCTTGCATCAGGAATATTCTATTTTTTTTGAATTTACATAATGAGCTCTGTGTTCTCTGTGCCCTCTGTGGTGAAGTAATTATGTTAAAAACCGAAGTCATTGTCATTGGCGGCGGGGCGACGGGCGCCGGGGTTCTTCGGGATCTCGCCCTCCGGGGAATCGACGCCATCCTTCTCGAAAAAAAGGAGTTGACCAGCGGGACCTCGGGACGAAACCACGGCCTCCTTCACAGCGGCGCCCGTTATGCCGTGAATGATCCGGATTCCGGCCGGCAATGCCTTTCGGAAAATCTCATCCTCAAAAAAATTGCGGCCCCCTACCTTGAGCCCTGCGGCGGATTTTTCGTCTCCCTGCCCGAAGACCCTTCGGATTATCCCGATAAACTTCTCAGCGCCTGCGAAAACCTCGGGATTCCGGCCCAGGAGATTTCCCCTCTGGATCTCCTGCAAAAAGAGCCGGCGCTTTCTCCCCGGATCACCCGGGCGATCCAGGTCCCCGATGGATCGCTGGATCCGTTCCGCCTGATCCGCGCCAATGTGGAAGACTCGGAAAGACACGGCGCGAAATTTTTCCCCCACTGGGAAGTGATCGAAATCCTCAAAGATCGGGACCTCGTCAAAGGGGTTAAGGTCAAGGATTCCCGGACCGGGGAAACCATCCCCATTCAATCCCGGTTTGTCATCAATGCCGGCGGTATCTGGGCGGGGAAAATAGCCCGTCTGGCCGGGGCTTCGCTCGAGGTCCTTTTTTCCAAAGGGAGCCTCCTCGTCTTGAGCCGGCGTTTGGTGAATACCGTAATCAACCGGTGCCGACCCCCTTCCAGCGGCGATATCCTTGTTCCCAACGGCCCGGCTTTGATCCTGGGAACAACCTCGAAGACCGTCGAAGAAATCGAGAACCCCGTCCCGGACGAAGAAGAAGTGGACCTCCTGATTTCCGAAGGCGAAAAAATGGCCCCCGATGTAGCATTCACCCGCGCCATCCGGGCGTATTCCGGGGTCCGGCCTCTGATGGGCGCCCGTGAAGGCCAGGAGGATGGAAGAAAGATCAGCCGGGACTTTCTGTCTCTGAATCACCGCGAAACCGACGGCGTAAAAGGCTTCTTTTCGATTGTCGGCGGCAAACTCACCACCTATCGCTTAATGGCCGAAAGGATCGTGGACGCTCTCTGCAAAGATCTCGGCAAGACTTCCCCCGGCACAACCGCGGATAAACCTCTCCCCTTCCCGAAAGGCTATGGGTTCCATGATCTCGGGGCAAAATTGGAAAGCCTCGCCAAAACGCACCGTTCCCGGGGGACCGAAGAAATCTTCTGTGAGTGTGAGCTCGTCTCGCGGACCGAAATCAGCCAGGAAATTCAAAAGCTCGCCCATCCCAGCCTGAATGAGCTGCAGCAGCGGACCCGGGCTGGAATGGGCCCCTGTCAGGGAGGCTTCTGCTCGCACCGGCTGGCGGCGATGCTTTCTGAGGCCGGAAAGGTTACGCCGGCGGAATCTCTTCCTTTATTGATAAATTTCCTGGAGGAAAGGTGGAAAGGCATTCGCCCGGTGCTTTGGGGGCCGCAGCTCAGGGAGGAGCAGTTGATTCAGGCTTTGTATACGGAACTTTTCAATTTAGACCACCATGAATGAAGCTGCAAAGGGCAAAGGGCAGAGAGCCGCCGCCGAAGATGGACAAACGAATGGATAAAACCCAAGGCTCCTGCAAAAGTCGTCTGCTCTGTCATTCCGGCAAAAGCCGGAATCCAGATTTCTTTATAAATCCTGGGTTCCGGGTCGCGCTTCGCTTGCCCGGAATGACAATTTCCCCCTGCTTTAGAGAGTTTTGCAGAAACCTCACCCAACATCTTTTTTCGGGAATGAGATTAGACGCGTCGGCAAAACGGCAAGGTTCTTAATAAACCCCTTGCGACTTGCGCTCTCGCGCCCTCACGGTTTTTTATGATTTACGATGTCATTGTCATAGGGGCCGGTCTTGCTGGGCTCATGGCTGCAGAAGCTGCTGCGGACGCCGGGGCGAAAGTCTTTCTTTTGGCCAAAGGCCTGGGTTCCCTCCCTCTCACCACGGGATGTATCGATGTCCTCGGCTATTTTCCCGCCACTTTGAAAACCCCGCTAACCGCGCCGTCTTCCGAAATCAAACGGCTTCCTGCGCAACATCCCTACGGGAAGGTGGGGACCGAAGGCCTGGGGGCGGCCCTTACCCATTTCCAAAAAATCCTCGCCTCGGAAAATTACCCGTACAAGGGCTCAGGGGAAAATAATATTCTGATCCCCACCTCCCTTGGGTCTTTACATCCGACCGGCCTCGTCCCCGAAACTTTTAGAGAGGGCGATCTTTCCACGCCCGGATTCGTTCTCCTTCTGGGCTTCGAGGGCCTGAAGGATTTTTTTCCTCACTTCGCGGCCGAAAACTTGAACCTCCTGAGCAAAAGAGGAAGAACCGCCCCGGTTTTCAGGGCGGCTCTCCTGAAAAGGCCGGATCTGGGAGAAAAGGCCCTAAACGGTTTGAGTCTTGCCTCGGCTTTTGAAAAAGAAGAGTTTCGCGCCTCCTTCGCCAAGGAAATGCGCTCGCTGGTGCGCCCCGGGGAAAGGCTGGGGCTGCCGGCGGTTCTGGGAATTGATTCGCCGAGAAAGGTCTGGTCTGATTTGCAGGAAAGGGCGGGGGCGCCGATTTTCGAGATTCCCCTTCCTCCTCCTTCGGTTCCCGGACTCAGGCTGCAGAATATCCTGAAATCAAATTTTCAGAAAAAAGGAGGCCGCCTTTTTATCGGGTTTTCGGAGCTGGCGCCGATTTTCGAAAAATCCCGAATTGTCGGCCTGACTCTCGGGGATTCCAGGAAAAACGCTCCCCATCGAGCCTCTGCCTTTGTGCTGGCGACGGGGCAATTCGTCGGGGGGGGCCTCGATTCGGAAAGGAATCGGGTTTTTGAAACTCTTTTCGGACTTCCGCTTCGGTATCCAAAAAAGCGAAAAGAGTGGTTCCACTCCACCCTCTTGACCCCTGCCGGCCAGCCCTTCAACGGCTTCGGGGTGGAAGTGGACCGGAACCTGCAACCCGTCGATCTTCGAGGCGAGGTTGTTTACTCAAATCTCTTCGCAGCCGGAGGAATCATCGCCCACGGAGATTCCATGAATGAAAAATCCGGGGGAGGGATCGCCGTCTCGACCGGATACATGGCAGGAAAGAACGCCGCCGAATTCGCCAGGAAATCTTAACCACAGAGCGCACAGAGTACACAGAGAAAAAAAATAAAATTTGAACAACGAAATCCAATACTGATCTCAAAAGGCAGGACTTCAATCGTATTCTGAATTGGCACCATCATTTTTCGGAATGATATTTTGGCAGGGATTGCTTTTTTAAACATGATTTAGCCTCTGTGTTCTCTGTGCCCTCTGTGGTGAAAAAGTAGATGAAACCCAATATCGATAACTGCATCAAATGCTCCATCTGCACCGCCTATTGCCCGGTTTTTAAGGCCACCGGGCTCTTTCCGGGGCCCAAACTGGCAGGACCCGATGCCGAGCGTTTTCGCCGCCGGCAAAAAGCCCTCCCTGCCGAATGGCTCGAGTATTGTGACTACTGCAAGATCTGTGAGAGAGTCTGCCCCCACAAGGTTCCAATCCCCGAGCTGCACCTGCGCGCTCGCTTAGCCGGGAATAAATTGCATCGGCCTTCTTTGAGAAATTGGTTTCTCGGCCGCTCGTATATTTTCGAAAAGTTGGGAAGCTGGGCCGCGCCGTTTTCGAATTGGGTCTTGGCCTGGAGCTTCATCCGCTGGCTCATGGATCGGGGCTTAAAACTCGACCGCAGAACTTACCTGCCTTCCTTCAAGCGGCAGACCTTTGCCAAATGGTTTCAAACCAGGGCCGCAGGGCAGGGGCGTCCTCTCGCCTATTTCCATGGATGCTATACTAACTATCTTGACCCTGAAATCGGCAAGGCGGTCGTCGCGGTCCTGGAAAAAAACGGCTTTCGAGTGGTTCTGCCTCCCCAGGAGTGTTGCGGTCTTCCCTTAATTGCCAACGGTTTCATCGCCTTAGCTTCTCGCCTGGGGGAAAAAAACATCAATTCCCTGGTGAATTGTGTCGAAGATAATATGGAAATCGTTTTCTCTTCCACCAGCTGCGGGATGACTTTGATCGAGGAATATCAAAAGATTTTGAATCTCCCGGGCGCGGCGGAGATAGGAAAACACATCTCCGACATTTTTCAGTTCCTTTGGCATTTGCACGACCAGGGGAAGCTGAACAGGGAATTCCAGGAAATGAACGAGACCTTTTATTACCATGCTCCCTGCCATCTTCGGGCCATGGGGATCGGCCTCCCGGCGGTGGATCTTCTCTCTCTTATCCCGGGAGTAAAAGTCCTGGAGCTTCCCGAAGCGTGCTGCGGTCTGGCAGGCACGTATGGAATGAAAAAGGAGAATTTTGCCGTCGCGGAAGAGGTGGGCCGGGAACTTTTTCAGGCGGTCAAGGAGAGGAAAGCGGAGGTTGTCCTCTCCGATTGCGAGGCCTGTCGAATGCAGATTGCCTTCCATGCGGGGGTCAAAACTCTCCACCCGATCCAGGTTCTTCTGCGAGCGTACGGAGCCTAAGGGATGGAAGAGAATGCCCTAATCATGGCGTTTCTCCTGATCTTCATAGTTCTCCTCTTCGAATTCACCAACGGGTTTAATGACTGCGCCAATATGGTCGTTACCCCCGTCGTAACCGGGGCCTTGAACCCTCGGACGGCTCTTCTCTTCATCGCCGTCTTCGAATTCCTCGGCGCCTGGCTTTTGGGCACCGCGGTCGCCGACACGCTCGGGAAAGGAATTGTCAATCCGGAAAATATCACCCTCCCCGAGATTTTCGCCGCCGTTTTTGCGGCTATTCTCTGGAATTTGGGCGGGTGGTATCTCGGCATGCCCTCGAGCTCGTCCCATGCCTTAATCGGCGGTCTTCTTGGGGCGGTGGCCGTTGGCTCCGGTTGGGAATGGATCCATTGGAGCAAGGTCTGGCAGGTTTTAGGGATTCTCATTCTGACCCCGATCGTCGGCCTGGTGGCGGGCCATTTTCTGACAAAAAGAATTTTTGAGGCGGTTGCAAACGCCAGGCCCAGTCGCGTCAATCGGCTTTTCAAGAGGATGCAGGTCTTTACCTCGATTGCGCTGGCCCTTAGCCACGGATCTAATGATGCCCAGAAAGGCATGGGGATTATCAGCCTTTCCCTCCTCCTTTTTTATCAGGCGGCCCCCGAGGAGATGAAAAGGATTTATCAACCCCTGGAAAACAATGGTTTCTATGTGCCGGATTGGGTGATTGTCGCCTGTTCCCTGGCGATCGCCCTGGGAGTAAGCTCGGGAGGCTGGAGGATCATGAAGACGTTGGGCGCCAAGCTTTATAAAATCCGGCCGATCCACGGGTTGAGCGCTCAGGCTTGTTCCTCGACCGTCATCTATCTTTCTTCTCTGTTCGGCTTTCCCGTGAGTACGACCCAGATCGTTTCCTCCTCTCTCCTGGGGGCCGGATCCGCGCGGTACCTTGGATCCGTCCGCTGGGGGGTAGGGAAACAGATCTTTCTGACCTGGGTTATCACCATTCCCGGGGCCGCGATTCTGGGAGGGCTAGTCCATTTTCTGATCCATGCTTTCCTGTAACCCGCCGATTTTTTTAGAGAGAATCGATGATGATCTCGTAAAAGGTCACCAAAACGATGGTTTCGTTTGTAGGGGCGTCCGGCCGGACGCCCGT